>JFJP01018595.1_pt1 | contig 52848 bp, 48 predicted proteins | sample 431651 | NCBI WGS metagenome assembly JFJP01 (sample SAMN02602958, study PRJNA72255) | Microbial mat metagenome, whole genome shotgun sequencing project. | biome: fresh water; feature: sink hole; material: water; isolation source: purple microbial (photo- and chemosynthetic) mats found in... | reverse complement strand
CCGCCAGGCGTCCAGATATCACGGACGTCAACCAACTGAATCTTTCCTTTCCGCCGTTTCTCCTTGCGATTGGTGACGATCCAGATGTAGGTGCCGATCCCGGTGTTATAGAACATGCTTTCCGGCAAGGCGATGATGCCTTCCAGCCAGTCATTCTCGATAATCCATTTCCGAATCTCGCTCTCCCCGGAACCTGCACCACCGGAGAACAGCGGCGACCCGCTGAAGACAATCGCCAGCCTTGAACCGTGTTTGTGTTGTTCGGGCAATACCGGTTCAAATTTATCAATCATGTGCTGCAGGAACAGCAATGCCCCGTCATTCACACGCGGCAGGCCAGCGCCGAAACGGCCACTAAATCCCTGTGTTTCATACTCTGCCTTGAGTTCGTCGGCTTGTTTTTTCCAATCCACACCAAAAGGGGGATTCGCAATGAGATAGTCAAATTTGTTGTAGGGGGGCTCGGTGAAGCGATCCTCGATGAGCGTATCACCGAAGCGGACGTTATCGCTGCCGCCGTTCTGATCCACCTGCTTCATGAGCATGTCGGATGCGGCCGTGGCAAAGGCGCGTTTGTTGTAGTCCTGCCCGAATACGTAAAGCTTCGCGGATGGATGGTGATCCCGTAGGTAATTCTGAGCCTCGGCCAGCATCCCGCCCGTGCCGCACGTCGGGTCCAGCAGTTTCCTGACCGTGCCAGGAGTGGCCAGCAGGTCGTCGTCGTTCATGAACAGGATACTCACCATTAACCGGATAACCTCGCGCGGCGTGAAGTGATCGCCCGCTGTCTCGTTGGCTAATTCGTTGAAACGCCGGATCAAGTTCTCGAAAAGCAGCCCCATCTGGTCATTCGGCATGGCGTCTGGATGCAGATCGACTTCAGTAAATTTTCGAACGACAAGAAACAGGATGTTTGCCTCCCGCATCTTCTCGATCTCGTTCTCAAACTCGAAGAACTCAAAAATCTTGCGCACATTCGCTGAGAAACCCTTGATGTAGCTGACGAGATGCTTATCGATGTTGTCGGGATCTCCCTTAAGTTTCTCGAACGTCAATGGGGAATGGTTGTGGAATCGCTGTCCGGCCGCCGCGTTCAGCTTCCGGTCAAGCGCATCGCCGTCGATCTTGCTGCCCTGCCTCTTATCGTACTCTGCCAGCACCTTCGCCTTGGTGGGTGCCAGAACGCAGTCGAACCGGCGCAGCACAATCATGGGCAGCATGACCCGCTCATACTGCGGCGGCCGGTAAGGCCCCCGCAGCAGATCGGCAATCTGCCAGATCAAATTCGCCATATCATAATGATTAGACATTCGTCAGGTCTCCAATTCCACAAGCGGTTCTGGCACATAAAGGCTATTCAACACCGACAACACAAAGACGTGCAAGTATTCTCTATTAGGTAAAATAACACAAGAACCAAGTAACCAGAATCAAGTAACCGATCCGCTCCACGTCTTTTGATTTCAATAATTCCCCGACCGATCAGCCTGTTGGCGTAGACATGCTAGATTTTTAGGTAAGTAACCGATATTGGGCCGGGAAATTGCAGCGTGGATTATTATGACACCGAAGGTAAACCGAATAATCACGGCCTTGCTATCCTGCCCCGTTATCAGTACCTTGGTGGCGGAATGACAATTAGAATTACGAATATGATTAGATACGGACGATGAAAATCAAGACAACAACGATTGACCTGTATTTCGGCTTGTCGGCAGCAGGAACAACCCTGCGAACAGAACTCGTGGCCGGGATAACGACCTTCATGACCATGGCTTATATCCTTGCCGTAAACCCGGCAATCCTGGGCGATGCCGGGATGGACCGGGCCGCACTGTTCACCGCCACCGCGGTATCCTCGGCCCTGGCAACCCTGTTCATGGCTCTGGTTGCCAAACTGCCATTCGCCCTGGCCCCCGGCATGGGCATCAACGCGTTCTTTGCCTATACCGTGGTGATCGGGATGGGTCACAGTTGGCAAACCGCACTGACCGCAGTGTTCCTGGAAGGACTCCTTTTCGTCCTGCTGACAGCATTGAATGTGCGGGGGCTTATCATCAACGCCATTCCACAACCCCTGAGACATGCCGTTTCCGCTGGTATCGGACTTTTTATCGCCTTTATCGGGCTGCAGAACAGTGGCATCATCGTGGAAAGTCCGTCCGTACTCCTGACCATGGGCAATATCAAATCCCCGTCGGTGTTGATCGCGATGGGCGGGCTGATCCTGACGGCGGTACTGCTCGTCCGAAAGGTCAAGGGAGCGCTTTTGTTCGGAATGCTGATCGCCACCGTGATCGGAATCCCCTTTGGCATCACCCAGGTGCCGCATGGCAACCTGCTGAGCCTGCCGCCCTCAATCGCGCCCGTTTTCTTCAAATTCGATTTCAAATCAATCCTGTCCGGCGATATCCTGGTGGTGATCTTCACATTCCTGTTCGTCGACATGTTTGACACGGTCGGTACCCTCGTCGGGATTTGCGACAAAGCGGACATGTTTGATGAAAAGGGCAACATTCCTCGGGTAAAACAGGCACTTTTCGCGGATTCCCTGGGCACGATGGCCGGTGCATTGCTAGGAACCAGCCCCGTCACGACCTATGTGGAAAGCGCCGCCGGGATCGCCGAAGGTGGAAAAACCGGTCTGACCTCGTTGACGGTTGCCATACTTTTCCTGCTTTCCCTGTTTCTAGCACCTGTATTCATGATGGTACCATCCGCCGCCACGGCACCAGCATTGATCATTGTCGGGTTCTTCATGATGTCACCTTTCCAGAAGATCCGCTTCGATGAGATATCCGAGGCGTTACCAGCCTTCGTGACGCTCGTCATGCTACCGCTGACCTACAGCATTGCCGATGGCATCGTGTTCGGTATCCTCAGTTACGTACTAATAAAGCTGCTGTCAGGTAAGGTTAGGGAGGTCTCGCCGGTCACGATCATCCTGGCCTTATTGTTTGCGGCGAAGCTGGCCCTCTGAACCGAGGGCGCTTTCCTAGTTGAAAATATGGCCGTCTGGGCTTAGGATGGCCTGCATGCCTCAAATCAACATAGATATCGCCGGGATGACCGCGCTTCTGGAAGCCAATGCCAAGGTATTCACCCATACGATGGACACCGAGGAAGTCGGCCATGTCATCAGCGTCGGCGACGGGATTGCCCATGTGGACGGCCTACCCAACGTCATGGCCGAAGAAATGGTGCTTTTTCCGAATGGCATCTACGGGGTCACCATGAATCTGGAACGAGACCAGGTGGGGGTCATGATCCTCGGCGATAGCACCCGCATCCAGGAGGGCGATCTGGTCAAGCGCACCGGGAATGTGCTGCGAAGCCCCGTCGGCGATGCACTGCTCGGACGTGTGGTCACGCCGCTCGGCAAGCCCATCGACGGGCGCGGGCCGCTGCAGACCTCGGAAACCCGCATGGTTGAAACCGATGCGCCGGGCATCTCGGATCGCCTTTCCGTCAGCACCCCGCTCCAGACCGGACTCAAGGCGATCGATGCCATGACTGCCATCGGACGGGGCCAGCGCGAGCTGATCGTGGGCGACCGCCAGACTGGCAAGACGACGCTGGCGATGGATACGCTGATTAACCAGGCGGGCAGCAACGTGAAATGCGTGTATGTCGCCATCGGCCAGAAGATGTCCACCATCGTTAGCGTCGTCAACACTCTGCGCGAGGCAGGCGCGATGCAGAATACCATCGTCGTGGCCGCCACGGCCAGCGACGCCGCACCCCTGCAATATATCGCCCCGTTTGCCGGTTGCTGCATGGCGGAGTTCTTCCGCGACCGCGGCGAGGATGCGCTGATCATCTACGACGACCTCTACAAGCACGCCGTCGCCTATCGCGAAATCTCCCTGCTACTGCGTCGCCCCCCCGGCCGCGAGGCATTCCCTGGCGATATTTTTTATCTCCACAGCCGCCTCCTGGAACGGGCGGCGCGCCTGGCTCCCCACTGCGGCGGTGGCTCGCTGACCGCCCTGCCGGTAGTCGAAACCAAGGAAGGCGACTACTCCGCCTACATCCCGACCAACCTGGTTTCCATCACGGACGGGCAGATCTATCTCGAACCGAGTTTGTTCCACCAAGGGTTCCGCCCCGCGATCAACGTGGGGCTGAGCGTGTCGCGCGTCGGCGGCAAGGCCCAGTTGCCAGCCATGAGGAAAGTGGCACTTAAATTGCGTATGGAACTGGCACAGTACCGCGAGGTGGCCTCGTTTGCCCAGCTTACCACGGATCTTGACAAAGCCACCCTCAAGCAACTGCATCGCGGTGAGCGCCTGGCCGAAATCCTCAAGCAACCGCCGCACGCCCCGCTATCCGCCGATAAGCAGGTCTGCATCATGTGGGCCGCCATCAACGGGTGGCTCGATGATATCGCGATTGTCGACATCGCCCGCTTCGAAAACGAATGGTTCCGCCTGCTGAATGGTGCCTTCCCCGGAATTGGCCGCACCATTCTTGAAACCGGCAATCTATCCGTCTCGACCGAAGCAGAAATAAAAACCTCGTTGACCGCCTTCAAAACGATTTTTGCCCCCTCGGCAACCGCGCTACTGTTCGATCCGCGCCGCGTTGTTCCTCCGATGGATCAGCATGAAACCCGCCTGATGACAACGGCGGTGCAGACCGCCACGCCGCTAACGGGAACCTGAGGCCACCGTCATGTCAACCGCCCTGTCCGATATCAAGCGCCGCATCGCCACCACGGCCCAGATAAAAAAGGTCACCGGCACCCTGCAGAAAGTGGCTGCCGCCAAGCTGTCACAGGAGCAGCGCCGCCTAGCCAATGCCGACGCCTTCTCCGCTCAGTTACAGGACCTGCTTGGCATCGCCGCCGACGCCTTGCCACGCCATCCACATCCGCTGCTGAAGCCCTCCTGCGGCGACGCCATCGCCTTGTTTATCTTGGGTTCCGACCGCGGTTTGTGCGGTTCGTTCAATGCCTTACTGATCAAGGCGTTGCCCGCGTTCCTCGCGCAGCACCCAGACCAGACCGTCCATCTGATGTTTCGCGGCAAGGTCACCTATAACCGAGCCTTGAGGCTCCAATTCCCGTCCATTGAAAGCATCGACGCCATTGAGGGGCAGGCCCCTCGCCTGATGGATGCATTCCTGAACGGACAGTTCCGAGCCGTCTACGTCATGTACTGGGACTTCATCAACCGCGCCCGTCAGCGCATCGAGACTCGCCAGCTCCTACCCGCCGTCTTGAAACCCGCCGACCATTCAACCCGACGCGGGGACGCCTACTGCATCGAACCCTCGCCCCAGGCGCTGATCGATAGCCTGCTCCCCGAATTCATTTCGCGGCAGGTATATAATGCCGTTCACAAAAGCGCAGCGGCTGAGCATGCCCAGCGCCAGGCCGCCATGAGCCGCGCCACCGAGAACGCAGGCGAACTGCTCGATACCCTGCGCAAGCAGTACAGCCGCCTGCGGCAAGACTCCATCACTACAGAAATGCTCGAAATTGTCGCCGGTATGTATCGATGAGATGCTCGTTATAGGACCCTTTTTTGGGGTTAATTTGGGCGATCGGCTGACCTATCAGATCACCGTTTCCATAGGGAAAACGTGTTTTCGGGAAAGGACTAAGGGAGGATCGAGGAGGTGGGAACGACGAAGGGTATCCGAGTAAGTGTGGAGACGAAGGAGGGGCGATTAAGTGTAAGAACCAAAGGGTTTCACACGAGGGACGGGGTCCACCCCGTCCGCGTCGTGCAAGCCATCCTGCAAGCCATTGCCATGAACGTACACGGAGCATCTTGCTCCAGATGGGAAAACCAAAAAGAAAAAATGACAGGGCAACGGCACCGCTTTTTGCTGTCGGGCGGGGTTCGACGGGCGCGGCTCGCCCGGAGGTCTTCGCCCTACCTGCACTTCATTCTATCGCTCGAACTTTTCTGCTGGATGTTCCATAGCAACCTGTAACTCCCCCCCACGATAATGGACCGATTCCGCTTCACGTTTCACCGAATTCTGATTTTGGTTGCCGACCAGGCCAATTAAGGGCTAGAATGCCAGTCAATTGCCATTTCTGGAGTGTTTTTGAATCATGTCCCACGAGATTTATATGCACAAGGCCCTGCAGGAAGCCGATCTGGCGCAGCAGGAGGGGGAAGTCCCTACCGGGTGCGTGATCATCGACCACGGGGACACCCCGGATGCGCGCCCCCGGATCATCGCCCGGGCGCATAACCAGGTGGAACGGCTCAACGATCCCACGGCCCATGCCGAGATGATCGCCATTACCCAGGCCGCCTCCGCACGGGGCGACTGGCGCCTGACCCATACCACGCTTTATGTCACCAAGGAACCCTGCGCCATGTGCGCCGGAGCGATTGTCCTCGCGCGCATCCCGCGCCTGGTCTTCGGGATATCCGATCCCAAGCGCGGCGGGGCCTCGGTCTTCAACATCGTACAGCATCCCGGCTTGATCCACCGCTGCGAGGTTACCAGCGGCATCCTGGAAGCGGAATGCCTTCATTTATTACAAGCCTTTTTTCGCCGACGGCGACAGGAAGACGCACCCTCATGAACAAACAGAAATCCACCGTTTTCATAAGCCTTGAAGCCAACCACAACCAGCGTCCAAAACATCCATCAGCACCGCAACCCACCACGATACCGTCGGACTTACCGCAGCCGATGACCATGGAAACGCTATGTCGCAACTACCAGTCCATCGTGCGCACCCTGGGCATCTATTATCCCGTTGCCTACCAGTTTGCCCGCCTGCTAGGAAAGGGCCAGCAGGGACAGGTGTTCCTTGGGTTGCGCCAAGGTGCCCGCGGTTGCATTACCGAAAATGCGATCAAACTATATAGTCCGGCCCTCTATGCTACGCCCGAGGATTACTGGACCGACATGGGACGCATTGCCGCCCAGGTGTCACGCATGCAACGCATCCAATGCCCGAATATCGTTGCACGGTATTCCTATCAGGAAACCTATGGCATTGGATACGTCGAAATGGAGGCGATCGACGGGGTTGACCTGTCCCGGTTGCTCAGCCGACGGTATCTGGAACGTGCCATGCCCCGCTGCTCCCAGGGCGAATGGGTAACGTTCACCCAGACCGTGTTCCGCCTCGAACAAAACCGCATGCGCCTCCAACCCGGCGTTGTGGTCTATCTGCTACGCGGCATCCTGCGTGGCCTGGAACGTCTTCATGACATGGGATTCCTGCATTTTGACCTCAAGCCCGGCAACGTCATGGTCGACCGCCTCGGATCGGTCAAGCTCATTGACTTCGGCCGGGCTGTCATGGTGAACGAACGGGTATCCTTCCTTTTCGGTTCACCACTCTATATGGCACCGGAAACCCACCGCCGCGAGGGCGGATCCCCCCAGTCCGACCTGTTCAGCGTCGGCCTAATCGCCCTGCAACTCCTGGTCGGCCATCCCATTCCAGACGGCCCGGACATCAGCGAAGCCGATCTTCTCAAAGTCAAGATGGGGATCGCAGATCAGCTCGAAACCATCCTGCCCCCCTATGTGTCCGAAAATGCCGACCTCGTCGGCATCCTGCGGAAACTGCTGGCCCCGAACCCGGCGGATCGCTACGCCAGCGCGAAGGATGCCAACGTCGGCGAAAGTGGATTGGCCACCATCGACAAACAGTTGATCTATGCCGGACTCGACACGGAATATGCCCGCGACCTGTCAGATTACCTTTCCAAACTGATCGATCCGCAAACCCAGCGCATTGAAACCGATGACGCTGATCTCGGCAATCCGTGAGATGCAGACAAACAGTTGATAATTATCAAATATAACTTGATAACAACATGCATATAAAATCAATTAAACATCTTATCAATAGATACTTAGAATATAAAATAGATTGTTAATAACTTTATATTGATCAGCGGATGGGTTTCCGGCATAGTGTTGGCATGACCGGCACACAGAATACCATGGCCCAACAAGTGATCGAGGCACGTCGACGGAAAGGGGTTACCCAGTCCGAGCTGGCGCACCAGATTGACTGCAAACAATCGGCGATCAGCATGTTTGAGCGCGGGCATGCCAATGCGCTGGCCCAGCCAAAGATCGAGGCGGCATTGGAGTTCCTCGGGATTCCAGCCACTGCCATCATAGTCCCCTTGCCCACCGGCGAGCTCGAGAAGGGAAGCCCGACAAGGCGTTATTGCCCGGTCTTTGACTGTCCCTCTAACATCCCCTTTAGCGTGCAGGGGGCATTGCTTGTTCAACCGAACCCGCTCGCACAACCCACCCACGCCGGACGTTACTGCGCCCACTGCGGTGAGTTGCTCGAGAGCCAATGTCCGGAATGCGCGGCGCCCCTGAATCCGGGTGCCTGCTGCGTATGCTGCGGAACGGCGTATGTGAACATCCCGCCCAACATCGACAAGACATGGATCGACACACAGCACCTGCGCCTGCGAGCCATCGGCCTGCTAGCGGGTTAGGAAGAACAGGCACACCGCCACGAAAAAGCAACCCATGAGCACCTTGGCCATGGTGACGTTAAGCAGGTTCCAGCGGCGGAAACCGTCCAGCCCCGCGCCGAAGAAAACAAGGAGAAAGGCAACGCTCAGCGGCACCAGGAACATGATGTTGTAGCTCAGCAACAACCCCCCGGCCTTGACGAGCGTCCCATCCGCCTGCCGGATGATCAGCGCCAGCGTCGGCACATAGACCTGCCCCGTGCAGACCGACTCCAGCGCCGTCACTAGCGCGCCGGCCACAAAGCCGGTAACCGCAATCCGGGCACCGCCAACCCCTCGGCGCAGGGCCGCATGAATCAGTCGTTTCAGCCGCGACGGCAGTTGCAGGCTGATCTGCTGCGGATCGCGGTTGCGATGGAACCGCCAGGCATCACGAAAGGAGAACCACGCCAGCAAGGCCATGCCAACCCCCAATACGATCTCGAATCCCCGGCGAACCAGAGGAAAGGCTTGCAGCAGATAAAGCCCGCGCAAGACGCCCAGTCCAATCGCGGTGTAGGTCAGGAACGTGGCGAGGATATAGGCCATCCCCATGACGACCATCTGGCGTCGTGAGAGCCCGAACGCCGTGAGTATGCTCATCAGGAAAACCAGGGTGGAAATCGCGCAGGGATTGACACCGTCCAGAAGGCCGGCCAGCAGGATGGAGGTCACGGAGAACGCGTCCGCCCACTGCTGGATCGTGGACATATCGCCTGGCGGCGTATCAAGTCCCTCCGCTGGCGACCACCCCGGCTGGAGACGCTCGGCCAATTGGCGATCCAGGCAGTCAAAGAGTCCATCGCGAATGCCGCTGAATCCGAAAAGCATGTCGGATTGATCAACCACCATGATCACGGAGGCGTTGTTCTTGATCCCCCGTGCATTCAGCAGGGCGGCCAGGCGATAGTAGTTGGAAGCAACGCCGGTTTCCCATTTGTTGAGCGTGTAGAATCCGTCATAGCGCAACTCGACCTCGGGCATGATCTGTGCGTTGACCTGAATGCACTCCGGACATCCGGCGGCAAAATAATAGTCGATCACCACGGGCGGGATGTCCGCTGCCATGGCGGCACCAGCCACAAACCAGGCGGCACCGAACAGTGCTAGCACCCGCCGCCCGTTCAATGCGCACCCCCAGTCTCCTGAACGCCACGCGTCACCACGCGGATGGGCACCCGCACCTCAGGCGTTTCCACGCGATCCGTGAGGATGCGCAATTCCTTTCCGTCGAGCGCTGACGTTGCCACCAGGCCACCAATCTCAATCCGCCAGCCATGCGCCCCCAAGGGCGTGATGCGGTGGGTCATGCTTTCCAGCGGCATTTGAATCTCGGTAATTTGAAATGGTAGGCGTTGCGAGGAACGCAACGCCAGATATCGGACCATCGGCCCGGTTGCACTGGCGGGATTGACATCGAGGATCAGCACGGAAGGAACCACCACGAGCCGCTCAGCCAATGGCAGTTGCACTGCTGGCACCGCGGCCGCGCTATTCGTCGATGGCAGCACAACACCGGAAAACAAAAACTGGACAATAGGCAGGGCCGGATCGCTATTGTGCAAATACATCGATTTCGATACATTTCCGACATATTGCCGCAACGCGAAAACCACCTTGCAAACGGTTGAGGTCCCGGGCTCAACAATCGACTCCTGCAATTTTACACTCGCCCCGCAACAGCCCTTGACGTCCGTCAACTCCAGCGGGGAATCCCCTTTGTTTTCGATCACAAAGGAATGTTCCACAACCGTATCCTGACCGACGGTTCCAAAGTTGAATACCGGATCCGGACAAACAATCCGGGGAACCGCCCAAGCAGACCGGCACAGCAGCATGAGGAGAAAACATCCCACCACCCTTGACACACTTCGCGCCATGGCCCCACGCCGGGACGCAACCAACGCACGGGCCCTTCGTCCTCCCTCCGCACACGCGTCCGGATCTGCCAGAAGGCGTTGAATCGTCTGCTCCAGCGCACGGGCATCTGCGACCTGTAGGAGCGCCTCGGCGTCCAGCATTTCATCCAACACCCCAGGAAAATTCTCCATATTCGGCCCGGTGATCACCGTTTTTCCCCAGACGGCAGGTTCAATCGGGTTTTGTCCGCCATGGTTTTCGCCAAGGCTCTTGCCAACAAAGACCAGCGTGGCCACGCTATAATAGCCCATCAGTTCGCCCGTCGTATCTGCCAGCAACACCACCGGCGCAGTGCCTTTCTCAGGCGGCGTCTCTCCCGCCAGCATTGCCCCGCGACGGACATACGGCAGCCCGCTCTCGCGCACCAGCCGCTCGACCTCCTGCCGTCGCTCCATGTGCCGAGGTACCAGGATCAGTTGCAACGCGGGGAAATGCTCACGCAAGCGCTTGACACAATTCAAGATAACCCCCTCCTCGCCCGGCCAGGTTGATCCCGCCACAAGGCAGGGTGCCTCCGGATCCATACCGGCATCGATCAGGATTTTCCGGGCCGCCGCTTCCGCCGCGTCGTCCCGCTGTACCGCATCATATTTGACCGAGCCGGTCACTTCCAGCTTCTCCGGGGGAACCCCCAAGGCTGTCAGTCGCCCGGCATCCCCGTCGGTCTGCACGAGAAACCCAGTCACCCACTGAGCCGCTCGCCGGAAAAACATCCGAACCCGCCGATAGCCCTTGTAGGATGCCTGCGAAATCCGGCCATTGACTACCCAGACCGGAACTTTTGCACGGTACAAGGCACGGAGCAGATTGGGCCAGAGTTCGCATTCCATCAAGACCAGTGCCACGGGGTTGATGCAGCGCACAACCCGACGAATGATCCAGGGGAAATCCATCGGAAAGTAGATCAGGACATCATCCGCCGACTTACGTTCGGCTAGCATGGCATGCCCGGTGGATGTCGTTGTACTGATCACGAAGCGAGCGCCCGGACGCGCCTCCCGTAGGGAACGTATAAACTGCAGCGCCACCACGGCCTCGCCCACACTCACGGCATGCACCCAGATCCGCCCGCCCCCGGCCAGGGCCACTCGCTTCGCGTCGGCATACCGACCGAACCGTTCCGAGAAATCCTGGCGATACCCCCCCCGCCGCCGCATGCGCAACAAGAACGATGGCATCAGCACCAGATAGGCGATACCAAACAAGATATTATAAAAAAAACACATGCCGCTCCCTCGTGTCCGAAGCTGTTTAACTTCGGGTTACTAAAGATAAAGGTTATTGCGCCATGTTTCAAGCTCGCGGATGGGCATCCTGGTAGACCTTTTTCAACCGTTCAATACTGACATGGGTATAAATCTGGGTTGTTGACAGACTGGCGTGCCCGAGCAATTCCTGCACGCTACGCAGATCGGCACCGGCATCGAGCAGGTGGGTGGCAAAGGAATGCCGCAGGGCATGCGGCGAGAACTCCGCGCTCAGGCCGGCCTCGGGCAGCATCACCTTCATCATCCGCTCGATCGACCGCGTCGTCAACCCGGCACCATCCTTGTTACGGAACAGCGGCGTCCCCTTCCCTGCCGCATCCCAGATCGAACCGGCCAGATCCAAGGCGTCGCGCAATCCCGCCAAGGCGGGCTCACCCAGCGGACACAACCGCTCCTTTTTGCCCTTCCCCCGCACCAGCACAACGCCCGCTCCGGCATCCAGATCGCCATGGGTCATACCCGCCACCTCGCTGACACGCGCCCCAGTGCTGTAAAGGACTTCGAGAATGGCGCGATCGCGCAGGGCGAAATAGCGGGTGAACGGTTCCTTGCTGCGACCACCAGGTCCGGCCATACGCCCCGTCTTGCACTCGCGCTCATACACAAGCATCGGTACGGCGATCAGACGGTCGATCTCATCCACCGCCAGAACATCCGGCAGATCGCGCGGCTTTTTGGGGCCATGCAGACCGGTGAACGGGTTGACAGACACCCGCTGCTCGCGTTCGAGATGACGAAAGAACGAGCGCAGACTGGCCAGCTTACGGCCGGTCGTGGCGGGCGCGCTGCCGCTTTTCTGAAACACCATCAGGAACCGGCGGGCGTGAAAACGATCCGCCGTCGTCCAGTCATAGGGGGGCTGCGCCTCCTCCCAGACAAAGGCAGCGAACTGCCGCAAATCCTGAAGGTAGCCAGCGACGGTATGCGCCGAAGCATTCCGCTCCCCCTCCAGATAGCGAACAAACCCAGCCACCGCCGAATCCGCCTCAATTCCCATTGGCATCACTTCTTTCGATTCCTACGTCTAGCGGCATCCGCTTGTTTCCGTTTCGCCTTGGCTTTTTTGGAAATTTCTCGGACACGGACTGGCGCGGATGCTGAAGGCGCGCCTATTTCACTTTTCAAAACCATATCCGTCAGATGCTCGTTCTCGTCGAGAACGAAGATCGGCTTTTCTCCATTCCAGGTTTTGAAGTAGTCTGCCGCCTTCTTCTCGAAGTAATCAATACCGACCACCCGCCGGTATCGGAAGCCCTTTTTCGCGCCGACCGCGATTATCTTCTCATCAACAATCACAGAGGGACACACCTGACAGAAGTAACCGGCAGGCGCAAGCATGACGCGGCAAGCCACATCGGTCGTGTAGATGAAATTCGCCATATATTGCTGAGTAGGCGACTTGCAACGGGGGCAGGTATCCGTCTGACCTGCAAACGCCTTTGAATATCCATGGTCGATACTACCGGCAAAAAGATCCAGACCGGAACGAGAAGCGATCTCCGCGACCATTCCCGCTTGGGATTCACGGGAGATGCTGTCCAGATCAACGACAGCCATTCCCTCTTTTCTATCCACACGCAAGCCCGAGGTTCCATCGGCATGCAGATCGCCAACAGGCGGCTTGGCCATCTTGTTTCTAATCTTCGAAAACAAACTCACGAAAACCTCCCATTCTCTTTAATCAAACGATATCCGGACAAAACACAGCCCATCCCCCCTGGATCAGCATATTGCCCGCATCCGCAGCCCCCGCCGACAGCTCGACATCCTCCACCAGCAGCCGGTAAGGCGCCTCATCCGCCCCCCCCAGCGCCCCCTCCCGATTCAACCATTGCAATGTGGGCATTACGCATTCCTTCCCGCGTCAGCCGCCAGTTTCCGGATACCCGCAATAAAGACCGCAAAACTCCGCGACCGTTGGTTATCAAGATTGAGGTGAGGACCAATCGCCCGCGAACCACCCACTTTCTGGTAACGGAGACGGGTTATCTTCACCAACTCCTCTGCCGCATTGGCCAATTCATCGGGTGAACGGTACTTTCTCTTGTTCTGCGACGCGGCCACTCCTGATATGCCAAACGCCTGCTCGACAGCGGCCAAATCAGCAAGATACCAGCTTTCCAGCTCGTGACAGGCGATGCGGATAAGAGCATCAGGGCGATTGGCCTCCCGGCATTTAGCAACAAGCCCGGCTTTGACGGCATGACAATCGGCGGAGTCCTTGTCGCGGAGCACAATGAACTTGGCATCGGGAACACGATAATACCGGCGGCGTCGAACCAATTGCGCCTCAAGATCGCTTTTTCCTTCAAAGACGATATAGCGGACCTGTAGGTCGTCTGGCAACAGGCGAGGCAACACCCCTTGCAGCATCGATTTCGCGGACTCTTCCTCAAGCAGAAAGACCAGTTCGCTCATTGCGGATCCACCCCATCAAAGAAGCCTTGCTTCCAAAGATAGCCTAGCTGATCACCATCCTTCATGTAACTGGCGATCTGCTTGTCCTCCGCAGCGCATTTAATACCGGTATACCCGTTCTCCTTAACCAACCAGAAGACTTCATCGAGTTCGCAGGCGTTAAGGAAATCCGGCGAATGCGTGGAGATGAACACTTGCCCGCCTCGATTGGCGTAATCCCGGAATTCCTCTGCCAGTTCTGTCAGAAGCTTGGGGTAGAGTTGGTTCTCCGGCTCCTCGATACAAAGCAAGGGGTGCGGGTTAGGGTCATAAAGCAGCGTGAGATAGGCAAACATCTTGATCGTGCCGTCTGAAACATGACGTGCGAGAAATGGATCGGTGAAAGAACCATCCTGAAACCGCAACAAGACACGCCCCTCTTCGGTCGTCTTGGCCTCGACGTTCGTAATACCGGGAACGCGATGTTTGAGCCGGTCGGTGATCGTGTCGAACACTTTCCGGTGCCTCTTGTAGAGAAACTCGGTAACCAAAGCGAGGTTTTCACCCTCTTTCGAAAGGTGTTCAGCGTGTCCGGCTTCCTGCTCCGGCCGTGCGCGCTGAATATGGAAATCGGAGACATGCCACCTAGAGATCAGCTCACCTAAGGCCATGGCCGCCGGAAATTTCTTGAACTGAGCCAAACCTTTCACGGCGAGCGTATCGCGAGACTTCAGAACCTGATCCTCACGTTGCAGGTCTTGTTCCTCCCTGACCTGGTCAGGTTCATTGGTGACCGCCTTGCCATCGCCTTTACTGAAATCCAGAAAATGCCAAGGCTGCCCTTTACTACCGCGACGATACTTGAGCAGCTCGCGTTCGACAAACGGGCCATTTTCATCCTCGTTGATTGCCAGCGAGTAGGTAATCAGCGGTGCATTATCCTTTTCCCTGAATTTAAGTTCGATTTCTATCGCCCCGGTTGTGTCGCGACTGCGGGCCTCCTGGAAACCGCGACTCCCGCCGAGTCGGGTCAACGCCACATGGACATCCTCCGTGAGGGCATCCTTCAAAAAGCCGAAGACATTGAAAAGTGTGGACTTACCCGTGCCGTTCGCGCCAACCAAGACGCACATGCGCGGTATATTCCGGAGTTCGGCATCCTTGAACGCCTTAAAATTCTTAAGTTTGATAGATTCCAGTTTCATCCGTCGTGTCCTCTCTCATGCCATTTCACTGCTATGATTTCTATCACTGAAGTCTTGGGGTCACATCGCGCCATTCTTCATTTTAAGTAAATCACCATTTATCAACTGGTTACGACTGACAAATTCCGACGCGCCGACCGCAACTACAGAAATCAGCTTCTGGCACCCTCATCTCGCATTCAGCACCATCCCCGGGCAATTCTCAAATTGACAACATCATGCCGGAACTACTGCCCGGCGTCAAATCTACTTGTCAGCATTCCGTTTTGCTTTCTCTCGGGACTTTTCTTTCACGGTACGATATCGCGTAACCGGGGCAGCCGGTCTCGTCGGCATGTCGTCTGGATTTGGGGTATTCCCGGCAATGATCCGGCTTGAGATCCTGGATGCGGCAGACGTTGCGATCCGTGTCTGGTGTCTTTTCCAACCACGGGCAGCGGCTGACGTCGTCGCCCGTTTCGGGATGGGATTTTTTGGGGTCGTTGGATATTCAATTAAAGGTGACTGGATGCGAAACGGCGCAGGCGGCCGGAAACATCGTCAGAAAAACGCTGGATAAGCGCCTGGGTGAACGCCTCGACGGACGGGGCATCCTCATCATGTACCAACGGTGTGAGGTCAAGCGCAAACCAGACCTGATCCATGCTGTCGGTGGCATGAGACTGGAAAAACGTGGCATTGGCACGGCGACGTCCAGCCACCGCCAGATCGTACCGCTTGCCCCCGGCGATCTGGGAATCAAACACGCCGTTCAAGGCCGCCGCCAGATGCTCGCGCCCGCTGACATCGAGGACAACCTTGTCATCATCGCAAACCCAGTCAAGATCCCGCCAGACCTCGCAGCCCAGAACTTGCTTCGGTCGGCATTTCACAGGCAAGCTGCGGATCGCCCGCAGCACCGCCCCCATCACCGCCACATGGGTATCATGCTTGTCGGCCGGACTGTGAGTATACACCACTTCAGGACCCGCCGCCATCAAAAGCGCCCGCAAATCGGCATCCACCCGGTCCTCCGTTACCGTCTTGACCACGACACTGGGATGATCAAGCTGCGCCATGAACCCATACTGGCCGATGGATGCCGCCTGACGCTGCTCCTGACGCCGCACCGCCCGCATCTGCGCATCGGTGTAGTCAGTATACCCGCCAACACGCGAACTCCCACCGCCATCGGTCACCGTGATCCCGCCAAACCAACGAATGGGCTGCTGGTAGCAAGCCAATATGCCATGCAAGGCCATGAACTCCAGATCGTCCTGATGCGCACCGATACCGAGATGCGTGGTCCGCGCCAAAGCATCCTCCTCAGCCACCCCATCAGGAATATAAATCTCTGCCGTTGACTGACTGAGCTGCATGCGCCTCCACCTTTCAAATCAAGAGACCAGGTTATGGAATCACGGGCAGGCTTGCCGCCGCGACCGCCTGCCCGTGGCGTTTCATCGTCTCATCCGGCATGGAAATATCAAACTGCTCCGCCAGCGCTGGAAACTCGGATAACAGGACATGCCGAGCCTGATCAATGATGATGGCGCCCCCCTCCCCCGAGGTCACGCGTCCGAGAATCAGCACATGGCGCAAGTCGTAGAACTCGGCGTAATGCGCCAGCGAGTAACCAAAGCAGCGCCCGATCGTCGAGAAAATATGCCGTGCCGCCGGGACCCCGGCCTTCAGGCAGGACTGGGTCTGTTCCAATTGTTCCGGCAACGGCATTGATGCCGGAAAGCCCAACCCCGCCTTGGCCGCGAGCCGTCCAACGCCCTGCTGTGAAAAATACTGCACCCCGCAGCCCCGATCCCCGGACCATTCATCGACAGGGGCATCGGCACGATAATCCACCGGGGCAAACGCCAGTTCATTGAGCCAACTGGTGATGCGGCCTTGCGCGTCACAATAGCCCCCGGCCAGACTGGTACCCATCGAAATGCCCAGCAGAGCGCCATCCTTGATCGACATCGCCCCGGCCAGTGCCGTCACCTCGCCATCATTGACCACCTCGAACGGCACATCATTCCACGCCCGCCGCAAATCCTTGAAAAGGTGCCGAACCTGCGCATCGAAATCGGTTGGCGATACGCCACGGAACAGCGAGGCAACCCGCACCTCGTTATTCACATAGACCCCTGCCGCACTGCCGCCAATGGCATCCACACGAGGGAGATGCGCAGCGGCCCGCTGGAGGGAATCCTGGATCCCCGCACGATGATACGACGGATCTTTTTCAAAGTACGGACTCCAGGGGATCTCCTCGGAGAAAACTACCTTGCCGTCAATCAACGCGGCGCACTTGCGATCACTGCCCCCTAGATCAAACCCTATCCGGCAGCCATCCAAATGACCGCCGAGCGCCATGGCCGGTTCCTGGGCCATCGACAATTCGCCCGGATCGGCATATTCAACCGTGAACGCCTCGGGGAATATCCTGCCGCCGAAGATCTCGGCATCAAATGCCCGTTCACCACCCATGCAATACGAGGATGCCAGCATTTGCGCGATGTCCCGGCTGCCGCTGACGAAAACCCGGGCACTTCCCTTCTGCCAAAGCAAGAATTTCAGCAGCCGCTCAACATAAAGGCGATTGAGTGCCATGTACGGTTCACGAGGAGGCAAAACCTTGACATGGTGACGGTAACAAATACCATCCCCCCGCACCAGCGCCAACTCCACCATCACGGCGTCGGGTTCACGGTCAACACGGTCACGATACGCTCGGTTCCACAAGGCCGCTGGCACAAAATCAGGATCTAGTTCAGGCGTAATCGACGGCGTCACGGTCAAGGCGCTCATATCTCGCATTTAAGCCATTGACCCTTGCTGGCCACGACATTCTCGATGAACTGCATTCCCCGGACGCCATCGTCCACGTTCGGGAAATCCAGTTCCAGATCCGTGGGCTGGCGTCCGTCGATGATCGCCCGCATGGTGTCCGTGGCATTTCGGTAGACATTCGCGAAGGCCTCGTAGAAGGCCTCGGGATGGCCGAATGGCAACCGGGTGGCCCGGGCAGCAGCCGGGGAGATCGCCCCGATGGCATCGGTTCCGCGTCGGTAGGTGGTAATCGTTCCATCCGTATTATAGACCGGCAGGGTGTTCGGCTCTTCCTGTGTCCACGATAAACCACCCTCGGTTCCATGGATCCGGATACGCAGCCCGTTGAGCTCGCCAATACAGATCTGGCTGGCAAAGAGCAGTCCGCGTGCCCCGTTTTCAAAATGCACAAGGCAGTTGCCGTCATCATCAAGCCGACGTCCTTCGACAACGGTTCCGAGATCGGCACAGATCTCGGTCATTTTCAGACCGGTAATGTATTCGGCCAGATTCTCGGCGTGGGTGCCGATATCGCCCATGCAACCTGCGGCCCCGCTGCGTTTTGGATCGGTGCGCCATTCGGCTTGCTTGGCCCCCTCGCGCTCGATCGGCTTGACCAGCCAGCCTTGTGGATATTGGACAACGATCTTGAGCACGGTGCCGAGCCTGCCCTGCCGAACCATGTCGCGCGCCAGCTTGACCATCGGATAACCGGTGTAGTTGTGCGTCAAGGCAAAGACCTTGCCGCATTTCTTGACAATTTTGCGCAGCGCCAAGGCTTGCTTGAGATCGAACGTCATGGGCTTATCCAAGACGACATGAAAACCCGCTTCAAGAAAATCCCGGGCCACTGCGAAATGGCTATCGTTAGGCGTGACGATCGAGACAAAATCAATCCGCTTGCCTGGCGGCAGCGCCAGCTCCCCGGCAATCATGTCGGCGACCGTCGCATAACAGCGGTTCTTGTTAAGGTAAAGGGCGTCGGCCATGTCTTGCGATTTTTCGGGCGACCGACTGAAACAGCCTGCCACCAGTTCAACGCCACCATCAAGGCATGCCGCCTTGCGGTGAACATCCCCAATAAAGGCACCAGGGCCTCCGCCAACCATACCCATTCGCAATTTACGCTTCATGGAGGATCCCTTTCGGTTAAACGACGGGGTTGGCGATAAAATCGCCACGACAGGTCTTGAGGTAATTCAGAGCGCTCACCTGTCCGCTCATTTCAAGACTCCGGCGCATCACGGGATCATGCCATCCCTCGATATCGATGCAGCCCTTGAAACCGCCCTTGCGTAGATCCGAGATGATCGCGGTCCAGTCGCTATCGCCAAAACCGGGGGTGCGATGATACGCGAACGGAGGCACTGCCTGCGCCTGTCCCGGCAACGCGACATCGGCATGCATTGATGAATGGACGCCATAGGTGCGGACCACATCCCAGTGAATGGTGGCATCCTTGCCATGGATATGAAACATCTTGCCGACCCATTTACGCAACTGGGGCATTGGATCAATCAGACTGACCATCTGGTGGCAGGGTTCCCACTCAAGACCGAGATTGGACGCCGGGACGGCATCGAACATCATTTCCCAGGCGGTCGGGTTATGGGCGATATTCCAATCCCCGGAAGCCCATGTGCCTCCCATGTCGCAGTTCTCGAAGGCGATCCGAACACCCTTGTCGGCAGCCCGCTTGGCAAGCGGGGTCCAGACTTTCTTGAACTGCGGGATACTCTCGTCGATCCGCTTGCCACGCACACGTCCAGTAAAACCAGCGACGACGTCGCATCCAAAGAGATGGGCATTATCAATGCATTTCTTCCATCCGTCGAGGGTTTCCTTGTCCTTGGGCTGGTCTTCGAGCGGATTACCAAAAATGCCAAGGGAGGAGATCACGGCATCGGTTCCCTCCAACACGGCCTTGACCTCGCGGGCAAGCTTCTTGAAATCCACGCCCTCGCACGTCTGCCAGAAGGTCAGACTGTAGGATTCGAACCCGTGGTGCTGAATCTGGCGGATGTATTCCGGCGCTTTCATACCACATCCGACGAGCGTGCCGATGCGAATGTCCTTTTCTGGAACTGCGGGGGTTGTCATAGGGGATCTCCTTGTGCTCTGGTTTATTTACTACAAACAGTTAATTCAAGCGTTGAGCTGGACACGCTTACCGGTCGTCGCACTCTGGACCGCCCCGTGAACCATGGCCATGCTTTTAATATTGTCCGTGCAGACGGTCTCGGGAACCCCGCCTTTGCGGATCGATTCAAGGAACAAGGCAATCGCGCTGCTGTGGCCTTGAGAATGGGATTTCGGAAACGTTCGCGGAACGGTCTTGGGTTTAACCTGACGCGTAAACCCTGTCTCACCAGTGACGATCTCGCAGCGGAATTGCTTGGCACCATCCCATAAGACGGTGCCTTTTTCTCCGATCAGCCGCCAAGTACATTCCCATGGGGTAGGACATCCCTCGGCACACCAGCTTCCCTGATAGGTGTAGACGAGGCCGCCGGTCATCTCGAAGATCGCCGCCGCCGAAGGGCCGCTTTTATACCAGGAATGCTTCGGGGTCCATTCATGACTGTAGACACTGGTGGCATCTGCCCCCGTGAGAAAACGAGCCTGGTCAAAGGAGTGGATCGCCATATCCAGAAGCAGGACATGATCCATCACGTCACGGAACCCGCCGAAATGAGCACCAATGAAGAAGTCACTATGCACTGCCACCAGATTACCAATGGCACCCGTGGCGATAAAGCGGCGCAACGCACGGATCTCGGTGTTGTAGCGACGGTTCTGCATGACGGCATAAATCCGGTCTGCCTTCTGTGCAGCAGCCAGCATCTTGCGGGCATTCGGCATGGTGTCACTCATCGGCTTCTCTCCGAACACATGGCAGCCATGGCGCAGCGCCGTCACGGTCGTGGCGCAATGAGCCTCAGGAATCGTGCAGTCAAAAACCACCTCAGGGCGCGTGGACTTCAGCATGGCCTCCAGATCACTACCAACCGCCGCCCCCGTTAGCGCATGACGCTCTTTCTTGGCCTCGGCCGCTGCAGGGTTGAGATCTACCAAACCGACAATATTGACCTTCTCCTTGACCGTCTTGTTGCCAAGCCACGCATTGGAGATACCCCCACAACCGACGAGCACCGCATTTATCTTTTTCATATGCACCTAATGGTTAAACGACGGAATGACTTAAAAATGGACGTTGACACCGGCCCGCAGATTCGCCGTATCGAAGTACTCAAAGCCCAGATCCAGCGAGACGGAATCCGTGATGAAGATCTCTACCCCACCGATAACCCCACCCTCCGTCTCGGCACTGATCGCATCACCACGGAAGGTCGAGAATGCAGGCCCGATGTAAAGCGCAATACTTTCGGGACGATAGTTCTTGTTGCCATCCAGGTGGTTAACGATCGACAAGGTAAGGGATGCAGAAATTTCATCCCACGCCAGCGTGTCGTATCCGATATCCGACTCAAGACTCAGATACTGAGCACCGAGATTGAGTCGAAAGGCGTCCTCCATAGGGATAGGCTCGCGAATGAAATGATTGAGCAGATTGACACTTACGCCAAAACCAAGCGCCATTTCGGCATCGCCCTCGGACATGAACTCGATCTCGGCGGTGTTTTGACCAACAAGACCATAGACGTTAAGCCAGGACAGGACACTGAGTCCAAGATAGCCGGTGGTCCGGTTGCCGGAAAGGGTACGCGTTATCGAGGGTGAATCCCCCAAGGTGACCTCGCGCTCCGTCTGCCCAGTGTACAGCCCGGCGGTGACCCTGGTTAGTACGGGATCCTTAAATAGATAGTTTATCGCTTCGTTATTCCGTCCAACAGGAATAGCACCGGCGGGCACTGCAACGAAGGAGACGATAACGGAGCCAACAGCAAGTAAGGCATATATTTTTTTCATGTTGCCTATACTAAATGTTGCTCTTGTTATTTTTCAAGCATATATTACCAGAATATTTCGATTTGCAAGGGGAGTAATTATGTTTAGGAATCTGGTGGCGCTTGGCATGATCGGTTTGGTTTCGGGATGTTTCCCACAGAAGGCCCCCGAACAATTACCGATGATTCGGTCGGTTGATGAGGCTCGCAAGACGCAGGAGCGGTTTCATCTTGATCTATCCGGCACAGGATTGAGTGCGGTTCCTGATGGGCTGGGCGTGCTTAATGGCATGGCTCGACTATCACTGCGGGGCAACACATTGGGTGTCGTAGGCGAGTCGATCGGCGAGTTGAATGCCTTGCCATGGATGGACCTAGGGCAGGCGGGCATCACCGGCATCAGCCCATCGCTTGAGCGAATGGAAGCATTGCAAACGCTTTATCTCAGTGATAATGCACTGACGGAACTACCACCCACGATCGGCAGGCTTGCGGCGCTTCGCTATCTAAATCTGGACCGTAATCGGTTGGGATCCTTGCCGGATACGTTCGGGGATCTTAAATCCCTGCGCTGGCTGCGCCTGAATAATAACGCCTTGGAAACGCTTCCTCCCTCAGTGACCCAGTTGCAGACGCTGGAAAGGCTCTATCTGCGCCAGAATCGACTGACGGCATTGCCTTCGGAAATCGGCAATCTCAAACAGTTGAAACATCTGTTGCTGACGGGCAATCCGATTCCGCCCGAGGAACTGGAACGGATCAAGACGGCATTACCCCATTGCGATGTGGAATTTTAAACAATCCCTAGGAGCAGCAGATCATGGCATATCAAAAGATAAAGGTTCCAGCGGCAGGTGAGGCAATTCGGGTTGTGGACGGCAAGCTACAGGTGCCGGACTGCCCGATTATTCCGTTTATCGAGGGCGACGGGATCGGTGCGGATATCACGGTAGCAGCGATGACGGTATGGAATGCGGCGGTGGAGGCGGCCTATGGCGACCGCCGCCGGATTGCCTGGATGGAGGTCTTCGCAGGCGAGAAGGCGGTTGCCACGTATGGTGAGAATGTCTGGATGCCGGATGAAACGCTGGCGGCCATCCGACAGTTCCTGGTGTCGATCAAAGGCCCGTTGACAACGCCCATCGGCGGCGGCATCCGGTCCCTGAATGTGGCCTTGCGGCAGGAATTGGATCTCTACGTCTGCCTGCGCCCGGTACGCTGGTTCGAAGGGGTTCCTTCGCCGGTTCGTCGTCCCGACCTGACCGATATGGTCATTTTTCGCGAGAATTCCGAGGATATTTATGCTGGCATCGAATGGGCGGCTGGGACTGCCGAAGCGAAGAAGGTGATTACCTTCCTGCAGCAGGACATGGGGATCCGCAAGATCCGTTTTCCAGAAACCAGCGGCATCGGCATCAAGCCCGCGTCGCGCGAAGGCACCGAACGGCTGGTCAAGGCCGCGATCGAGTATGCCATTGCGAATGGTCGCCCCTCGCTGACGATTGTCCATAAGGGCAACATCATGAAGTTTACCGAAGGGGCCTTCCGGGACTGGGCCTATGCCTTGGCCGTCCGCGATTTCGGGGCTCAACCGCTGGATGGCGGCCCCTGGCAGGTAATCAAGGGATTGCCGGGCGGACGCGAGCTGATCATCAAGGACGTGATTGCCGATGCGTTCCTGCAGCAGATCCTGACGCGTCCGGCGGAATATTCGGTCATTGCGACCATGAATTTGAACGGGGACTACATTTCCGATGCGCTGGCCGCCTGTGTGGGGGGTATCGGTATTGCGCCGGGCGGAAACATCAACTACGCCACTGGAGTGGCCTGCTTCGAGGCGACTCACGGCACCGCGCCGAAATATGCCGGGCTCGACAAGGTCAATCCCGGATCCCTGATCCTTTCTGGCGAGATGATGCTGCGCTACATGGGCTGGCGCGAAGCCGCCGACCGGGTGCTGGACGGTATGAACCGGACCATCGCCCAGAAAACGGTAACCTACGATTTTGCACGGTTGATGGAAGGCGCCACCGAGGTGTCCTGCAGCGCATTCGGCAAGGCCGTAGCCGCCAATATACGGAGTTGCCGCTGAGTCCGGTCTGGAGCGCCCTACCCGATCAGGCGAGACAGAACCCAGGCGTATTCGGCAGCAATGCTGGCCTCCACCCCTCGTGCCCGGAGCGCCTCGGGCAGGACGTCGAACGTGTAGGTTTCGATCTCCAGATGGGCGACGCCCGCCTGATGCACCGCCGCGAAGAATGACGGGGGCAGCAGCGTCGCCGTGGAACGGAGCATGCCCTGCGCCGCGAAATCCAACGGCACATGAAAATGCACACGCCACTCGCTACCCGACTCCGCACCGGCGGCCAGGGCATCCGGCAAGTCCGGCCAGGCCTGCACCCTGCCAGCCCCGTCACGCACCCTCACTTGGTGCAGATAAACGGCATCGCAGAAAGGTGTTAATTGATCCGGTACGGCCTGCTCGCTGACCAGCGAGAGCGCCGCGCTCAATTGGATCTTCGACACACGAATGCCGCTTTGCACGAGACGATGCAACGACGCCACCGGATCCTCGAACTGCAGCGCCAGATGACAGGTGTCCACGCAAACCCCGACATGGTCCCGAATGACCGGGGAGCGGTCCAGTAGATAACGTTCGAAGAAATCAATGCATTCGCCGGTTGTTTCCAGGAAACAGTCCGGCTCCGGCTCAAGCCCTAGATGAATGAACCGTCCGGTGCGTTCCCGTAGCTGCGCCAGATGCCGGGCCACCGTGTCCAGATTCCGGGCCATCGCCTCGATATCCGCCTCGCCCCGGATCCATGCCTTGTAGGACCCCGGCACGGTACTGATGCTGCCTTCCATCCCCTCCGGCAGCAAGGCGGCTAGGATATCCGCCAACCGACAGGTATAAGCCACCCGTTCCGGGGTACGCCAGTCTGGCTGGTAGACCGATTCCTTGACGCAGGACTGATGAAACGCGCCATAGGGAAACCCGTTGATCGTGAAGGCGTACAGGCGGTTGGCCGCCAGGAAATCACGAAAGGCGTGCAGTTGAACCGGGTACGAAAGCGTCAGTGCGGCGGCATTGCTGAGCCGCAGACCGAGCCCGAAGTGCGCATCCGGGCAAACCCTATCGCGCACGTTGAGCGCCTTGGTGCGGATCGCCTCAAAATTTTCTGACCATTTCTCGCCCGGATGGACGTTGAGGCAGTAGGTCAGATACTGCCGGGTTCCCGTCTGCATGGCTAGTAGCGCTCCTTGAGATATGCAACCGCCTCCTGAATAATCGACGACTCCATGCGGTTGACTTCCTCCTTGGCCCCTAGACCGACAGGCAGCGTCACCCGGAGTTCCCCACCGAGGTGTTCCTGGAAGTCGTGCAGTCCCTGAATGATCTCCAGCGTCCCGTCCGGCGTCCGCCGTTCCAGCAGCGCCGACCATATCGGTAGTCCGGCTGTTTTCATGGCATCAAGGATTGCCTCGCGCTCCGTCGTCGTAATCCGCCCCGAACGGCTGGCATAATAAGAATCCAGGGCAATACCAATCGCCACGGCCTGCCCGTGACCAATGGCATAGTTCGACATCATCTCCAACCGGTGCGCACTCCAGTGACCAAAATCCAGGGGACGAGCGGTTCCGAACTCGAAGGGATCGCCCGCCGTGGCGATATGCTGCAGGTGCATGATGGCGGTACGACGGACCACCTGCTCCATCACGGCCTTGTCGCGCTCGCGGATGGCGGGGGCATGGGCGGCGAGATAACTGAAGAGATCAGCATCCTTGATGATAGCGATCTTGAACGCCTCCGCGACGCCGCCCACCCAGTAGGTATCGGGCAAGGAGTCGAGGAAATCGAAATCCACCAGCACACCGAAGGGCGGTGCGAAGGTGCCAGCGAAGTTTTTAACCCCATAGGCATCAATCCCGTTCTTGACCCCCACGGCACTGTCATTCTGCGCCAGCACCGTGGTCGGGATGCGGATCAGCCGTACCCCCCGGTGTACCAGCGAGGCGGCCAGCCCAATGATATCCAGGGTACTGCCACCGCCGATGGCGATGACAAAACTCTGCCGACAGAGATGCTGCCGGGCAATGCTTTCCATGATCAACTCAGCAGCCTGCCGGCTGTGCTTGGCCATCTCGCCACCGGGTACCTCCTGCGGGGCACAGACCAGATCGATCCGGTCCTGACGAGCATGGATATACTGCGTGACCTGACGAGCCAGGTCGGGCTGTGCCGCCGCCAGGCCAGCGTCGATGAACACCTGTACCCGGTGCCGACGGTTCTCCTGCAGCCGATCAATCGTATCCATCAGCAAGGGGTTTTCCACGTCAAACACGCCGCGCGTAAAATGCACGGGGTATTCAAACGCCACACTGAAACGTTGTAGATATGTATTCATAGCCTCCACCTAAATCCATGCCTGCACGGCTTGCGCCAGATCCACCAGCGAGGCGGGCTGCCGGCCCCCTGCACCGCCCACGCCGCACGTCGCCGCCCACGCCGCCTGACGTCCCGAACCGATCCGACCGTGCGACCCCTTGATCCGCCCTGTATCCAGCGACACGGATCCGGGAGGCCATCCCCAGAAAAGCTCGACGGGATCATACCCCGGTTTGTTGTGAATGTCCACATGCCTTGCATAGTCTGGGGCCTGTCGCAAATCGGTCCACCAGGGATAGGCCAGCCAGCACCCATCGGCGGCCACCAACATCAGGTCGCCAACGCGCGGATGGGCAACCCCCGCCCGCTGCTGCGCCCCGGCATCCATGACCTCGCCAACGCCATCAAGCCGACCGAGCACGGCCGCAGCGGCCTCCCGCGCCTTGAGATCCCGCACCACTACCTGCGCCACTTCATGATCGACCATGGCGAAAGCACGGCTGGCATGCAGATCCGCATACAGCATGCCCTCGATATCGCGCAGTTTCAGCAATCCATCCGCCGCCAGCGCCGCGTTCGGCAACACCGCGCCCCGTGGACAGTCGGCGATGGCGTAATCTCCGAACACCACCAGGCCATAGCCGTTGCGTGCGGCCGCCGCCGCCAGCAGTTCAAGCTGCCCGCGCAAAGCGGCCAGGGCGACCGCACTGCGGGCGTGGTGGGTGCCATAGCGCTGTAGATCGTAGTCCAGCACAGGCAGGTAGGTCATGCAGACGTCCGGCGCCAACGCCGGATCGTCAAGTACCGCCGCCGTCGCTTCAGCAATCCATTGCGACGACTTCGCACTGGCCAGTGGCCCCCAGTAATGCTTGAGCGCAAAAGGACGTCCCAATCGACGGCAAAGGGTCTTGTACAGGCCCGCGGGCTGGCTGTAGCAATCCAGGATCATCCCGCCATGGTGACGATGGATCGGGGCAGGAGAAAGGATCATGTCCACCTCCTCACCCATGCTCTGCTGCCAGAAGAGCAGCGCCACCCGACGTCCCGCTGCTCGGGCCTTTGCCCAGATCCGCGGCCCATCCACCAGTGCCGATGACTGTTCCCAGAACAGCGGTTTGCGTAGCCGGCGGTCATAGATCCCATTGCCCGCAAGCCCGTGGACCGACGGCAGCGCGGCCGTGCGGAACGAGGCCTGGGCCGAGCAGGTCAGCGCCGGAAAGACCGGGTCCAGCGGACGAAAGGTCATCCCCGCCATGGCGGTTCCGCACTGCTCCGAAAGAAAGTCGAAACCCAGTCCGGCAACTTGAACAACCAATATTTTTTCGGGTTTATCCGCTTTCATGACATCAACACCATCCAGGTTCAGGAGGCATAAAACCACCGCGATCCATACACACTCAATGGCCAGGCGGCGAGTGTAATCGCCGCAGCAATCCACCCGCCCCCCCCAGAAGATGCCATAAACGCGGCCTGAATCAACAATAAACCACGGATGAATTGTCCGATCGAAGGAATCAGCACGGCGGGCTCGGGCGATCCAGCCAGGCGATGCCCCAGTCTCAGCGGCCAAGCCACGGCGGACAGCGCCAGCACGGGGAACAGCCAACCGACAGCGGCCCCGCTGCCCATCCCCCAGAGCAACCCCATGCAGCAGGCCACCGCCACAGCAGGCAACCAGCGCTGCCATGGCAAGGGGAGCTTTTCGGTTTCGCGGTCGGCCAGCGCCGTCACGGCGGCGATATACAGAGTCAGCCCGACGGCAGCCACGATCACACCATTCACCCCCGCCACCAACGGCGGCGGCGGGGTGCACGCCGCGCCCAGCAGCAGACTCGCCCCACGACACGCGCCCATGCATAGCGCCCCTGGCAACCGGTGTTTCTTGGCTAGGCCGTTATAGGTCAGCACCAGCCCGGCCAAAACCGCCGCTACACCCAACACCTGCGGTCCAGCCAGGGCGGCAAGCCCCAGCCCGGCCGCAAAGAGGATGGCCGCCACCAGCCAGGCCGCACGCAATGAGACCTGACCGGAAGGCAGAGGCCGATCCGGACGGTCATGCGCATCCTCATGCCGATCGACGTAGTCGTTGCTCACCAGACCCGCCATATAAAACAACAGCGACACGCCCCCTGCCAGCACAACAGAGCCCCCCACCCCGCCCCCGCCTGCCAGCAGGAATCCGGCGACCGGATCGCCAGGCACCGTCAGCAGGTTCGGCGGACGTAACAACGTGAGCCAGGCTCTGATTGATGAATGCGGCGCGGGCATGATCAGCGCTGAAACTGGGTCGGATCCACCGGCACCAAATCGAGTTCCGGCGTCCACTTGGGCGAGCCCCTGTAGAATGCCATGGCATTGGAAAAGACCAGTTTCTCGATCGTCGACTCCGGATGCCCGTCGTCCTTCATATACGCCACAACCTTTACCAGACTCAGCGGATCGGAGATCCCCCAGTCGGCAGACCCATCGACAATCATGCGGTCGCTGCCAAACTCACGAATAATACCCGATACACGGGCGGGTGTCAGTTTGGAGATCGGATACACCGTCATCCCGCAATAGCAACCCGTATCGCGACAGATCGCCATGGTTTCCTCGGTATTGTGGTCAATCAACACCTTGTCTGGATTCATCCCCGCCTCGCGGATGATCGCCGCCGTCCGCCGAATCCCCTCCGGCTTGTTGAAATGCGGCAAATGCACAATCACCACCATGTCGCGGGCCTTGGCAAGCTCGAGCTGCCGCTGGAAGGCATATTCCTCGTTCACCGTCATATTGTTGAACCCGATCTCGCCCAGCGCCACACAACGGGCATGATCGAGATACACCCCGAGTCCGTCAATCACCTCGTCGGCCAGCTTACGGTTCTCGGTCTCCTTCGGATTCAGCGAAACGGCAGCAAAGTGGTCGATGCCGAAACGGCGGGCACGCACCGTCTCGAATTCAAGGATCAGGTTGTAGTAGTCGAAGAACGTACCGGCATAGCGCCGATCGGCACCCATCCAAAAGGAGGGTTCAACGCAGGCACGGATACCGGCGGCATACATGGCCTGATAGTCATCCGTGGTCCGTGAATACATGTGGATATGCGGTTCAATCACCTTCATAACGGCCTTGCCCTTCTTACTATAAACATGAGCGGAGTTATCCCGCCTGTATCATTTACCCTATTAACGAATTTCAGTTGCCGTATCTTAGCCGTTCAACCGCCGACAGGCAAGACCTGATCGATTTAACCTGCAACGCCTCGACATGCGGGACGTTCCATACTGAAGGACCAATTGAAGGGATGGAATGAGCAGCTATAATGCGCCGTCGGGGTACCATGATGACTGGGTGATTGCGCTGGCGGTGGCGAATCTTGGGCGGTGGGAGATGGGGAATATGGGGTCTATGGCTAGACTGCTGGGTGGCGGCGGGGGTTATCGGCGAGGTGGCGGCGAGGTGGCGGCGGTAAGCGGCAGGGGGAGCGGGTGGTGGTGGGGTGATCTTCGCGGGCGGTTAGCGACGTACCGCGCAAGGGCTTCGCGACTTCTTTTTAGTCAATTTGGATTCGGTGCAAACCAGAACAGAGACGCAAACACCCATATGACCACAAAGAGGCTGGCACCGCCAACGACGGCAAGGGTGTCCCTGATCATCGCACAAAAAGCCCAGTAAATATGGCTTTTTTCTTATGAAAAAAGTGGTGGAGGTAAGGAGATTCGAACTCCTGGCCTTCTGAATGCCATTCAGACGCTCTACCAACTGAGCTATACCCCCATTATTTCCATTGCGGCAACAGGGGCCGCATTGGAAACGGCTCGCAATCTACCCGATGCCTCGTTCGATGTCAATGCCATATTCAACAAAAATCAACTGCCGCTTCCAGCCCGTTGCACTTTGCCGACATTGATCTTTCGCAGGCGGATTGTTTTCGGAGTGACCTCGACCAGTTCGTCCTGGTTGATGTAGGCAATGCAATCCTCAAGGCTCATACGCACGGGGGGCGTCAGGATGACATTCTCGTCCGACCCCGACGCTCGCATGTTGGTGAGCTGCTTGCCCTTGGCTGGATTGACGACAAGGTCATTGTCGCGGCAGTGCTCGCCGATGATCTGCCCGCGATACACCTTGATGCCGGGCCCCATGAACAAGCTGCCGCGATTCTGCAGATTGAAGAGGGCGTAGGCCACGGTTGTGCAATTCTCCATGCAGATGAGGACGCCGTGTTTGCGGTTCCGCATGTCGCCAGCGTAAACATCATAGCCGTTGAAGATATACGTCATCACCCCCATGCCCCGGGTATCCGACATGAATTCTGATTTATAGCCTAGCAATCCGCGGGTCGGGATGTTGTAGTTGAGCCGGACCATCCCGTTGTTTTGGTGCATTTCCGTCATGCGGCCTTTGCGGGCACCGAGCTTCTCGATCACAATCCCCATGTTGACTTCATCCACATCAATGGTCAGCAGTTCATACGGCTCCATCAGAACACCGTTATCGCGGCGGGTGATGACTTCCGGACAGCCAACCTGGAACTCGTAGCCTTCGCGGCGCATACGTTCGACGAGGATGGACAGATGCAGTTCGCCGCGGCCGGCGACACGGAATCCGCTGGTGCCGTCGGCCAGCTCGGACACATGCAGGGCGACATCGGACAGCGTCTCGCGCTTGAGTCGCTCGCGCAGGTGCGTGGAGGTGACGAAGGTTCCCTCGGTACCGGCAAACGGGGAGCTGTTGGGGAAGAAGGACATCGCCAGGGTCGGTGGATCGACCGGCAGTGTCGGCAGGGGCACGGGATTGTCCGGAGAGGTGTAGGTATCGCCCACCATGACATCATCGACCCCGGCGACGGCAACGATTTCGCCTATGCCCGCCTCCTCGATTTCCACCTTCTGGTTTTCCTCGAAGCGGTAGATCTTGGTGATGCGTGTGGCAATCGCCTTGCCATCGGGGTTGGCAACCTGGGCGGGCATGTTCGTCTTGAGCCTGCCGCCCGTGATTTTTCCAATGCCAAGACGGCCCAGGAACGGGGAGTAGTCGATGCTTTTGACCTGGAGCTGCAAGGGACCTTCCGGATTGCCCACGGGGCAGGGAATGTACTTGATGATGCTGTCGAGCAGGGGCATCATATCGGTTCCCATCGAATCGGGCGTCAGCGACGACAGTCCATTCCGAGCGGACGCATAGACAACATGGAAATCAAGGATCTCGTGCGGGGCATCGAGTTTTACAAACAGATCGAAAACCTGGTCTAGAACCCACGTCGGACGGGCGGCTGGTTTATCCATCTTGTTGATGACGGCGATAATCGGCAAGTTCAAAGCGAGGGCTTTCTTCAGTACGAAGAAGGTCTGGGGCATCGGGCCTTCCTGGGCATCCACCAATAGCAGGGCACCGTCGGCCATTTGCAGCACGCGCTCGACCTGTCCACCAAAGTCGGCATGGCCGGGGGTGTCGATAATGTTGATTCGGTGATCCTTGTAGTTGAAGGCCCCGTTCTTGGCCGAGATGGTGATGCCTCGCTCTTTCTCAAGATCCATCGAATCCATGAGACGCTCCTCGACGGCTCGGTTCTCGCGGAACATACCACTTTGTTTGAAAAGTTCATCGACAAGGGTGGTCTTGCCATGGTCGACGTGGGCGATGATGGCAACATTACGGATATTCTGGGTATCTAGGATCAATGGCTTTCCTTTGGTGAATGGCTATGATTGCAAAACAGGAGGCAGGTGTCTATCATATCCCCGCCCCGGATGCAAGCCTTGCGAAAATCATTTTATTTTTGCTTGAACGGCTAGATTGTGGAGGGGGTATAGCTCAGTTTGGCAGAGCGTCGCGTTCGCAATGCGAAGGTCAGGGGTTCGACCCCCCTTACCTCCACCATCTTTTTTCCCGCGGTGCCTTGCCTGCTGGGAGCGTAGGCAGACAGCTTGGAGCATCGCATGGACGTTAAGGTTCTTGTTACCGGTGGCAGCGGATTTCTGGGGATCAACCTGATCCGGCATTTGTTATCGAAGGGAATTAGCCGTATTGTCTCGCTTGATCTCGAAGATTTCGATTATCCCGAACGGGATCGTGTTGAATCCGTGAAGGGGGATATCCGGGATCGGGAGGTCGTGGCCCGCTGCATGAAGGGGGTCACCTGGGTGGTTCATACGGCGGCGGCGTTGCCGCTTTATTCCGAAGACGCGATCATGACGACCGATGTCGGGGGGACGCGTACGCTGCTTGAGGCGGCGGCGGCATCTGGCACGGTGGCGCGGTTCGTGCATATCTCTTCCACCGCCGTTTATGGCATCCCCGATCATCATCCGTTGCTGGAGGACGACACCCTCGACGGGGTCGGCCCCTATGGCATTGCCAAGATCGAGGCGGAAAACGTTTGCCTGCTGTTCCGCCAGAAGGGGTTGTGCATCCCGATCATTCGACCGAAATCGTTTATCGGCCCGGAGCGCCTCGGTGTTTTTGCCCTGTTTTACGATTGGGCGAAGGATGGTCGCCATTTCCCCATGATTGGCAGCGGTCGTAACCGCTATCAACTGTTGGATGTGGAGGATCTGTGCGGGGCGATCTGGCTGACCTTGACGCTGGATCGTTCCGTGGTGAATGATACGTTCAATATCGGTGCCAAGGTGTTCACGACAATGCGCGAGGATTACCAGGCGGTGCTTGATCGTGCGGGATTCGGCAAGCGAATCCTGGGTTTTCCCGCACGTCCTCTGATCTGGACCTTGCGCCTGTTGGAAGCCTTCAAGCTCTCGCCGCTGTATAAGTGGGTCTATGAGACGGCGTGTGAAGATTCCTTCGTGAGTATCGAGAAGGCGGAGCGGGTGCTTGGTTATGCGCCAAAGTTCTCCAACAAGGATGCGCTGGTGCGCAATTACGACTGGTATCTAGCGCATCTGGCTGAGTTTGCGAAGCGTAGCGGAATCTCGCATCGTGTGCCTTGGAAACAGGGTATCCTGAGGTTCTTTAAAGTATTTTTCTAAATGGGTGTGGTAAAACAGATTTCTGACCACTTAACGACAAGATTTAGCTATGCCTGAAAAAATATCCGTATGTATCACTGCTGGCAACGAAGAGAAGAATATACGACGTTGTCTCGAAAGTGCCAAGTGGGCCAATGAGATTGTTGTTATCGACAGTTTCAGCAAGGATCGTACCCCGGAAATCTGCCGTGAGTACACGGAGCGGGTCTATCAGCATGAATGGATGGGGTACATCGGCCAGAAAAACCTGATCAAGGATCTGGCGCAGGGACCATGGATTCTTTTCCTGGATGCGGACGAGGAGATTTCCCCGGGACTGCGGGAGGAGATTATGGGCGAATTCCAGAGCGCATCAGCGGCTGATTTCGCGGGCTACGAGTTTCCCCGGCTGGTGCGGTACCTTGGACGCTGGATCACTCACGGGGACTGGTACCCCGATCTGAAGCTGCGGTTGTTTCGCAAGGACAAGGGCGAATGCGGAGGGCAGGAACCGCATGACCGGACAATTGTGCATGGCCGCGTCAAGTGTCTGCGCAATCCCCTTTATCATTACACCTATACGGATATCAGCAACCAAATGTCCACCTTGAACCGATTCACAACGATCTCGGCGATCGGCAAACACAAGGAGGGACGCCGCTTCTGGATCACGGATCTCGTGTTTCGCCCCTTGCTCCGATTTTTCCGCTGTTATATTCTGAAGCGCGGCTTCATGGATGGCATCCCGGGGCTTGTCGTGGCAACGTTCACCTCGTTTGCCGTCTTTGCAAAATATGCAAAGCTATGGGAAATCTACCTGAACGAAAAACGAAACGGCACAATCCCGACGGATATCGAGAAAGCGGACGCCCCCGGGGGGTCGAAAGCAACCTACAAGTAGGCGTTAAAACTTGATGTAGAAGGCGGCACGGGCCGTGATCTCGGTGCGAATTCGCTCCATGACCTCGGTGCTGACCTGCTGGTTGACCTTGAGGATTGCCAGCGAACGGTTGGTTTCCCTGTCGTGCGGGTTACGCATGTCCTCGATGTTGATGTGCGCATCTGCCAGCAGGCGACCGATGGCCCCGATAACGCCCGGGCGGTCCTCGTAAAGGAAGAATAGCGTCGATCCCACCGGCTCGAAGTAGAGTTTGTCGAACTCGTTGATGCGTGAGATCAGTAGGACCCCTTCCTCGACCGTGCCGCGGACACTGACATGGCGATCATTCTGGCTGTCGACCACGGCGGTAAGATCCACAGTGATGGAATTGTCGAATTTCTTGTGGACATCGACCGGGCGGTTCTCGTAGGTGATCCCCATCTCCTGAAGGTAGTCAGCGGTCTGGCGTGGACTGCTGGTACGATCGAAATCATCGCAGATGCCTGCCACGATCGAGGTGCGTAGCCAGTCGCTGTAGGGTTGGAGTGAGCCATAGATGCTGCTCTCGATCAGCTTTGGCGAAGGGGCCTGGACGATACAGCGGCAGAGGCGGGCGACGGTGTAGGCCAGGTCGCAGTAATGCTCATCGAGGCCGATCGGTATGTCCCGGTTGACCACAAAGCTGACAATCCCCTTTTCGTCGTAGTCGATCAACTGCTCGGCAGCCCGCTTGGCGGCATTATAGTTGGCTTCGGCGGTATTGGCACCCAGATGGGGCAGCATGAGGTCTGCGATGTCGGTCACGGTTTTGGCCCCGGGTTCGTCCTTCTCGTAGACATCGTTCAGGAATCGCAGTTTTTTAGAAGCCTTCACGGCGCGAAGCGCCGTCTCGTCGATGATCCCGGACCGGGCGCAATTGACCAGCGTGGTGCCAGGCTTGACGTGGCTGAGCAGTCGCTCCCCGATCAGCTTGCGTGTCTCGGGGGTTTCCGGGATGTGCAGGCTGATGTAGTCGGCGGAGGCAAAAAGATTTTCCAGGGTGGTCATCTTCACGCCAAGCTGTTGCGCCCGTTCGGTGGAAATCGCCGGATCATAGCCTAGCAGGGTGCATTCAAACCCGCTGATTCGCTTGGCGACCAGTTGGCCGATATGGCCGAGACCGACGATTCCAACCGTCTTGTGGGCGAGTTCACGCCCCATGAATATCTTCTTCTCCCAGCCGCCCGCCCGGGTATCGGCATCCGCCGCTACAATATGTCGAGCATCGGCAAGCATCATGGCGATCACCTCCTCGGCCACGGCATTGGAGTTGGCACCCGGCGTGTTCATCACATCAATTCCGCGGGTCCGGGCATACTTCGTGTCGATGGTATTGACCCCGGCTCCCGCCCGAATGATCACTTTCAGGGCTGGTAGCATGTCAATCAGTGCTACCGTGATGACCTCGCTACGGACGACAAGGCCGTACGCATCGGCATGTAATTTGAAGAGGTCTGCCAATGGCGTCTTATCATCCTGAATCACATCGTAATCGCCGTGCGCGGTTAACAAGGTGGAGGTGACCGTATCAAGTTTGGTGGGTATTAGTATTTTTTTCATTCTTTGGTGGGTTATGCGGATTTGTCTGACTTATAGATGATCGGAGCACTGAGGAGGCCCAGCGGGTGCAGTTTGTATTCGGGACTGAACATGTGTCGGCCCGTCCGGTAGGAGCCCGGCCCCAGCCATCGCATACCGGGCTCGGCGAGATGAACTGGGCCGAACGCATTCGCGCGATGCCCGAACAGGGTGATGTCGACAGGGGTGCCCGCCTTGATGGTCATTGCTGCCATATAGGGGGGGCGATAGATCGCTTGCGTGGCCCCCTGGCTGTGGACATTGATGGTCGTGGCCTTGAATTGCGGTATCTGGATGGCCGTGCCATCGGCTGTCGCCTTGCAATGATAGGTTACATTGCCGCCATAGAAGGGTAGGCCCTGGGTTGTCCAATCGCCAAAGGACAGGGTGCGCACGGGGGCGCAGAGCAGTCCGTGGATGCCCTCGGTCGTTACGCCGAAATCGCCCAGCAGGTAGAACCACTCGATGGACGTCTCCTTGGTGAACGATAGCTCAATCACGAGGGTATGTGTGCCGGCCTCGAAGGGTGGCAGGGCAATCGTTGCGATGGCCTTGTCCGTGTAGTACCCGGTGGCATGCATCTCAACGGGGGTTCCATCAAAGGTGACCTTGCTTTCGCAGATATTCTCCAGAGCCAGGCTTGCATGCGCAACGGCCACCTGAGACCGGAAGGTCGTGCGCAGTGAGATCCTCGCGCGCTCGACGGGCGGCGACGGATCTACCCATGGCTGTGCGATCGATCCCTGTTTACGCGGTAAGCCAATGTGCTGGCGAAGGATATTCTCGATGTTCAGCAACGGTTCTTCCGGCATCCATGCCCCGGCGTTGATCGCATATTCCGCCTTGTCGAAAAGCAGGACATTGGGCTCATCCAAAGTCACGTGAACAGGGCTGGCCAACCGCCCCGTTTCGATGCCCGGTTCGGGGATCAAGGATATGCCCGCCGTGCATTGCCCGGGTTCCAGCCTGAGCAAAAGGTGCCCGGATGCCGGAATTTCTGCCGGGATAAGGGTTGTTCCATGGCGGTATGAGGCGGCGACCGGAGCGGATGTCCCACTGCTTGTGTCCAGCGCGCTCACCTTGAACTCGCCGGTGATGACGAGCGTCCCATTGGCTGCCCCCAAGAAAAGCTCACGGTTTGTGTTACAGATGAAGAGTGACCGGTGTTGCCCTTCCTGGCGCATCTGGTACAGCAGGCAGTCAACGGATTTCCCACTTGACGTCTGCAACCGGATATCGCGATGCGGGGCCAGCGCGAGGAGCATGGGGCTCCGCTCGAAGGGGACCCTTTCGCAGCGTTCGGCAAGCAGGATGGCGCGGGGTGATGCCTGCGCATCCACGAGGGACGGGATCTCGCCAACGAAGAGGATGCGCCCGCCCACATCGGCAAATGCTTCCAGTTGTGCCAGGGTAGAGGATCGGATGGTACGCATGCCGGGCACGACAACCACCTCGTAGGGCATCCTGCCCACGGTAAAGGTGGCAGAGTCTGTCACGTGTGCCTGGGCCGGTAGCAGCGATTCAGCGACAAAGTCGAAGTCGATCAAGCCCCTTAGCAGCCATTCAGTGAGGTTGCTGAACTGGTTTTCCAGGCGTTCGCGTTCGTCCCCGCTGGTGTCGTTCGGGCCGAAGGCGAGCCAGAACGACTCGATGGGGTGAATCACGGCGACACGGCAGACCGCTGTGCCGCGGGAGAGTGTCGCGCCTACACGGGCGAAGTGATCCTCGATGGTCCGATACTCCTTGTACCATGGACTCTGGTAGCTGATGGAGGCAGGATAGTCGCGCTTGGCTTCGCCGCGCATGCTGTACCAGCTCAGGTGATGTACACGGAACAGGACACCGAGTGCGGCTTGCCAGTCGCCCTGCCGCTTGTGCCCGTGGAAATCGAAATGCCATCCGGTGACGCCATAGAGTTCGCTCAACACGCCAGGACATCCGAACTGGCGGGCGGCGCTTTGCGCCTGCTTTGCGGTGGTTAACTCCATCCAGTCGCACAGCATATCGATCCCAGGAATCTGCATCGAACGGTAACTGCGCATCGCTTCCCCAAGCGCACGGCATTGGCTAAGGAGCGTGGGCTCCTCCATCATGTGCCCCGTCAAGGCGATATTATTGGTCTTGCACCATGACCCGATCTGGTCGGCAAAGCTGGAGGCGAAACGCTCGGCGATCCACTCATGGTAGCGATAACGCCAGAGGGATGGGCTTGCCGCTGGCAGATCCCAGATCACTTCCGGCAGGTGATCCAGGAGGGATCCTCCGAACTGGGCGGTGAAGTCCGCCTCAAGCGCATCCGTCCAGGGGAGAATGGCATCCTTCTTCCCCTCCGCAAACGGCAGGTTTTGCTTGTGAGTGAACTGGGGCTCGTCCGTGAAAATGGCGGGGACATCCTTTCCGAAGGCATGGCCCAGCGTGGCCTTGTAACGTTCATGCGTGACGTCGATGAACCGGCGTACTGCCGCCGGGTTGGCGTACTGCCGCCGGGTTGAGCGTATCCACGTAGCTCTGGTTATTGAACCAGGTGCTGTCGGTATCGACTTCCAGATAGGCATACCAGACCGTCTCGCCGGGGTGGGCTGCCTCCTCCTCCCCAAGCCGCCTGTAGGTGGCGAGCCGGCCGTCGGTAATCCCGATGGCATAGCGCGCCAGCAGGGTCCCGTTTTCCTGACGGCTGCCAGCCGCCGTGGAATCGTTATGACAGGCCGAGGTCACGCCTTGATAGGGGGTGGGTGTGAACAGTAGGTGGCGCTGGCGGTAGGCCTTGTCCTTCGTGACCAGCCCGCCCGCGAAGCCGGAAGGCCAGCGATCCTCGTCGTAAAGCCATGTCAGCATGTCATTTGCATGGGCGTGTTCGCGGCAGGCGTTGACGAGCTCCATAAAGGTGTCGCCCAGGTATTCGGTGGTCAGTCCGGTTCTCGGATGGATCGTGACCCCGCCAATCCCCATCTCGCGGAATACATCCAACTGGCGTAGCAGTTCTTCCTTTTCCAGTTCACCGTTCCACGACCAGAAAGGTGCCCCGCGGTAAAGCGGGGAAGGGGATTGGAACGAGGCTTCAAACGAACGCGCATTGTCATCAAGCCGAAGTGTCATAAGGGGCTCCGTCATAAATTTTGCCATCGGTTAAAAACGCCCCAGACTGTAGCGTTATTCCCAGCGATTTGCGACAATAAAGTGGTGGACTGGGAGAAGGAACACTGGCGACTGGACTGGCGACGCAGATGAAGCCTTTCTGGCTATCCATTGCTATGCTGATTTTTGTGCTTGATCTGCGGTGGTCCTCCTAATCATAATACAAACCTGTTGTAAAACCAAAAGGAGCGGTTATGGGATGGTTCAATAAATCTTCAAAGCAGGCGGAGACGCAGATTCCGGATGGCCTGTTTGTTGTTTGCGAGAAATGCAAGGGGCACGTCTACAAGGAGGAGTATGAACGCTCCCTCAAGGTCTGCCCGAAATGCGGATTCCATGACCGGATGACGGCACAGGAACGAATTACCCAGATTATCGATCCAGGGACCTTCCGGGAATTCAACCAGCATATTTCCTTCAATGACCCGCTTTCCTTTGTTGATGCCAAGGGTAGTTATGCGGAAAAGGCCAAGGAGACGGTTGAGAAGACCGGCATGAACGAGGCGGTTGTGACCGGCAGCGGGAACATCGATGGCATCCGTGTGGTGCTCGCTGTCATGGATTTCCGGTTCCTCGGTGGTAGCCTGGCGAGCGGTACCGGTGAAAAGATCCTGCTGGCGGCCGAGCATGCGCTGCGGATGAAGCGGGCGCTGATCATCTTTTCGGCATCGGGTGGTGCTCGGATGCACGAGGGGATTATCTCGTTGATGCAGATGGCCAAGACCTGTGCCGGGATTTCGCGCCTTGATAAGGCACGGTTGCCGTACATCTCTGTCATGACGGATCCGACATTCGGTGGCGTATCGGCCAGTTATGCAACGGTTGGCGACATCAATATCGCCGAGCCGGGGGCGATGATCGGGTTTGCCGGGCGGCGTGTGATCGAGCAGACGATCAAGCAGAAACTCCCGGAGGATTTCCAGACTGCGGAATATCTGCTGGAGCATGGCTTCATGGACGCCATCGTCAAGCGTGCAGACCTCAAGCAGTATCTGCACAGTGTGTTGGTTTACAGCAGCCGCAAGAAAGCCTAATCGGGGGATTTTATATGAATCTGGATTTTGAAAACGAACTGAATGCCGTGGAGGAGCGCATCGCCGAACTGAGCAAGATCGAGAGCGGGGATGCCCCGCAGCTCAGCAGCGAGGTGGCCGCCCTCAAAAGGAAGCTGAAATCACTGACCAAGAAGATCTATGAAAACCTGACGCCATGGGATACCGTCAAGATTGCCCGGCATCAGGACCGTCCACTGCTCAAGGACTTTATTGCCGGGATGTGCAGTGAGTTTCTTGAGTTGCACGGGGATCGTCGCGAGGGTGACGATAAGGCCATGATCGGTGGATTTGCCACGATCGAGGGTGAACGCTGCATGTTGATCGGCATGGTCAAGGGACGCACGGTGGAGGAAAAGGTCCATCACAATTTCGGCATGTCGAATCCTGAAGGGTACCGCAAGGCCTTGCGCCTGATGAAGCTGGCGGAGAAATACAGCTTGCCGATCGTGTGCATGGTGGACACCCCGGCCGCCTATCCGGGCAGGGAGGCCGAGGAGCGCGGTCAGGCCGAAGCGATTGCCCGCAACCTGACCGAGATGTCGTCGCTCGAAGTGCCTATCGTGGTCGTGATTACCGGCGAAGGCGGTAGCGGCGGGGCGCTGGGGGTTGCCGTGGGCGACAGTATCCTGATGCTGCGCTATGCCGTGTATTCCGTGATTCCGCCCGAGGGCTGTGCCGCGATCCTGTGGCGCGATGCCGAAAAGGCACCGGAGGCGGCGGGTGCTCTCAAGATCACGGCGGAGTCGTTGCTCGCGCTCGGTGTGATCGACAAGATTGTCGAGGAGCCGGCTGGTGGTGCCCACCGCGATCCGGAATCCACGATTGCCGCGACCAAGGCGGCTGTGCTTGAGGAAATCAAGCGGCTGAAGAAGATGTCGGGCTCGCGCCTGGCTGACTTACGCTACAAGAAATTCGCGGCGATGGGACGCTACAAGCAGCCCAAGCACTGAGGATTGATTATTGGAATGTTGGATAGTTAAATATTTGAAATACTGAACATAAAAGAAAGGTGATCCTATGACCGCCAAGAAAACAACGACGAAGACCCCGGCCAAGGTGGCCGCTGTGGTCGTTGACGCCCACGCTTCCAAACAATCAAAATCACGGATACCGCTCCATATAACCGATACGACACTGCGCGATGCCCATCAGTCGCTTTGGGCGACGCGGATGCGCACCAAGGATATCATGGGGATAATCGATGCGGTCGATAATGCCGGGTACTACTCCCTGGAAGTGTGGGGTGGGGCCACCTTTGATGTGTGTCTGCGCTTCCTGCGGGAGAACCCATGGGAACGGTTGCGCCAGATCAAGGCGGCCGCCAAGAAGACGCCCCTGCAAATGTTGCTGCGCGGGCAGAATGTGGTCGGTTACAAGAACTACCCGGATGACGTGCTTGACCGCTTCGTGCAACTGGCGTGCAAGAACGGCGTGGATATCTTCCGCATTTTCGATGCCCTCAACGATGTCCGCAACATGGAACAGTCCATCAAGAGCGTCAAGCGCTACGGTGGCCATGCCCAGGGGACGATCTCCTATACCATCAGCGCATTCCATACCGTTGATGAGTATGTTCGTCTGGCGCGTAATCTCGAGGCGCTGGAGGTGGATTCGATCGTGATCAAGGACATGGCTGGCATTCTTTCCCCGATCGGTGGGGAGCGTCTCGTCTCGGCGTTGGTCAAGGCCGTGAAAGTGCCGATACAGGTGCATACGCATGCCACCAGTGGCATGGGAACGGCAACCTATGTGGAATGCGTTCGTGCCGGTGCTGGTGCCATCGACTGCGCCATTTCGGTGATGTCGAGCCGTTCCTCGCAGCCACCGGTCGAGACGATGCTGGCGATCTTCAACGAGACGGAATACCACGCGAATCTGGATGTGGAATGCCTCCGCAAGATCTGCCGCTATTTCGAAGCCCTCGCCCCGAAACGGGAGCAGGCGAATATGCCGATCAATCCGATTGATCCGGAAATCCTGCTGCATCATATCCCGGGAGGCATGATCTCGAACCTGCGTTCGCAGCTTGCTGACCAGGGGGCACTCGACCGTCTGCCGGAAGTGCTGCTGGAGTTGCCGAAGACCCGTGCGGACATGGGATATCCGCCACTGGTTACCCCGACCAGCCAGATCATCGGCATCCAGGCCGTGCTGAATGTGCTCTCGGGCCAACGCTACTCGATGGTTACGGAAGAGACCCGGAACTACGTCCGCGGCAAGTATGGTCGTTCGCCGGCACCGATGGATAAGAAGATCGCCAAGCAGATCCTTGGCAGCGAGAAGCCGATCACCTGCCGTCCGGCCGACCTGCTGGCCCCGCTGCTGCCCACCGTGGCTACCGAGATTCCCGCTGGCATGGCCGAGAGCGAGGAGGATATCCTCTCTTACTGCATGTTCCCGGAAATCGCCTTGGACTACTTCAAGTGGCGCGCCCTGCCGACTGAGCAGCGTCCCACCTCCCCGGCCGATCTGGAACTGGCGAAGGAGAATGCCCCGGCGAAGCAAGCGGCTCCCGCTGAAACCCCGGCCCAGCGTTTCCTGACCGATACGGACTACAAGGAACTCGCCGACCTGGCCAACCGCGTTGCGGCGCTCCAGTTGAACGAATTCACGATCCGGCGGCATGACCTGACGCTTTCGCTCAAAGGGGCGGGGGTTGCCGCCTCGACGAGTGCCGAGGTCATCCCTGCGCTGCCGTCCGCGGCAGCCCTTGCCTCTGCGGCACCCAAGACCGAGGCAAAACCGGCGGCGGCCGCACCGGCGGCTGTCTCTGGCAAGACGATCGACGCGCCGCTCAACGGCACGTTCTATCGTTCAGCAGGCCCTGGCAAGCCGAACTTCGCGGAGGAAGGTGCCAGCGTCAAGAAGGGCGAGGCCGTCTGCATCGTCGAGGCCATGAAGCTGTTCAACCAGATCAAGGCTCCGGCAGATTGCAAGGTCGTCAAGTTCCTCGCCGCCCATGGCGAGGCGGTCACGAAGGGGCAACCGCTGCTGGTGGTTGAGTAGGGATGGCTATGAAAACGTTATTCTGCATGATTCTGGCGGTAGTCGCCGTGGCGTTGGCTGGGTGCGAGACGGAATCATCCGATCAGATTTCGATTTCGATCTCGCCGTCGCATGCTTCCTTGAGAAAGGGCGAGTCGGTCACGTTCACGGCGTCGGGGTGGAAAGATTATACATGGGCTATAACTGATAAGACCATTGGCGTCTTGTCAACAACCAAAGGGTCGTCTACCGTCTACACCGCGATCAAGGGTTCGGCTGATTCGCAGATTCTAGTGGTCACGGTGAATATCCCTGCGGATGGCATAAACACCGACGCATCGACCAATGGGGTGGTGGACGTAAATTCCAGCCAGTTGGTCAATGCCCAGGCTGTGATTACGCATAATCCCTGAACGGTCTTATGCTTGAATTCCTGCCAGATCTCGAAATCACCAGTCCTGCGAACAGCGTTCGCATCGCGATGAGCATGCGCAGATGTTGATCGAGGGGTATCGCGAGATTTCAAGGGCCTTGGATAATGGGCATCCGCTGCAGGAGTTCTTCTATTGCGAGACGCATTTCCAGGGGGTCAACAACATCGCCCTGCTGGAGCGGGCTCGTGAAGCTGGTGCTAAGTTGATCAAGTGCTTTCCCTCGGCCTTTGACAAGATGGCCTACCGGGATCGTCCGGATGGCCTGCTCGCCCTGGCACCGCCGGTGCATTACACGTTGGATCAGATCCCGGTGCGGGAATGCCCGTTCATCGTGGTGGCCGAGGCGATCGAAAAACCGGGGAATCTCGGGACGATCCTGCGCTCGGCCGATGCGGCGGGGGTGGATGCCGTGATCGTCTGCGACCGCTGCACGGACATCAACAATCCAAATGTCGTACGTGCCAGCGTGGGTACGTTGTTTTCGATGCCGGTGGTGGAGACCACCACGGAGGCTGCGTTGACCTGGCTGCGGGAACACCATATCCAGACCGTAGCGGCCACGCCGCACACGGAGACGATGTACAGCGATGCCGATCTGAAGCAACCCACCGCGATCGTGGTCGGCACCGAGCAATACGGATTGAGCACGCAATGGATGGAACAGGCCGACGTCAACGTGCGCATCCCCATGCTGGGGCAGGCGGATTCGCTCAACGTCGCCTCGGCAACGACCATCCTGCTTTACGAGGTCGTCCGTCAGCGTTCTGTATAGGCTAGACGTGCCCGGAGCATCTCCTGCTCTGGAGTGTCAAACGGCATCCAATGACGTCCGCTATGGTGATAATTCCCGCTTTGAAACAACCCTGACTCATGTGTCAGGGCTGCTTTTGTAACCCTGTGGGTGCTGTTGACAGGAATCGATTCGACGGTTAGTATTGCCACCTGATGAAAGCCGACTCAATTATAAAACGTATTCTATCTGCCCCTGTCTACGATGTGGTTATTGATTCCCCTGTCGATACCATGCCGCTTCTTGGCAAACGGCTTGGGTGCAATGTGCTAGTGAAACGGTTTGAGTTGCCAGAGCGTCCTGGCATTCTTGTGGAGTTCCTTAAAATATTATAGGAGAAGAGTGATTTATATGGAAACCATCAAAACTAATTCTGCACCTGCTGCAATCGGCCCATACTCTCAGGCTAAGGCCTTCGGTAGTCTGGTCTTTTGTTCGGGACAGGTCCCGTTGGACCCCAAAACGATGACGCTGGTTGACGGAGGGATAGAGGTGCAAACGCGGCAAGTGCTTGGCAATGTGAAGGCGGTTCTTGAGGCGGCAGGGCTTACGCTGGGCGATGTCTTGAAAACGACGGTATTTTTGAAGGATATGACTGATTTTGCCGCCATGAATGCTGTCTACGCCGAGTGTTTTGGTGATCACGCGCCTGCTCGCTCAACCGTTGAGGTGGCCAGGCTTCCTCTCGGCGCAAAGGTTGAAATCGAGTGTATCGCTGGGCGTTAAACGGGTACATTTTCCAGGAGACAGGATGAAGGTGCCATCGATATCGATCGATGAATTCAGGCGTCGGCGGGCTTCGCTTTGCGCGCGACGCCATAAAGCCGGGGCGTTCCTGCGGTGAGATTGAAGAGGAGGCCGCCGAGCGTATGCGCGCGCGACTGGGCGAGTTTGATTTTGCAACCTCGGCACACAGCGTGACGGTGTGCGGGAGATGTGCGATTGTCAGTTTAGTACGGGACCGACAGGTTGATGAATTCTGCGGGGATTGAGAATTTGTTGCTGATCGCTTCTGCCAGCGCCCGGACGCCAAAGGTTTCGGTGGCGTAATGGCCGCCGAAGAAGACGTTGAGTCCATATTCCTTGGCGATGCTATAGGTTTGAAGCATGGGCTCCCCGGTGATGTAGAGATCGACATTTTTTTGCGCGGCTTCCTCGGCCAGGTCCGCCGCTCCGCCGGAAACAATCGCGACGGTGCGTATTGTTTCCTTGCCGAAATCCATGGAGACATAAGGGCTGCCGCCGAACAGGGTGGCGAGTTCGCCTTTCAAGGCTGCATAGGCTAGCGCCCGGGGAAGGCGTCCGGTGCAGCCGATGTTCACGCCATGGTAGTTTCCAAAGGGGTGAAGGGTGCGCACGCCGAGCGCTTTGGCAATGCAGGCGTTGTTGCCGAGTTCGGCGTGGGCATCGAGTGGCAGGTGGCTGGCGTAGAGTGCCATGTCATGCTCCAGCAGGTATTTGACGCGCGGATAGTTCTGCGCGGTGATTCTCGCCAAGGAGTCGCCCCAACTGATCCCGTGGTGGCAGATCAGCAGGTCTGCGCCCTGTGCGTTGGCCGCCTCAAAAAAGTCCATGGAGGCGTCGACCCCAACACAAACCTTTCGTACCTTCCCTGAATTTTCAACCTGCAGTCCATTGTGCGAGATGTCCTTAAATTGACTCGGTTTGAGTTCCCGGTCAAGAAAGGCGGTTATGGCGTTCAGGGATGGCATGACGTACTCCTTGGGCGTCGGTCAATTGACCTTCAGAACGTATCTTTTGGATCAGGACATCAGTCGAGGGAACCATGTCGTCAGACGGCAGGCGGGATTCGTGTTGATGGCCTCCCGTCAGTAACATGCAGCGGATGCCCATCGCTGTGGCGACATCATGGTCGTGGCAGGTGTCGCCAACCAGGATGACATCATCGGCAGGCAGATTGATCTGCCGGATCAGCATTTTTCCGTTTTCCAGCTTGGAGGCGGCGTGCAGGTTGTCGAGTCCGGAAATGTGGCGGAAATAGTTGCGGATGCCATGTTCAGTGAGCATCCGGTTCAGGATGTTTATTTCGCTAGCGGAGAGGATCGACATTTCGAATCCCGTTTCGCTCAGGGTCGCCAGCACGTGCTCAATGCCATGGCGCAGCGGTGCGTGGCGGGCATATTCGGCATAATGCCGATGGAACTCAACGGCGATGGCATCCCAGTTCTCGGTTGCCAGGTTGAATCCCAGCTTTTCGTAGTAGCGTATGACCGGGAAATCAAAGATCTGTCGATAGGCTTCAACGGTGATTAAGGGAAACCGCCGCACCTCGAGCATGCGATTAACAGAGTTTACGCAGGCTTCCGTATCGTCAAGCAGCGTGCCGTTCCAGTCCCAGATGACGTGGCGGATCATTCGATTATTTCCGCTTTTCGGGTTTGCATAGCTGTTCTTTCGAGCCTGCTACACGACCGCATTTCATGCAGGCGTGACTGGCGTCTCCGATCGCTTCGGAATAGTCGCCGAAATCCTTCTTGATCTTCTCCGTGCTCCATTTGCACATGCGCTTGTCTTCTTTTCCCATGGTGGCTTCCTTAAAAGGGTTAGTAATGCAACATACTTCCACCGATGTATTCCCGAAGGATAGAATTGCGAGGCACCAGATCCTCCTGGATCGGAATGAAGTTGAGTAGGAATTCCGTCAGTCGCCGTGACTCTGCATACTCGGGGTGATTGGGCTTGATCTGCATCAGCAAGGGTTCGGCAAATGGTTTAAGCACCGCGAGTTCATAATCCAGGGCGGAATTGAACGTCGCATCGGCTTCCTGCTGGAACGGGAAAATCCAGCGAGCTTCACCGCGCCGTACCATCGGCCACAGCGAGAGGGTCCGCAGCGCACTGTGTCCGCGGAATTGATGATCGCGGACCATGCGGCGGATCAACCGGTTGTCGGTGGTGGATATTCGATTACTGCTGTCGACATTCAGTTGGGTCAGTGCGTTGACGTAAATTCGGAATTTCTGTTCGGCGGGAATCATGGCTGTCAGTTGTGGATTAAGTCCATGGATGCCTTCGATGATCAGCATCTGTCCCGCTGTCAATTGCAATGTTTCCTGCTTGAGTTCTGGATGTCGCGTCTCGAAATTGAAGCGGCGCACCTGGATCGGCAGGCCATCGATAAGTGCCCGCAGATCCTGGTTGAATGCAACGAGGTCAACCGCGTTAATGTGTTCGAAATCGGGCTTTCCTTCCGCATCCACAGGGTTACGGTCTTCGCCGACAAAATAATCGTCGGTGGCGAGGGTGACCGGCTGGATGCCATTGACGCACAAGTGGGTGGCCAGGCGCTTGGCAAACGTGGTTTTTCCGGCGGAGGAAGGACCCGCAATCAGGACGATACGGACGGATTGCCGACGCGACGCGATCAAGTCAGCGATGCGTCCGAGCTTTTTCTCGTGCAGTGCTTCGGCCGTATGGATGAATCCCTCGACTTTTCGATCGTATGTGATGTGGTTCAAGCGGCCAGCCGTGGTGACGCCAAGGATACGCCCCCAATCCTTATGTTCCCTGAAAATCTGGAAGAGGTGTGGCTGGTCGGTGAACGGAGGGACTTGCTCGGGGTCTTCAATCGCAGGGAGCTGGAGGATAAAGCCGGGTGGATAGGGGATGAGATCGAAATGCCCGAGTATCCCGGTCGATGGGGTCAGCGGCCCATGGGCCAGATCGCAGAATCCATCGCACCAGTGGATCACTACGCGGGGTGGATTGCGGTATTGCAGCAGATGCAGTTTTTCGTGGAAGCCACAGCGTTCAAAGGTGTGGACGGCATCCAGGAACGATATCTTGCGACGCTCGATCGGCAGATCCTGGTCGATCAATTCGAGCATACGGGTCTTGATCCGTTCTAGCATCTTCGTATCCAGCGGGGTATTCCCGTTGAACGTGCAGTAGAGCCCCGGCCCAATGGCGTGCTCGATCGCAAAGGCTGCCAGCGGGGCCACATCGGCAACGGCTTTGGCTAGCAGGTAGCAAACCGACCATCGATAGACGCGCCACCCATGCGGTGAGGTTGCCGTAAGGAACTGGATCTCGCCATTGACGGACACCGGATAGGTCAATGAAACCAAGTCGTTGTTGACTAACGCGGCGACAAGAGGTTGTCCTTCAATGGATTCTCCTCCCTTTGGGATGAGATCCGCAACACACGTTCCCTCGGAAACCTGTTGAATCGTGCCGTTGATGGATATCGTTAGCATGGGGTGCCTGTCCTGTCGTTACGTTATTGCCGATTGTTGACGGGCTCGTTGTTTGCCAGGCCGACCACGACACGGAATCCAATGGTGTCATAGCGTGCCTGCGGACGATCGACACCGCGGGAATCAATACGCAGGCTGTCCTGCTCGTCAAAATCCCAAGATCCACCTTTACGGATCTTGTAGTTTTGCGTGGCAGGATCCTGCCAGTCGAGCGTCCACTCCCAGACATTCCCTGCTAACCCAAAGATGCCAAGCTCATTCATTCCGCTGCTTTCCACGGGGGCGGTTACTGCATAGCCATCCTCATAGCCCGTGATTCCCCGCCATTGTGAGAGTGTTTCCTTGGCGGTATGGTCTGAAAAATTCCCGTAGACGGGCGGCCATTGGTCTCCCCATGGATACTGCCGGACGCCGCCAGCACTGGCCGCAATCATCCACTCGGACTCAGTGGGCAGCCGGAACGTGTATCCCTCGGGGATACGGTCGGCGAAATGGGCGTTGAGCCAGGCGCAATATGCCATCGCATCATGCCAGCTCACATACACGGCGGGTTGTTCTGGATCGTCAAGCGTCAGCCCTTCAATACGCCGGCTGGAATGCTCCGGGCGAAAGCGCCGATAACGGTTGTTATTGATCTCATGCTTTCCGAACCAGACCCCTGATTCCGGTATCCACACGAAACTAAGCGTATCGCCAAGGCCTACGGGAACGGCAAGGAACATTCCCGGCTGAACCTGAGGTTCGGGGGCAGGCGCATCCGCCAGTTCCTCTGCATTAAGCGGGGGTGGCGGTTCCGGTTTGGGAAGATCCAGGCTTTGCTGAAGGGCGGCTTTCTCGCTCGCTTTGTCCTCGCTGATGGCTTGCGTTTCGGCGAGCAGCACCGCCCCCTCAGAGTACGGGTTCTTCTTGACGGCCAGATGCAAGGGCGTGTACCCCATGGTGGTGACTGCCGCGAAATCTGCCCCCGCGTCAAGGAGTGCTCGGATGGCGTTGACACACTCACGGCTGGCCGCCCAATGTAGAGGGGTGATGTTGTTGTGTGCCTTGGCGTTGATATCGGCTCCAGCGTCCAGCAGCACTTGAAGTGTGTGTGTAGCATCGCGGCTGGCAGCCCAGTGCAGAGGTGTGAACCCCTTGGTATTTCCAGTGTCAACCTTGGCTCCGCGCGATAACAGCAGTTTCGCCATATCGGCCTGGTCCGTGGCTGCCGCCAGATGCAGGGGGGTTATGCCTTCCGCTTCGGTCGCATTCAGTGCATCGCCAGTATGTGACTCAAGCAGGGCTTCGAGGGTCACGATATCGCGCGACCGTACGGCCTGGTGCAATGGAGACGCCAGCACGCTTGAGGTGCAGGCTGTCAACGTCAAAACAATCAATATAAACCTAGTTAACATTGGATCAGTTTAATGCCAGGCGTTAGTTTGTCCAGTGAATTTCTTGACGAAACGATCAGGGCAAGAGGCCCATGTCTATGATATGGTCTATTATATTTTCTCTCTGCTCTTGTAAAGCAGGCATAATGTCGGGCAATATACGAATCATGCAGTTATTCAAGTACAAGGCGGGATCCACGCCCTCAGCGCCGATGTTGTTCTGCGCCCCGATGGCGGGCGTGACACACAGCGCCTTCCGTCGCCTTCTCGCCGATTTCGGCGGCTACAGCGCGATTTATACCGAGTTACTGGCAAGCCGCCAGATGGTGCATGAGGACGCAGGCAAATCCCCCTATCTCAAGCGCAGGGCGGAAGAAGGCCAGGTGATCTATCAACTGCTGCTGACGGGGCAGGACGCTATTCCCGAAATCATGTCCAGCGTCCTGCCGCTCAACCCGGCAGCGATTGACATCAACTGCGGATGCGGGGGCAAATACGTGCGCCAGGCTGGAGGCGGTGTGGCCCTCTTTGAGAATCGCCAAAAACTGGAAAAGGTGATCAAGGACGTGCGGCGCGAGTACGCTGGGACGCTCATGCTCAAGATTCGACTTGGGCACGACGTGCCCGGCTGGCGTGAGCCTTTTCTTGAACGCATCAGGATCATCGAGGATGGCGGAGCAGACGCCATCACCCTGCATCCCCGCTTTGCCGGTCAGCATATGAAGAGAGGCGCCCGTCATGAGATTTTCAGATGGCTGGCCGACAACACCAGGCTGCCCGTGATTGCAAACGGCGACATCCTGGGACCGGCAACCATCGCTAGAAACCCTCACTACTTTGAAAAGACGGCGGGCATCATGGTCGGCCGCATGGCGATCATCTGTCCATGGCTGTTTGCTGCGTGGGACAATCCCGGCCTCAATGTTGATCATCTTAAGACGTGGCTGACTTTCTACGACTACCTGCTTGATGATTTTGGCGACAAGCATGCACTCAGGCCACTTAAGCTCTTCACCAAGTACTATGCGCAAAATTTTGCTTTCGGGCATACCCTCTATACGGCCACACGTACCGCGTCAACCGTGCAGTCCCTGCGGGAATATGCCGTTCGCTTCATGTCTGCCCAACCGGCCATGGTAGGCCCCCCAACCCTTCCCGTTATCTATTGAGTCTCACGGCAAACGGTGCGTGGGTCAAGCAGGTCGAGCATGCGCTCAATGTTTGTTATCCCAACCTCGTTAAGATCACCAATTGCGGCGGCAGCGGCAAGTACTCGGCGTGGGGTGTGCAAAACATCAAGGAGAAAGTCATCGCCCTCAAACCGGATGCGGTGTTCATCGAGTTCGCGATGAACGACTCGGTGGAGCGTTTCCAAATCCCAATCGAAAAGGCAAAGGCGAACCTCGAAACGATGATCGATTGTATCCAGATCGATTTAGGTATCGTTCACCGGGAAGCGCTGGTTTTCTTGAGTTGGCCGCTGGTCCATTCGCCGTCGCGGACGCATTGGCATTCCTCGAAACCCAGGGGCAGGTAGGCCGCGCGGACCGCGTCGTATTGCGTGGTTAAGATCCCCGCCAGCAGCAGGGCCCCTCCATCGGCCACCGTCGCCGCGATCGACGCGGCATGTTCGATCAGCACCGGGGCCAGGATGTTGGCCGCCACGATGTCAAAGGGCCGATCCAGGGTCAGGCAGGCCACATCGCCGGTGGTTACGCGGATCTGATCCTGGCTGCCGTTGATCGTAATGTTTTCTACTGCGATGGTCACTGCCTCCTCGTCGATATCCAGTGCCAGGACCGGCTGGCAGCCCAGCTTGGCCGCCGCCATCGCCAGAATGCCCGAGCCGCAGCCAAGATCCAGGAACCCGGGCGGTGGCACCAGCCGTTCACCGCGCATCAGGGCGTCCAGGAATCGCAGGCAGCCGCGTGTGGTCTCGTGCTGCCCAGTACCGAAGCTCATGCCTGGATCGATCTGGATGACACAGTCTCCTGCCAACGGAGTGTAGGGCTCCCAGCTCGGGCGGATGACGATCCGTTCCGATACGCGATCGACATGGAAAAATGCTTTCCACGCCTGGCTCCAGTCCTTCTCGGGCAGGGCGGCCTGTGTGATCGACCAGCCGGTGGTGCCGCCCGTCCAGTCCATCAGTTGCATCGTCAGCGCATTGGCGGCACGGGCCGCATCCTCGGCGGTCTCAAAATAGGCCTCGATGATCACTTGGTCGGAATCCACCGGCTGCCAGCAACTGGAGGATTCCGCCAGCCGTTCCAGCGAGAATTCCAGGCGTTCGGTGAGTTCGGATGGCGCGGCGATGCGTAGGGTCTCTGTGACGTTTTCAGTTGAGGACATTGATGGCTAGCTCCACGTTGCCGAACGGAGCGCTGACCTGGAAGCCAGCGACCGCCGAACTGATTTTATCCCTGATCTCGCGGGCGATCTCGCACCCCACCCGGATGCCATCCTCGCGCGTGGCACAAAACCGCATTCGCTCCAGCACCGAGTCCGGCACCTCCACCCCCGGCACTTCATTCTTCATGAATTCGGCATTCTTGAAGCTGACCAGCGGCCAGATGCCAGCCACGATCGGGACGGTACGGCTGAAATCCGAGGTCGCGTCGATAAAACGGAACAGGGCCTCGGCATCAAACACCGGCTGGGTGATGGCATATTCCGCCCCGGCATCGATCTTGCGGCGGAAGCGCTCGATTTCGTTCTTCAAATCTAGGGCGCAGGGATTGATACCCACCCCGATCAGGATTCCGCAGGGCGGATTGATGGGGTGCCCACCAATATCCATGCCCTGGTTGAGATTTGAAACCATGCGCGCCAGCCCGATTGCATCAACATCGAAGACGCCGGTCACATCCGGGTAATCGCCGATCTTGGGTGGATCGCCGGTAATGATCAGGAAATTCGTCAGGCCGGCTGCATAGCCCCCGAGCAGGTCGGATTGCATTCCGATCAGGTTGCGGTCGCGGCAGCAGTAATGCAGGATGGGCTCGATGCCGACCTTCTCGCGGATGGCGATCGAGGCAATCATTGGCGAGA
>JFJP01037053.1_pt1 | contig 52992 bp, 42 predicted proteins | sample 431651 | NCBI WGS metagenome assembly JFJP01 (sample SAMN02602958, study PRJNA72255) | Microbial mat metagenome, whole genome shotgun sequencing project. | biome: fresh water; feature: sink hole; material: water; isolation source: purple microbial (photo- and chemosynthetic) mats found in... | reverse complement strand
AAAATGGGTTGAAAGCTTTTTTATTCGAAAACTACCTTATAAGCTCTAACGCTTTGTTTTATAAGATTATTTATAAAGAAGGCTTTCGTCTAAAAAGCTAACTATTTTTTTATCAAGTGTCCAGAGTAACGCTTTTGATTCAATGGCTGCATAAATAATTGCACAATCTATTAGCCCAACACCTTTATCCCATAATTTATTATCCATCGAATACTTACCAGCAAAAAAACCAATTCCATTAATATTTACCTTTGGTAAAATTTCCCAAATGCCAATGATTTTTGATTTCTCCTGTTCTCTTGCTCCCTGCAAAAGCTCTCCAAAAATAAAATCCAGGGCTAATACTTTTTTCTCTCTCAAAAGATTGTCAATTATTATTTTATAGTTCTCGTTTCTTTTAAAATATTCTATCCAAATGGATGTATCCAATATAATCATACCCTCTTTCTACTATTTAATTGCCTGATTTCTTCGGCAGAACGATCAAACTGTAAAGGCTCATTATCGATCTCATTAATCAATTGCTCAATTTTTTTCCGATATACATAATCTTCGAGAGCAATTACAAGCCCCTCGGTAATATTTTTACCGTGAGAAAGCTTAACAACTGTTTGAACTAAGTCATCTTTAATTATAGCAGTCACTTTCATAATAATACGACATTTAATAATTATTTTCAACGTATCAAATATACGATTGTAAAATCGTATATAAAAATTAATTTAAACTAATCTTACTTTCCCTAAACTCTCGCAAGTTGCGAAATGAGTTAATCATTGGCATTAGGGAAAGTTTCAACTCGTTCAGCTATGTCCAGTAACATCTGCTACCAATTAGTGAGGCCGGGAGAGAAGTCAATTGATTGTCGTATTTCGACTCCGCTCAATATGACAATTAACTGGTTTCCAGCGGCCAGATTGAGCGAAATCGAAGCTTTGTCCTACTTTCGCCCAGCCTCTTTGCTCAAGATGTCAACTGAAATTTTGTTCTCGAAACAAGCAACCTCAATTATACATAAAACAAAAAAGCCCACTATTTTCGTGGGCTTTCAATTTTTTAAGTGTGTGCGACGACTATTCGGGGTGAATCGCTTCTACCGGACAAACATCGGCACAAGCACCGCAATCGGTACAAAGTTCCGGGTCAATTTTATAAATATCGCCCTCAGAAATAGCTTCTACTGGACATTCATTGATACAAGTGCCACATGCAGTGCAATCTTGGCTAATTTTGTGTGCCATTTTATCTAGTTTTTAAGTTATTGAATCCAATACAAAATTATGGCAATTTTTGAAACGTAAAAGGTTTTTTTGCTTCCCATCCTAATTTGAATGTATTTTAAATAACCATCTTCCTAAAAAGCAGGTTATCTATTTTAAGCTACATTTTAACTATTTAAAAACGAACAGCTCAACCATGCCATTAACGAAATGCCTGTTTTCAAAGCCTGTTCATCCACATTAAAAGTCGATGAATGTAAGGCAACAGAGGGCACATCCTTTGTCTTAACCCCTAACCTGTAAAATGTACACGGGTATTTTTGAGTAAAATAGGCGAAGTCTTCGGCAGTCATTCGAATATCGAGGTCTATCACTTTTTCGTCCCCCAAAAGCTGAGAAGCATATTTCTTTGCTAGTCGGGTTATATTCTCATTGTTGACTAATACCGGGTATCCCTTTTCAATTCTGAAATCGACTTCCGCCCCCATACCTGCAACCAGATTTTCGGCCAGGTGCTTCATCTTCTCGTGCGCCTGCATCCGCCAGGTTTCGTTCATGGTGCGGAAAGTACCTTCCATATATACTTCACTGGGAATTACGTTGGTAGCGCCATTGGCAATCACTTTCCCGATAGACAATACTGATGGTACAGATGCTTCGGCAAAACGGCTGACCACCTGCTGCAAAGCCACTATCAGATGTGCTGAAGCAAGCACCGTATCGGTAATTTGATGAGGCATAGCGCCATGCCCGCCTTTTCCTTTCACGGTAATAAATAATTCATCGCACGATGCCATGTAAATTCCCGGCTTAAAACCAACATAACCGGCATCCATTGTAGGCAGTACATGCTGAGCAATTACCATATCGGGTTCGCGGTCATTAAAAATCCCTTCTTCCAACATTAATTTTGCTCCACCGGGAAGCTTTTCCTCCCCTGGTTGAAATATAAGCATAATAGTACCTTCAAACTCCCCGCGTAACTCATTAAGAATTTTTGCCGTACCCAGTAACGAAGCGGTGTGAACATCGTGTCCACAGGCATGCATAACTCCATTGTTTATGGACTTATAAGGCACATTATTTTCTTCAACAATAGGCAATGCATCAATATCGGCACGTAAAGCTAATAATTTCGCTTCCGGGTTTTTGCCCCGTATATACCCAATAATTCCGGTAGAAACGATACTATTCTTATATTCAATTCCCCATTCCCGCAATTTAGAGCAAATAAAAGCCGAGGTTTGGAATTCCTCAAACGACAATTCAGGATTTTGATGTATATGTCTTCGAATATCAATTGTTTCGGGGTAAATTTTATCAGCAAGTTCAAATATTCGTTGTTTCAATTCCATTCCGGCATATTTAGATTAGATTCCAAAAATAACGTAAGATTACCATATCTATTTGATAATACATCTTAACAATTTGTTATTAAAGCATAAAATTATTTCCCCAAGAGCATCTTAACGCCCATTAGAGTTAAGAAAAGTCCAAAAATTCTCTTTAATGTTTTTTCGGGCAAATTCATAGCAAACATAGAGCCGAAGTAACTTCCAATAATAAAAGCTACCACGATTATAAAAACAAATTTCACATTTACATAATCGTTTTTATAGTAACTATATGCTGAGATAATAAAAACAGGCATTGTCATTACTCCCAAACTGGTACCTTGTGCCTGATATTGGTTAAAGCCCAGGAAAAAGGTAAGCATTGGTATTATAATAATAGCGCCACCGACTCCCAGCGTTCCGCTAACCAATCCCGCAATTATACCTGTTAATAGTAACAATAATAATTCGTTTACTGACATAGTGGACTATTTAGAACTGGCAAAGGTATTAAAAATCGGTACTTAGCGAAAAATAGAAAATCCGGGGAAGTACAATATTTTTTTCAACTCCCCATGCCCAGTCGAAACGCATGAAATAGCCTAACAATTGAGCCCTGACACCATATCCAAAGCCATATACAAAGGGGCTTCGGTTACTTTTCACATAAACAGTTACTTTGCCATTACGATCCACATCGTAATCGTAGGCATTTCCACCCGAGAAAGGAGTAAGTCCTGTCCAGGCGCTACCCACATCGAAAAAACCTACCGCCTGGAGACTGCTCCAAAAATTAGAGCTAATAGGATATTTGGAGAAATACTTTACAAACGGCCAGCGAATTTCGCTGTTGATTACACTAAAATTATTTCCATTTCGGATATTTTGCGAAAAACCGCGCATATTAGTTGCCACAGTCTGATAGGCATACTTCTCCTGGTCGTCGATACGAATGGAATTGTCAAAAGTCTTTACTTTCGACGAGAAGTTCATCCAGTTATCGACACTTCCCAGGTAGTAAATAAGTCTGCTACCTCCAAAAGAGGATGAGGCGGCAAAACGGTTCGCCCAAATAAGGTTGCGGTGAATTACCTGATAGTGCCTAAAATCGGCACCAAGTACAAACAAATCTGACTTTCCGCGGTTAACCTGCTTATACGCTTCTCCAAATATTTTAAAGCGGGTTCCACTATAAATATTTATCCCTAACGAGCGGGTGTTATCAAATATCAATTCCAACTTTAAGCCTGCCCATGCATTATTAAAATTGTTATAGTTTAATGCAGCAGTTTCAGTAGCAAGCACTGCATTCCGGTCGTGGCGAAAAGAAACGGTTCCATGAGCGCTTAGTACCTGCGAAAATGGATATTTCAGCACATAATAAACCTCCTGGGTAGTAGTTTTTATAAGAAAATTATCGGGAGTTACACTCTGAAACGACTGCCGATGATAAACATATTCCTTATCCCACTGTTTTTTAAGATTTTCGAAGCTTAAAAGATATTCATTACTCTCAAAATCGAATGAAAGACGAATTCCCCCAATTATTTTATAATCCTCGAAAAGGTCGTTGGTGCCAACTTTTATTAAGCTGTTAAACCCTGGATTATAGTAAACCTGAGAGCCATTAAATGCCTGGTAGGAAGCATTCAGGAAATTAAAATCGACCTGACTGACAAGGTTATTGATATAGAAAGCCGGCTGATAAATACGCTGTTTACGCTCTGGTTTTGACGGAACCGAGTCGGTTGGAACAATGGACGATTGACTTCTATTTGCCTGCCCCCCGTTCAGGTTTAGTTTCTCAATTTCAAAAACATAATGATCAATATCAATTTCATCGGAAGTGATAAGTTTAGCCGTGTCACTGAAAACAGGCGTTTGTTTCCGAATTTCCGGTGGCCTGACAGTTATAGGTTCTTTCTTTATTTGCGAAATGCTATCTTTACGTTGCAGCGATTTATTTAGCTCCTGCCGGTACTCTGTTTCTGCAAGTTTTAATGGCAGATTCTGAAATGGCTTTATTTTTTCCATAAACATAAACATCCTGCCTTTCTTAAGGCGAATATTGCCTGCATCGAGCGACTGTGGAACAACATTATGTTCCATTAGGCTTTCGTTGCTGTTTGTTGTTGGATATGATTTTGAGAAAAACCGATAATGAATGGTGGTATCAATAAAACTAATAAGGCTGTCGTAATCGGCAATATATCTATTATTAATACCGCTGACATCGCTTAAATAAGCATATCTGTTTTTCGAAATTTCAATAGGGTAAGTATGGTTGGCATAACGATTGTCGGTAATCCGCGACAAGGTATTCGACCGGGAAGAATAATTATACACAAACAAGGCATAAGCAGGCGAAAGCTCCTTTATTTCTGCAGTTTCGTTGCTTAATGTATCGCTGATTCGATTTGAACTAAATACAATTTTGGAGGAATTATCGGCAAAACTGGGGAATAAATCATCGGCCAGGTCATTTGTAATCTGCTCATTTGTTGCGGAGGCCAGTGTATGAACAAAAATATCCGTACGTCCTTGTTTCACAGCCGAAAAAACCAACCTCGAAGCATCCGAAGAGAACGAATAATCTACAATCTTATCAAAATACAATAGATTACGGGTAACTAATTCTTTGGTATCAAGCGTATAAAAGGACAATTTAACAAATCCCTTTTGTTCAGTGATAAACGATAGTATTTTCCCGGAAGGATGCCATGCAATTACTGGATTGGAGTAATCAACTATTTGATCGAGCTTATGTTCCCGCTTGTAAATCCGCTTTGTTTTTTTGGTAGTTTTATTGTATAACCAAATTTTATATTGCCCCGATTCGTTGGTCACAAAAGCAATATTATTCCCATCGGGACTTGTTTTCATTCGCTGATAAACCCTTGTTTTTTTGGGCTTTTTCAATAGTGCAATTTCGTCTTCGTTAACGGTAGGATTATCTTTTTGGTAGATACTTAAATAATATCCTAACCAATCGTTCGAAAGCTGTTTGATCGATGAACCCAGCACATATAAAAACCCGCTTTTTGCACTCTTTTGAATGCGGGTAATATAAACGATATTTGGAACTAAGTTGGCCCCATAATATTTATCGATATACCGCCAGAAGGAATGCCCGGCATACATGGCATCGTTTCCGGTAAGCCTGTTAAAATGGTTGTACTTTTTTGTAAGAATACCGTCTCGTACGCGATTTTCAATTTCAACGCTCCAATCTTCGGAAATGTAAGAGATCAAACCTTTGATAAACCAATCGGGCAGATTTATTACCGCCTGATTCGTTAAATTTTGCCCAAACTCGGCCCCATAAAGCATTTCGTTCAGGATAACTTCGGCGATTCCGGCGCTTATTTGTTTTCGATACGATTTTCGGTCGCCTTCAAAATAAACAAATATCTTGTTTTTAACAATCTTGGTTAACCCTCCCGTATTGTAATCCACGTTGCCGGTTACCAATCCGATGTTGCTCTGTCTAAAATCCGACATTTTATTATAGACTAAAAAGACAATACGCTTTTCAAGGGTATAGTCCAATAGTTTCTGAATACGCTCAATTTCCTGATTTGCAACCCATTCAGTATATAGGGCAAGATCTTTTCCGTATTCGTTAAAATAGGTATCAAATTTATCGTATCGGTAATATTGCCAGTAAAAGGAATTATACTGGACACGGTTCTTGCCAAAAGTCATTTGAAGGCCATTGTAAAACTGGCCATTTACCAATGCTAACTGCAGCAGTAAAAACGGGAATATTAGCAGTTTCTTAATATTCATTACAATCTTGAATTCTTTAATCGGTTAAAGGTAGAGATTTTATATCAATGTTAGGATATACCAAAACACGAAAACCCTATGTTTTGTAAAAAAAGTTAATGGCAATTTGAAAAATAACTCCCCTCCCATCTAAATTTTCTACCTTTGACTAATATTCATAATACGAAGCACATGAAAACGCTGGTTTTTCCCATTATCTTATCCTTTTGCATACTGTTTTCGTCATTTGCCCAGCAGCTGGGGCCAAACATCTCGTTTGAAAAAGAAACCCATAGTTTTGGCAAAATTCCGGAATCTCAAGGATTAGTATCATATACGTTTAATTTCACAAACACCGGGAGCGAGCCTTTAATTATCCAAAATGTGCAAGCTACATGTGGCTGTACCACACCCGAATGGAGCCGTGAACCAATTAAGCCAGGCGAGAAAGGGTTTATAAAGGCTACGTTTAATCCAGCTGGTCGGCCCGGCCCGTTCGAGAAAGGTATAAGCATAACGAATAATTCGCCCCGAAACCTTGTTTCTCTAAAAATATCGGGCGAAGTTATTGGCAAGGAACCAACCTTAACCGATTTGTATCCCTTTGACATTAACAATCTACGTTTTAACACGGTATATGCATCGTTCGCAAAGCTATCGCCAGGCAAAACAGGCTCTCGCATACTGGAGGTTATTAATACCGGCAAGGAAGCTTTAACTGTTTCTTTCCCCTCGGTCCCAGCTCATTTAAAAGTCGTTGCAAAACCCTCTGTTTTACAACCCAAACAAAAAGGAATTATTGAGATTATATATGATGCTCAAAAAAAGAACGATTGGGGATTTGTAACAGATGTATTAACCTTTAACATCAATGGCAAGCCCGACAGTAAAAACCGAATAACCCTTTCGGGGACAATAGAAGACGATTATTCAAAAGCCAGCCCGGAACAATTAGCCTTAGCTCCCAAAATAACGCTCGATAAAAACTCTTCCGATTTTGGTAAAATAAAAGCCGGAACAAGTGTTGAGCTGGTATATAACTTCAAAAATACGGGTAAGACAAATCTCGAAATACATAAAATATCTCCCACCTGTGGATGTACTATCGTAAAAAAAAGTGACAAGACCATCAAACCAGGGGCCTCCAGTTCTATCACCACCGTTTTTAATTCTGCCGGACAAAAGGGGGTAATCAATAAAGCCATAACACTGATAACGAACGATCCGAAAAACCTAAACCTAATCCTTTGGGTCAGGGGGAGTGTGGAGTAATTCAAATGTCAGAGCAAATTATTTATTAGATTTGCAGCAAAATTTTATGTGATGTTCGAAAACGAATCTTTCAAAAGTGCATTATCGGTAAACGAAGGAATAGAACAGCCCCCTTCGGTAAGCAACGATTCGGTCAGGAATTTTGTAAATAAAGCACGTAAACGATTATCTGCTACTCAATATTTTGAAGGTATTATTAGTGGAAACCGCACTGTCTTAAGTCAAGCAATCACCCTTGTTGAAAGCTCCCTGCCTGCTCATTCCCAAATAGCGCAGGAAATAGTTGAAAAATGTATCCCCTATTCCGGAAAATCGTTACGTATTGGAATTACTGGGGTTCCCGGTGTTGGGAAAAGCACATTTATTGAATCGCTTGGCATTCACCTTACTTCGAATAACCACAAACTCGCAGTTTTAGCAATCGATCCATCCAGCGAGCGCTCTAAAGGAAGTATTCTGGGAGATAAAACCCGCATGGAAGCTTTATCGGCTGACGCGAATGCCTTTATCCGCCCTTCCCCTTCAGCTGGATCATTAGGTGGAGTTGCGCGAAAAACGCGGGAGACAATTATTCTTTGCGAAGCCTCCGGATTCGATACCATATTTATAGAGACCGTTGGCGTTGGACAATCAGAAACGGTAGTACATTCGATGGTCGATTTTTTTCTCTTGTTAATGTTGGCCGGTGCTGGGGATGAGTTGCAGGGAATTAAACGGGGTATTATGGAAATGGCCGATACCATTGCCATTACCAAGGCCGATGGCACCAATGTAAAAAAAGCAGAACTGGCAGCAGCCGAATACAGGAATGCCTTGCATTTATTTCCTAAATCAGTATCAAACTGGAGCCCAAAAGTAGTTTTATGCTCCTCCCTCGACGGCTCTGGTATTCCAAATATTTGGGATACAATTCTCGAATACACCCAACAAACTCAGGAAAATGGCTTTTTCAATAATCGTCGCAGGGAACAATCGAAATACTGGATGTACGAGACTATTAATGAAAGTATTCAAAAGCATTTCTATCATCATCCTATGGTGGAGCGCGAAATTCACCATTTGGAAGCAAATGTTCTGTCAGGGAAAATGGGCTCATTTGCTGCAGCCCGAAAACTAATTCAACTATATTTTGGTCATAAATAAATCTAAAAACTAATAAAATGCGCAACTTATTTATTGTAATGGCAATGCTTCTGGCTTTTGGCTGTACTAAAAAAGTCAATACTCCGGGTTATAAAATTTTAGGAAATGTTCAGGGGTTAAGCGATGGAAATGTCCTGCTCTACAGATATATCAACCAGGAATGGGTTCCGGTGGATACTGCTGTTTCGCAAAATGGGACCTTTACATTTACCGGAAGCGTTGAAATTCCGGAAATGTATAAAATTGAAGTGAGCGACACCTTGCCAGCTATTTCGGTATTTGTCGATAATAACGAGATCAATTTGGTAGCTAAAACTGACAGCCTTCAAAATTTCAAGGTTGCCGGATCAAAAACCCATGAAGAATATCAATTATTTGGAGGTGCACAAAAGGTTTATTCCCTTCGGATGGATTCTTTAGAGGAGTTAGCCAATAAAGCAGCAGAAATGAAAGATACCAAAAAAGCAGCACAACTGGATTCGGCCATGGAAGCTGTTTGGAATTCTCAAATAGAGTCGGTTCGAAGTTATGTAATTACAAATAAATCGAATGTATTATCGGCTTATCTGGCCTGGACGCGCCTTGCAAGCAGTTCTGATCTGCCTCAGCTGGAAACCATTCAAAGCAGCCTGGATTCTACTTTAAACAAATCAGTTTATGTAGCACTTTTGAATGATTACATTGCTGTTATGAAAAAAGTGGAAGTAGGCCAACCGGCAATTGATTTCTCCATGGCTGATGCCGACGGAAAACCGATACAACTCTCATCGCTATATGGTAAATATTTACTGGTCGATTTCTGGGCTTCCTGGTGTTCTCCTTGTCGTGCCGAGAATCCAAACGTTGTAAAAACCTATCTCAAATATAAAAACAAAGGATTTGATGTATTTGGGGTGTCGTTCGATAAAGAAAAAGATAAGTGGATGCAAGCAATAAAAGACGACAAATTAACCTGGAACCATGTTTCGGATTTAAAAGGCTGGGGCAATGCCGCCGGAAAACTTTATGCCATCCGCAGCATTCCATCCAACATATTACTTGATCCCAAAGGCATAATTATTGCAAAAAACCTTAGAGGCGAAGATTTAGAAAAGAAATTAAAAGAGTTGATGAAATAAATAAGATATGCCCTAAGGCTGTTTCTTAAAACACCTTTATTTTACAATCTTGTTTGAGGAGATGAATATATAATAGCTGAGCGTAGTCTGAAACTACCTTCAGCTATTATTATAAAACAGTTTTTGAACACTCTATCCTTTTTTTCAAATGTTTATTTTCTATAGCAACCACTTTTAACTGTAGAATTATAATTTCTATTATTTTTGTTTCCCAAATTAACCTAAACGAATGCTCTATCTTTTAAAGAAAGAAATCACTTCTTTTTTTTCGTCCCTCACAGGCTATCTGGTAATTATAGTATTTCTGATAGCTAACGGATTGTTTATGTGGGTTTTTCCGGGAGAGACCAATGTATTGGAAACCGGATATGCTACCCTTGACACCTTTTTTATGATGGCTCCGTGGGTTTTTCTTTTTCTTATTCCTTCTATTACCATGCGGTCGTTTGCTGAAGAAAAAAAGTCGGGGACGATGGAGTTTTTGCTTACCAAACCGCTAACACCCTTAGAAATTGTATTGGCAAAGTATTTTGGGGCACTCAGTCTTGTTATCCTCTCCCTGATTCCATGCTTAATATTTTACTTTAGCATATCTGCTTTAGGGAATCCTCCGGGAAATTTAGATAAAGGCGCAATTTGGGGCGCATTTATCGGCTTATTCCTGCTGGCTGCAATTTATGCCGCAGTAGGAATATTCGCATCCTCTATTACCCAAAACCAGGTGGTTGCTTTTGTTATAGCGGTTATTGCCTGCTTTGTACTTTACATTGGCTTTGATTCGCTGGCCCAACTTGAATTTTTTAATAAGATTGATACATTTGTTTTAAACCTTGGAATAAACGAACATTACAAATCGATAAGCCGTGGGGTGGTCGATTCGCGCGATTTAATATATTACCTGGGAATGACTGCCATATTCTTATTGTTTACAAAAATCCGGGTGCAGGCCCATCAATGGTAAACGTTTAGTTTTGTACCTATTTTAAATGAAAGATATAAGAAAAAAATTTCACAAACACCTGGTAATAGAAATCGTTTTAACGCTTTCTATTATTATCCTTTTATGGATTGTTGGCTCGAAGGCTTATTTTCGTGTCGACCTTACAACTGAAAAGCGATTTACCATTTCTACCGAAACTAAAACTGTTCTCCGTAAACTCCCCGATGAAATATTTATAAAAGTCTATCTGGAAGGAGACCTGCCAGCAGGATTTCGGAAATTTCGCAATTCGATTAAAGAAACACTCGACGAATTCAGGGTGTATGCTGTGACAAACATTCAATACGAATTTATCAATCCTGCCGAAAACCCCGATACTAAAATCAGAAATCAGCTATTTGCCGATTTATATAACAAAGGTTTAAGGCCCACTAATATTATGATTCGTGATGAAGAAGGAGGAAATAGTGAAAAGCTCCTTTTCCCGTGCGCAATAATTAGTTATAACGGAATTGAACTTCCTGTAAACCTGTTGAAGAACAATGTAGGAATATCGGCTGAAGAAAACCTGAACAATTCCATTCAAACGCTGGAATACGAGCTCATAAAACCTATCTATAATTTAACAGCCCGCCAATTCGACAAAATAGCCTTTATCGAGGGGCATGGCGAATTGGATAGCTATCAGGTAGAAGATATTACCAAGGAACTGGCGAATTCTTTTCAGGTAGACCGGGGCGCCATAAACGGAATCCCACATTGCCTCGATGCATATAAAGCAATAGTTATAGCGCGGCCTACCAAACCTTTTAACGAGGCCGACAAGCTTGTGCTTGACCAGTATATTATGAATGGAGGAAAAGTTCTTTGGCTCATCGACCAGGTGAATGTTAATCCCGACAGCCTTGCAATTGGCTCCAGCTTTGCGTTTGTGAATGACCTTAATCTGGACGATCTCTTATTTACTTACGGTGTGCGTATCAATCCTTCCATTGTTCAGGATATTCAATGCAATGTTGTCCCTGTTAACACCGCTGTTATAGGAACACAAGCCAAATGGACTCCAATGCCCTGGGTTTATTACCCAATAATTTCCCCACTGGTGGAACATCCTGTTTCGAGAAGTTTGAATATGGTGTTGACAAAGTTCCCAAGCAACATCGATACGGTTGGCAACAACGGAAAAATTATAAAAACCTCACTACTAAAAACATCTCCGAATACCCGATTAGTGACAGTTCCAGCGCTTATTAGCCTGGAAGAAATTCGGCGTAAACCTACCCGAAACGATATGTCCTCCGGAAACAAAGATATTGCCGTTTTATTGGAGGGTGAATTTCCTTCAGGTTTTCGCAACAGAAGCGCAAAAGCTATTATTGAGGCATATCCCAACCAAGCCATAAAAACAAGCAAGGCAACTAAAATGATTGTAATTGCTGATGGAGACATGATTCAGAACGACGTTCGTGTAACTGCAAATGGCCCGGAAAGCAGCCCGCTGGGTTATGACAAATATACCCGGCAAACATTTGGAAATAAAGATTTCATTCTAAATAGTGTTCAGTATTTAACTGACGAAGCAGGACTTATGGCTTTACGCAGCAAAGACTTTAAATTACGGTTACTCGATAAACAGCGCATTCGTCAGGAAAAAACGAAATGGCAGCTCACAAATACTATATTGCCAGCTTTGTTAGTTATACTTTTTGGAATGTATTACAATCGCCGAAGAAAATTTATATATAATAAATAGTTATCCCATGAAGAAATATTCCTATTACATTTTAATAATAGCAATCCTGGTCACCATAGTCCTGGTATTGGTTTTTAACGATAAGCCCGGCACCATCACCGGGAGCGAAAAGAATTTTGCTATTACCGACACTTCCAATATCACCAAAATACGGTATATCAAAAACGGTGAAGTAATGGAACTTAGTAAACCCAGTTCTATTTGGATTGTTAATAAAAAATATCCGGCTAAAAAACAGTTGGTAAATGCTACATTGCAGTTTTTGCAACAGTTCAATGTTATTTCGGCAGTTCCCAAAGAAATGACAGCTAAGGCAATTGAAACGCTTAACGAAAAATCGCTACAGGTAACTGTGGAAGCTGAAAATAAAATTTTAGTGCAATACCGTTTCTGCGAGATAGACACTGCTCCTTCCAAAGCATGGATTATTATGGAGGGCAGCTCCAAACCTTACATTGCGAACCTGATTGGTTACGAAATACCGCTTTTCACTATCTTTCCAACGAGTGAAATGATGTGGCGCGATACCAAGGTTTTTCGTACACCGATTTCCGATATGTTAATGGCTGGCCTGGCCTACCCCAAACATCCCGAAAAAAACTTTTCAATCTCCAGGAAAGACAGCTCCTTTCAACTCAAACAAGGCGATTCTATTGAGAAAAACATCGACAAGGAATCTATCAGCCAATTCCTCATGAGCATCAATAATTTAAAAATCGATCGCTTTGCAACTTATTCGGACGATATAAAATATTCGAGCATAAAAAACGAAATTCCGTATGCCGAAATAATTGTCAAAAACATCGACAATAGCCTCGAAACTATTAAGGTTTATCAAATAATTTCGAACGTTAAAAATGCACCAAAAACTAATCCCGACAATTTACTTGGAATAATTGGATTGGATACAATTCCGGTGCTTCTGAAATATATCGATTTCGACCCTTTGTTAAAGGTGAAAGAAGATTTTTTGGGAAAATAAAGGATGAATAACACGCGGCGGCTTCTTTTTTTTTCGTATTATTGAACCCTGAAATTCCTTATACAAGTTATTGAATAACAATATTATTGACCATTTAAAATAACGACACATGAAGTTTGTTGTATCCAGTTCCGATTTATTAAGCCATTTGCAGGCAATAAGCCGAGTCATTAGCAATAAAAACACTTTACCAATCCTGGATAATTTTCTTTTCAAAATGGATGCCAGTGAATTAGAGATTACTGCTTCCGATTTGGAATCTACTTTAATAACACGAATGAGCCTTCAAAATGCCTCCGAATCGGGAAGTGTTGCCATTCCTGCAAAAATTTTACTTGACACCCTGAAAGAATTTGCCGACCAGCCTTTAACGTTTGATATTGATACTAAAACTTATTCCGTAGTAATCAATTCGGAAAATGGACGGTTTAGCGTAGTTGGCCAGAATGCTTCTGACTTTCCGCAGCTTCCAGCCATTAAATCCGATCGCAAAAATGCAATCAGGGTTGGCTATGAAGTATTACTTAATGGAATAAATAAAACGCTTTTCGCCACTGCCGACGATGAACTTCGCCCGGTTATGAATGGTATTTTTATTGAACTGGCAAACGATAACCTTACGTTTGTTGCATCCGATGCCCATAAGCTGGTTCGTTACAAACGCAACGACGTGAAGCCTGGCACCAACGCTTCGTTTATTCTCCCAAAGAAACCAGCCTCTTTACTCAAGAATATCTTACCGAAAGAATCGAATGATATTTCGTTAGAATTCGACGATAAAAATGCAGTTTTCACACTTACCAATTACACCATGGTATGCCGTCTGGTAGAAGGTAATTACCCAAGTTACAATACCGTAATTCCTGTTGGCAACCCAAATAAACTCAGAGTTGATCGTTTAGAATTCTACAATTCGCTGCGCCGTGTTTCGGTATTTGCCAACCAGGCCAGCAATTTGGTAAAACTTCAGTTAACCGGTAACCAGCTAACTGTATCGGCTCAGGATATCGATTTCTCTATATCTGCTTACGAGCGCATTAAATGCAACTACGATGGCGACGATATGGAAATTGGCTTTAAGTCGGTGTTCCTAATCGAAATCCTATCAAATCTTGCTTCGGGTGATGTTATTTTTGAATTATCCGATCCATCGCGTGCTGGTATTATGGTACCTGCCGACACCGAAACCGAAGGGGAAGATGTGTTGATGCTGTTAATGCCAATGATGATCAATGTTTAATTGAATAAATTTTAAAACCACTGTAAGAGGGTGTCCTAAACCGGCATCCTCTTTGTTTTATATACCCGTTATGAATTTAAATCTTAAAAATCCACTGATATTTTTCGATCTCGAAACCACCGGTCTCAATGTTGTAAGCGATCGTATTGTAGAACTTACCTATTTAAAAATTTTCCCGGATGGTCGCGAAGAGTCTAAAACATATCGGCTGAATCCTACGATACCAATCGACCCCAAAGCAATTGCCATTCATGGTATAAGCGATGAAGATGTAAAAGACTGCCCCACCTTTAAAGAAATAGCACAGAAGCTGGTAAACAGCTTTGAAGGATCGGACTTTGCAGGTTATAACTCCAATAAATTTGACCTTCCGCTACTTGCCGAAGAATTTTTAAGGGTGGATATTGATTTTGACCTCAAAAAACGAAAATTTATTGATGTTCAGGTAATTTTTCACAAAATGGAACAGCGCACACTTGGAGCAGCGTATAAATTCTACTGTGAAAAGGAACTGGAAAACGCTCACTCATCAGAGGCAGATACCCGCGCTACTTACGAAGTTTTGAAATCGCAGTTGGAACGATATACAAATCTTGATAACGATGTGGATAAACTGTCCGAATTTTCGGCTCAGACACGCAATGTCGACTTTGTAGGAAGAGTTATCCTAAACGACAAAGGAGTGGAAGCTTTTAACTTTGGAAAATATAAAGGGGTGCCAGTGGAAGAAGTCTTTACCAAAGATCCCGCCTATTACGGCTGGATGATGAACAACGAATTTCCATTATACACTAAAAAAGTACTTACTGCCATTAAACTCAGAGGTTTTAACCAGAAGAAAAAGAGCTGAAAACTGAGGGGTACTAAGCTCAAAGTTGAAGGCTCAAAGCCTGAAACATAGATTAGGCAATACTTCTGACTAAGTAAATTGAAATGTACTTATAAGCATTGATAAATAAATACTTTTAATTATTGTTCTTATTAGAGAATTAATTTACACTAATTCCCATGAAACATCCATTTAGATTAGCTAAACAAACAATGGTATGACTATATGGATGTTCCATCTGACCTAAATTTAATAATCAAAAAACAGACAGATGAAAATAATAGCCATAGGAAGAAATTATGCCGATCATGCCAAGGAACTCAATAATCCATTGCCATCGGCCCCGGTTTTTTTTATGAAACCCGATACTGCCATTGTAAAGAATAACAAACCTTTCTTTTTACCCGATTTTTCAGAGGATATTCATCACGAGGTTGAAATTGTATTGCACCTCAACCGGGTAGGAAAGAATATTTCAGAACAGTTTGCCCACCGTTACTATACCGAAATTGGCATTGGCATTGACTTTACAGCGCGCGACCTGCAAAATAAATGCAAGGATAAAGGATTACCATGGGAAATAGCCAAGGCATTCGACAATTCAGCCCCTATCGGAAAATTTTTACCGAAAGAACAGTTTTCTGATTTTAACAATATCAATTTCCGCTTGGATATTAATGGGATTGCTGTTCAAAAGGGTAATACCAGGGATATGATCTTTAGTTTCGATAAATTAGTTTCGTATGTATCGCGCTACGTAACTCTAAAAATGGGCGATTTACTTTTTACCGGCACCCCGGCGGGTGTTGGGCCAGTGAAAATTGGCGACCGCCTCCAGGCGTATATTGAGGATGAATGTTTGCTCGATTTTTATGTGAGGTAGGTGAAGTTTTCAGTCCATAGTATATAGTCCATAGTCTTTAGTAATATGGACAAAACTAAGACATTAAAAGCTGGCGCGGTTTTGTAATCCTTACCCTGCATTGAACTTTTCTTACGACTTACGACTACTTTCTTATGACTATTAAATCTCCTTTTCCAACCGTTCAAAAAAGTGGGTCACATAGAAATCGCTTGATATAAGAAGGGCGTTTTTACACGTTTCGGGCAAATGCAACTTTTGACGGAATATTAGTTCTTTAAAGAAGTTGATCACGCCAAGCGGTCCGGTATAATCGGCCGGATCTAAACCGGTTTGCTTAAACTGAAAATTTAAATCTTTAAAAAAGTCCCGCGTAATCATATACCGTTGGTTTTGCGATTTCAGGTAATGAGGCGAAAAAGCCAGATAATTTTTCATATGCTGAAACCGGCCCTGAAGATTCTCGAGAATAGCATCCGAAATATCTTTAACCGCAATATGCCGAAGCAAATAAATTTCGGAATAGCGGTAGGAGCCAATGATACCCAATGCATCCAGATCGTCGCTGATATTGAGGAGTGATTGTAGGGTAAATTCAGGCTTCCCAGCCATGTTTGCCACACTGTAATCCTTTTTGTCGTGATGCTCAATCGCTTCAAAAATATCTTCCAGTTCGATTCCATGAAGACTTTTATCCTTCAGAAAATCCTTTGCTATGCGACGGCTGATCTTCCCATGGTCTTTCTGAAGTGTTTCGGACATTCCGGTATCGTGAAAAAATACCGATATAAGGAGCTTTTCTATTTCAACTTCATTGAAAAGAATCTTCTTTTTGGCTAACTCCAGCAAAAGAGTCTTTGCATGCTGCCATACCCGCGCATGGTGGGTTTCGTCGTGCGAAGGGAGGTGAACTCCCAAAAAAACCTTCCGGCATTGATCCTGTAATTGTTCAAGCCACTTGGCTTCAACATTTTTGATAAGTCTTTCGGTTGTTTGCATAGGTTTACACGTAACTTACTTTAATCATATTTGTTTGGCCCCGCTCTTCAAAAGGAGTACTCCCCGAGTGAACCACCACATCGTTGTCTTTGATATATGATTCGTCCTTTAGTACTTCAATAGAGTGGGTTATTGCATCGTCTATATTTTCATGGTTCTCGAAATAAAAAGCACGAACCCCCCAAACCAGCGATAACTTTCGCAGCAAAGCAGGATTGCGCGAAAACGCGAAAATGGAAGCCTGGGGTCTGAAACTAGATATTTTGTAGGCAGTATATCCCGAATTTGTGAACGTAACAATTGCTTTGGCAGCAGTTTGACTCGCCAACCGGCACGAATTCAAACAAATTGAATCGGGTAAAAAGGTTCGGGTATTGGGTACCGGTAAAGTTTCGCGGTTATTATGGAACCCTTTTTCGCTCCAATCAATAATACGCTGCATCGCATTTACCGATTCTACGGGATATTTTCCGGCAGAGGTTTCGGCACTTAGCATAAGGGCATCGGCACCATCGAAAACAGCATTGGCTACATCGTTAGCTTCAGCACGGGTAGGACGAAAACTTATTATCATACTTTCGAGCATTTGGGTGGCAATAATAACAGGTTTAGCTTTTGCGATACAACGGGCAACCAAATCCTTTTGAATAAGCGGAACCTGATCAAACGGGACTTCCACTCCTAAATCGCCACGGGCCACCATAATCCCATTCGACATATCGATAATATTATCAATATCGCTCAAGGCTTCCGGTTTCTCAATTTTGGCTATAATACTGGCATTTTTCTTTCGTTGCTTAATTAAATCCTTTAAGGCAATAAGGTCGCCAGCGCTTCTCACAAACGACAGCGCAATCCAATCGACCCCATTGTCGAGCGCAAAAATAGCATCTTCAATGTCCTTTTCTGTGAGACTAGGTATGGATACTTTTGTATTAGGCAGATTGACTCCTTTTTTTGAGGACAAAACTCCACCATAAATAACTTTAGCCGTTACTTTATCCTTTCGGTTCGTGCTTATTACTTGTAGCTTCAGTTTACCGTCATCGACCAGAATGAAATCGCCAACTTTTACATCGCCGGGAAATTCCTGATAGCTAATATAAAGCCGCTCTGCAGTACCTATGCATTTTTCGGTTACAAAGTTGACTTCAGCCCCTTCCACCAGGTCTACTTTATTATTTTCGACATCGCCAATCCGGATCTTGGGCCCCTGTAAGTCGGCCAGCAAAGCTACATTGGTTTTTAACTCCTTATTGAGTTCCAAAATATTTTTAATTACCTGAAGATGATCAGCATGTGTTCCATGCGAAAAATTCAAGCGGCAAACATCTACACCTTCGTGAAAAAGCTTTTCTAAGACTTCTTTGGATGATGATGCCGGTCCAATTGTAGCAATAACTTTTGTTTGCGAACGAGTATGTCTCATGGTTCGTGGTTCTTTTTAGTTTCCTTCTGAATTCCTCATTATTTAAGAGAATTGCAATAACTAATTTAATAAAAATATGCGGAATTAATCTACTGACCAATTCTCCAATTTCAATGCAATCCTTATTTCTTAATACTGAAATGGAGAAAAGCACCTTTTCGTTGCTATTGGAAATTTCGAAAGACTCAACGGCCAATAGCGATATGGTGTGCATGTGATTCTGCCTATGAATCTAAATTAAATATGCAGGACCAATTTAGGAATTCCTCATTTATATATATATCATTTAGCTGTTTTCTGCGCCCTGGCAATGCTATCTTTAGCACTATCAATAGCAGCAGCAATAATTTCCTGCTTAGCTAATTCTATCTGCGAAATTGAATCGGCAAAAGCTACTGAATCAGATTTGACATTTTCAGATTCATTTTCACCGTTATTACCCGATTGACATGAGATAATTCCCAGAATAACAATAAATATTATAACTGAAAAATACTTAATACTATTTCTTAAATCCATACCAACCGTGTATCTATAAATTAACTTCAAAAAAACAACCTAAAAATCAGTACCGCCTAAAATGAGTAAACATCATACTTTCATAACATAAATCTGCCCAGTTTCGTATCGGGTAACTTTCACTTTTTGACCTGGATTTATGTATCCGATTTCACTTACGGCATCAAACATTTCCCCGTCAATGTCGACTTTACCAGAAGGGCGAAGAATGGTTAAAGAAATCCCTTCCTTTCCTATAACAAATGAATTGTCCGCGACCCCCACATAACCATCTGAACTTTTTTGATCTGCTTGCAAGGCAATCATATTAAACCGGTTCGATTTAATTATTTTACCCGACAAGTAAATGGAAATAAGCAATGAAAATAGCATGGAGAAAAGGACAACAAAAAGTGCCCTAAATATTTGCAACATGGCAAATTTAAAATCGAGTTCAAAAACAATATTATTGAGCAGACTTAAAGTAAGCCCGGTGACGACGAAAACAATGCCCGTAATGCCTGTTACTCCAAAACCGGGGAAGGCAAATATTTCGACCACAATTAACACGAGCCCAATTACAAAAAGCGCAATTTCCCAATGTTCTGCTAATCCTTCGAGGTATGCCGGAGCAAAATAAAGAACAGCTGCTGAAGCAGCAACTATTAAAGCAAAACCAATACCTGGAGTTTGGAGTTCAAAATAGATACCGGCAATAATGAGCATGATTAAAATACTTCGAAAATACGGGTTGAGCAAAAAGGCCATTATCAGCTCAAAATTGGTCAGCTTATATTCTTTCACCTCGTAATTAGAGATACCCGCCTTTGAAATTACCTCATGAACATTGGAGGCTTTCCCTTCGCAATAGCCATTTTTTATTGCTTCTTCAGTTGTAAAAGTAATTACCTTCGTACTATCGTCAATCCCTTTTACAACAATGGTTGGGTCTACCATTCCTTCGGCAATTTGCGGATTGCGTTTCCAGACAAAAGTAGTATCCAACCCTCTTATTATGGTATCTTTTCCGTGCGATTCGGCAGTAGAGCGCATCATGGAACGCATAAACGACTGATATTTATCGGGAAGCGCTTCGCCAGTCTGATTAACGACAGTTGCGGCTCCGATATTCCCTCCTTCGCGCATATAAATACGATCGGCTGCTATTGAAATAAGCGCTCCGGCAGAAGCCGCGTTATTATCAATAAAAACATATACCGGGATTTCGCTGTTCAAAAGAATGGTGCGGATTGAGTCGGCAGCATCCAGCAAACCGCCATAGGTATTCATCCGAATAAGCACCAGGTCAGCTTTCATCGATCGTGCTTCCGAAAAGCTCTGTTGCGTTACCCGTAGCATACCCGGGCCAATTTCTTTGTTTATATTAAATACATAAACTAAAATTTTCTTTTTTACATCTTTAAAACGCGAATCGGGTCCCCTCTCAATAGCAAATGACATTATGAGCAATAACAAAGGCAATCCTATCCATAAAAATTTTTTCATATATACTGAATTTGGTGATTTCAAATAAGGTTTTTAAACAAAATCCTCTCGTTTATTTTAAATTCAACAATATTATTTCATTATAATTCCAAGGAATTATGAAATCGATATATTTTTTTGAGTATTTCAAAATACAGCAAATTATGTAAAATAATAAATACCCTGTAAAGGTATCACATCCAAGTGGTTTTTAACTAGTCAAAGATCATATTTTTGCGTTCGTTTTGAAACAACGAAGTAAGTATTATTTTTTTACCTTTGTAACCTTATTTTAAAAATTAAGAATAGGTTAAATGTACTGTAATTAAAACACTTGCACTCAAAAACTATTCTTATATTTTAAACATTAAAAACGAATTTTTGAATTATACCGACCTATGGAAATAAAATTATTATCTGCCATTTCTCCTATCGACGGCCGTTATCGAAACAAAGTAGATGAACTTGCCGTGTATTTTTCGGAATATGGACTTATTCGCTACAGGGTGTTTGTTGAAGTGGAATATTTTATTGCGTTAGCAGATTTACCTTTACCTCAGCTTCTATCTTTTAATAAAACCGCTTATCAGAGTTTACGGGATATATACAATAATTTTTCTTTGGAAGATGCTCAGCGGGTTAAGGATATTGAAGCCATTACAAACCACGATGTAAAAGCGGTGGAGTATTTTTTGAAGGAAAAATTTGATACACTTAAGCTCGAATCTTTCAAGGAATTCATTCATTTTGGGCTTACCTCTCAGGACATTAACAATACTGCCATTCCATATTCGCTTAAGATGGCCGCTGTTGAAGTTTATTATCCGGCAGTATCCGAATTAATTAAAAAACTCAGAACCCTGGCAACCGAATGGGAGAGCATCCCAATGCTGGCCCATACCCATGGACAACCTGCCTCTCCTACCCGTCTCGGTAAAGAGTTCGAAGTATTTATTGAACGTCTCGAAGTTCAATATAAACAATTGCTCTCCATACCCTATTCAGCCAAATTTGGTGGCGCTACCGGCAATTTCAATGCGCATGTGGCGGCATATCCCGAAATTGACTGGAAAGCATTCGGGAATGCTTTTGTAGATGGCGTGCTTGGATTAAACCGTAGTCAAACTACCACTCAAATTGAACATTACGATAACCTGGCAGCATATTTTGATGCCCTGAAACGTATAAATACCATTCTGATTGACCTTTGCCGCGATGTATGGACGTATATCTCAATGGAATATTTTAAACAACGGATTGCTAAAAATGAGGTTGGTTCCTCGACCATGCCGCATAAAGTAAATCCGATAGATTTTGAAAATTCCGAAGGAAACCTGGGAATTGCCAATGCCATTTTTGAACATTTATCCGCCAAACTTCCCATTTCGCGGATGCAGCGCGACTTGACCGATTCGACTGTTTTACGAAATATTGGAGTTCCTATTGCTCACAGCTTACTCGCTATAAAATCGTTACAAAAAGGGTTGGGCAAACTTATTATAAACCAGGATAAGATTAAAAAAGACCTGGAACATAACTGGGCTGTGGTATCCGAAGGTGTCCAAACGATTCTTCGCCGCGAAGGGTATCCAAACCCTTATGAAGCATTAAAAGAACTTACCCGCACCAATACCTTTATTGACGGAGATGTTATGAATACGTTTATCGACACGTTAAATGTAAGCGAACAGGTTAAAACGGAACTTAAAAACATCACCCCTTATAATTATACCGGTATTTAAAACATATCCATGAAAAATATTTTTTCTCTTTTTCATTACATATTGCCTTATAAGAAAAATGCTATTTTGAATGTTTCATTTAATATTTTTTCGGTAATATTTTCAATTTTTTCCGTAGCAATGCTAATACCCTTTTTGGCGATTCTTTTTGGAACTCAGGATCTCGTAGTTGAAAAACCAACCGATATTTCCATTTTGAATTTTCAAAAGCACTCCTCATATCTATTTAGTATTATAATTCAAAATTATGGAAAGGTTAATGCTTTGCTATTAGTGAGCGCAAGTATGATTTTCTTTTCGTTACTCCGTAACCTGTTTGCATATTTATCACTTCATTTCTTAGCGCCAATGCGGGCTGGGATAGTTAAAGACATTCGTAATAATCTTTATGTTAAAATATTAAGTTTACCCGCTTCCTATTTTTCGAATGAAAAAAAGGGCGACCTTATGGCAAGGATGACCAACGATGTGCAGGAAATTGAATCGTCAATAATAAGTTCGCTCGAAATGGCTTTTCGCGATCCATTAACCATTTTAATTTATTTGGGGTTTCTAATAATTATGAGTCCTCAGCTTACGCTATTTGTGCTGGTATTGCTACCAATTAGCGGTTTTATTATTGGACGGATAGGCCGCAGTTTACGAAAAAAATCATTTAAAAGTCAAACAAAGCTTGGCACCTTATTATCGCTAATTGAAGAAACACTTTCGGGATTGCGGATTATTAAGGCTTTTACAGCCGAAAAACCTATGACTGGCCGTTTTATGATTATCAACGATGAGTTTACCAAATTACAGATAAAAATTAACCGTCGAAGAGGCCTGGCAAGTCCGGTAGGTGAATTTTTGGGCACTGTGGTCATGGTTATCATTATGGTTTTTGGTGCTACGCTCATTCTGAATGGTAAAACAAATATGCAACCGGAACAATTCCTTACGTATCTCGCAACTTTTTATCTAATAATAGCGCCTGCAAAAAGTTTTTCAACTGCTTATTATAATATTCAGAAAGGGATGGCCTCCGCCGAGCGCATCGATTTCATTCTGAAAGCTGAAAATAATATTATCGAAAAAACTGATGCGCTCGCTAAGAAAGAATTTGCGGGAAATATAGAATACAAAGATGTATCGTTTAAATACGACCGGGAATTTGTTTTGAAGAATATTAATCTGAAAGTTGAAAAAGGAAAAACGATTGCCTTAGTTGGACAATCGGGATCGGGCAAATCGACACTGGTCGACTTACTTCCCCGTTTTTACGACATCGAAAATGGTGAAATACTGGTGGATGGCATAAACATTAAAGAATATAAAATAAAAGATCTCCGCCGATTGATGGGTATTGTAAACCAGGAACCTATCCTGTTTAACGATACATTTTCGAATAACATTATGTTTGGCCGCGATGAGGCTACACCCGAAGACATAATAGCAGCCGCTACCGTTGCTCATGCCAATGAGTTTATTGCGGCTACAAAAGGAAAATACAACCATAATATTGGTGACCGGGGCGGAAAACTATCAGGCGGTCAACGCCAACGGGTGAGTATTGCCAGGGCGGTATTAAGCAATCCCCCGATTTTAATTCTCGACGAAGCTACCTCAGCGCTGGATACCGAATCGGAACGCCTCGTGCAGGATGCCCTCACCAACTTAATGAAAAACCGCACCACCATTGTAATTGCGCACCGGCTTTCTACGGTTATCCATGCCGACGAAATTTGTGTATTAAATGAAGGACAAATTGTTGAACGCGGCAAGCACGATGAACTTATTCAGATGAATGGATACTATAAAAAGCTCCACGATTTGCAGATGTTTTCGGCTTGATTAGTTTTTCTAAGTAAACATTCTGACAGAGGTTGCATCTACCTTGAATTAGGTTCATTGATTTTTTATAATTTTTATTGCCGGCATTTATTTTAAATTGTATTTAATCCACCTTCCATATCCTCAATTAAATCGTCAATATTTTCAATTCCCACGGAAACTCTGATTAGCGAATCTGTTATTCCAGCTTCTTGTTGTTCCTGTTTGCTCATCGAAACATGTGTCATGGTAGCAGGATGTTCAATCAGCGATTCAACTCCCCCCAAACTTTCAGCCAGAATAAACAGTTTCAGGTGCGAAAATAAGTCTCTTACCTTTTTTTCTCCCCCTTTTAATTCAAATGAGATCATTCCCCCAAATCCCCGGGCTTGTTTTATTGCCAGGCTATGTTGCGGGTGACTGGCCAGTCCGGGATAATATACCTTATCTACTTTGGGATGTTTTTCAAGGAATTGTGCTAAGGCTAATGCGTTTTTTTGATGAGCTTCCATCCGCACTGCCAGTGTTTTTATACCACGCATTACCAGATACGAATCAAAAGGAGCGAGAACACCTCCTGTAGCTGTATGGACAAATCGTATTTTTTCGTATAACGAATCATCATTCAGCATAATAGCCCCATTTAAAACATCGCTATGCCCTCCCAAATATTTTGTGCCGGAATGAATGACAATATCAGCGCCTAAATCCAGAGGATTCTGAAAAAATGGGGTGAGAAAAGTATTATCGACCACTACCAAAATATTATGTTTATGGGCAATCTGTGATATTTTTTGGATATCAGCCAGCAACATCATGGGGTTAGATGGGGTCTCGATCCATATAATCCGGGTGGTAGGTTTAAAAGAAGATTCAAGATTTTCGGTGGCTGTTAAATTGATGTAACTCCCTTCGATATTAAAATTATTAAACACCTTATCGACAAGTCGTTTGGTCCCTCCATACAAATCGCTGCAGGCAATTATATGGTCACCAGCTTTCAGCAGCGACAACAGAATAGTTGTTTCTGCAGCGAGACCCGATGCAAAGGCTATTCCGTACTTTGCATTCTCCAGCTTTGCCAACTGGTGTTCGAGCGAATTACGGGTGGGGTTGTCGCAGCGAACATATTCGAACATGCCGGGCTTGTCAATCTCGTCACGCGAATTGGTACTTGAGAGGTGAATAGGAGTTACTACATCTCTGCTGTATAATTTGTTTTGATATAACGAATCGCCCGTTCTGACAACTATTGTCTCTTTCTTCATGATAAAAAATAAATAGTGATAAGAATAAAGGATACAAAAATCCTAAAATTAGTTGAAATTAAAACCCCAAAAGGAATGGATAGTTTACGAATTAGTAATATTCGTAGGTGAATTTATACAAAACGAAGAATTTATAGGAGGCAAAATAGCAGTCCATAGAGGTATAAAGCCCTTTGTCGTTATAAATATATTTTTTAAACGATTCGTCAGCAGAATTTTCTTTTCGCCACTTTTCTTCGAGGATGTTCCCTTTTGAATCGTACCCGTAATTATTTGTGATTACCGATTTGCCGTCATTTTTAATGTCTTCAACCTGAGTAAGGTTGCCATTGGCATCGTAGGTGTATTTCTTTTTATAACCAAAATTTCCAAATTGATGCTTGGTTTCTTCAATTACTTTTCCTTTTGGATCGTACTGGTATTGTTTTTTCTGGGTGACATCCTGATTGGCAAAACGCGCCTCTTCAATCAGGTTCTTTTTAATATCGTATATGTTTACTTCTTTAGCAATAACCTTGTCGTCAGGACTTTTAATTAAAATCTCCACCTGCGTTCCGGTGTATTTAAAGGTTCTTTTTTCAGTGAGTAAATTGTCGGTAGTATATTTTATTTCGCTGAGTTTTCCGGCAGTGTATGAGAAACTATTCATGAAATTACTGGAGCCATCAAATCCTGATTCGGAAAGTTTATTGCCGGTTGCATCGTACGAAATTTTCTGGCTATAGGTCATCTTTTCCCGGTTTCCTTGAAATCTGGTATATGAGGTTTTATTACTTTTACTATCGTATGTGTAATTTAATACCGACGTAATCTTTCCGTCGGCTTTGTAATTAATAATTTCAGTGGCATTGCCATATTTGTCATAGGCTGTAATGCAACTAATATAACCGTTTGCAACCGGTTTGCCATTTACATAGTCGTAAGCCCATTGAGTTTGTTTTTTTACTTTGTTGGCAGCCATGCGCTCTTTTTCTTTCAACTCTAAATTCCCCTGCCCATAACCAACTGTTACACTAAAAAAAATAACAGCAACCAATAATAACAAGTTCTTCATTTTATATCTCTCTTTATTACTTATGTACGAACTTAATTCAAAAAAAGTTATAAACTACTCATTTCACCAAAGGTGACTTAAATTTTCTTTTTTAAAAAATGGTCTGTCACTATCAAGTTTAACCTGCTGAATATTCAGAAATGTATTATCTGAGATTATTTTGCAGATAAACAAAGTTAATAAGAATATTTTAAAATATAGCTGAAAGCATCGTTCGTTTCTATGCGGGAATCTTTATAGTGTTTCAACAGGTTCCTTTATTTGGAATTTACAAAAGGAAGCTTTCAACAGCTATTTAAAATTATTTTAATTGAATCTAAATAATTTTATATTTGTGGTGTATCAATACGACATAGCATGAAGCGATATATTTTTCTTTTTTTATGGGCGTTTCCATCAGTATTCTACGCGCAAGTTACACTTACATCAGAGATAACCCAGCCCGATTTAAAAAAACATCTTGGAATTCTGGCTTCCGACTCCCTTGGAGGCCGATTCCCTGGCAGTTATGGCGGAAATGCAGCTTCAAAATATATAGCCTCAAGTTTCAAATCGGCTGGTTTAATGTTATATAATAAAACCGGATTCCAGCCATTCGAGGTATTGACCAATCAGGAACCAGGTAAGAATAATATGTTGCAGGTTAGTAAGAAGAGATTTAAAATGCATAGCGATTTTTTACCTTTCCCTTTTTCGAGCAATGGAACTGTTAAAGCTGAAATTGTTTTTGCTGGATATGGATTGGAAGTTAAAACAGATAGTTTTGAATGGGCCGATTATGCAAATGTAGATGTAAAGGGAAAAGTAGTATTATTATTGCGGGGAACACCGGAAGCAGAAAAGTATCAACAACTATTTTCGAGCTACAGCGATGATATTGTAAAATCGATTATTGCCAGGGATAAGGGGGCTGTAGGGGTTTTGTTTGTGTCGGGCAAAAAATATGATGAGAAAGAACCCCTTGTTGAAATGAATCTCAGGGAAAGCGCTGCGGGAATTCCAGTTTTTCATATAAAGCGCGAAGTTGCAAATGCGATTCTTCCAAAGGAACAGAACATCGAAACTCTCGAAAATCAAGTACAGACGAAGCCTTTGTCGTTTGCCATTAAAAACCAGGTATCCCTGACTTCTCAAATTATTAAACATAATGCCCAAACGAGCAATGTTATTGGTATTGTGTATGCTCCTGATACAACTTTGGTTAAAAGTTATGTAGTGGTTGGTGCTCATTACGATCATTTGGGAATGGGTGGCCCCGGTTCTTCTTCGAGACGACAAGATACAACAGCCGTACATAACGGTGCCGACGATAATGCATCCGGGGTGTCGGCTATATTGGAAGTAGCGGCTAAACTTAGTCAGGTTAAGGGTAACCTGAAACAAAATGTAATATTTGTTGCGTTTGGTGCCGAAGAAATGGGGATACTGGGATCTAAATTCTTTTTAGACCACCCGATAGTTCCTGTTTCGTCTATTAAAGCAATGATTAACCTCGATATGGTAGGCCGTTTAAGAGAAGATACCATGTTGCAGGTAAACGGGACTGGTACTTCAAAAGAAGCAGTAGATCTGATAATAAATACAAATAAAACATATAATTTCAGCCTTCGAATGTCTGCTGAAGGTTATGGGCCCTCTGATCATGCTGCATTTTATAGTAAAAATATTCCGGTTTTTTACCTTTCTACGGGTGCTCATGCCGATTATCATACTCCAATTGACGATAGCGAAAAAATAAATTTTCCTGGATTAGAAAAAGTTAGTTTGTTTACTTTCGACTTATTAACAAAATTAGCTTACAGCGATTCCAGGCTTTCTTTTCAGGAAGCAGGTCCTCAGCAGGCTTCGAGCGGAGGGCGCCGGTATAAAATTACCCTGGGTATTATGCCCGATGTAAATGCAACTACTGACAATGGTTTGTTAGTTGAATTTGTCACCAAAGGGAAACCTGCCTATAATGGAGGAATGTTGAAAGGGGATATCATTACTTCAGTGGACGGAAAACCTGTGAAAAACATTCAGGATTATATGGTACGACTTTCGCAATTAAAGGCCGGAAAATCGGTTCATGTGGAAGTGCTTCGCAATGGAAAAACAGAACTTCTCATTATTCAATTATAGAACTATGGTAAAAAAGATTCTCATTTGGTCACTTGCATTGATTATAACATTAGGAGCGGCAATTTATCAGCGAAAGACCGGGCCCACTTATCCACAATCGTATAAAATAAAAATCGGCGATCAGGTATATAAAGGTAAATTGTTACGCACCCATGCTGGCGAAATAGAATGTTTAATCGAGGTTCCTATTGACGACAAGGAAATTATTGGTTTTATTAATTATAAGCGTTATAAAACAAACGATCCCTATAAAAAAATTAAGTTAGTTCAATATCACAACGAGTTGTGCGGAGTATTGCCACATCAACCGCCTGCCGGAAAACTGGAATATTTTATTGAACTTACTAAAAATAAAAAAACATATTATATTTCAAAGGAAGAGCCTACCATTATCCGTTTTAGAGGAGATGTGCCAGCCTTTGTTATTATTCCGCATGTATTATTGATTTTCCTGGCAATGTTTTTTTCTTCCCTATCGGGATTGTATATCCTGTTTAAGCAAGAGAGCTATCGAAAGTATGTACAATGGGCATTCTTTACGATGCTGATTGGTGGATTTATTTTCGGGCCCCTTATGCAAAAATATGCCTTTGGTGAGTTCTGGACAGGTATCCCTTTTGGGTTTGATTTAACGGATAATAAAACCCTTTTTGCTTTCTTGTTTTGGATTTGGGCATACCTGGCGAACAGAAAGAAGGCTAGTCCGGTTCCGGTTTTAGTTGCCTGTGTTATGACATTGGTTATTTTTTCGATCCCGCATAGTTTTATGGGTTCCGAATTGGATTACACCACCAATAAAGTTAAAACAGGGATGGTGCTCATGAAAGGTTACTAAGATTTGTTATCTGCCTTTTTGTTAAGAAATATGTGAGCTTTGCATATAATTCTTCTATGTTAAGGGGCTTTGAAATATAATCGTCGCAACCGGCTTCCAGGCATTTGGTCTTATCTTCGGTCATAGCAAAGGCTGTTTGTGCAATAACAGGAATGAGCGGGTGTTTCTGTTTCAATTGTCGTGTAGTCTCGTATCCATCCAATATAGGCATTTGAATGTCCATAAGTACAGCATGTATGTGGGGGTGTTTTTCATCCAGGATATCCAATACCTCCTTCCCGTTGCAGGCTCTGCAAACATTGATTTTGGTTTTATTTAGCGCTATTTGAATTAGTTTGTAATTTAAATCGTCATCCTCGGCCACCAGTATTGTATAGTTGTTCCAGGATAGAGTAGGATTAATTATTTGAGGAACCTTGGGTGTATCGGAAACCAACAATTCGCTTACTTCCATATTCTGGTAAGGCAGTGTAAAATAGAAACAGGAACCAGCCCCTTCTACAGACTCAACCCACATCGATCCTCCCAGCATTTCTACTAAATTCTTTGAGATAGATAAGCCGAGTCCTGTTCCCTTATATACCTTACGGGAATTATCGTGCACCTGCCCAAAGCGTTCGAATACCAAATCTGCCTTACCTTTTGGGATACCTATGCCGGTATCACGAACAAATAAAAGCAGTTTGTCATTCAATACATCGAACCCAAACTCAATTTTGCCTTTATCGGTAAATTTAAAAGCATTATCGAGCAAATTGGTCAATATTTGACGTAAACGTATGCTATCGGTAACTAGCGAGTAATTTTTAGAAATTGATTCTGGTTTTGCAATGAGCTGAATGTCTCCTTCTTTGCATTTTTTGTGATTTTGGAAGTAAACATTTAATTCATTTATTATAGAATTAACAGAACACTGCATTTGGCTTATTTTAAGCTGTTTTGCTTCAATTTTGGCAGTGTCGAGAATATCGTCAATTAAATGAAGCAGGCTGATACTGCATGAATTAACGTAGTTTACATATTCGTTTCGCTGTTGATGGGATATTTCCGGATCTTTCAGGAAATTCGAGAAAGCAAGAATGGCATTCATAGGAGTCCTAATCTCGTGCGACATGTTTGCCAAAAAAGCAGTCTTTAGTTTGTCAGCTTCTTCAGCAGCTTTCCGTTCGAACATTTCTAACTGAAGCTCGTTGGTGCGCTGTTGAACCTGATCTTCAAGTTCTTCCTGATGTTTTCGGATCAGGTTTTCGGCTATAGACTTTTTTCGATATGCCCAAATAAGCCCGGAAAGTAGAATAGTAAGAAGGATTATTCCACCAAGATAAATGGCGTTTTCGTGTTTCTGTGCATGAAGCTGAAATTCTTTCTTTTGAATTTCAATATCTTTTAATTCCCCGTTAAATTGAGCTTCAATGCTGGCAAGCTTTTTTTCGGAGTTCACATTCTCTAACGAATCTTCTATCAGGCTTCCTAATTTATAGTTACGGAAAGCTGGTTCGTAATGCCCCATTTCTTCGTAAAGCGAAGCCAGTTCTTTATATACAAATGCCTGAAAGTCTCTTATTCCAACCGAGTCGGCATATTGTAGGCTATACCTGTAGTTTGATATGGCTATTTCGTTTTTATGCATTCTCCGGTAGAGTGAGGCTATATTGTCGTGTATGTAAGCCAGTCCGGTACGCGAATTAATTTTTCGAAAATTCTTAAGCGAATTGTTATAGTGAACCAAGGCTTTATCAAATTTCAAAATCCGTTCGTAGGTTAACCCAATATTGTTTTCTACTGATGCAATTCCGTCGAGGTCTTTCAGCGAATTAAAAACTTTCAGCGCACGGTTATAGTATTCGAGCGTTTTGTCATACTTTTCCTGGTTCGAATAAATAACTCCGATATTTTGCAAAACAGCTGCTTGCTTTTTTTTGTTTCCCAATATATTGTACAAGTCGAGCGCCTGATTATAATATTTCATTGCCATATCGTCGCGGCGGTTGTCCGATTCGATTATCCCAATATTCTGCAATACTTTTGCCTGCCCATACAAATCGGATTTTACCTGATACAGTTGGAGGGATTCTTTATAAAACAAAACAGCATTGTAAACATCTGAAAGACAGTCGTATCCCCGTGCAATATTAAACTTAAGATTTGCCAGGCGATTCGTATCGGCAATAAAATAAGGATGTGCCAAACAAATTTTATAATCCTTTAACGCCAAAGAGTAATTTTCTAGTGCAGAGTTTGCTTCAGCGCGCAGATATAAAGCTTTGATAAAACCAGAAGACGTTTTATTTGTTGATGTATTTAGGATAATCTGATCGGTAAGTTGAATAGTATTCGAAGGCGAAATTTCTAATTTTTCTTCGGCCTTCAAAAGCAGGGTGTGTATTTTTGTTGAGTCTAAAGGATTCTGGTCAGGTTGAATTATCGAAAATACCCCTCCCTGAACAGAACATGTATTGAAGAGTTCGTATAAAAGGATAAATCCTGTTATTATGAATTTATTCATATGTAATTTCAAGGGATTAATTGAAGCTCCTTAGTTTTGAATTGAGCCAAATGTAATGTTTGAGAAACTTTTATACAAATTATTTTTAAACGAACCTCAAATGTTTTAATAAAATAGTTGTTTAATAATATGAAATTCAGTAGTATGTTGAATTTCTTAATATATTAGACCATTAATGTTATAAGTTGGGGGTAATATTCAAAAACATTAAAAGGGATTAAACTATTAATAACAAAATAGTGTTCTTATTTAGGTGGTTAAGATTTTTTGCTAAATTAGGTACGCTTAATAAAAGGTTGGTTATGGGGAAAGTGCTTATTTATTCCGGATTTATTTCCAAAAGATTAGAATATGTCCTGGAGGTTGTATTGACTCAACTTTTAGGGCTTAGGTATGAGTTGGTAAGTGATTTTGAGCATTTTAAGAATTCGGAGCTTCCTAAAATTAATTACTCAACTCGGACATATCCCAATTCGTTAAATATTATTCCAGCGGGGTTGCTTTCTCAATCGGGAATTGTCCAGGTTGAGGCTGGTTTCGGTAAGTGGGAAAATACATCTGTACTTTTCATCAGAAACGCATCGGGAGAATTTCCCTTTGATATTTTTTCAGCTACGTTTTATATGTTAACCCGGTACGAAGAGTATTTACCTTTTGTGCCCGATAAGCATGGTCGATTCTCTTCCAAAAATAGTGTGGCATATAAAAATGGTTTTTTGGAAGAGCCGGTTGTACAACAATGGAGTTTACTATTGATTAAAGCATTGGCTCGTAAATTTTTTTTCAAAACAAAGCCAACAGGCCAGTTTAAGTTGGAGCCAACTTTTGATATTGACACGGCTTTAGCATATCTGGGACGGGATTCATACAGAATGGCGGCTTCTTCAGCAAGAGATTTTCTATTATTAAGGTGGAAATGCTTATTCGACCGTTTTAGGGTCATATACTCGTCTAAGCACGATCCATTTGATACGTATAGTTATATTGTTGAAATTCATAAGAGGTATGGGCTTCAACCCAATTTCTTTTATTTGTCCGGGAATTATGGGGAATTTGATAAAAATATTCCGATAGACTTGTCGGTTGTACAGGAAATTCTTGAGTTTTTAGAACAAAATGGACAAATTGGTATTCATCCTTCTTACCGGGCACATGAGGAATTAGAAACTTTAAAAGAGGAACTTTCAGGGTTGAATCTCAAACTTATAAAAAATGTAATCTCCAGTCGTCAGCATTATTTGCGGTTGTCGTTTCCAAAAACATATCACGAACTTATCAGCGTTGGTATTTTGCACGATTATTCCATGGGATATCACGACAGACCTGGGTTTCGTGCTGGTATTGCTGTTCCTTACCCTTATTATGACCTGACAACAGAATCGGTAACTGCCTTAATTATCCATCCGTTTATTTTTATGGACAGGGTTTTAAAAGACAGATTGAAATATACTCCTGATGAGGCATTAATGAAAATTCAGGAATTAATGGGCAAAGTAATTGCTGTAAATGGTACATTTGGCACATTATGGCACAACGATTCCGTTAGCGATTATGGGGAGTGGAAAGGATGGCGAAATGTTTATAATGTAATGCTTTCTATTGGTTATCAAGCAGCGAATAATCCCAAACGAACGTTTACCTTGCATCCGGATACAGATACAGAATTATGATTCTTCGGCTTTCGCATAAACAAATCGATAAATCTAAGTGGGATAATGCTATTTCAGAGGCCGATACAAACCATGTGTACCTCTTGTCGTGGTATTTGGATATTGTATCTCCCAACTGGGAAGCTTACGTTTGGGGCGATTACAAATATATCATGCCATTACCTGTTAAGTATAAATTTGGAGTTCCTTACCTTGTTCAACCCAATTTTTGCCAGCAGATTGGCATTTTTGGTGTAGGGGTGACAAAGCCGATCGCCAAAGAATTCTATAAAAAACTATACTGGCAGTTTTTGTACGCCAATATTCAAATCGAAAATTTTTGTGGGTTAGAAAATCGCAAGTATTTAAACGGCCGAATAAATTACACACTTGATTTATCCCCTTCCTATGATGTTTTGAAGCGCGATTTCAATGAAAATGCCCATCGCAACATTAAAAAAGCTCAAAAAGCCGGAGTAGTTCTTCAAAATTGTTCCCCTTCTCAGTTTATGGATTTTTTTAGCAAACACGGTGAGGGATGCACCGGGAAACTCTTTGATGAATTGGCGAAAATAATTGAAGTCTGCCACGCTCGAGGCCTGGCTAACATTTTCCATGTATGTTCAGACGATGGGGAAGTATTGTCAGTAGGGTGCTTTGTTTCCTGGAACTGGCAATTGGTATATCTTGCGGGAGCCAGTTCTCCCAAAGGGAAAGAATCTTCGGCCATGTTTTTAATGTTCGATTCTGTTATAGGAAAATTCGCCGAAACTGGCTGGCTGCTTGATTTTGAAGGGTCGATGATTGCTGGTGTTGCAAAGTTCTTTAAAGGGTTTGGGGGCAAATCGGGGTATTATTACAGCTTAAAGAAATATCTGTTTTTCTATCGATAAATTATCCTACATATATTTCATAAACACTTCTTTCATAAATTTTTCTTCGAGTAAGCGACCAATGCGGCGCGCCACCGTGCGGCGAATTTCGAGCTCACGGGGTATTTTGGGGTCATGGTGGGCCGGATTTAAGCGTGTGCCAATTACCATGTGAATTTCGTCCGATTCGAGCAGTAATTTAACAAGCTGATCTGCCGGACCTTTATTAAGCTTCGAAGTGGCATTGTAGTTTTTTAGTATTTCGTTTACTTTACTCAAGGTGAGAATACCTTCGGTTACTAAATCAATTCCGTCCATAAATGAAATTGGAGGCAAATCGGGGTCGTCAAAATGCTGGCCTTCTATAATCTTTACTCCCAACTGGTGGGCAATAATATCGCTGGTAGTGGCTCCGCAGATAATCTTAGTCCCTTTAAATTCTTTTACAATCTGAGCCATGTCGGCATCGCTGTAATCCTCATAGGGTGGGCCGCTGCATACTAATAATTTTCTGGGCTCCCGAAGGTAAATGGTGGCGCACGATGTGTCGTCCTTTGCTTCGTAGCCATCGTTCTGGTGGGCTATATTTACCAGTTTGGTCGATATTTTTTTTGCCGAAAGGGATTGGTCATTTGCAATTAATCTGGCGATATAACTTTTTATATTGTCTATCCCCCAACCCATAGGATATTTGGCACTTCCTGTTCCCGACTGCAAAACCCCATCGCTGAAAAATAAAATCCGATCCTCCTTGTGCGATTTAAACGTACAAGTTCGGATTTCCTTCCCTGCATTTTTTATGCTGGTAAGAATAATACATTGCCACTCCGGTTCAAAGGGGATATTTCCCCGAAATATAAGGCATTCGGGATTACCATACTCTAAAATCTGGGTTGTGCCGTCGAATTCAATGTTTATAATAGTAAAGGTCGAATAGCTTATGTTGCGGTCGCTACACACCGGAAGCGTATTCATTATAATTTCAGCAATGGTATTGGGGTCTTCGTGTTCAATGGTAAACCGCAACGCCATAGTTGAGGTTAATGTTGCCAAAACGTTTGCTTTTACCCCATGACCCATTCCATCTGAGAGAACTGCTACCACCCTGTTTTCTTCAGGAATTCTTTTTGAGAGAAAAACATCGCCGCAAATACGCTGACCTTCATAGTTACGTTGCTGACAATGAACTTCTATATAAAATTGTTCTGTCATCAATAGTCGGTTTTGTTTTTTAGGTTTTGGTCGTCCTGTTTGTTGAAGAGCGATATATTACCCTTATATAATTCCACGATGGTATTGAGCATTTGCTCAGTTTCGGCAGCACTTTCGCCAAGTAGAAACCCAATTTTCTGAACCATTTCCAGGTTTTTGCCAATTACTTCATCAATCCGTTTGATAACTTCCTCTTTGCGAACTTCGGGAGAATGGATATCTACCATTATTGCTCCTACAATAGATCCTTTCCGAATTGTGAAAACCGATATGTTATAAAGTTCGTCGTTGAAATGGATATCGCGCTTTTGAATGTCTTCGCCATTTAACAAAACATAGGAGAACAAGTTGTAAATAGGAAAGGGAAGAAGTGTTTTAAGGTCGGCTCCTACCAGGCCCGGAATTACTTCGTTTATTTCTGCTGCTTCTGTTCCCAGCAACTTAATAAAACTTTCGTTGGTTTGAATGATGTGAAGTTTTTCGTCGACAATAATCAGGCTCGAAGGAAGTTTTTGTAACATCGTTTCCATGGTGGTATACGCCTGTTTTGCCAATAATTGTTCACGACGGGCTGCATTCTCCGATTCTTTTAATGCTTCTTTTGTTTTTTCGAGCTGTTCGTTTGTTTGCTGAAGTCGCTGAATAGAATCCTGACGGGTTTGAACAGCATGGGTAATACACATTTCGGTGGTTGTGAGGCCTTTTGCAACGTTGGTTGCAAAATCGTAGCAAGTGTTATATCCGCAAGCGCCACATCCAAGGTTATCTTTATATTCAGTTTTACCCATCGATTCCATAATTTCGCGGATTTTTTCGCGGGGCGGCTGTGCCATTCGCTGGTCGTTGGCTTTAAATGTCGCAGAAAGATCGAGTTGCATAAAATGCTTAAGGTCTCGCTCCCACTCTTTTTTGTTATAGTTTTTTAATCGTTTATTCGCGTAATTTATAACCAGCGTGCGGCGCAGAAAGCGGTCTCCCCCTCTGCTGGTTCCCGGGCCCATGATACATCCATGATCGTAAAAAATATTGAAATGCCGGTTAATTATCTGCTGATGGTCGGCAAATTCTTTTACAGCTTTCACCATAGTGCTTCGCCCTTCGGCAGTAATAACTGTGCCTGTAAGCAGATCTTCGCTGATGTCGGCCGCTTGTAAAAATCCATTACTGATAGGTAATAGGGCTCCCTTTTTTCCTAAAGGGGCATCAAATTCGCTGTATTCATATTTCCCTTCGGTTATGCTGAATTCGGCGAAGAGTTCTCGGAGTTCTTTAAACGTAATTACAGCATCTATTTTTGCATCTCCTTTGTACCGTAAGGCTTCTCTTTTATTGGCAATGCAGGGACCAATATATATGACTTTTGTGTCAGACCCATATTTTTCGCGAACCACCTTTGTGGCTGCAATCATTGGTGTGACAATCGGAGCCAGGTTGGGAACCAGTTCAGGATAGTATTTTTCAATATAAAACACCAATGCCGGACAATTTGCTGTCAGGTAATATTTCCCTTTGTTATTATCGAATAATTCTGCGTACTTATGCGCTACAAGGTCTACGCCAAACGAAGTGCCATTTACAAAATGAAACCCAAGTGCACGGATCATTCCAACAAATTTTCGGTAATCGGTAATGTCAGGGAATTCACCCGAAATGCTGGGGCCAACTACAGCAACAACTTTGGATCCTGATTTTAATAGAGCCTTGGTCTCCTCCTTCGAGTCGTGATAAACCACCGCTTCTGGCCCACATACGGTTACGCAGCTTCCACAGCCTATACAACGATTGTGGAGTATTTTTGGAAAATCGTCGGTTAAGTCCATTTTTACAGCCTTTACCGGACAAACTCTTACGCAAGCGTAGCATTTTACACATTTCGAGTTAACAATCTCAATCAGGTTCATTTGTAGCTTGTTTTATTCTCAAAGTTAAGGTATTAACAACAAATTGGCTCTATATTAATTCCGAAAATTAAATCTTCTCGTTATTTTAGTTGAGATTTAGTATGCTGGAAGTCGGAAGTCAGAAGACGGAAGATTGATGACATGGAAAACGAGCATTTGTGAATAATAAATTTAGATAGCTGGTTATTGTCATTATTGCCTTTATCTGAGTTAATCTGTGGAGAATATAGAAGATGGTTGTTTTTTAGTTTTTACTTCTGACTTCGGTCTTCTGACTTCATACTTGTGAATAAACTTTCATTTGGCTTGTGGTGAAATCATTTTAATATTTTTTTACTTCCTATACCAATTGAAAAATCTCAAACGTTAACTTTACATCTTAAACTAAATGATAAAAGAAATGAAGAGAGGAATCCTTATTTTATTTGCTGTATTTTTTAGCGTTTTACCTATTTATTCTCAATTCTCCGAGAGAAAACTCGTTAGAGAATTTGAACTAAAAATTGACACTTCCCACTATTTGCTTTCGAGAAATACAATTACAAAAGGAGGCGAAAACCTGCTTTTTTTTAATTTTCATAAAGAAGATGAGGTGTGCGAACTAAATATCTATCCTTTGAGCAAAGAGAAAATTAGTTCTTTTCAATTGTTGGATGCTGCGGATTTTGTAATGCTCGATTCAATGGTATTCATTAATAATGAGTATTATCGGGTAAGGCTTCGGTTTATCAATTTGTTTAAGAGTCCGTTTTTGAATTTTACTTTTTCGGCTACAATGGACGGAAGCGAAAAGCCGGTTATCGAAGAAATTAAGTTATTCCCATACACTAAAACAAGTGCTTCTTTTACTCCAAATACCGATGAGTTATTTATCGGAGAGGAAAAAGTTTTTGAGCTAATTACCAATAACCTGAAGAACATTCGGATTCCTAATGAATGGTCTACGGGAATGGATATTAATTACCGTATTGCCGAAGAAAACGGAAAGCTGATGGTGCATTTGGTTCCTAATTCGCCCGACATTAGAGATGTACGCATTAAAATTCAGGCAATTACCCCTTTTTTGAATGCTAACAAGCAGGTAGTATACGATTTACCCGAAATTGTACAAAGTTTTCGGGTAAAAACAAGCCGGTTAGGGTATCTGAACCTCGACCGCCAGGAAATAACATTTGATGAATTAACACGGCTCAATGGGGTAGAGGTACAGATGGAGAACCACCGTCAGCTGGTTTTGGGAAAAACCTACCGGCTCGAAGGCCAGGAACAAGCTGGCGGAGCCTTGATTGCGGAGCTATTTACCAAAAGTAACCTTACCAACGACCGGGTGTTGTGTATTCTCCGGCCTTATAATTTTCACCGGAAAACCGAAGGGTATTTATATATTAAAGATGGCGACCAGCCTCGCTTTGTAACCAATTGCGACATTACCCCAAAAACTACCATTAACAGTATGGTAGTGATGCACGAAGGGGAAGACTGGACCACTAGCCCAACTATTTATCCGGGCGAAACGGTTAATATAAAAATAGAAGGCGAGGGATTACATAAGGCACGCTTCCATTGGGAAGATGTTTTAGACGTGACTTCCGATACCATGATCCGAAGTGAAAACCTGTGTTTCTTTCGGTTAAAAATTCCTATGAATATTACCAAACGACGAATTAACCTATACAACAATGTTACCAATACCGGCATTACACTGAATGTTCGTGAGTATCAGGTTCCCCGAAAGATGGATTATGTAAACCTGAATTTTGGCACTGGTAACCGGATTCTTTCGACCATGGCCCCCACCATAATTCAACGAAGTACTATAAAGGATGTCACGTTTAATTTTGATAACAATAAAATTGATTCAGACGGAAAGCTCTATGGGAAGCAATATTTTGATGTAGATGTTCGGCTCATTGGCCGAAGGGGCGAATTAATTGAAATGAGAAGCATTAAAAGTGTAGTGGTTTGTCCGGGCGATAATTCGCCACGATCAATTTATTATAAGGATAAGGCTTGTGTTTCCTCACCGATTAGCCTAAACAGTTTGATGGGAAATAAAACATTCAATCTCGAAGATTTCTCAAAAGTGCAATTGGATTTTAAAAACCAAAACGACAAATATGGCGAAGCCGGCTACGAAAAACATGTTGAAATTGTATTGCAGCGCCCGGTTATTTTCGATATCGATGTATCGTTCCCTGCCGGGTTGATGATTCAGAATATTGGTTATACCGATGAGGAAAAAGCAGCAGATAAAAAATATGATGATGCTCTGGCCGAGTGGAATATTACTAAGGTGGGAGCGGAGCCTATAAAACCCAAAAAAGCTGCTTTTACAGATAATTTGGGCGGTATTAGTTTAGCGCTGATTGCCCAATTTAGTTTTCCGGATGCCGAAAAAGTAGGCAGGATGAAGCCATACCGTCTTGGCGCTGGTTTTTTAGCCATTAACACCTTCAATTTTAACGAGAACGCTAAGCGCGACCTGGCAGCAGTGGTACTTGCTAGTCTATACCCTATTAAGCCCGGCAGGATATTTAACCTGCCTATTCACTTAGGATTTGGATATAAATTTCAGGAGGGGATACCTTTCCTGATGCTTAGTCCGGGGATTGGGGTGAGGTTTTAAACGAGTTACGAGTTATAAGATACGGGTTACAAGATGCGAGTTACAAGATGCGAGTTACAAGATGCGAGTTACAAGATGCGAGTTACGGGTTTGAAGTTACATGAAGAAGGTTGCAAAACCCAAAACCCAAAACCCGAAACTCGAAACCCAAAACCCGAAAAAAAAAATACGAATCATGAAAAAAATAAAAGGCAATACAGTTGTTTGGGGAGTTATTGGAGCTGGGAGTGTGTGCGAAAAGAAAAGCGCCCCGGCCATGAATAAAATTCCGAATTCGCGGATTAAGTCGGTAATGCGACGCAATTATGCGAAAGCCGAAGATTATGCCAGAAGGCATGGTATTGAAAACTGGTACGATAATGCCGATCATATATTTAACGATCCCGAAATTAACGCGGTTTATATTGCTACTCCCCCCGATTCGCATTTAGAACTCACAATAAAAGCTGCGCATGCAGGAAAAGCCGTGTATGTCGAAAAGCCCATGGCACGAACCCATGCAGAATGCCTTGCCATGATAGAAGTTTGCGAAAAAGCAGGTGTACCTTTGTATGTTTCGTATTATCGCCGGGCTTTGCCAAAATTCTTAAAAATAAAAGAGCTGATAGAACAAAAAGTACTTGGCGAAATACGCATGGTGAATATTGAAATATATAAACCATTGGTTACCGAAAAAATCAGTCAATTGGAGAACAATTGGAGGGTGGATCCTGAAATTGCCGGAGGTGGTTATTTTTACGATTTAGCATCGCATCAACTCGATTACCTCGACTTTCTTTTTGGGCCAATAATACATGTGGCGGGCTTTTCGACCAATCAGGCAAAACTGTACAAAGCCGATGATATTGTTACCGCCTCATTTGCATTCGGACAAGGGATAATGGGCAAGGGAAGCTGGTGCTTTACAGTCAGTAAGGTGTCTGAGAAGGAGACAATAACTATTGTGGGAAGCGAAGGCCAAATGGAGTTCAGCGCATTTGGAGATTCTCCGATATTCCTGAATACGATTCATTCGGGCAAGGTAGAATTAAATTATATTGCCCCTGAGCATATTGCAGGGCCATTGATCCAAACTGCCGTAAACGATCTGCTGGGAACAGGAACCTGTCCAAGTACCGGAATTACGGGCGCTCGCACAAATTTTGTGATGGAAAAGATGTGTAATGAAATATAATAATAGATATTTCTTAGTCAGCAAATTAATAGATAAAGACCTGGTTTGGTTTTGCATAGGTAAACGTTGCAAACGCTTGCCAGCTATGAGGGTAAGGAATAAAAAACTTACCGGGTTACTTTAACACTATCTACAATGTAGCTCGATTCCCCCCGCCATATGAGTACTCCGTTTTTTTGGTAGTAATGGACAATTACGGTTTGTCCCTGAATGGTATCAAGCCTTTGAGCAAGTTTTTTATCGGTTACCGAAAAATTAAATTTCTCCGAAGCAAGGGCAACATTAACATTGCTCTTGATACTGCTTAAAATCATTTCTCCTTCGTACGTTTTGAAAACGTTTCCTTTATGCGAAAATTTCTGCAACAATCCGGCCCGATACCCTTCGCTATAGGTGAAATAATACTTCCAGTAAATGGTGAAGGCAATTATGACTAACAGAATTCCTGCAGTCCAGTACATGGCTTTTTTCATGGTTCGTTTTACTCCGGTCCAGACAGTTTTTTTTGCTGATATTGAGGTCGAGTCGTTTTTCATTTGTTGCAGGCTAAAGTTATTTTGATCTAAAAGTACGAAGATTTTTTTTATATGCTTATGAGAATCACCCTTATGAAATCAATAAATGCTTTCGGTAGATCAAAAATAGATATACAAACATGGCGATATAAGCTAAACTGTTTACAATTGCAGCTCCGGGAAGTCCCCATAAAGGAATTAACAAAAAGGCAAACCCGGCAGTTACAACAAAACAAATTAATGAACCGATTGCATTAATATAGTGTTTTCCCTGGCCCGAGAAAAACGGGCTAATAATTGTTCCGGCGCTTAAAAACAAAATACCTGGCGCTAAAAGCGAAACAATAAGTCTTGTATGATGAAACTCCGAGCCGAAAATTTTTGTCAGAACTGAAGCAGGAAGACACAAAAGAATTGCCAGACCCACAATGGTAAAAATGAAACTGGCCTGGATGGACTTCCTGGTAATTGAAACCCGTCGGTTGAACGATTCGGTGTTCGAAAAATAAGAATATTCAACAGTGGCGACCCCTTTGCTAAATATCCTCAATCCTTCGGTTAATTGCACTGCCAGCGAAAATTCCCCCAATGCTGCTAAACCCAGCCATTTGCTAATTAAAATATAGTTAAGCCGGTAGGCCAGTAATTGCATAATATTTCCGGTTTCGGAGAAAAAACCGAATTTGGCTATTTGCGATAAGGTATGCATAATATTCCATTCGGGTTTTTCAGGAGTTTCTTTTAGTACAATTCCGGAACTTCCTGCAAAGGCCATAAAATAGCTTATTCCGGAGGCAATAACATAATGCATGGGAGTAATGTTTTCTACCTTAAAAGCCAAAAGACCAAATACCAATGCCAGCAGAAATACCTGAAAAAAGCTGATAAGATTATACATTTCTACTTTTTCTTTCCCTAACATTATCGAAAGGTTGGTGGTATAAAATACATTAATTAAGGAAATGCTCAGGAACATGGGGAAGTATGCCGGATCAAACGGTTTGAAATATACATATACCGGAATAAGTAAAACATGTATGCTAGTTGCTCCAAAGTAAGATATCAGCATTAACGTTGCAACATTATGACGGGGTGTAAGGTAAACGAGCGCCCCGCCTCCGACAAAACTGCATATTTGCTGGTTGAGGGCAATGCACAGAACAAACAAGCTGGTAAAACCTAGTCCTTCGACCCCCAAAAACCGGGTACTAAGTAAAACAATAGCGAGATTTAGAACTGCTATCAGGTATCTGCTTCCAATGGTCACCAAAAATTTTTTGAGCATACAACGGAATGTTTTAAAGATCTTTAATGGAATAGCCCATTTTTAATAGGTTATCGGGTTGAACAATGGATTCAAGTTTTTGGTTGTCGATCAGATTCAGTTTTTGGTTTGCTTCGAATACAGTTAAGCCGTTTTTTTTCATTTCGTGCGCAAGTGTAGCTGATTTATTATACCCAATATAAGGAACTAATGCAGTTGTTATGGAAGGACTCTTATACAGGCGCATTTCGGCAAATTGAGAGTTGATAATTAACCCTTTGAGGAGGTTCTGTTTGATACTTTGGTTACAGGCAATCAGAAGCTTCAACGAATCGATTAACGCATAGCCAATTGTTGGGATGTAGGCATTCAAGTCGAGGCATCCTTTTGCACAGAGAGAAGTAATAAGGACGTCGTTAGCATAGATTTTTTGTGTGGCGCTAATTACAAATTCCGGAATTACCGGATTCACTTTGCCTGGCATGATAGAACTTCCTACCTGTTTTTTAGGAATCTCGATTTCTTTGTGGCTTAAATCGGAAGCTAATAAGCGGATGTCGTTTACCATTTTTTCGAGAACAACGGCATGGGCTTTTAAAATTCCATGAACTTCAACAAATGTGTCGGTGTTGGCAGTAGCATCCTGAAGGTTCTCCCCTCTAGTTACGGGTAGTTTTGTGAGTGTTTGCAGTTCCTGAATAACTTCCACGATAAAATAGCGGGGAATAGCAATACCGGTACCAATGGCCCCACCTCCGATATTTACTACTTTAATCCGTTCAAAGCATTTCGACACCCGCCACCAATCGCGCGATAAGGCTTCGCTGTATGTGCTGAAAAGTCGTCCAAAACTCGACGGCACCGCTTCCTGCATTTGAGTGTAGCCAATCCGTAAACTGTTGCGGTGTTCTTTCTCCAGCGACTCCATATCCATTCGTACCATGTTTATTTCTTCTTCCAGGTTATTGAGAAGAAACATTACAGCAATTTTTAGAGAGGTTGGAATAACATCGTTGGTGCTTTGAAAAACATTGGCATGTTCAATGGGGTCAATGAGTGTGTAATTTCCCGGCAGATTCCCCAGAAGTTGAAGGGCCCTGTTGGTAATTATTTCGTTTATATTGAGATTAATGCTGGTGCCAGCTCCTCCCTGAATGGCTGGCACAATAAAATGTTCAAAATATTTTCCTTCTGAAAGCTCTCCGGCACTTTTAATAAGTGTATCTATTACTTCCGGGTTAATCCAGATAGATTCTTTACCCAGATTTTCATTTTGAGCAGCCTGTTTAAATTTCACATAAGTTTTATAACAGGCTAGTTTTACAAGTGCAACAGCTTTGTACCATTCGAAAGAAAAAGCAGTGTTGTCGGGAAAATTCTCCCTTGCCCTTACGGAATGTATTCCGTATAGCGCTTGCTCCGGTATATTTTTTTCTCCAAGAAAATCAGTTTCTGCACGCATAAATCAATTCATAAGGCAAAGTAAAGGTTTTATCAGTAAATATATTTCAATCGGGAATAAAAACAATTAAAGAAATTGAACTTGCAAGCGATAACTAAACAAAAAAATTGCGTGAGTTTGTAATGCTTGCACTTGCAGTAAGGAATAGGTATTAAAAAAATTACTAATTTCACTAGTTGAATGCATATTCTTAAACCGGAACTATTCTTTTATCTTTACTACAAACTTAAAGATTATGAAAAATTTGATTGGAATTTTATTGATCGCGTTTATTGTTAACGGATTGACTCTGAATGCCCAGCAGCAAACTGGTACTCCCGACTCTAAAACAATTCAGTTGTTTAATGGTAAGGATTTATCGAATTGGTCCTTTTATTTAAAATCCCCCGGTGATGTTTCCAAAGTTTTTACAGTTGAAAATGAGGTTATTCATATTTTAGGAAATCCGTTTGGTTACATGCGAACCAATCAGGAGTACTCTAATTACAAACTTCATGTGGAATGGCGTTGGCCAAAGGAAGTAAGCAATAGTGGTGTTTTTGTACATGTTCAGTTACCCGATACCATTTGGCCGTCGTGCTTCGAAAGTCAGCTAAAAGCTGGTAATGCCGGAGATTTTGTATGCATGGGAGGTGCAACTATGAATGAAAAAACTGAATCGTCGCGGGTTGTTGCAAAAATGGCTCCATCGAACGAAAAAACACCCGGTGAATGGAATACCATGGAAATTACCTGTAATGACAATACCATTGAAGTAATTGTAAATGGGTTATTGCAGAATAAAGGTACTGGAGTTTCCCTGACGAAAGGGTATATTTGTTTACAAAGCGAAGGGAAAGATATTGAGTTCCGGAATGTTTTTATTACGAAATTATAGTTTTGTTAATACAATAAACGAAGGGTCTTTGCCAACGGCATAAAGTCGGAATCAAACGGAAACGTTGGGTTAAAAGATCTAAAACAATTATTTGAAATTCTTAAGATGGTTACAGATGCACAAATGAAATTCCTGAATTTTATTTGTGCATTCGTTATAAAATCATAACCGACAATCCCAATGCTGGCTAATGCTGCATTCGTATTCTCCGAACTTCTAAAATTCAAAATAATACAGACTTTATTTTTAACTCATTTTTCCACACCTTTTTTCTTTTCGATTGTTTAATTAGAAGAGAAAAACACTAAAACCCAAAAGTATGGAAGCACAGGTTAAATACTACGAAAATAAGCTTGCTTATGAAATAGATGCTTCAGATTTATTTGAAGCCCTGAACAATCTCGAGTCAATTACAGTTGTTGATGCCCGAAGTCCAATTGGTTTTGAAAAGGAATGTATTCCGGGGGCTATTAATTTACCGCACCGCGAAATGAACGAGGATTCGACTAAAAAACTGAATAAAAAAGAAGTACTTTATGTTGTTTACTGCGATGGTCTTGGTTGTAATGCATCTACAAAAGGAGCGCTTAAACTGGCAAAACTAGGCTTTACCGTTAAGGAACTTATTGGAGGTTTGGAGTGGTGGAAACGTGAAGGTTATGCAACCGATGGTGCACAAGGGGTTAACAACGGACTTCAATTAAAGTGTTATTGTTAGATTCCCTTGCTTTTCTTAGATGAAATTACCTGTTGCTTCGGTTAGTTCATTTATACCTTAAAAAATTGTATTGCTGCTTTTAGCTGGGTAGCTTCAGAAGCCAGTTGTTCTGCGTTACTGGCTAATTGCTCGCTCGACGATGCATTATGTTGTGTTATATCGTTTAGCTGTTGAACCCCATTATTAATTTGCGAAGTGCCTTCGGATTCTTCGATATTGGAAGCCGTTATTTCATCAATCATTACCGAGGCCTGTTTGACTTCAGGAATTACATCTTTAATAAGGGTCTCGGTTCGCTGTGTTAGTGTTATTGTTTCTTTGGCCAGCATATTAATTTCATCCGCAGCAATTTTGCTACGTTCGGCAAGTTTACGAACCTCGGCTGCAACCACGGCAAAGCCACGCCCGTGTTCTCCCGCTCTAGCAGCCTCAACTGCGGCATTCAATGCCAGAATATTCGTTTGAAAGGCAATGTCATTTATAATCGTAATTTTCTCCGAAATTTTATTAATTGCCGTCATGCTTTTTGTTGATGCATCTCCAACAGTTTGAATATCAGTTACCAATTTGTTGGTAATACTGTCTAATTGTTTAACATTAACAGTGCTATGCTGTATATTGGTGACCATCTGATCGATTGACGATGATATTTCCTCGAGCGACGAGGCCTGTTCGGTAGAACTGTCCGAAAGGGATTCTGCGGCCGAACTCAGTTCTTCACTCGAGGATGCAATGTTTTCGGAACCAGCGGAAATATTAGAAACGACTTCCCTGAGATGGGCAGACATATTTTGCATCGTTTTCAATAATTGTCCTATCTCATCTTCTGTTTCCTGAACAATATGCACCGTTAAGTCGCCTTCCGAAATGCGTTGAACAAACTCAATACTTCTATTCAATTGATCCGATATTTGCCTTGAAATATAATATACGGCAAGTATTATTAATGCTAGTACTATGATAAATGAAAATGATAAAATCCTTCCAATTTGGTTAAGGAAATCGTACACTTCACTTGAGGGAATATTTATTACTATATAGGCTTTAATTGGATCGTAATAATGAAAAAAAACCATAGTAGATTCTCCATTCATCTCAATTTCAGTGATGCTGTCTTTTAATGCATCTATTGTTTTAAAGATAGGTTCTTGAGCAATGTTTTTGCCTTCATCTGATGGGTGAACAATTAATTCTCCAGTTGTTGTAACAATGTAGGGAAAGCCCGATTCGTTATATTTTTTTGTTTTAAAGATTGCTTTAAGGGAAGCCATGTCTTTCTCTTTGGCTCCTACAAATAGCATTCCTTTGATACTGCCATTCATATAAATGGGTTCGTATGCTGCAAGATACCAGTCGTCTACAACATATGCCCGTCCCATATAGGTCGCCCCTTTGTCAATTGCCTGGGCTACGGGAGAACTTGATGGTATAAATGTTCCGTTAGCTCGGGAACCATCCTTTTTTATTACGTTAGTTGAGATACGAAGATATCCCTCGGGGATTTTCTGAAAGATTGTAGCAGCTTCAATGCCCAAAGCTTTAAGGCTATCTACAATGTCGAAGTTTTTTTGTACCGGGTTGGCATTGATTGACCATTGAGAAACCTCAAGTTCAGTTTTTCCCTGTGTTTCCTGATTAATTGCTGAAAATGGGATTTTCTGATCCGGGTTTTCAATTAACCGGCCTTGATTATAGAAATAATAATGAGCAGTTTTGAGGTATAGATTTACTTTTTTTTGACTTTCGCTCACCTGAATTTCAATCATATTTTTCAGGTCGTATATTTGGCCTTCAATATCATTGTCTATATCATGCTTAAAATGACTCCTCAGTGTTGTGAAAAGATATATTGCCATAATTGACATTACCAGCGCGATAATCCCAATAATACCGATGTTTAATTTTAATTTTATGGATAAATTATTGAACCATTTCATAGAATTTATTATAATGGGTTATTTATTTAATCAAAAATAAGGCAATAATATTCAGAATATTAATAAAATAAAGTGATGCAAGTTATTAATAATAGGTGATATTCCTTACCGGATATAAACCAAGTAGGATTTCAAGTAGTATATTGGCAGATATTTATAAAATTAAGCTGTTCAGAAATCAAGTATTATCATATTAAGTATCGGTGTGCATGGGCTGATAAGTTGAAATTCCAAAACAACATCCTTCTAAATAATCACCAAATTACAGAAAAGAAGATTTCTTTTCTGTAAAAATAAATCTCAGTTATTTGAGGTGATCTTCAAAATAGTCGGTAATCTTACCCATCAGGTGGATGCGGTCGTATCCCCTTACGTTGTGCTCCGAAAGCGGATATACAAAATAATCTACCGGAACCTGGTTTTTAATACACTCCTGGATAAAATCAAGGCTGTTTTGCCAAACTACAGTTGGGTCGACAGCGCCATGTATAATTAAAAGTTTTCCTTTCAGGTTTTTGGCTTGGGCCATTAACGAAGTTTTTTCGTATCCAACGGGATTTTCGGTAGGCGTATCCATATAACGCTCACCGTACATTACCTCATAATATTTCCAGTCAGTGACCGGTCCGCCAGCAACACCTGTTTTGAACATCCCCGGATTGTTCACCATCATGGTTAGAGTCATAAAGCCACCATAACTCCACCCATGAACCCCCAGACGATCCATATCTACAAAATTTAATTGTTTTAAAAGTTTAACCCCTTCCAGCTGATCCTGCATTTCAGTAACTCCGCACTGACGGTGGATTATATTCTCAAATACAAGTCCCCGGTTGGATGAGCCTCTGCTATCTACCGTAAGCACAACATACCCTTTTTGTGCCATCATATGATCCCATAAGCGGGCGCCACCAAGCCAGCTATTGGTTACAAGTTGTGTATGCGGACCTCCATAGACATAAATAATTGCCGGATATTTTTTGTTTGGATCGAAATCGATTGGTTTAATGAGGCGGTAATATAAATCGGTTTTCCCATCGGCGGCTTTTAAGGTGCTTATTTGCATCTCGGGCATATTGTAATTCTTGAGCGGGTTTTGCGCTGTCAGTATATTTCGCTCTATCTTACCGGTTGCCGAAATAATGTTTATACTGCGGGGAACCTGCGTACTTGAATAGGTGTCGATACAATATTTCGAGTTTTGATTTACCAGTACCCTGTGGGTGCCGGCATCGCGGGTTAGCTTTGCTTTTTGTCCTGTCCTGGTGTTTAATTTATAGGTATGCTGCTCAATGGGGCTTTCTTCTGTTGAGGTATAGAATAAATGATCGTTGCTGTCGAGAAGCAGGATATCGGTAATTTCAAAATTCCCAGAAGTAAGTTGGCTAACCAATGCACCTTCGGTAGTATATAAATAGGCATGGTTAAACCCATCGCGCCGTGACTGATAAATAAATTGGCCGGGTGTTTTATTCAGGAATAAGAGCGGGTTTAAAGGCTCCATATATTTATCGTTTTGTTCTTCGAACAATGTTTTTGCTAACGATCCGTCCTTTACACTGTATTTATTTAGTTTCATATGGTTTTGAAGCCGGTTGAGAACCTGAATATAAATACTGCTTTCATCGGGCGACCAGGTAATATTGGTTAAGTATTTCTCCGAAATGGTATCGTCTTTTTCGATGAATAGGCTTGAATTGGTTGAAATGTTATATACACCCAGGCTGATATGTTCGCTGGCCATTCCTGCCATCGGATATTTTATGTTTTTAAGTTCTGCTTCGCGTGTGGTGATGTCTACCAGTGGGTAGTTTTTTACTTTCGAATTATCTTTTCTGTAAAAAGCGATGTAGTTACCTGTAGGCGACCAGAAAATCCCGTCGTTTATTCCAAATTCGTTTCGGCTGACAATGTCGCCGTTCACAATGTCGGAATTTCGGTCGTTTGTAATTGCTTTGGGAATATTGTTGGTGCCAATTACAAATACATTATTTTTTAGTGTATATGCTGCCAGCTTTTTAGAATAAAACAGTTTGAAATTTGCCGCTTCTTCGGGGAATTTAATAGAGGCGATTACCTGTTTTTCGGGCATTTTTATGGCATACCAGTTGTTTTCGGCGATAAAGTGAAATTCATTTTCGTTTTCCCAGGTAATGTAAGGGATATTAACCAAGGTATCGAGTTTGTCTTTTTTTAAGGCTACATTTATTTCTGCGAGAGTAATTAATGTAACAGCATTGGCATTTGTAACCGATTGCTGGTAAATGGTATTATAATCCTGATACGTAAAATTTAACGATTTACCTTGCCATTGCAAATTTTGTAAGTAGGAAGGATAAAACTCCCGCCGGGCGCCCACTTCTACATCCTTAACAGTGAGTAATTTGTTCTGGGCGAATGTTATATACGAAATGCTTAAACTTATCAGGAAAATAATGGTATGCTTCATCGTCGTAATTTTTAAAAACCGCTCCAAATATAATATGGAATTGGATAGGTTAATGGGAAAGGCTGTAAAACATGTAAATTATTAAAGAAGGTAGTCGTTATAAAATATGTCTAAAGAGGTTTTGCGAGTTCAATAACTTAGCGCAACAAATAAATACTTTTAGATTTGTGGTAAGGAACAATAAAAGCCGCCATCGCTTCCGGGAAGTTTCATTTTAATTTAAAAGCGGAGTACAAGTTAAAGGATCGAGTGAAAATTATAATTCTTCAGTGGGAATGGAGAATAGTATAAAATCGGTTAAAGAAAACGGCCCAATTTCTCCAACAGTTGATGAATCATAAATAGTTCTTGTAATAAGCCATTTTATAATGTTACTGGTATTTTATAAAAGGAACTGTCATTAAAAATAAAGGACAGTTCCTTTTTTAATTCTCATTATCGGGTTCGAAAAATACCCACTGAATAGTACCGTTTATCTTTTTTAGATCTGCTTCGCAAGCGTTTATGTTTTCAATAAGTTGAGCGGCAGATTCTACAGTTGTCATTTTTGCTTTTATTGCAACCATTAATTGAGGCCCTAATTGTATTGTTATCAAATTAAGCACGCGCTCTATCTCCGGCCGGGTATTCAGAAACGCTTCTATCTGCAAGCGGGTTTCGTTATCTGTACTTTGTCCGATCAGCAAGTTCTTGACTTTGATGGCTATAAAAAAAGAAATAATGATTAATAAGGTACCGATGCCAATACTTCCAATGGAATCAAAAATCGGATTTCCGGTAATCATCGATAAAACAACTGAAATAAGTGCTACGAATAAACCCAGCAATGCAGCAATATCTTCGCCCAAAACCACTACCAATTCGCTTTGACGACTGTTTTTAAACCATGTCCAAAGACTTACATTATGCCTCAATTTATTGATTTGCGTTATACAACCATACAGCGAGGCTGCTTCGAGTACCATGCTGACAGATAAAACAACAATAGCAATTACCGGACTTTTTAAACCTTCGTGCGAACTCATTTTATGGATTCCTTCATAAATTGAGAACAACCCGCCCATGCTAAATAATATAAGGGCCACGATAAAAGACCAAAAATAGATTTCTTTACCATATCCCAGTGGATGTTCCGGGTCTGGCTTTTTTTTCGAAGCTTTTAATCCCAGAAACAGAAGGCCCTGGTTACCACAATCGGCATAAGAGTGTATCGATTCGGCCAACATTGCACCCGATCCGGTTATTATAGCGGCTATTGTTTTGGTAATTGCAATTCCAAGGTTAGCCAATAAAGCAAATAGTATTGATTTTACGGATGCATTTTGATTTGACATGTTACTGAATTACTATGAATTATAAAATATTTCGCTTTTATTTAATAGTTTGCAAATTAAGTAACTTCTGCAACATTTATATAATAACCTTTTGTTATAAGGTCTCACATCAAATTAACAAATTTTTACCAGCCACAATGACAAATTTGATTTTGACGAAACACATGGAGTTTAGGTTTTAGCAAAGTCAAACACCTTTTTTCTTCCAACATGCTACTATGTAATTGGTTTTGACTTGAATAAGAGAAACTAGAATGTGTGAAAGATGTAACTCTTTCCTAAAGTTGTGTAAAACATTAATGAGATAAGAGCTTCAACTTTGTCTTAATTTGAAAATTCATTCACATTATAAAAGCCTGAATTATGATGTACAATACTAATTATTTGGGAATGGGACTGATATGGTGGTTCGTTTGGATAATTCTACTATTTTGGATATTTGCACTTCCTTATAGTATTCCAGGTCAGCGATATAAAAAAGATTCACCTCTTGATATATTGCAGAAGCGGTTTGCTAAAGGAGAAATTACAAGCGAAGAATATCAGGAGAAGAAAAAAATCCTGGAAAAGGATTTAATAAAAAAACACTAAAGTGGTAAATAAGAAGAAGTTTATTGTCACTTCATCCGCTCAAAAACAAGCTATAAATCAATTTATTATGAGCCTAAAAAAGCAATTCAACGAAAAGAAACGAGTTTGTAAAGTGACATTTACACTGACAAAAGACTTTGCACATTCTGCCAATCAAATTAACCTGGCAGGGGAGTTTAATAATTGGGATATTGAAAGCATTCC
>JFJP01005324.1_pt1 | contig 53122 bp, 40 predicted proteins | sample 431651 | NCBI WGS metagenome assembly JFJP01 (sample SAMN02602958, study PRJNA72255) | Microbial mat metagenome, whole genome shotgun sequencing project. | biome: fresh water; feature: sink hole; material: water; isolation source: purple microbial (photo- and chemosynthetic) mats found in... | reverse complement strand
TGCCGGTGTTGTCAACGATCGGGCCTTTCCAGATGACGAAGCTGCCATCCTTCAAACCGGCCTTGATCTCATCGACCTTGGCCTTGGTTTCTGCGGGCACGTCCTCGGCAACGGAAACGATGTCGATTGCGCCTTCCTTCACACCCCACCAGCTGCTGCCCGTGGCCCACTTGCCTTCCAGCGCTTCCCTGGTGGCCTTGATGTAGTACGGACCCCAGTTGATGACGGCAGACGCCAGATGCGCCTTGGGGCCGTAGGCCGTCATGTCAGAGTCCCAACCGAAGGCGCGCTTACCCTTGCTCTCGGCCGTCTTGAGCACCGCCGGAGAGTCTGTGTTCTGGAAAAGAACGTCGGCACCACCATTGATCAGGCTGGTGGCAGCTTCGGTTTCCTTGGGTGGATCAAACCAGCCGTTCACCCAGACCACCTTGGTCTTGACCTTGGGGTTGCTGCTCTGCGCGCCCAGGGTGAAACTGTTGATGTTGCGAATGACTTCCGGAATTGGGATCGATGCCACCACACCCAGAGTGTTGGTCTTGGTCATCTTGCCGGCAATGACGCCGGCCATGTACGCGCCTTCGTAGGTACGGCTGTCGTAGGTGCGCATGTTGTCGGCCGTCTTGTAGCCAGTGGCGTGTTCGAACTTGATATCCTTGAATTCAGGTGCCAATTTCAGCATCGGCTCCATATAGCCAAAGGTGGTACCGAAAATCAGCTTGTTGCCGCTGGTAGCCATGTCACGGATGACACGCTCGGCGTCAGCCGACTCGGGCACGTTTTCTACAAACGACGTGACGATCTTGTCGCCAAACTCTTTCTCAAGCGCCTTGCGGCCATTGTCGTGTGCGAAAGTCCAGCCACCATCGCCCACCGGCCCCACGTAAGCGAAGGCAATCTTCAGCGGTTCCGGCTTGGGTGCCGGAGCCGAGGCAGCTGGCGCGGGCACCGGGGCAGGAGCCGGTTCCTCTTTCTTGCCACAGCCCACCAGGGCCGCGCTGGCCACTGCGGTCAGCGCAGCCACCTTCAACAAGGTACGTCGTTGTGTATCTGTCATGAAATTCCCTTCAAAAATCAATAAGTCAAGGTCAAAAACTCAGGAGCCCGGATAAAACGGCTTTCCGATGGCAGCGGGCATGTTAATACGAATCCAGCGCGGGTTGCGCGAGATCAGCGCCAGCACCACGATGGTCGCCAGGTATGGCAGCATACTGAGGAACTGGCTTGGAACCTCCACACCAACTCCCTGCAAGTGAAACTGAAGCATGGTGACGCCGCCAAACAGGTAGGCTCCAAGCAATACCCGTGCCGGTCGCCAGGTGGCAAATGTTGTCAGCGCCAAGGCAATCCAGCCCTTTCCGGCCACCATCCCCTCCACCCACAGGGGGGTGTAGATGATGGAGATATAGGCACCCGCCAGACCGCACAGCGTGCCGCCCGCCACCACCGCGCCCAGGCGTATCCAGCGCACGCGATAGCCCAGGGCATGGGCCGATTCCGGGCTTTCACCCACACTGCGCAGTACCAGACCCGAACGGGTGCGGTACAGGAACCAAACCATCCAGGCAGCAAAAGCCACCGTCAGGTACACCAGCGGATGCTGCCGGAATAGCGCCGGCCCCACCAAAGGAATATCGGCGAGAAAAGGTATTGCATAGCTGTGGCGTTCGGGCATTTTTTCCTGCACATACGCAATGCCAGCAAAGGCGGAAAACCCTGCACCAAAAAGGCTCAGTGCGAGTCCGGTCGCGTATTGATTGGTGTTGAGCCAAATCACCAGCGCACCAAAAATGGCCGCCATCACAGCACCTGCCAACATGCCGGAGAGGAAACCCATGGTGTCACTGCCGGTATGCACCACGGTGGCGAATCCCGCGATGGCGGAGCATAGCATCATGCCTTCAGCACCGAGGTTGACGATGCCAGCTTTTTCGTTGATCAACAGGCCTAACGAGGCAATGGCCAGCACCGTACCTGCATTGAGCGTTGCCGCGATCAAAAGAGCGTACGAATCCATCAGGCTTTTCCCCCCGTGGCCAGCGCCCAGCGCAAGCGGTAATTCACCAGAGTGTCGCAGGCCAACAGCGTGAACAGGAGCAAGCCCTGAAATACACCCGTAAGCGACTTGGGCAAGCCCAAGCGCGACTGCGCCAGTTCGCCCCCGATATAGAACATGCTCATCAAGATCGCTGAAAACACCATGCCAACCGGATGCAACCGTCCCACATAGGCCACGATGATGGCTGCAAAGCCGTAGCCCGCCGGCACATAGGGGGTGAGTTGCCCGATGGGGCCAGCAACCTCCAGAGCCCCGGCCAGACCCGCCATGCCACCTGAAACGAGCAGCGCAGTCCACAACGCATTGCGCGAAGAAAACCCGGCATAGCGGGAAGCGGCAGGTGCCAAACCGCCGACCTGCTGCGCAAAACCTGCCCGCGTTCGGAAGAGAAATATCCATACGCCCACGACACCCACCAGCGCCAGCACCACGCCAATGCTGACGCGCGAGCCATCGAAAAGACGAGGAATGCGGGTGACAGCGTCAAAGGTCTTGGTCTGCGGAAAGTTGTAGCCAGCAGGGTCTTTCCAGGGGCCGTACACCATGTAGCCCAGCACTTGTATCGCCACATACACCAGCATCAGGCTCACCAGAATTTCATTGGCATTGAACTTGTCGCGCAGCAGCGCAGTGATGCCAGCCCAGGCCATGCCTCCCGCCACACCGGCCAACAGGATGCCCATCACAATCCACCGGCTGCTTTCTGAATCGGCCATCAATGCCACACCACTGGCAGCAATGGCACCCAGGATGTACTGCCCCTCAGCCCCGATGTTCCAGACGTTGGAGCGAAAACACACCGCCAGCCCCAACGCGATCAGCAGCAGCGGAGTCGCCTTGACCACCAATTCCCCTAGGGCATAGCCGCTCTTGATCGGCTCCCAGAAAAACACCTGCAAGCCGCGCACCGGGTCTTTGCCCAGCATGGCAAACAGGATGACACCTATGACCACCGTGCACAACAAGGCCAACAGCGGTGAGGCATAGCTCCAGAATGCGGAAGGTTCGGGACGGGCTTCCAGCTTGAGCTTAGCCATGGGCCACCTCCGCCGCCGCGCGGGCATCCCACAAACCACTCATCCACTCACCAATCTTCTCCACCGACGCGTCGGCAATCGGGATGGACGGGGACAGCCTGCCGTTGGCAATCACATGGAGACGGTCCGATACTTCAAACAGTTCCTCCAGTTCTTCGCTCACCACCAACACGGCGCAGCCGGCATCGCGCAGTGCCAGGATTTCGCTGCGGATCTGGGCCGCAGCGCCCACATCGACGCCCCAGGTGGGCTGCGACACGATCAGCAACTTGGGGTTGGCGTCAATTTCACGGCCCACAATAAACTTCTGCAAATTGCCACCCGACAGCGACTTGGCCAACGCGCGCGGTCCACGCGCCTTGACCATGTACTGCGCGATGATGCGTGCTGCATGCGCCTCGAGTTCCTTCACACGGATCCAGCCGCCTGCAAAGTGTGGCATCGCGATGGACTCGTTGCGCGTGAGCAGCAGGTTGTGCGCGAGGCTCAAGGTCGGCACAGCGCCACGACCCAACCGCTCTTCGGGCACGAAATGCAGACCCATCTTGCGCCGCCGCCCAGGGTGCATGCGCGAGACATCGACTTCCCCCATATGAACGCTGCCGCGCGGGGCGCGGTCATCTTCGCCACTGAGCGCATAGAGCAGTTCCTTTTGGCCATTGCCTGACACGCCGGCAATCCCGACCACCTCACCAGAGCCGATATGCAGGTGAATGTCCTGCAGGTCCACGCCAAACTGGTCTTCGCGCGGCAGACTCAAACCCTTGATCAGCATCACCGCAGAGCCCGGTTTTTGCGGGCGATGCTCCAGTTGCGGCGGCTCCGAGCCAATCATCATCTTGGACAGGGAGGCGTTGGACTCTTCCTTGGGATTGCATACGCCGGTGACCTTGCCGCCACGCAACACGGTGCAGGCGTTACACAGTTCGCGAATCTCGTGCAACTTGTGCGAGATATACAGAATGCTGCAGCCTTCCGATGCCAACTGCTTGAGCACCACAAACAGTTTGTCCACCGCCTGTGGCGTGAGCACCGAGGTGGGCTCATCCAGAATCAGCAGTTCCGGGCGCGTCAGCAGTGCGCGAATGATCTCCACACGCTGCATCTCGCCAACACTCAAGGTGTGCACCGGGCGACTGGGATCCACATCAAGGCCATACTCGGCGGCCTTGGACAATATGCTTGCAGTGACCTGCTCCAGCGAGTTGCGCGTCAACCCCAACCACACGTTTTCGGCCACCGTCATGGTGTCGAACAGGTTGAAATGCTGGAACACCATATTGATGCCATTGGCCCGTGCATCGTTGGGGTTGCGGATGTGCATCAACTGCCCGTTGAGCCGTAGCTCTCCCGCGTCGGGCTGGATCGCTCCGTAGATGATTTTCATCAGCGTCGACTTACCGGCGCCGTTTTCGCCCAGGACAGCGTGCGTCTCACCGGGCATGACGGTGAGCGACACATTGCTGTTGGCCACCACGCCGGGGTAGGTCTTGGTAATGCCGGTTAATTGAAGTCTGGGAATAACCATCTCCTCACTTTACACGCTAGAAAGCAGGTCACGCCGCACCAAGGCGTCGATGCGTATGCGGCGCCGGAACCAACACGCAATTTTTGCGCCATCCATCAGACTTCAAAGGTAGGAGTCGCCAGGCATTGCCACCGCCGCCAGTATTCCAGCGCGACCCGGTAAGTATTGATTTGCACCCGCACAGTGTCAGACAGGTCTTTGCCATACCCACCGCCCATCACAAACGCACACGGGATTCGTCGCTGCCAGCACCAGTCGAACACACGCCGGTCACGGGCCAGCAGGCCATCATCGGTCAGTTTGAGGCGTCCCAACCGGTCGCCTTCGTGCGGGTCGGCTCCCGCAAGGTACAGCACCAGACCAGGATTGAAGTCACTTTCCAGCACCTGCAGGGCGTTTTCCACGGCGGCCAGATAGTCCGCATCGCCACAGCCGTCAGACAAGGCCACGTCAAGGCTGCTGGCTTCCTTGCGAAACGGGAAGTTCTTGTCCCCGTGGATGGACAGGGTGAACACGCTGGAGTCGTTGCGCAGAATGTGCGCGGTGCCATTGCCCTGGTGCACATCCAGGTCAACAATCGCAACCTGCAGCGGACGCTTGTCAGTCCGCTGCACCCTGCCCCACTCGGCCTGCATGACCCGCGCGGTCACGGCCAGATCGTTGAACACGCAAAAACCACCGCCCTTGTCGGCATAGGCATGGTGGGTACCACCGGCCAGATTGGCAGCCACCCCTTGCATCAATGCTGTGCGCGCTGCCGCCAAAGTGGCACCCACCGAACGCCGTGCCCGGTCGGCCATAGCGGGCGTCCACGGAAAGCCGATCTCCCGGTACACCGCTGGCGGCAGTTGGCCGGAATCGATCCCTTCCACATAAGCTGGCGCGTGTGCAAAGGCCAGTTCACCGTCACTGGCAGCTAACGCCTGCGACAGTTGCACCTCTGGCAAATGCTGCACCAATGCATCGCGCAACATGGCGTACTTCTCCATCGGAAAACGGTGCCCGGGTGGCAGCTGCAAGACAAATTGGGTGGCAAAGTAGGCGTGCATGGGGCATGCTTCGTGATGCGCAGGCTTAAAACTTGCTCTATGCTAACCACCATGAAGACACAACCCCTGCAATTTCTGCGCAATGGCCAGGTTGTCCGCATTTCGGATGTGGAACCCAATCGCACCCTTCTCGAGGTGCTACGGGAGGACCTGCACTGCACCGGCACCAAGGAAGGTTGCGGCGAAGGCGACTGCGGCGCCTGCACTGTGGTGCTGGCAGAACCCCAGGGCGACCACCTCAAGTTCAGCGCGATCAATAGCTGCATCCGCCTAGCCCATTCCATTGACGGTATGGCGCTGTGGACCGTGGAAGATGTGGCCCAAGCGGCAGATCAAGGAGGGCACCTCGCCGCCGGGCCGCCCCAAGGCGAGGACGGCCCCAAAGGGGGGCAGCGACCCGCGCAAGCGGCGGAGCCCCGGCCCGAGCGGGAGCGAGGGTCGCACGGGGGCCAAGTGTTACATCCGGCACAGAAGGCGATGGTCGATTGCCATGGCTCACAGTGCGGCTTTTGCACGCCGGGGTTTGTGATGAGCCTGTTTGGCCTGTACCAGAACCATACGGCGCGCGGCTTGCCGCTCTCCAGGGAACAGGCGCAGCAGGCGCTGTCGGGCAACCTGTGCCGCTGCACCGGCTACCGGCCGATTCTGGACGCCGCCATGGCCATGCAAGAGCTTCCCACCGTGGCGGTGGACGAAGCCAGATTGCTATCACAATTGAAGCACCTCACGCACGCCCTACAAGCGCCAGAGCCCGATTCGGCATATATTGCACCACGCAGCCTGGGCGCCCTGCTGACAGCTCGCAGAAGCCACCCACAGGCCCAACTGGTGGCCGGCTGCACCGATGTGGGACTGTGGATCACCAAGCAGCACCGCCAGTTCGACCAGATTCTCGACATCACCCAGGTAGCAGAACTGCAGCAGGTGGAGGATTACCCGCACCACATCGCTATCGGAGCGGCGGTGCGCCTGACCGATGCGTTTGCCGCGCTGATCGCCGACCGGCCACACCTGGCAGAATTTGCACACCGGTTTGCCGGCTTGCCGGTGCGCAACAGTGGCACTCTGGGCGGCAACGTGGCCAATGGCTCGCCGATTGGCGATTCCATGCCGCTATTGATTGCGCTAGGCGTCAATGTGGTGCTGATGCGCATGCAGGGCCGCACCATCGCCCACCGTGAGTTGCGCCTGGAGGACCTCTACACCGGCTACCGCACCAATGTGATGGCACAGGACGAGGTATTGGCCTGGATCAAGGTACCGAAAGCCACCCCCCAGGAAACAAGCCGGGTGTACAAGGTGTCCAAGCGCTTTGAGGACGACATCTCTGCAGTGTGTCTGGCGATCAACGTACATGTTGAGCAGGGCATCGTGGTGTTTGCATCCATAGGGGTCGGGGGTGTGGCGGCAACGCCGGTTCGGGCGCGCAAGACGGAAGCCGCGCTCACCGGGCAACCCTGGACACGGGCCACTGTGGAGCACACCATGGCGGTGCTGCGCGCCGAGTTCGCGCCCATCTCTGACATGCGTGCCTCCAGCGACTACCGCCGCACCGTGTTGTGCAATCTTCTGCAACGCTTCTGGCTGGAAAGTCAGGGAGGCACTGCGACGGATTTGCACACGCTGGGAATTCGGGTCCCAGAGGGCTCTGCTCCGTGTCCCCCGCCCGCTTTGCGGGCTCCTCCTTTACCTGCGCAGAACCCTCTGGGACCCGAATTCCCGGACCTCGAAGGGGAAGACGCATGAGCGGCCAAAGCGGGCAATCCCTACCCCATGAAAGTGCCGCCGCGCAGGTAGCGGGAGCGGCCACCTACATCGACGATATTCCTGAGGTGCGCGGAACGCTGCATGCGGCACCGATTCTCTCGAAAGTGGCGCACGGCCAGTTGTTGGGTGTCGACGCCAGCGCCGCGTTGGCAGCACCCGGCGTAGTGGCCGTTGTGCTGGCCAGCGACGTCCCCGGCGACCCGATGCTTGCCGCATTTGCCGGGGATGAACCAGTGTTCCCGAGCCACACTGTGCAATACGTGGGACAGGTCATTGGCCTGGTGGTGGCACGCACGGCCATGCAGGCGCGCCGGGCCGCACGCCTGGTGGGCGTGCGTATCGAAGCGCTGCCAGCCATTCTGACGGTGAGCGCCGCGCTTAAAGCACAAAGCTTTGTGCTGCCACCCGTGGTCGTGCGCCGGGGCGATGCATCCGCCGCCTTGAACGGCGCAACCCACCGCCTCTCGGGAACGCTGCGAGTGGGAGGACAGGAGCACTTTTACCTTGAGGGTCAGATCGCCTATGCACTGCCGCAGGAACAAAACCAGTGGCTCATTCACAGCAGCACCCAGCACCCCGGCGAGGTACAGCACTGGGTAGCCCACGCGCTGGGGCTTGAATCCCACGCCGTGCGCGTGGAGTGCCGTCGCTTGGGCGGAGGCTTTGGGGGGAAGGAAACCCAGGCGGGGCATCTGGCGGTATGGGCAGCCGTGGCAGCGTCCAAAGTGAAAGCGCCGGTCAAACTCCGCCTGGATCGCGACGATGACTTTCTGATTACCGGCAAACGCCATCCGTTCGAGTACGAATATGCGGTTGGCTTTGATGAGACTGGTCGCCTGACCGTCCTGCAATTGATGATGGCGGCCAACTGCGGCTTTAGTGCCGACCTGTCCGGCCCGGTGGCTGACCGCGCCATTTTTCATACCGACAACGCCTACTACCTGCAGGACGTGGAGATCACCTCCTACCGCTGCAAGACCCACACCCAAAGCCATACCGCGTTTCGCGGGTTTGGTGGCCCGCAAGGCGTAATCCTGATCGAGGCCCTGATGGGCGACATCGCCCGCCACCTCAAGCTGGACCCGCTGGACGTGCGACTGCGCAACCTGTACAGCGAGGAAGCCGTCGCCGGCACGGACAACAAGCGCGACACCACCCACTATGGCATGCGGGTGGAAGACAATATCCTGCAGCCATTGCTATCAAAATTGGAGCTGTCTGCGCAATATCGGCGGCGTGTACAGGCCATTTCGGCATGGAATGCCGCGAACCCGGTGCTCAAGCGCGGTATCGCCCTCACCCCGGTCAAGTTTGGCATCAGCTTCACCGCCACGCTCTTCAACCAGGCCGGTGCCCTGGTGAACGTGTATACCGACGGCAGCGTGCAGGTCAACCACGGCGGCGTGGAAATGGGCCAGGGACTCAACACCAAGGTAGCGCAAATCGTGGCCGACGAATTGGGCCTGGGCGTGGACAAAGTGCTCAGCACCGCCAGCGACACCAGCAAGGTTCCCAATGCGTCTGCCACCGCCGCATCGGCCGGCACTGACCTCAATGGGCGCGCTGCCCAGTTTGCCGCACGCCATGTACGCGACAACTTGGCGGCCTTCGTCTGCGGGCTCGACGGCTGTGGCGCGGGAGCTATCCGGTTTACCGGCGGCCAGGTGGTCTCACCGACCAACACGCGCAGTTTTGAAGCAGTGGTCAGCCTGGCCTATGCCAACCGCATCCAGCTCTGGAGCGACGGCTTTTACCGTACCCCCAAAATCCACTACGACAAGACCACGCTCACCGGGCGGCCGTTCTACTACTTTGCCTACGGTGCCGCCTGTACCGAAGTGGCCATCGACACCCTGACCGGCGAGAGCCGCGTGCTTCAGGTCGATATCCTGCACGACGTGGGGCGCTCGCTGAACCCGGCCATCGACATCGGCCAGATTGAGGGCGCGTTCGTGCAAGGCATGGGCTGGCTGACCACCGAGCAACTGGTGTGGAACGACGCCGGTTTGCTCACCACTCACGCACCGAGCACCTACAAGATACCCACCGCGGGCGATGTGCCGCAGCACTTCACAGTGGACCTGTGGCCGCAAGCTAACCGGGAAGACAATGTGTTTGGCAGCAAGGCCGTGGGTGAGCCGCCCTTCATGCTGGCTATCAGCGTGTTTGAAGCCTTGCGTGATGCAGTTGCGCAGGCGCGGGGCGATGGGCACGTAGTGCGCCTGGAGGCACCGGCAACGGCTGAGCACGTGCTGCTTGCAATACAACGATGAGCCAGAAAACCTGCGTGTAGGGTTTCGCCGGTCTGATCGTCGTGCTGGCTCCGCACTGATAGTTAAATTGGGCCGTAATGCAGGTAATGCAGGTAGTGCAGGGATCAAGTCTATTGAGTGGCCGGCCTGCGGACAAATCTGAAGCACTGGCAGTACATCAATGATCCAGATTGAAGCTGGTACAAATGTAGCAATGCTTCTGCTCTGATAACCAAGATAGACTCTCACCAGAATCATAAAAAAGGTGAGATACAAATGGCAGGACTCTCCAAATCGCGCATCATCGTGCATCGTCAGTGCCCAAAACGATTATGGCTACAAATCAACCGCCCTGATTTACTCGAAGTTGATGCGTCAGCAGAGGCTCGTATGACAGCGGGCACCAATGTTGGTGAAGTGGCGCGTTCCATTTACTCGGATGGGGTGCTGATTGATACCGAAAGTCTTGGGCAGGCTCTCGACGCAACACAAGAAGCGCTCAAAACCCGTAGCTGCCCAATTTTCGAAGCTACCTTTCAATACCAAGGCGTACTTGTTCGGGCAGATTTGCTGGTACCCGATACTGATGGATACCGGATGGCTGAGGTCAAATCTTCCACCGGCGTGAAAGACTATCACCTCGCGGATGCGGCAGTTCAGGCGTGGGTTGCCCGGGGTGCCGGTATTGATTTATCCAGTGTTGAAATCGCGCACATTGACCGAAGTTTTGTGTACCAAGGCGGCAACGACTATCGCGGTCTGTTGCACCATGCAAACATCACCGAGCAAATTCGACCTTTAGAGCAAGAGGTACCGAACTGGATAGGAGCAGCCCGGGCCACCCTGGCAGGCGACGAGCCCGCCATAGCACCCGGTGACCAGTGCCATGAGCCGTTTGACTGTCCGTTTATTGGGTATTGCTCGCCCCCAATGGCGCAGCCCGACCCAGTAGATGAACAGTTTCCGGTTGAAATATTGCCCTATGGAGGGGCTTTGGCGGCAAGCTTGCGGGCTGAAGGTTTTGTGGACCTGCGCGATGTTCCAGAGGTGCGCCTGAGTAAACCCACGCACCTGCGTGTATGGCGGGCAACCAAACACGACACAGCGGAACTGGCGCCGCTGGCCGGTGCGCATGTTCGCGCATTAGGCTACCCTCGCTATTACATCGATTTTGAAACCATGCAATTCGTGGTGCCCATTTGGGCCGGCACAAGCCCCTACGATCAAGTCCCGTTTCAATGGTCGTGCCACATCGAGGCGTCAAAAGGCAGCATGACCCACACCGCCTTTCTGGCGGATGGCAGTGGTGATCCCCGGCGGCCTTTTGCCGAGTCACTCATTTCAACAGTCGGCACCGTAGGCGCAGTCATCGTCTATAACGCAGCTTTTGAGCGCACGCGTTTGCGCGAACTGGCAGAGAGTTTCTCAGACCTTGCCCCGTCGCTGAACAACATCATCGAACGTATGTTTGACCTTCTGCCAGTGGCCCGTCAAAACTACTACCACCCCGACATGCGAGGCTCCTGGTCAATCAAGGCCGTGCTGCCCACCATTGCGCCGGAATTGGCCTACGACGGACTAGAAGTTGGCAATGGCGGCATGGCGCAGGAGGCATTTGCGGAAATCTTGCACCCCGATACGCCGCAGGCCAGACGAGAACAGTTAAGAAATGCTTTGCTCATCTATTGCGAGAGAGACACGCTAGCCATGGTGAAGATTGCACACTACTTTGAAAATACCGCTGCGATGTAGCGCAGCGCTCGCAATCAGCCCGCCGGTCTCCATTTTTCACACCAGCCACATCACCTCAAAAAAGGACATGCCATGCCACTCACGCTTGCTCTGATCCAAGCCCAATTCAACGCCGGAGAAAGCGAAGGTGCTCTGCTCGGAAAACTGCAAACCATCTCAAAGGAAACCTTCGAGATGCGCAAAGAGCAAAACGGTTCACCCACGGCGCGTGCCAGCATGACCCGCAAGTACCTGGGCTCTAAAGGATCCAAAGTCGTGCTGCATGTTGACCCAAAAAGCGGAAAGGTTTATGGGGTAGCGACAACGGCTGAGAGTTTGTAATTGAGGCACCGAGGACTTCCATGTCAAAAATCAGGCGTTACCCTGCCGTCAATGAGCCACCCAACTGACAGCAATCTGCGCCCATTGCTTAGGGAGAGGTGGCATATTTCATCGACGATACGACATCCCAATTTCAAGGTGTCGGAATTGAGAACCCCCTCGATCCAACTCGAGCCACGGCGATGGGTGTGGCCCGGTAGCCAAATCCACGAACGAGCATCCAAACACCAACTCAACTCAATCTATTTGTCTCAAAGGAAATAATCATGGCTATGCTCGGTTTAACTGATGCACCCATTCTCACAATCGAACATGAGAGTCTTGGGATGCTTGACCATATTCAAGCACTAAGTGAATTTATAAGAACGTGCCAAACACCGCTCACCATTTCATTTCAGGGTGATTGGGGCAGCGGTAAGACCAGCATGATGAACATGGTTCGAGGAAGCTTCAAGAATCATCAAATCGAAACGCGGTGGTTCAATACCTGGCAGTTTGCGCAATTTCAAATGCAGGATGACATTGCAATATCTTTGCTAACTGCATTTTTGGATGAATTGGGTGAAAGTGGACAAAAGGCCCGTGGAATTGCAAATGCTGTCGGCCGAATGGCAGCGAAGCAACTGGGAAGATTTGTCAAGGCCGGCACAGACCTCACACTTGGGTTTGCAGGTGATGAGACCAAAGGGGCGATGGACAAACTTCACGATTTGATTGCAGGGAGATCGGACAGCGCAAAGCAGCTGACTAATCTAAAAGAAGAAATTAGTCTTGCTGTAGAGGAGGTACTGAAGAAAAGTAATGCCCAGAGAATGGTTGTATTCATTGATGATCTCGACAGATTGGTGCCTATGCGTGCTGTCGAGATACTTGAGACAATCAAGCTCTTCCTTGATGTTCCAAAATGCGTTTTTGTTCTTGCCGTCGACTATCAGGTAGTATCGAAAGGGTTAGAGGCTAAATTTGGAGTCGGTATGGGTGATTTGAAAGGAAAAAGCTTCTTTGACAAAATAATTCAGCTTCCATTCAATTTACCTGTTGCTCAGTACAACATTCGTCAATACGTAAATACACTTTTTAGTGGAACGCTATTTACTGGCGATGAAGATCTTGAAATACTAGTGAATTTGGCTGAATTCTCGATTGGCACCAATCCTCGTAGTCTTAAGCGACTCTTCAACACCTTGCAATTGCTACTCATTGTAGCTAAAAACAAGTCGATGCTTGAAGCTGATGGCATTGCTACTGCAAAAGAAAGACAGCGAATATTATTTGCCGTATTGTGCCTCCAGCTAGCATATGAACCGATTTATAGCTTACTGTTAAAGAATATTGCCAAAAATCTGATTGATACCAATTACTTCGATACGTTAAGTGATGCGGGAAGCCTTCGTACAAATGCCGAGTTGCTGCCACTGGTAACGAAGGCGTTGCCACTAAGTCATGATCCAATTGAGGCCTTCGAGCGTTTTACATCTTTTATGGGTGCCTTCAAAAATGCCATTCAGCTGAACTCGGACAAATTGGATGAAAGTCAGGAAGTGGTTTCAGAGTCTGAGCTGGACCTATTGCGGCAGTTCTTGTTTCTCTCTTCACTTACGAGTACTGTGGGGGCAAGTGTTAATCAGCCGGGCACCTTCCGCCACAAGGCCACGCTATTGACCTTTGTTGAAAAGACGTTAAAGCCAAAATATCAAGTATCCCTTACCAAGATCAACAGTGTTATTGCTGCCGAGTTTAAAGAGCGCTCGGCTCATATCGGATTTCTTTACTCGTTAGGGGCACTGAAGTTTGGTATTTGGATATCCTGGGACGACAATAGAGGATTAAGTTCAGGAATTTGGGAAGAGACTGGAGGCGATAAGAGACTAGTAAGAAACTGGTTTGAAGTAAATATAGTCAGTGCAGGCACTTCGTGGGATCTCAAAAGGACTTATGGATATGGAACTTTCGAGACTAAGGCTTTCGAATCGGCCTTCGTTGATGATAATGTTCGACTACAAGACTACCAAGCAATGGTAGTAAGAACACTGGATTTAGCGTTAACGAAACTGGTTTCCTTTTATCTTGAAAAACACATGGAAATTGAAAAACTAGTTAATTTCAACAGCAATTTAATACAATCCCTCAGTCAGGCTTTTCCTTCCGCTGAAGGATGGACAATCGACAGCAACCCAGCGCGCCTCGGACCAGACTTTTTCTTGAAAGTTCACCATTCAGATTGGAGCGGGAGGTTCAGCTTGGTACTTGGATCAGGCGGCTCGATGATGCGGACCACGTACGTTGGGATTCGTCGTACAAAATACAAAGGAGGGTTCGGCGGAGCCGAAAGGTTGATTTTCACTGACTGCAAAGAAAACTATTTTCCCGAAGAAAAGCGATCAAGTTATACATCTCAGGACAATTGGTATATATTTTTGCAATACCTGCCACAATTAGCGAGCCAGCCGTTTGTGGTTGAGTTAGATAAGAATGTATATAACTTTGCATTCAATGAGCCTGAGACCCAGAAAATGGCTGTGGACCTCATTGCAGAACGGATATCGCGATTCAAGCAGCTAATGCCCCAATTAAAGGAACTTGCAGGGGCTGCTGAGGATTGACAAACCCGTTCCCAATATAGATAAGGTTTGCCAAAGTGACTGCCGACATTCTCCAAGGCCTCTGGGCCTCACGCATCAACGTCCCTCCAGACCTGATCCAAAGCCTGCGTGGCACCGAAACCCACACCCGCAATGACTACCTGGGACGGGTGGTCTTTGAGTTTTTCCAGAATGCGGTAGACCGCGCAGAAAACCGCATCGAACGACGGGAAGCCGGTATCGATTGTTGGGCGGGACGAGCCTGCATCTATCGGCTTCCCAATGGTTGCCGGAGAGATGGGGCAAGTGGACTCCTGCTACGGCGCTGAACAGCGAAGCGACTTCCAGGCACTGTGCAACATTCACAACAGCAACAAGCAAGCGGGCCAATCTATCGGCAACAAGGGTGTTGGTTTCAAGTCGGCATGGGAATTTGCCACACGGGTCACGGTGGCGTCCACCTTGTCGGATGGCAGTCGATCTGCCTTTCGGTTTCACCAAAAGTTGACTTCAACCCAGGTGCGCGACCAGGCACAATTTTGGCCGGGCTTGGACGGGCATTTGCGCGAGGCGGCGGCGGCCCTACTTGATAGGACGCAGGACCGAACGCAGGGTTTGCCGAGTTTTTACTTTCCCGAGCATATGGCGGATGCGCAGGCTTACTTTTCCGGGCGCGACTGGGCCAAGACCGTGGTCGTTCTCGAAGGTGTCGATGGGCCAGGTCGGGCGCGCCTAGTTGAGAGGATTGCAGAGTTCAGGCAAGCCCCGTTGTTCTTCATCAACCAGTTGCGCGACAAGGATGGACAAAGGTGCTCACGCGACATCGTTGTCAGCACACAGGTTGTCGAGCAGGTTCAACGTCAGTCAACCCGGGTTCCAGATGGATGGACGGTGGTCGATGAAGGGCTCTTGGCCGATCTTTGGCAAGAACAGTCTGAAGCATTGCGCAAAGCCGCTAATGCATTGAACTTCAGCATCGCACAGCCTTCGCTGGCCTTGGCATTTCCGCCAGAAAGGCGTGCAGAGGATACTGCCTCAGCAACTGACCAAGGCGACAATCGTTTCTTCTGCTACCTGCCGACCTATGTGGATTGCGGCTTTGGGGTGCAGATACATGCCGACTTCATGCTCGACATGTCGCGCAAGAATATCGAGGTCACCCAGAACCCCTACAACAAAGCACTGGTGCACCTGGCCGGACGGCTGCTGGGACGGGCCTTGCGCACATTGCCAGCGTTGCAGCAGCGTGTGGATGTGATGGGTTTTCTGTTGCCTGGCAAGGCCAACAACCCAGCGGTGGATGAATTGCGGCGCGGCTTGGCACGCGAACTTCATTTGCCGGTCGGCCAAGACACGGCAGAAGTCGCAACTTTGACGGATTATTTAACGGCTATTTTTCCAGTGACGCAACCCGCCTGGCCTGAGTTGCGGTACACGCAAACGCTCAACTTTTTCCGCTGCTGGTGTGCCCGCGAGTACGGTGAGCACAGAAGCACGCACAGTGCCCGTATTGCGCCGTTCGTCAATCTTTTTCGAGAACACCAGACGCGCATCTTGCCCGAGCGCGTCGAGAGTGGCGTAGTAAAGGTTGCTCTGCCCTTGCCATTGGTCGATGCGGGGGATCGATTACGCGGTGGGCGCGGCATATTCTGGCGGCGCAAAGCTGAACAGGGCCAGATGCTTGACCTTGGCGGTTTGTCGCTGGCCGACACTGATATAGACGGATTGGCTGTAACCGAATGGGACAAGTTGGACGAAACTGACCAGAATCTGTTGGGCCTTCTGACCTTCAATCTGAGCGAAATTGCCTATCGCCTGCGGCTTCGTATGGATGAACTATTGCAGGGGCAGACCCAGGTCGGCTCTGAGAACTTGCCATTTCGGCCAAGCGCTGTCCTGCGTTTTGTAGCCAACCTTCTGGCGCGCTCCGAGCAAACGGTTGTGGATCGCATCGTGCCCATGGGCTTTTTGGCCGATGCCAAGGGCAATGCGGACAACCTTTCAAGAATTTTGCTTCCAGTGATCGGTGGCGGCTGGCGTATTGGCCGTGAAGTGATACTGCCGGATGCTGTGCCGGACTTCGGTGTTCTAGTGGACGACTGTTGGAATGGCGCGAGCGTATTGGACATGGAGCGTTTCAAGTCCAGCGTTGGGTTAGTTGATGACGACGCAGCGAGGCAGTTGGTCCAAAGGCTGGGTGCGTGGCCATGTCTGCCGTTGCGCCAAGACGGTGAGGTGTGGGATTTGCCGCTGAAACTGAGTGGTTTGCGGACTACAGAGCAAAGGGCAAGCTTTTACAGTGCCTATGTCCGGGCATGGACGCAATGGGTGCAAGCTGCTCCCGCCGTGGCAGCCCAAGTTGCTGAGACTCTGCGCACATCCGCTGTCGCGTGGTTGCCTTTGGAGGCCGATTACAACACCGCAGAAAATGTATGCGCTCGTCCAAGCGACGTGCTGCTCGTCAATGAGCGGGACCGAACTCGACAGTCCTTCCTGCTAAAGAAGGTAGCTGTTGATGCATCAGAACAAGCCGCATTGCAGGCTATCAGTGTGGTGGCAGCTACGGACGCCAGCGTCGAAAAACTGCTCAGTTTGCTGGCCTTCATGGGTAAAGGCAATCCTAGTGACGAGATCATGCGTGGGCGATATCGCAGTCTCGTGCTGGAACTCGGCAGAAGGGATGCATGGGCTACCCCCAGTGAACAAGACCGCCAGTGGCTCAAAACGCTGCCCTTATTGGTCAGCGAGAAAAATGGGCGCAAATGGATGTCGGCCAGCCAAGCCAAGGCCACTTGGTTTGTTCCACGCATTGCACAACATCTGCGTAGCGAATTCCGTGATCAGTGCACTTTCTTGGAGTTTGATCCCGACACGCGCGCAACACTGGTCGAGCAAGCCCTGGGGGCACGTCGCTTTGAACCCAAGTTGCAAATGGGTTCGGGCGACCCAGCAGCGCCTAATACCAACCTTCCTCCGCCCTGCCGTGCAACCCGCGAGCGCTTGCAGAGCCGCCTTCTGGCAGACCTGATGTTGATTGCCGAGAGTGCCAACATCGGTGGTGGCTTCCGCACGCGCGAGGCGGTGGAGGAACATTGGCTTCGCCTGATTGTGCGCCGGGGCGAGCGGGTATGGATTCGGGCAACCTTGGACGGACAACTACGCGACATCGGCGAGGAAGTTGAACGCCGCGATGTGTTGCTGAACGACACGGGCGGCCAACTCGAAATTTGGCATGACATTCCATTGGATCAAATCGATGCCAATCTGCACCTGTTTGCGGAGCCTCTGGCCATTGGCATTTTTGGTAATCGCATGCTTACGGATGCGTTTGCCGTGTATCTAGGGGCTGGGGAGCGACAGGCCGCGCGACTGGCGGACCGCTACGGCATTACCGAAGACGAGAGCCTGGCGGCACAAAATTACTTCTCAAGCAAATTCTTGACGGGTGATGTTCTTGACGAACTGATTCAAGTCCTCTGTGCCCTGCCCGAATGGCGTGGGCGCCCTATCGATCCCGACGAACTACGGGAACGTTGGTGGGACGTGCATTTCTATCTGGAATGTAAGCTGGCGCTTGATCACAACGCCCTACGCGCCCGTCTAACTCCGCGATTGCGGGATATCTTTCCAGCCATGGACCCAACGCCTATCAATCAGCGCTACTGGGAACAGTCTTTTGACAACCAAGAGCTACATCTGGCTTTGCTGACCGAATTCATCGACCGACGTGCAGGTGGAGAGTTTGAAACGTCAGGCTTGACGGAGTTCTTTCGTAATTTACCAGCGACGGTTTCGCGCTTTGACTTTGATCCAGTCTTGGAACAACGCAAGCGCCTGGGGATATATGGCTCGGCAACAATTGACTATCGGCAGTGGTGCCAAGAAAAGAAAAAGTCGTTGAACTGGATGTCAGCTATGTACTTTGTAGCGGGCGATATTGCGGACGTATCGATCCTTGCAAACCCTCCGGCCGCTTCAGAGTTGAATACAGCGACGATTAGATCCGTGCAGCGCACTGGTACGCGCAGCGCTTTCAAGACGTCACCAACTGAGCGTGAACAGGGTAACCGTCGAAACCAGCAAGCCGGATTGACTGCAGAACTTCGAGTGGCACTTGAATCCACCGGTAATCTATTGGGCAGCGCCAATATAGCCGCACAGTGGAATGCTGTGCTGGGGGCATGGAACGAGGTACACAAGGAAGTCGACAATCTCCCAATGCTGCCTCCGTTTTGCCCAGCGGATACCGATCAGCAACAAATTGCCGCAATGCTTCACTCCGCAAAGTTTGCCGGTGACGGATTGGGATTCGATGTGATTGAAGTTGGCAAGCAAGCCGGCCAGGTCTGGTTGGCTGAAGTCAAGTCCGCGACCGGTGGAAAGCTTTTTCTGTCGGAAAACGAACGCTTGAAGGCATTACGTTACGAAGCCAGACACCCAGGTCTCTGGAAGCTGAAGGTCTGGATGGGCAACGGCCAATGGGCTGGGCCTCAGCTGACCGTGGCTGTCATGGATGCCTTCAAATATATAGACGCCCATATGCAGGGGAACGATACATTTCAGGCAGAAGGCTGGGTATTCCAGCTAACTGGCACCGATCCAACCTAGGAGCAATTATGAGTAAATGCCGCTTTTGCAATTCGACAAGCTATGGTTCAGGCTGCCCACATAGCCCAACCAAAAAACACGAGCATTCTGGCGACGAAAAGAAGTGCGAGTACTGCGGGTCAACGTCGTACGGAAGTGGTTGCCCTCACAGCCCCACAAAAAAGCATCAGCACGGTCCGGGGGAGGGTAAGTGTCGATGGTGCGGATCAAAATCCTCAGGAAGCGGATGTCCTCACAGTCCTACAAAGACTCATGAGAAATAGTCTATATCGGCGCTCGTACTTAAAGATAAATCTCCTTGGCTTGAGCCAGAAAACTGTGTACTGATTCGCCGCATGGCTGAGGTACTGCACCATGCCTAAGTTCGCCGCTAACCTGAGCATGATGTTCAATGAAGTCCCGTTCCAGGAGCGCTTCGCCGCTGCGGCCAATGCGGGCTTTCATGGCGTCGAGTTTCTGTTTCCCTACGAACTCCCGGCGCAGGAGTTGGGGAGCCTGTTGAAACACCATGCGCTGCAGAATGTGCTTTTTAACCTGCCGCCTGGGAACTGGGAGGCCGGCGAGCGGGGCATCGCTTCGCTGCCGGGACGCGAGCGCGATTTTCGCGAAAGCGTTGCCGTGGCGATTGAGTACGCGTTGGCATTGGGGACACCGTGTTTGCATGCCATGGCAGGCCTGCTGCCGACCGGCGCAGACCGGCAAAGGCATCGCAGCGTCTACATCGAGAATTTGCGCTATGCGGCCCAGGAGTTGGCGAAGCAGGGTCGCACCCTGCTCATTGAGCCCATCAATACCCGTGACATGCCGGGCTTCTTCCTCAATACCCAGGCAGAGGCACACGCCATCTGCGTAGCGGCAGGTGAGCCGAACATCAAAGTTCAAATGGACCTCTACCACGCCCAGATTGTCGAAGGCGATCTGGCGGTCAAGCTCAGGAAGTACATCCAGGGCATCGGCCATATCCAGATCGCCAGCGTTCCAGAGCGGCACGAGCCTGACGATGGTGAGGTGAACTACCCCTACCTGTTCCGCCTGCTCGACGAACTCCAGTACAACGGCTGGATAGGCTGTGAATACCGGCCGCGGGGCCGAACCGAGGATGGCCTGGGGTGGTGCAGGGATGTTCTTTGCTCCTGAATCAGGAGCTGCTTACGCTTATTCCACGGGCACTGCAGGCATATTTTGCATGCATCCTTATCCTGCCCAGACACTTACTTGGGTGTGACGACGGCAAACGTACCGGGTGCTTTATCGATCAGGCCGAAAAAGCGCACCAGGTCGATGGTGCTGCCAGTAACCTTGAGATCGTCGCTCAGCAGCGTGTCTTTCACGCCCGCGGTGTCAGAAATCAACTTGACGAAGATGTCTTTGGTCAAGGTCAATGTGGCGTTGGCATCGGGCGCGGCATCGCCGCTCTTGAAATGCAGCACTGCGTTTTCGATCCACAGCACATAGGTCTCCTTCAGGTCGGTCAGCACCAGATTCACCTTGAGATTCTTGCCCTCGGCATCCGGGCCGTTCAGGCCGGCGGCCATCGCTTCCAGGAATCGCTCAATGGGGGTTTGCAGCAGCATCTCCATCAACATCGCCTTGGAGGCGCCTTTGGTCGGCGGGCCATTGCGCAGTTCCTGGGCTGCCGTCAGATACGAATTGCGCCAGGTAGCTGCCTCGGCCATGTAACCCATTTGCTCGTAGGTCCTGGCCAGTAGCTCTTTCGCGCTCTTGCTGGAAGGATCACCAAAGACAGCATGGTTTAACAACTCTGCGGCCCAGCGGTAGTCGCCCTTGTCGTAGGCGGTTTGGGCAACGGCAACCGCCTTGTCGGCACCGCCCACGAGTTCCAGATAACGCTTGGCCGACTCCTGCGGTGGCAGCGGATTGAGGCTGGCAGGGTTGCCGTCGTAGGCACCAATGTAGAACTGGTACACCGCCTTGACGTTGTGGCGCAGATCCCCGTAGTAGCCCCGCGCGCCAAAAAAAACGGAGAGCGACTTGGGCAGCTTGACCATATCGGCGATCTCGCGCGGCGTGTAGCCGGCGTTGATCAGGCGCACCGTCTGGTCGTGCGTGTACTTGTACACATCGCGTTGCATGGTGATGAACTTCTGTATGTTCGCATTGCCCCACACCGGCCAGTTGTGCGAGCCGATGTAAATGTCGGCGTCTTTGGTTTGTTCCAGCGCCTGTTCCAGATACGTCGACCAACGCAGGGCGTCACGCGCTTTGGCACCGCGCACCGGCAGCAGGTTATGCATGGTTTGCGCCAGGTTTTCCGCGCCGTCGTAGAGCTTCTTTTCGGGAATGCTGAAGGTCATCTCCGCCGGGCATTCGGCACCCGGTACGTTGTGAAAAACAAAGTCCACGCCATCGAGTTGCATGGGCTGGGTGGGCTTGTAGATGATCCAGTTGGGCGCGATGATGCCGATGGCACCATAGGCCACATCCTTGCCCAGACCCGTGTCCACATTGCCTTTGGCAGACCGCGGCAGGTCACGCCCAAACTGGTAGATGGAGCGGCGCGCCATGCCGGTACCCACCAGAATGTTTTCGCTGGTGGCCTCTTCCATAAAACCGGCCGACGCGATGATGGGAATCTTGCGCTCCGCCACCTCCTTCGGTGTCACCACGCCCAGCACACCGCCAAAGTGGTCCGCGTGGGCATGCGTCATTACCACCGCCGTCACCGGCTTGTTACCCAGGTGTTCGCGGGCGAATGCCAACGCAGCCGAGGCGGTTTCACGGGCGGTGAGCGGGTCAACCACAATCCAGCCCGTCTTGCCCTCGATCAGGGTCATGTTGGCAATATCAAAACCGCGCAGCTGGTACACCCCGTCGGTCACCTTGTACAGCCCAACATTGGCATTGAGCTGCGCGTGCCGCCACAGGCTTGGGTTTACCGTATCGGGTGCTTTACCCTGCAAGAAGTCATAGGCAGAAAAATCTTTCAGGACGGTGCCATCCGCCATGGTGATTTTGCCGGTGGGCTTGGCGATAAAGCCGCGCTTGGCATTCTCAAAATCTTCCTGCGCGTCGAGCTTGAGCTCCTGCGCAAACTGCGCGTTGATTTTCATGGTGGCAGGACTAGCGTCGCCGGCAGCGCCGCCGATCCCATCGGTCTTGCTGCAGCCGGTTGACAGGGTTAGCAGCGCCGCGAGGAGCGCTGCCTGCGCGAAGGGAATGCATTTTTTCATGGATGAGTCTTCTCGTTGTTGGATTCTACGTACGCAGCGGCCATCCCCTGCTGGCAATAAATTCGGTACGGGGCGCTGATCTGATGCCCTACGCGCTTGCAAAAAACCGTGGTGACCCAAACCGACACCGTAGTGGTACAGGGCTTTGTATTCGGCGGCTTTCGCAAGCAGGACTTCTGTGTTGGAAAGCTACTCGACAGGATCTATTTCACGAGAGTACTGCTCTCTTCCAATCGATCAAAACCGGTGATGCATCCATTTGACTCAACCAACAGTTGCTTGGCTACCCGCTCTGAAGGGGTTCGCGGGAGATCCAGTCGTTGTTCCCAATAGCGAGGCACTTTGAATTTGGCTAGTCGTCTCTCTACAAACTCTGCAAGCTCTTCAAAATTCAAGTCGCCTGTGCCAGCTTCTGCACGAGATACGACGAAAGCCTTTACCTCTTCCCCCCGTAGAGTGTCAGGCACTGCAATCACAGCTGCCATCAACACAGACGGGTGCATTTCAATGACTGACTCTACTTCTGACGCAGCAATGTTCTCTCCACTTCGGCGGATCATGTCTTTCTTTCGACCCACGATGCTGACCTGACCTATCTCGTTCATAACCGCCAGGTCGCCGGTGTGGTACCAACCGTTCAAAAACGCGGCTTGGGTTGCCTCGGCATTCCGAAAATAGCCGTCCATCATTGCCGTTCCTCGTATGAGAAGTTCGCCGGTTGAGTTCCGCGGGACGGGTTGGCATTGGTCATCCCCTATGCGGACTTCTCGATGAGAAAGGGCATTGCCAATGCTGCCGCTCCCACAGAGGGATACAGCAGATTCCGCAGACACCAAGAGATCCGCACCTGTTTCGGTGGTACCAAAAACCTCTCGCCAGGTCACTCCAAACCGCTTCTCCAGTATCTCGTGCTTGTCCTTGGGTATCCCGGAGCACATGACCACGCGCAAGTTGTGAATGCGGTCACTTGCTTTTTCCTCCTGCGATAGCAACATCGTCGGCATTGCACCCAAACAGTAGAAAAATGAGGTCTTGTATGCAACTACTTTAGACCAGAAAATAGAGGGGCGAAAACGCTCCAGCACGACCAGTTTCGCGCCTGACGCAAGGGCCGCAGCCAAATTCCATTGTGGATCGATGTAACTAAAAGGCTGTGCCGTCAACAAAACATCGCCAGTGTCGAGGCCAACAATTTCCTGGGCAATCAGTTGCCCCAGATGGGTCCAGTAGCGATGCGAAAGCATACAACCTTTTGGCATCCCAGTGGTGCCTGAGGTGAACTGCACATTGGCCAACATATCTGCAGTTACCGCACAATCGACTGGGGTCTCTGGATTGGCTTGCGTAATCTGGGGCCAGTAGTACTCCGTGGGGTTTAATGCAGTCGCCATGCTACCGTCAACCTGTGCCACTATGACGTGCTGGATGCTGGGTACTTGCTCTCGGACTCTGCGGATGAGTTCTAACCGATCGCCATCAACAATGACAATGGAAACGTCTGCGTGCTTCAACAAGTGAAGTGCATCCGTGTCACGGTAGCCAGGGTTAACCGGAACCATTGCCGCCCCAGCTTTTCCTATGGCTATCCAGCCGATGGGGAAAATGGGGCGATTACCTGCGATGACTGCAATGCGATCGCCTTGCTGCGTGCCCAATTTCAGGAGCGTGCAAGCCAACTGATTAGTCTGGATTTCCAGATCCTTGAATGTCAATTCGGCACCGGTCTCGTCAAACGTCAAGACTGTACGTTCGGGCCAGCGCAATGCCGCGCTCTTGCACAAATCTCCTAGAGTGGCTTCACGATCGATTCCCATCATGCTTTCGCCGTAAGAAATGACTGAATTCTCTCCAACGTTCGGGGGTCTGCCGCGCCAGAGATACATGCTTTGGATTCGTTGTCCAAAGCGTTCAATACCAGTTGTCGATCAGGCTCCAAAAGTGATTTCTTGAATTGTTTGGCTGCGCCTTCCGGGAGTTCGGCGAGCTTTCTTGCCACCGTGATTCCCTCTGTAAACAACACTTCATCGGGCACCACCCTCCAGGCGATTCCAAGCTCCTTGAGTTGCTGTGCAGACAGCTTGGGAGAAAGCAAGGACATTTCGAATGTGGCCATACGCCCCATCATCCTGGGAAGCAAGAAGCTGGCAGCGCCGGACACGAACATTCCAAAACCAACTTCGGGCAAATAGGCGCGCGCAGTTTCTGACCAAATCGTTAGATCACAATTGAGCGTCCAGGAAAATCCCCCTCCAATTGCCCAGCCTTGAACAAGTCCGACTACGGGTTTGGATCCCATCATTAATTGCACCGTTACCTGTTGCAGCAAATTGACGAAGGTTTTTAACTCTTCAGGGGTCAAGGTCCCGCCCTTCAACTGTTCAACCAAGTCATCGCCTGCACAAAATGCACGGCCTTCACCACGCAATATGAGCACCTTGACCGTTGGGTCACTAAAGGCATCTTTAAGCGCCTCGTTAAGGTCCTCCAGGAGGCTGCGATCAATAGCGTTGAGTCGATACGGCCGGTTCAGAGAAACTACACGAATGCAACCGTCTTGCGTACTGAGTACAGAGGCACCAGATTTTGAGGCATCGGTTTGATTGGCACTTTTATCAGTTTGTGCGGTCATGCACTATTCCTCTTGCCGCGTCCCTTGCCCTGAAGCTTTGATAAAACCAGTTGTTGCAAATCCGTTGTGATGACAAGCGCGCCGGTTGGCGGGTTTTCCATGTAAAGCGCCCGATACCAAATGGCTGACAACAGTTCCGCGACATGCTCTGGTGTGATGAGCAACATTTGCAATTCACTGTTGCGATGAACATAGAGTTCATTCAGGAGCCCATCGATCATGGAGCCCAGCGCATAGGCAATCGTCAGGCTAAAGCTCTCGCTTAGTCCAGCATCTGGAAATTGCCGCACGATGCTTTTCGCAATACGTCGTGTCCATCCGTCATTAGCGCTGAGCCACAGCGCTTCGAATTCAGGTACTTCATCTGCAACTTGAACGAGGCATCGCATCAATCCTGGATTTCTCTCGAAGGCTTGTGCCCACAGCAATGTCGGTCCATAGACCGCATGAAATCTGTCCTGTGCAACGGGAAGCGCTTCTACCGCTGCCTTAATGGAATCGAGGAAGTCAGTCAACACTTCACAGGTGGCCGCACGAAGGTCTGGAAAGTACCTGTAGAACAAGCCCACCGCAACATTCGCTTGGGTGGTGACATCGGTAACTTTCATTGCACGGTAACCCGTGCGCTCAAGTACGTTGCTTATTGCAACTTTGAGATGTTCTCTGCGCTTTTGCGCTCGAACACTCGTTCGTTCGTGGTGTATGGCACCTTCTTCGCTGTTGGCGGTTTCGACTTTGTTGTTCGAGGAGTTAGCAGCTATTTTCATGGTGTGTGTTCGATGGAATATGGAGCGCGGGAGCCCGCAATCCTGTGCTTGAACGCATTAGTTGCGAAAGTTGATCATGGGGTATCGCGTGAATTCTGAGCCCATCCATTCCCGTTGTAGTTTCGGCGGCAACCAGCGCGTTAACGATGGCTTCTTCAGTAGCCCATGCGGTCGCATGAAACAAGTTGTCGAGCTGGTCGTTAGGCAGGGTTAGTTTCTGTTGCAGTTCGGGTTGCTCTAGTTTCAGCTCGTTTGCAGTGGAAAACGCCAGAAATATGTCGCCTGACAGCGAACCGCCGAAACCGCCTACGCGAGCCAACCCAATCGTTGCCCGCTTCGCGACACGTTCCAACTGCGCAGCTTCTAGCGGGGCGTCAGTGGCAACGACAACAATGATCGAACCATCGACAACTTGTGCTTCGCTTTCCGGTAGCTCAGGCATAAAACCCTTGATAAGTCGCCCAACGGGTACGCCAGCAATCATCAAGTCTTCACGTTGCCCATAGTTCGCCTGGACGAGCACGCCTACGTTGTAGTGCTCACTCAAATGGGCGAAAACTCGGGAGGCTGTCCCGGTTCCACCTTTGAAGCCATGGCAAACCATTCCTGTGCCTCCCCCAATATTTCCCTCTTTCATGGGGCCGGAAGATGCGCAGTCCAGCGCATTCTCAACATGCTCGGGCCTCAGGTGGAATCCCCAAGAGTCATTGAGGTTGCCATCCCAGGTTTCTGCAACAACAGGAAGGATTCTGGAGAACCTCAGATTTTCATCAGAGACATTTTTGGCAACCCATTTCAAGTAGGCATCACTCACCAACCCGACGGAAAGCGTTCCTGTCAGTAAGACAGGGCCGAAAAATCCACCGAATTCGCGGATGTGGTGTGCTCCAGTGAGTTCGCCAGTTCCGTTAAATGCAAAAGTCGCTGCGGCCACTCCGGAAGCGGCAAGTCGACCTCGGGGAAATATTGCTGTCACTCCGGTTCGTGCGCCCTTCTCGTTCACCAACGTACTAAACCCGACCTCGACGCCCGCAACGTCGGTGATTGCATTGTGCAAACCTGGGTCGCCGTCAAAGGGAACACCCAGCTCACGGGCACGCTTGATCAGTATTTTGCTCATGGGTTGGAAGTAGTTTTCTGAATGGGTTCCAAATATTGGTATCTCGACAGAAGAAATGCTGCAATGAGACCCATACAACCTCCCATAGCCAATACAGCGGGGTAACCAAACATCTCAGAGAGGGCGGGTGCGGCCATCATTGAAATGGTTCCACCAATTTGGGCCAGCGATACCTGAATGGTAAAGTTACTTCCGAAGTCGGGACTTGCAGTGGACTTGTCCATCACGATAACTTTTTGCGCAATATTGGTAAGGGACGCAATCACCACCGATGTAATAACAATAGCCATTGTTGCCCACATGGCGTATCCGTCGTACGCGACTGGTATTTTGATAAAGCTCAGGAGCGCTCCGCCCAACAACATAGTGACCACTGCAGCACGTCTGGAGATGCGCGCGAACACGTAGCCTGCGGCCAGAGACAGCACTGCAGCAACTAGTGGTCCTGCAATGTTGGTAACCCCGCCTACCCGGGCCAGTGACCAGCCATTGTCAATGAGCATGACTGCAATGAGGCTGGGCCCGGTGATGCCGGCCATGGCCATGATCAGGATCAGACCTGCCCACTGCATACGACCTGGCCCCCGGAAGAATTCCTTCAAAGACGACAGTATGTGCGTGTTCTCCTTACCTGCACTCTGGCCGACCCTGTGCTCCGGCTCTTTGAAGTAGAGCATTACCGGAACCGGAATCATGGTGCCAATGGAGATGGCCCACACCGCACCTTCCCATCCGATGGTGTCGTAAAGAAGCAGGAGCACGCCGCCACCCAGAACCATTCCAAGCATAAAGCCCGCTGACATCCAGCCATTTGCAGTAGCTCGTTCTTCTTCGGAGAGGATCTTCACTGCCAGGGCATCGATCGAGACATCGCGAAATGTAGCTGCGATGCTGGCAAAAACCAATAGTCCAAAGACCCAGTAGAAATCATTCGCCGGATGGAGCCAAAGTAAACCTAACAAGAAAATGGCAACTAACGTTTGGGTAATCAGAAACCAGCGCTTGTAACCATAGACCCCAAAGATCGCAATCCGATCAACAAGCGGCGCCCATAGAAACTTGAACATGAACAGGAATCCAACACCCAGCATGAGACTGATCTGCGTCAAGCTCACACCCGCTTTGCGCAACACCGCAGTAAGCGCGACATCCAGAAATCCGTACACCACCCATCGCGAGGCAATAAGCAACGCAAGGAGAAAGTACTTGGACTTAAACATAGTGCCTGCTCGACCTTGGCTGATGGAGGCCGCAGAAATTTCTTGTGTGCTCATAATTTTGAGTATATAGTGAATGTGAATTCAACGTCAACTAAATTAGCAAGTACGTGGAGTTTGGGCGAAAGCAGCAGGAAAGAGACCGTCATTAACCAAACGTTGCCACCGCGCAGCGTCAATAGCTGAAAGGAAAGTCTTGTGAAGAGACCAAAGCAAACCGAAATCGCGCGAGAAATCAGGCTCGCTCTTGTGAGCCTTGTCGCTGGCGGGGTGGGCATCGCCCTGCCGCAAATGGCAGGTGCGCAGCAAGACGCTGCAAGTCAAGCCGCCCCCGCAAGCCTCGGAAAAATTGTTGTGACGGCACAGAAGCGGCCGGAACCTATGCAGGAAGTTCCCGTCGCGATTTCCGTGATCTCTTCACAGGAAATTGAAAACCGTGGGATTGCAGGCTTTACAGAACTGTTGGGGCAGATGCCTAACACCGTGATTGAACAAAGCGTGTCCTCTCAACCATCTATCTCCATTCGAGGCATATCGAGCAGTGTCAACAACATTGGTATGGAATCCGGCGTGGGCGTGGCCATTGATGACGTGTTCATCGGGCGGCCCTCCGCATTCAGTACGCAGTTAATCGATATTGAACGTGTGGAGGTGCTCCGGGGTCCACAGGGAACGCTCTTCGGCAAGAACACTATTGGAGGTTTGGTCAACATCGTGACCTCGAAGCCAGCTGAGACATTTGCAGGTGCTGTTGACTACACCACCGGAACAAATAACTTGCGGCAAGTTCGAGGCTATGTGACGTCAGGCATTGGCGGAGGAATGGCAGCGAAAGTCTCTTTCACCAGTAAGGACAAGGATGGATGGGTTGAAAACAGAAACACGGCAGCTTCCAATTTGATGACTGAGAATTTCAAAGGCGTGCGAGCGCAACTCACCGGAGGAACTGCGAGCACCGTGTCGTGGCTGATCAGCGCGGACTACAGCAAAGATAACGCAGTCGAGAACTACTACGACATCCGCTCTGGAGCGCTCGCTGCAGTAGACTCCAATGGCGAAGACCGATCAATCGCGACCAATGGAAATGACTACTTGCATAGAACTATGCAGGGAGTTTCATTGAAAGCAGATTGGAGATGGAGCGGACTGGACTTCACCTCTATAACTGCGCAGCGAGGCGTCGACTGGGAAGGTAACAATGATCAGGACTACACCATCCTGCCAATCCTTCAGGTAGGAAGAAAAGAGAAGCAAACGCAGGTAAGCCAGGAATTCCGAATGGCTAACGCGACGGACCGCTACAACTGGTTGGCTGGAATATACATGTTCAATCAAAAGCAGAGCGGAATCGACACGCTTACCTTGGACGAAGGCTTGCCAGACGCCATTGGAATTGGGTCAATACCGGGCTACCAGGAAAAGTCAGAAACATTTGCAGACCTGAAAACACAAAGCGTCGCACTGTTCTACTCCAACAAGTACAAAATTTCGAATGCTTTAGATTTCAACGGCGGAGTTCGTTACACCAAAGAAGACAAAGACATTCTCTATGAGCAACGACTCATCAACCCTTACGGGCTCATCGATGGTATTGGCCTGGCAGCACCCGTAGCCCCCATATCGGCCACTCGAAGCGACTCGCAGTGGTCCGGAGATCTGGGGTTTGGCTACAAGTTAAGCAAGGATATCAACAGCTACGCAAAAGTCTCCAAAGGCTTCAAAGCTGGCGGATTCACAACCACAAGCGCCTCGAGTTCAAACCCAGGAGATCTGAGTTTCGAGCCAGAGTCGGTGACCAGTTATGAACTGGGTATCAAATCCATCTTTGCCAGTGGAAAGGTTCGATTGAATGCTGCCGCATTCACAATGGACTACAACAACAAGCAAGAGCAATTCTTCAATGGCGTTCATCAAATCGTATCCAATGCTGCGAAGGCAAAGATCGACGGCTTTGAAGTTGACTTCACTGCGCGTCCGACACGTAACTGGCTATTTGGTGCAACTTTCGGCTACCAGGAAGCAAAGTATGCAAGCTACGCTGGAAACGACGGAAACAGCTTGACGGATGCCCCGCGCGTCACCGGATCAGTCAGTGTGCAGTATGACAACGTTATGAGCAATGAGTGGAGTTGGTTTGCGCGCGCAGATGCCCGCTACCGGGACATGAGCTACCAGCAACCTGACAACGATCCTAAGTTCACTCAACCGGCAAGTACTCTTGTGAATCTATCTGCGGGACTGCGTGACCCCAGCAACCGCTACTCCATCATCTTGTGGGCCAAGAATGCCAGCAACCAGACCTATCGTGTATCGACGTATGAGATTGCTGCGCTGGGAACCAGCTATCAGTCAGTTAATCCACCTAGGATGATAGGACTGGAACTGCGCGCCAACCTCTGACATTGAGGTTGCCAAGACATGCAAGTCCGACTCCACAGAATCGGACTTGCATGATCAGTTGACAGGAAAAATACGCATTCGGAATGCTGCCGCTAGATTTGCGATCACCAAATGGCACAGCGAAATCTTCAGATCTTGGAAACCGGGATACGTTGCATGTTCTACATCAAAAGAGAAGTTGTGCGCTTGAGCGTAGCATTTTTACTATTCGCGATAACTTTGGGGTCATCAGCCACTGAAGCGGATGTACAGTGGCTCGACAGTGCTATCGGCGCAAGGGTGGGCAATGGAGGGCCACCCGGTGCTTCGGCAGTTATTGTGCGGTCTGACGGCACCATGACCCTTAAGGCCTGGGGCAAAACAGGTCTAGACAACGCAAAGGCCATCAATGCTGAGAACACGGTTTTCAGAATTGGGTCCATCACCAAGACGTTCACTGCAATTGCGGTACTCCAACTCGTAGAAGAAAAGAAAATTGCGTTGGATGACGACGTCAATTTGCACCTCAAAGGTGTCAAAGTTCCGTATGCCACGACTGCCACAACGATTAGGGACTTGCTAGGACATCGAGGCGGGTTTGATGGTGATTTATCGACTGTGGGGAAAGACAGTGCTGAGGAAGCCAGAAATGCCAGTAACGATAGGCTTCAACGTGATATTCGACAGGTGAGACCACCTGGACAGGTCTCGGTCTACGACAACATGGCTTACGGATTGCTGGGCCAACTGGTTGAGTCAGTCGACGGACGGCCGTATGCGCAATCCATTGAACAGCGAATTCTCAAGCCGCTCGGCATGTCCCATTCACAGGTCGGCCTGCCAACTTCTACAGAAAGCACGGCACAGGCGTTTGAAGTTGGTGCGGATGGAAAGCCGCAACCCGAGCCTCAAATCTACCTGCGCCATGGATGGCAGGGTGCAGGGGACATGAGTTCCACGGCTGCCGATATGGGGCAATTCTTGCTCTGTATGCTAAATGAAGGGCGACATAACAATGGTCGACTCCTGTCTGAAGACATGTTCCGTAAGTTCTCCGACACGACAAATTTCACATTAGCCGAAGGATTGCCAGGAGTTGGGCTAGGCGTGTATGCACTGGGTGGCCGGAAAGAGAAAAGCTATGGTCACGGAGGAACCATTCGCGGGTTCAATGCGGTGTACATGGTGATGCCAAAACAAAAGTTGGCCATGTTTGCGGTCATGAACCTGAATCACCCTATTCCCGAATTGACGTTGCCGGGATTGGCAGATTACATCTCCAATCCACCCGGTCGAGGCCCCATCAATCCGACCGATTTCATGCTCTTTGAATTGCCGTACCTTGCTGAGCAGCAATTGCAAATGGTGCAATCGACAGAGAGTGATGTGAAGACGGGTATTGTGAATCCGACAAAGCCCGGTTCTTCAGTGAACAAGTGGACCGGACACTACGCGTACATGCGTGCCGAGGATAGTGAAGCGCTACTGCCCAGGATCGCAGTCGCACTTCTCATTGGACCCAGCCACGTTAGTGTCAACGCGGAAGGGTTGATGGTGGTGGATGGGGAGGGACCATACAGGGAAATGCAACCGAACCTCTTTTCGCTTGATAGTGCGGCAGGACCACTAACGCGAACCGTTGGATTTTCGGAGGTAGGTGGCATGACCGTTATGGGTCCGCACACCCTTCTTTCCAACCGGCGTCTGGCAGGCTATGAAATACCGCTACTCACCGTTGGCGGCCTTCTTCTGGCGCCCATAGGAGTCCTATTGCTCGCATTGATGAGACGCCGAGTCACAGCATCGGTCTGGGACAGGGTGGACTGGCAGGCGGTTGGCGCAGGTATTGCATTTTTGGCAATCATTTTGGTGGAGTTGGCAGCCGCACCGACATTGCAAAGGGAGCTCGGTCTGGGGTGGGTGGTCTCGCTGTGGCGATTCGTCGTACATCTCGCCGTACTTGGTCTGGTTTGGAGCTGCATTAGGGCCTGGCGAGCGCCTGAGTTGACGATCCGGGTAATTCTCTATGCATTGGGTCAAACAGTGTTTACCTTTTGGGTTGTTCTTGCAGCTGGGTATTGGCATGTCCTTGGAACGATTTAAGTTGGAAAGTGCCGATGAGCTAATTGAGCGCATCCATGCGTCTCCAGCGACTACCGTCGCCATTGGCATGCCAACCAGTAAAAACTCCAGCCACTTAAGGGCCGGACCGAAAGCGCCATTTTTGATTGCAAGCGAATTGCTTCGCGATGAAGGCAATCCATTTGCAGAAAACGCACGAGATCTTTCCGATCCCAGTGTTTTTGAATACCTTGGAAGCGTGGAGTTGGAGTCGGAGGATGAATTTGACCGCATCCGGACAATATCTGCAGCGGCGTTTCGATCTGGAAAGCGACCATTGTTCTTAGGCGGTGACCATTCAATTACCTACCCGATAGTTGCGGGGTTGTCTGACGTACTTGGGCCTGTTTCCATTCTTCACTTCGACGCTCACCCGGATTTGTACGATCACTTTCAGAATAACCCGCTGTCACACGCATCTCCATTCGCCAGAATTCTGGAAAACGACTTCGCAAGCTCACTCTGGCAGTTTGGAATACGGACCCTTACCCCACACCAGTGCGCACAGGTCAGCCGGTTTGGTGTTCATTGCAACGAAATGCGAGATCACAAAAAGTGGATGGCTCCCGTGTTCGACGGACCCGTCTACATCACGGTAGATTTGGATGCCCTGGATCCGGCTTTTGCACCTGGAGTCGCTCATCAAGAGCCTGGTGGCATGTCCGTCCGGGATATCTTGGATATCTTGAATGAGTGTTCTGGGATGGTTGTCGGGTCCGACATCGTCGAGTACAACCCCGGTCGCGACGTCAACGGCATTACTGCGGTAGTCGCGGCCAAACTTGCCCGGGAACTTGTTGGGCGGATGGACTCCGATGGCGGAGGTCGCGCATGAGGGTCGACTTCCTTGTGATAGGCGGAGGTATCGCTGGTGCCTCTGCTGCCTTCTGGTTGTCGCCCTTGGGACGCACCGTACTTCTTGAGCGTGAATCTCAGCCAGGGTATCACGCGACCGGCAGATCAGCGGCTGTGTTCTCGGAAAGGTATGGTCCACCTGCAGTCCGAGCGCTTACGCGTGCCAGTCGGGATTTCTTCAATCACCCACCGGTCGGCTTTACTGAGTCTCCACTGATCTCGCGACGCGGATTGCTGACGGTTGCCGAGGAGCATCAAGGGGCGTTTCTGGAGTCGGAGTGGCAGTCATTGAGTGAGCAAGCGCCACAGGTCATTCGAATGCAGAAAAGTGAGGCACTCTCCCATGTGCCCGTACTTAGAAGTGAAAAGATTCTCGGTGCCATCTATGACCCTGATCTCTGCGATCTTGATGTGCATGCGCTTCATCAAGGGTTCCTGCGCGGAATCCGCGCAGCATCAGGACGCATCATAGTCAGCAGCGAGGTGACAGCCATTCGACAAATTGGATCGATTTGGCAGGTCGTGTTCGGCTCCAGTTGCTTTGAGACGCCAGTGATCATCAACGCAGCAGGAGCATGGTGTGACGACATCGCAAGACTTGCGGGTGTCGAACCCGTTGGCATCAGGCCAAAGAGACGCACGGCATTCACATTCAAAGCCCCTGATGGTGCAAACTGTCGAGACTGGCCCATGGCGCTGGCGATTGATGAGTCCTGGTACTTTAAACCGGACGCCGGTGCTCTCCTGGGATCGCCAGCAAACGCTGATGAAGTCGCTCCACAAGATGTACAGCCTGAAGAAATTGATATCGCAACTGGCACGTACCGGATTGAAGAAGTGACGACATTGAGCTGCCGTCCAACCAATGCGTGGGCGGGTTTGCGAAGTTTCGTCGACGATGGATGCCCGGTGGTTGGGTTCGATCCCACTGCACCCGGATTTTTCTGGCTGGTGGGCCAAGGGGGATACGGAATACAAACTGCACCGGCATTGGGGCGCATGACAGCAAATCTTGCAAGCGGTGCGCAACTAGCACAGGACCTGCTGACCTTCGGTGTAGATGAAAGTTCACTCTCTGTCTGCCGCCTTCGCCATAGAAATTCCATTGATCTTGCTACACCAGCCTAAACAAATTTAACCTCTCATGCGCGTCTTCGCAGCGTGTCTCGTCACTGAGACCAATACCTTCTCACCTCTACCAACCGGACTTGCATCATTTCGGGACAGAGGATATTTCCCGGGCGGAACTTATCCCGACCACATGCTGTTCTATGCGGGGCCTTTATGGGCTGCGCGGCAACGAGCGAAGGAACGCGGGTGGGTTCTTTCGGAGGGCATGGTTGCATCAGCGCAACCTGCAGGCGCCACTACGCGCGCCGCATATGAAGAACTTCGCGAAGAATTGCTGAATGATTTGAAACGGGCAATGCCAGTGGACCTGGTGGTCCTTGGTTTGCACGGTGCCATGGTCGCGCACGGGTATCCCGACTGCGAGGGCGACATTCTGTCGCGGGTTCGCGCAATCGTTGGATCTCGGACTGTGATCGGTGTCGAGTTGGACCCGCATTGCCATTTGTCTGACGCCATGATCGCGAACTCAGACCTGATGATTTGCTTTAAAGAATATCCCCATACGGACGTAGCGGAACGGGCCTTTGAGCTCGTGGACTTGTGTGCGGCGCAGGTCGAGGGAAAAATCCATCCTGTTGCGAGCATGGTGGATTGCGAAATGATAGTCACCATGCACACCACCCGGCAGCCAGTTCGTGGCTTCGTGGACCGAATTCAGAAGCTCGAGGGCAAAGATGGCATTCTTTCCATATCGATTGCGCATGGCTTCGCGTGGGGTGATACCCCGGACATGGGAACAAAGGTTCTTGTTTACTCCGATGCGGACAAGTCTTCTGGAGATCAACTGGCCCGAAAACTGGCGGATGAACTGATCGGTATGCGGGAACAGTTGCAGGCGCACTACCCAGATGTTGACACCGCATTGGATCAGGCGCTCTCGGTGGAGCAAGGGCTTGTTGTGATGGCAGATAGCGCCGACAACCCGGGCGGAGGCGGAGCGGGCGATTCCACATTTGTTCTGCGCAGGGTCCTCGATCGTGGAGTTTCGCCGGTGGCGCTAGGTCCTTTGTGGGATCCGGTAGCCGTTCGTATTGCGTTCGATGCGGGAATTGGAGCAACTCTCCCAATGAGAGTTGGCGGTAAGACGGGTCCGACGTCGGGAGCCCCCGTAGACGCTGAGTGGGAGGTCATGGCACTCATGCGAAACATGCAGATGAGCTCCCTTTCCGGTGGTGCCATTGGTCTAGGTGACTGTGCTTGCATACGGACCAATGGCGTCAGTGTTTTGTTGACCACTTTGCGAAACCAAGCTCTCGGAACGGATCTCTTTACGCAACTAGGCTGCATATTGGGGGATCAGAGGATTGTGGTGGTGAAGTCGTCGCAACACTTTCATGCGGCTTTTGCTCCGTTAGCCAGTGCAGTCATCTATGTCAGTGCTCCGGGCTCCGTCCCAATTGATTTGAGTACTCTTGAATACAAAAATGCGCGGCTTCCAAAGTGGCCATTGAAGTGAAATGAGCTTTATCCGAAATTGCTGGTACGTTGCGGGCTGGGATGATGAGGTCAAGGAAGAGGGGTTCCTGGCACGAACCATCATCAATGTACCTTTGGCCTTGTGGCGGGATTCAATTGGGAGAGTTGTTGCATTCGATGATCGCTGTTGCCATCGCGGTGCAAGACTTTCATTAGGTCGGCGCGAAGGGGATTGTGTACGGTGCGGGTATCACGGATTGAAGTTCTCGGCCGACGGTGTTTGCGTCGAAATTCCACAGCAGGAACGGATTCCACCGAAGTTCAAGGTGCGCACCTTTCCGGTAGTCGAGCGCCATCGCTGGATTTGGGTCTGGATGGGCGACCCAGAACTAGCAGACGAAACCCTGATAAGCGACACGCATTACCTCGACGATCCAGAGTGGGCAAGTATTGGTGGCCACATTCACTACGATGTGAACTACCTGCTGGTATGTGACAACCTTCTGGATTTGTCTCACATACCTTTCTTGCATCCAACTACCCTTGGCGGATCTCCCGATTACGCCTCCGTCCTGCCTACCGTCGAGCGCCTGGATAGAGGTGTTCGGCTGACCAAATGGGTCTTCAACACGCAGCCTCCGGAATACTCCAAAGCGTATGGGGCATTTGAGAACAAACTGGCGGATCGATGGATGATCTACGATTTCATCGCGCCTGGAATACTTTTGATGGATTCCGGAATGGTTCCCGCAGGTCTTGGAGAGAAGGCCAGGACCACAGGGGTTCGCGAAAACGCACTCGAGTTCAGAGGCAGACAGGCGCTCACGCCAGAGACCGACACTTCGACGCACTACCTCTTTGCGCATCCGCACAACTTCATGATCGATCAGCCAGAGGTCACCCGCAAGATTACGGAAAACCTTCGAATTGCCTTTGAAGAAGACCGGGAGATGATCACCGCCCAGCAAGCCAATCTATGCCTGGATCCCAACTTTCAGATGCTTCCCATGGCAGCCGACTTGGCCTTGACGCAGTTTCGTCGAGTCATTCAAGATCTCCTGGATGCTGAATCAGTTGTTCCGGCATCAGGTGCAGAGAGCAAGCAGTCGCAACTCTTTCTGCAGCGCGACGCGCGTTCCGAATTTTCTGCATGTAAGAAATGATGCAGGCGATCGACGTCGAAGAACTTAGCTTGTTGGATGCAAGCAGGCTCCTGAATTCCGGAAGTCTGACATCTGAATGCCTTGTTAATCAATACCTGGAACGCATAGCACAGGTGGATAGGGATGGACCGTGTCTATCAAGTGTGATTGAGATCAACCCTGATGCAGTTTCTTTGGCGCAGGCACTTGACATGGAGCGAGGGTTGCGCGGTCGCCGTGGACCATTGCATGGCGTGCCAATCCTCATCAAAGACAATATTGATACTGCAGATCGTATGCAGACTACGGCCGGTTCGATAGCACTTTTGGGAAATCGATCTGCCACAGATGCATTCCTGGTTCAGCAATTAAGGGCAGCTGGGGCAGTCATTCTCGGCAAATCAAACTTGAGCGAGTGGTCCAACGGGCGGGGATTGCATAGTGTGAGCGGGTGGAGCTCACGCGGCGGACTGACCCGCAACCCCTACGCTCTCGATCGAAGTGCTTCGGGGTCCAGTTCGGGTTCCGCTGCAGCCGTGGCTGCCAGTCTTTGTGCCGCTGCGGTTGGAACCGAAACCGATGGCTCGCTATTGAGTCCGGCCGCAGTGTGTGGTGTCGTCGCATTGAAACCTACCGTCGGACTCATAAGCCGACAGGGAATTATTCCAATTTCAACGAGTTTGGATACGGCCGGGCCAATTGCACGAAACGTTCATGACTGCGCACTATTGCTGAACGCGTTGGTTGGTGTCGATAACAATGATCCAGCTATTCGCAATTCACCAAACCTGGAGCCAAATGACTACACAACCTGCCTGGATCCAAATGCCCTACCAGGTGCGAGGCTAGGTGTTGTCAGGGAGTTTTTTGGGTTTCATCAGAAGTCGGACGAGATTTATTCTGAAGTACTCTCTGCGTTGGAAAGGGCCGGTGCAATATTGGTTGATCCTGTTACCTTACCCAGTTCAATCCGGCTCACTGAAGCTAAGCGGACGGTCCTTTTATACGAGATGAAGGCTGGGCTCAATGCATATTTTGAAAGGCAAGGTTCGCGATGTCCCGTATCGAATCTAGGCGAGGTCATTGCGTTCAATCGCCTAAATGGCCATGACGTTTTGAAATGGTTTGGCCAAGAGCTGATGCTGATGTCTAACTCCAAGGGTGACTTAAATGAAGATGAATACTCGATAGCGATTGCCATTTGCAAGGAGGAGGCCCTGGTGGCTTGCATCGAAGCGACGTTGTGTGCACATCAGTTAGACGCACTGATTGCCCCCACTGAAGGCCCAGCCTGGAAGACTGACTTCGTTTTAGGTGATCACTTTCTTGGTGGAAGCACAACGCCCGCTGCCATTGCAGGAACTCCCAGTATCACTGTTCCCGTTGGCACACTGAGTGGGCTGCCTTTGGGACTCAGCTTCTTTGCGGGTAGGTGGAGTGAACCGTGCCTTTTGAGTCTGGCGCACTCCTGTGAACAGAGATTGCGAGCCAGAGTTCCACCCACCTATCTGAGTAAAGTTGGTTGATGTACCATTTTCTTGTCAAAAGCAATTGATAGTTTTGCAGAGTTGCTAGTCGCTCAATGAGTCCATCGGAGTGGGTTCATCTGCGATCAATACTTCATCGGTCGGCCTTGCAGCAATAGCGCAAGACCAATACCTATAAAGGTCGTACCGCTAACCCAGCGGGTCCATCTTTGCCAACTTGGCGACCTCTCACGTCCCAACTGGTTTCGAAAACGCAATACAAGCAACATCAATGATGCGTCCCAAGTAACCTGGAGAAACAAAAAAGATACCCCTAAAAACAGCAACTGAGTTTGCACGTGATTGAGTTGGGGATCAACAAACTGAGGTATCAGTGCAGAAAAAAATAGGATGGACTTGGGATTAGCAGTTTCAACGAGGAATCCCTGAAGCAACGGACCGGCTCGGGCGGCCCAGGGGGGCGTCTTTGAATCAGTGAGGCTGCTATCTTTCGAGGGCGATCTGAAGGCCTCTATTCCCAGCCAAGTCATGTATGCGCAGCCTGCTATTTGCAGTGTTGTGTAGGCTGCTGGAACATTTTGCAAAAGTGTTGCAACACCAAACGCTAGGGCAAGCACTATCACCATGCCGCCCAAACCCATACCGAGAACATTCAACAGAATCGCCTTTCTCGAGGAGCGACCAGCCACTGCGACCGCATAGGCGAACGAGGGGCCAGGCACCAAGAGAATAACCAGAGACGCAATCAGAAATGAAAAGTACAGATGCCAGTTCAAGTCAGTGTCCCGCAGAATTCAAGTTCAGTGCCATTGACGCAGACAGATTCGTTTCGCCCTGGCCGTCCATCGCTAGCACTTGAATGATCATACTTCGGAATATATAATGAAAGTGAATTCAACATCATTATAAATCGCTTATTTTGCCGACGGCCGCCCCAAATTTCCCCGCAGGGCGATGCAAGACGGTGCCGCGGGCATGGTGAAGGTGGAAGTCACCATCAATGGGAGTTTGGTCACAGAGGTTTCCATTCTCTCGAATCCACGCCTAATCCATGCGGCAGTGCGTGCTTCGATTTTGCAGTGCAAGTGCGTGCCAGTTGCTGACGAAACCAAGGCAATTCAGGTCTTCGCAATCGAGGTGGAGTGAGGAGTCAGAAGGAAAACAAGAGCAATATTAAGGGTGCGGGTCGCAGCAATGCCCCGTATTTAGTGGCACCTCGGTGCCACTTTTTTTGGGTGCGCCCGGCAGAGCGCACGTACTTGGACGTGAAAGTCCTCTCGCGGTCATCTCTGCCCCTGAAATTGACTTCCGCAATCGTCACAGAAAGCTGGACACAGCAGCATCTGCTCCTCAATCAGGAGCATCTCACGCCAGTTTTACAGGAGCTGAGCCCGATTGAGCATATATTCTTCTCTCGCTGAAACGGGTTAGCGGGGTCCGAGCCTACCGGCTTTGATGTCGTCGCTGAGCTGCGTGTCTCCCACACCCAGCATCACCAACGGCCAGATGGCGCGTAGCTGGCGGACCCGGTTCTTGCCCCGGCACTGGCAACGAGAAAATCTTCTCAAGGTGCTACCGGTTACCATTTGAGCCGAACGCCACGGTTGGCGTTTTCGCTTGAAAGGCACAGTGTGCATACGGAAATCCTTGGCCTGTGGCCGGCCCTGCTGACTCCGGTCGCCCCGGACTCAACGCTTGACTCTGCCAGACTGCTGGCCCACGCACAGCGCATGCTGGCCGCAGGCAGCGATGGCATCACCCTCTTTGGTACCACGGGAGAAGGCCCGGCGTTCACGGTGGCCGAGCGCCAGGCTGAACTGGAAAAACTGCTGGCAGCGGGCATTCGCGCCGATCAGATTATTTGCACCATTACTGCTACCGCTCTAGGTGATGCTGTTGCGCTGGGCCGCCATGCCATACAACTTGGCGTGACACGGCAAATGCTGATGCCCCCGTTCTACTACAACCAGCCGCGGGATTCGGGGGTTGTGCAGGCCTACACGCAGGTGATTGACGGCATTGGCTCGGATGCTCTGCGTTTGCTGCTCTACCATTTCCCGACCATGAGCACCTATGGTTTTTCGCATGCTGCCATTGCGGAACTGCTACAGCTCCATCCGCAGCAGGTGGTGGGCATCAAGGATAGCAGTGGCGATCTGGCGCATGCGCTAGCGTTGGCAAAGGCATTTCCCAACTTCTGCGTACTGGTGGGTGCCGAACCGCACGTGGCGCCCGTCATGCTCGCAGGTGGTTCTGGCTCGGTCAATGGACTTGCCAACATTGCGCCGCGTTTGATGCGCCGGGTTATCGATGCCCCCGACGCGGTCGACGCGCGCGACGTGCAATGCATGACTTCGCTCCTGGCTCTGATGGCGGTGCGCCCTAACTTGCCCTTTCTGGGTGTCTACAAAACCATGCTGGCGGAACAAACGGGAGACGATTTCTGGCTTACCATGCGTGCGCCGTTGTGTCGCCTGAACGAGGATGAAGAACAGGCTATACGGCTAGGCTATCGCGCGCTTGGCGATTTGCTGCAATTGATTTGATTCCGACTACATCGTTACATCACAACAGGAGACCCTCAATGACAACTTCAAATTTTCGTCGCAGAACCTTGCTGGCTGCCACCGCAGCCCTTGGCGCAATCGCCCTGCCCGCCATCGCCCAAAGCAAGACGGTGTTGCGTATTTCCACCCCCGCAGTGCCCGACGACTGGCACGCCAAGATGTGGACTGTGTTCAAGGAAGCATTGGAGAAAAGTGCCCCAGGCGAGTTTGACGTGCAGATCAACCTCAATGCGTCGCTGTTCAAACAGGGCACCGAACCGGCCGCCATGGCACGTGGCAATCTGGAGCTGAGTTCCATCTCAGCATTTGATATTGCAAAACTGGTGCCCGAGTTCTCGGTGTTTACTGCCGGCTACATGGTGCGCGATCCCGATCAACAGCAAAAGATTTTCAATGGCCCCATCGGCGCAGAGCTTTTCAAAACAGTGTCTGAAAAGATGGAAGTCACGCCACTGGCTACGGTGTACCTGGGAACGCGCCAGATTAATTTGCGCGAGGTGCGCAACGTCAAGACACCGGCGGATCTCAAGGGCGTGAAACTGCGCATGCCCGGCTCCAAGGAGTGGCTGTTCCTGGGCGAAGCACTCGGCGCTACCGCCACGCCACTGGCATTTGGCGAGGTCTACCTGGGCCTCAAGACCGGCACCATCGATGGCCAGGACAACCCGCTGCCATCGGTGCGTGCGGCCAAGTTCTATGAAGTGACCAAGCAGATCGTGCTGACCAGCCATCTGGTGGACGGCATCTTCATCGCCATCTCCAACAGGAGCTTCAACGCCCTGAGCGCAGCACAAAAGCAGAAAGTCACTGCCGCCGCGCAGGCCGCAGCAGCGTTCAACAACGAGAACCGCATCAAGGAAGAAGCGCAACTGGTGGAGTTCTTCAAGAAGGAGGGCCTGCAAGTCACTACGCCCGATGTGGACGCTTTCCGCAAAGCCGTGCAGACCACGTACCAGAACTCGGACTACGCCAAGGTCTGGCCCAAGGGCATCGTGGAGCGCATCAACGCCACAAAATAGGTTGTGATGTTTCTCTGGCTGAGGCGCGCAGCCAACGCTATTGGCGGTGCGCTGTTCCTGATGCTCTTTGTCGTTTTCATCATTCAGATCACGGCGCGCTTTGGCTTCAACAAACCACTGCCGTGGACCGATGAAGCCGCTGTCATTCTGTACGTCTGGGTCATTCTCTGGGCTGCTGCCGTGGTGGTGCCGCAGCGCGAGCACGTGGTGTTTGACCTGGTGTGGAACAGCGTGGGGCAACGGTCGCGTCAAGCCATGGCTATCGTGGGCAATCTGCTGATTGGCGGGCTCGCCTTGGTGGGCCTTCCAGCCAGTTGGGACTATGTGCACTTCATGCGACGTGAAGGCACGCCGGTGTTGGACATTCCATTCATGTGGGTTTACCTGCCCTTTGTGCTGCTGCTAGCAGCCCTGGTCGTGCGCAGCGTCTACGCCATCTGGAACGCCGCCCGCGGTGTCGGGGTGCAGGCCGAGTTGCGGCTATGACGATGGGCCTCGTTGCCCTGGTTGGCGTGCTCGTTGTGGGCATGTTGCTGCGCATGCCCATCGGTTTCTCCATGCTCGCCTCGGGCTTTGCCTACCTGCTTGTGAAGAGGCAGGACTTGGGACTGGTGGCCGAGCAGGTGGGCAATGGGCTGTACAACAGCTACGTCTTGCTGGCAGTTCCGCTCTTTGTCTTTGCAGCCAACATCATGAATGCGGGCACCGTGAGTGAGCGCATTTTCGACTTCTGCCGCATTCTGGTCGGGCGCATGCGCGGTGGTCTTGCCCAAGTGGACATTCTGGTCAGTGTGATCTTTTCCGGCATGAGTGGTAGCGCCATTGCCGATGCAGCGGGCCCCGGCCTGGTCACGATTCGCCAAATGCTCAGGAAACCCGAGTACACACGCGGCTTTGCCGGTGCGGTGGTGGTGGCCAGCGCCACCCTGGGGCCTATCATTCCGCCGAGCATTCCGATGGTGATCTATGCTTTGGTGTCCGGAGCTTCAGTGGGCGCCTTGTTCCTGGGGGGGGTGGTTCCGGGCTTTCTGATGGCGGGGCTAATGATGGTGGTGGTGCACTTCATCGCCGTAAAACGCGATATGCCGCGCGATGAACCGGTGCCACGCTCCGAGTGGGCCGGGCTGATATTTCGTGGTGCTTTGCCGCTGTCGATGCCCATCGTGCTGTTGGGCGGCATCTACTCCGGCATTTTCACCCCCACGGAGGCGGCAGCGGTGGCGGCGCTGCACTCGCTCATTCTGGCAACGGTGTTTTTCCGTGCCCTGAACTGGCGAATCTTCTGGGGCGTGGTGATGGAATCTGCGCGCGGCAGCGCCGTCATCACCATGATCCTCGCCGGTTCGTTTGTGCTGAACTATGCCTTCACCGCCGAAGGCGTACCGCAAGCCATGGCGCAATGGGTAGACAGCATGCAACTGTCACAGGTCAAGTTCCTGCTGCTGGTCAATGTCATGTTTCTGGTGTTAGGGTGTTTTCTCGATGTGTCGGTCCTGCTGCTGGTGTTTGTGCCCATGTTGCTGCCGGCAGCCAAACTGCTGGGCGTGGACCTGGTGCACTTTGGGGTGCTGGTCGTACTCAACATGATGATCGGGCTGATTCACCCGCCGTTTGGCATGCTGCTGTTCGTCACCAAGGCACTCACCGGCATTCCCATTGGCGAAATGATGAAGGAAGGCTGGCCCTTCCTGGTGATGCTGTTGCTGCTGTTGCTCGCGATGACCCTGTTCCCACAAATCGTCCTATGGCTGCCTCAAACTATGGGCTACAAGACGACATAGGAGGCTGGGCGGCAGAGTGTTCTGCGCAGGTCAAGGAGGAGCCCGCACAGCGGGCGGGGGACACGGAGCAGAGCGCTCTGCCGCCCAGCCTCCTACACGCCAGCCAAAGAACGCAGTCCGCCGGGGTCCACGAGGTTGACCACTCTCCCAGAGCCACTTATCAAACAGCGCTCACGCAAATGCCGCAACACGCGCGACAAGGTCTCTGGCGCTATTCCCAATTGCGCCGCAATCAGGCGTTTGCGTTGCTGCAACTGCACCGAACAGCCCTTGTCGTTGGTCTGGGCGTGGCGCAGCAACCACTCGGCACAACGGGCTTCGGCGTCCTTGGCCAGGCGACTCACCGCCAATTCGGTTTGCTGGCGATGGGCGCGCGCCACATCCATCAGAAGCGACTGCTCGCCGAGCGGGCTTACCAGCATGGCAGCGCGAAAGTCCTTCAGGGTGATACGACGCAGCACGACTTCGGTCTCTGCCATCGCATCCACCACACTCGCGAGGTTCAGTACCGCCGTGGTAGCCTCCAGCCAGCCCGGGCCTTCGGTCACGCCGAGCTGGTGTTCCATCAACCCATCGATCGGGGAGATCAGTCCCAGCACCACCCGTCCACACTCGATAAACACCACCGAATCGACAACGGCCGATCGCTGCAACAGCACAGTACCTGGGGCCACCGTCTCGGTGGGGCGGACAGAGAGCATAGGATCAATGGCACACATGGTCGCCACTGTGCCGCGCTCGGGAGGGGTATACCTTGAGCAAGATCAAACTTTGTTAAGCGCAGACGAAAGTACCACCCCACAGTGTGCAGCCACCCCACAAACCAGCCATGGCCTCACGCTCGCGTACAGTTTGGGCTGCAAATTCACTCCGTATATGTATGAGCAGCCTACTGATCCGCAATGCCCGCTGCATTGCCACCATGAACCACGCCGATCCCGCGCAGGGAGAGGTACTCCACGATGCCTGCATCTTTGTGCAGGACAACCGCATTGCCTATATCGGGCCTTTTGGCGGTCTGAGCCCACAGGCCATGCAGGCGCAGGAGGTGATAGAAGCCAGCCGCCATCTGGTCACACCGGGTTTGGTGAACACCCACCACCACATGTTCCAGAGCCTTACGCGCGCCATTCCCGCCGTACAAAACGCTGAACTGTTCTCCTGGTTGCGCGGTCTTTACCCGATCTGGGCAGGTCTCACACCGGAGATGGTGCAGGTCAGCACACAAGTGGCGATGGCGGAGTTGCTGATGAGCGGCTGTACCACGAGCAGCGACCATTTGTACCTCTACCCCAATGGTGTGCGACTCGACGACAGCATCGAAGCTGCGCAAGCGATCGGCATGCGCTTTACAGCAACCCGCGGCAGCATGAGCGTCGGCGCAAGCCAGGGGGGTCTACCTCCCGACAACGTGGTGGAAGAAGAAGCGTTCATCCTGCAAGACACCCAACGTCTGATTGAACAGCACCACGACGCAGGCCACGGCAGCATGCTGCAGATCGCGGTAGCACCTTGCAGCCCGTTCAGTGTGAGCCAAAGCCTGATGCGTGAATCGGCCGCATTGGCGCGCTCGCTCGGGGTCCGCCTGCACACCCATCTGGCGGAGAACGACCACGACCTGGCCTACTCCCAGGCGATGTTTGGTTGCACCCCCACGCAATACGCGCAAGACCTGGGCTGGCTCGGGCACGACGTGTGGCACGCCCACTGCGTGAAGCTCGACGAGGAAGGCATCAACCTGTTTGCAGCCACACGCACCGGCGTGGCGCATTGCCCATGCAGCAATATGCGCCTGGCCAGTGGCATCGCACCCATTCGGCGCATGCTCAATGCAGGCGTACCAGTCGGACTGGGCGTGGACGGCAGCGCCAGCAACGACGGCGCACATATGGTGAACGAAGCGCGCCAGGCTCTGCTACTGGCCCGGGTGGGTCGCTCCATGCTAGCGCCCGAGGTTCGCGCAGGCAAGACCTTCTTTGGTTGCGATCTCGGTCCGTCGGAAATGACTGCCCGGGATGCCTTGGCACTGGCCACACGCGGCGGTGCACAGGTACTCGGGCGCAGCGACATCGGTCACCTGGCCGTAGGCATGTGCGCCGACCTGGCGTTGTTTAACCTCGACACCCTGGGCTTCGCTGGCGGCACGGTGCACGACCCGGTAGGCAGCCTGCTGCTGTGCGCCAGCCCGCAGGCGGACTACACCATCGTCAACGGCCGGGTGCTGGTGCGAGAAGGGCAGTTGACCACCGTCGAATTGATGCCACTGGTGGAACGACACAATGCGCTGGCACTGGAGCTGGTCCAAAAAACGCTATAAAAACGAGAGCTGCTCACGCACACCGGTCGGGCGTTAGCGGCATAAAATGCAAACATGCCTACGCTGGACACCACCCTCACCTTTTTTGCCGCCTCGGTGCTGTTGGCACTGGCACCTGGTCCGGACAACGTGTTTGTCTTGCTCCATTCTGCGCAGCATGGCAGGCGCGCTGGCATGCTGGTGGTGCTGGGGCTGTGCAGCGGTCTGCTTTTTCACACGGCTGCAGTAGCACTGGGGCTGGCGGCGCTGCTGGCGGCTTCGGCCACCGCGTTCACCGTGCTCAAGCTATGCGGCGCGGCGTATCTGGTCTGGCTGGCCTGGGGCGCCTGGAATGCGCCGGTGGGCATGCAGGGTGATGGCAGTTCAGCCGCCTTGAGCGCCGGCAAGACCTACGCCCGTGGCGTGGTGATGAATGTCACCAACCCCAAGGTGGCCATCTTTTTTCTGGCATTTTTGCCACAGTTTGCCGACCCGGCGCGGGGCAACCTGGCCGTGCAGATCTTTTACCTCGGTGCCATCTTCGGTCTGGCAGCGTTGTTTACGTTTTCCAGCATCGCCTGGTTTGCTGCCAGTTTTGGCGCAGCGCTGCAGCGCTCGCTGCGCGCGCAACGCTGGCTGAACCGAACCGCCAGCGTGGTGTTTGTGGGTCTGGCGGCGCGACTGGCGACCTCCCAGCGCTAACCTCTTCGCGCTCCAGCATCCGGAAATACCCGGTTTATTCCGCTTTATTTTTCGCCATAGCGTTTCTGAGGCATCGCCATACTTGGCGCGTAACCCGTACAAAGGGGAAGTGCCATGCAAGTCAACCATCTCAAACATCTGTCCTTTCCGGTCGACACGGCATTGCCGTCGATGGACAAGGAGTCAAAAGCGCCCGCGGATGCTGCAACAGCCAACCGAGCACGCCCGGGTGTGGAGCCCGTGCTCATCACTGAGCAGGTACCAGCCGGCAGCGTGGTGCTCAAGATTGCCGCGCCGGGCGCTGGACCTATCAAGAGTGGCGATACCACCCCGCCGGTCTACTCAAACGCACGCAAACCGCCGGTAGATTCAAGCGACGATACCGACGCCATGGCGCGCGCGCACCAGGCCGCGCTGGAGCGCAATGCCGGTGTGATGACCACGCTCACGGTGGGAAGCGATGGCGTCATGGTGGCCAAACCCAAGACGGCCTTTAGCGCGCATGAGCCAGACTTTGTATCGTTTGCCGTCTCGGCCATGCGCGAGTTTGCCGATCAGGCACAACGCGCCAAGCTGGACGCCAAGGGAGCCGACGGTGCCGAACCGCCTGCTACGCACGCACCGCAAGGCAACTTCTTTGGCATACAAAAACTTGCCGCCAAATTCAACCTTTTCGCCTGACCACCGAACATCCTGATCGCTAATCGACCCGCGCCCCGTCGGTAAACCACTTGGCGATGAGCGTGCGCTCAGCCTCGGTGATGTGGGTGGCATTGTTCATGGGCATGATTTTCGTCACCACCACTTGCTGGTAGAGGTTGTTGGCGTGCAGCTTCACGCCTTCGGGCGAATCCAGACGCACATTCTTCATCTGCACAGTGGCTCCATGGCACAGATAGCACCGTTGTTCCAGAACCGCTTGCACGGTCTTAAAGCCAATAGCGCCTTCAACGGCCGTAGGCTGTGCGCCACCAGCTCCTGATTTCATAGCGCCAGAACCCGTAGTGTCCTGTGGCAACAACCACACGAAAGTACCAAGCAAAACCGCCACACCCGCCACAGCATACGACCAAGGGTGCCGGTTGCGCCCCAGTTTGAAACCATGGCGCAGCACAAAGAACTGGCGAATCGCAGCACCGGCAAACATCATCGCGATCAGCACCAGCCAGTTGTGCGGGTGGGTGTAGGTAAAGCTGTAGTGGTTACTCAGCATGGCAAACACCACCGGCAGGGTGAAATAGGTGTTGTGCACACTGCGCTGCTTGCCCCGTTTGCCGTGAATCGGGTCGACCGGTCGGCCAGCCTTGAGGTCGGCCACCACAGTGCGCTGCCCGGGGATGATCCAGAAAAAGACATTGGCGCTCATGGATGTCGCCATCATCGCGCCGACCAGCAAGAACGCGGCTCTCCCGGCAAACCAGTGGCAGGCCAGCCACGAGGCCAGGCACACCAGCAGGGCCACGCAGGCGCCTACCAGCGCATCGCCATTCTTGCGCTGGCCCAGGGTGCGGCAAATCGCATCGTAGGCCAGCCAAAACACCACCAGAAAACCCAGCGCTGCGCCTATGGCTGCGCCAGGTGACCAGTCCATCACCGATTTGTCGATCAGGTAGGTTCCCGCGCTCCAGAGGTACGACACGGTGAACAACGCAAACCCGGTGAGCCACGTGCTGTAGCTCTCCCAGTAAAACCAGTGCAGGTGTTCGGGCAGCTTCGGCGGAGAGACCAGGAACTTGACCGGGTGGTAGAAGCCACCCCCGTGCACTGCCCACAGTTCGCCGCTGACGCCCTGGCGTTTCAAATCTTCATCGACCGGCGGGGTCAGACTGCTGTCGAGAAAAACAAAGTAGAACGAGGAACCAATCCAGGCGATCGCCGTGATCACGTGCGTCCAGCGCAGCAGGAGATTGGCCCAGTCCAGCAGGTAACTTTCCATGTGCTTGCTACTCCGTGGTGCAAAAAAGGATTCGGTCGGTGCCTAAGCGCAGCCTACTTGCAACAATTGTGCCGCCACTGCCACGGCGATCACTTCGGGGCGCTTGTCTGCGATGCCCGCGACACCGATGGGGCAGGTAATGTGTGCAAGTTCGGCATCAGAAAAGCCACGCTGCGCCAGCCTGCTGCGAAAAGCTGCCCACTTGGTCTTGCTGCCAATCAGGCCAACGTACGGCAGATCACCCCGCGCACGTTGACGATGCAGGCAGGCCGACACCACTTCCAGGTCTTCCGCGTGGCTGAAACTCATGATCAGCACCAGGGTGCCGGCCTTCAGCCCCGCCACAGCCCCTTGCACCGGTGCCGAATGTTCACAGGCAACACCCATCGGCAAGCCCGGGGGGAATATCGCATCACGGCTGTCAATCCAGCTGATTTCCATAGGCAGGCGAGCCAGCACGTGCACCAAGGCATGCCCCACGTGGCCGCCACCGAATATGGCCACTGGCACACCAATAGGTGTGATTTGCTCACGCAGCCAGGTACCGTCGGATGCAGCGACATTCTGGAACTGCAATTGCACCTCACCTCCGCAGCACTGTCCCAAAGTGGGGCCTAGGGCAAACCGCACCAGATCCACATCACGCTGCCCTTCATGGAGACGCTCGCGTGCCTGGGCAATGGCTTGCCACTCGAGATGTCCGCCACCCACTGTGCCAATGATGCGGTCTGCAAACACGGCCATCCATGCACCTTCTTCCCTGGGCACCGAGCCTCGCGTGGCTGCTACATGAACCAGCACCGCCGGAGCGCGGGCAAGTTGGGTCAGAAACTCAGCATCCTGTTGCACTTTTGATCCCCATCAAGATTCACCTATTTCCAGCCCTGTCTCAAGCAATTTAGGGCACAGTATGCTTGTGCTTTGCGATTCTCAGGCACTCCATGACACCCAAGCCGCAACGAACCACAGCCACCATCGCCAGCCTGTGGGCCAGCATAGCCGCGATCGTGGCAGGGTGTGTGGCAAAACCGCCACCATCCCCACTGCCTGAACCCCAAGCTCCGGTGAAGGATGTCCCGCAAGCAGAATCTGCCCCAGCCAAGCCGGGCGCACCTGCTGTGAAGGCATCTCAGGCCCGCAACGCCCGCGACTACCGGCGCGATGCGGCAGCGCACCTCTACACACACTATGCCGACCGCATCTACAAGGGAAAGATGCCGCCCCTGCTGTACGCCATCGGTGTGGTGGAGGTCGAAATCAATGCGCGTGGCGCGGTCACCGCAATCCGCTGGACACGCAGACCCACGCAAGCCCCCGAAGTCGTGGCCGAGATTGAACGCGCGTTGCACAAGGCAGCGCCCTACCCCGCGCCGGTCAAGCTCGGGCGGGTGACTTACACCGACGTCTGGCTGTGGCACAGCAGTGGCCTGTTCCAGCTCGACACCCTGACCGAAGGCCAGTATTGATTTTTTGACTTAGCAAGAAAGGCTGTTGTATGAGAAAGAAAGTTGTATCCGCCGCTGAGGCCATCGCTATCGTGCGCGACGGTGACACCCTGTGCTGTGCGGGCTTTGGCTCCAACGGTGTACCCGTCGAGTTGATCCTGGCCCTTGAGAAGCGCTTTCTGGAAACCGGCCACCCACGTGATCTGACACTCCTGTTCGGCGGGGGGCCTGGTGATGGCGGCACCGGTGGTGCCAACCACCTGGGCCATGAGGGCATGCTCAAGCGCGTGATCGGTGGTCACTATGGGCTGGTACCGCAAATCGGCAAACTGGCACTGGAGAGCAAGATCGAGGGCTACAACCTGCCGTTGGGGGTCATCTCGCACTTGTTCCGCGACATCGCCTGCGGGTTGCCGGGAACTGCGTCCAAGGTGGGTTTGGGCACCTTTGTAGATCCGCGTCTGGAAGGCGGCAAGATTGGCACCAAGACCACCGAGGACATGGTCAGCGTCATCACCCTGGGCGGCACGGAACTGCTCTACTACAAGGCCATACCCATCTCGGTGGCATTCATCCGCGGCACCAGTGCCGACGCCGAAGGCAACATCACCATGGAACGTGAAACCCTCACGCAGGACATGCTGGCCATCGCCACTGCCACCAAGAACAGTGGTGGCTTTGTCATTGCGCAGGTGGAGCGTATTGCCGAGCGCGGCTCACTCAACCCCCGGCGCGTGAAGGTTCCCGGCATTCTGGTCGACTGCGTGGTGGTGGCGCAAGCCGAGAACCATCCGCAGAACCTCAATAGCGCTTACAACCCCGCGTTCTCTGCCGAAGTTCGGATTCCGCTGGATGCCATTGCACCCATGCCGCTCGATGAGCGCAAGGTGATTGCACGCCGTGCCGCGTTTGAGCTGTTGCCCAACGCCGTGGTGAACCTCGGCATTGGCATGCCCGAGGGCGTGGCCGCGGTGGCCAATGAAGAAAAGATCCTGAAATACATGACCCTGACCGCCGAGCCAGGCATCATTGGCGGCATGCCGGCTTCGGGGGTGAATTTCGGTGCCGCCACCAACCCCGATGCGGTCGTCGACATGAACCAGCAGTTCGACTTCTACGATGGCGGTGGTCTGGACCTGGCGTGCCTGGGACTGGCCGAATGCGATGCGGCAGGCAGCATCAACGTGAGCCGTTTTGGCCCCAAACTTGCGGGTGCAGGTGGCTTTATCAACATCACGCAGAACAGCCGCACCGTGGTCTTTGTGGGAACCTTTACTGCCGGCGGCTTGAAAGTGAAAGTGGAAGGCGGTCAGGTCAAGATCCTGCAAGAAGGCCGTGCCCGCAAATTCGTCAAGAAGATCGAGCAGGTCACCTTCAGCGGCCCCTACGCTTCGAGCACCGGCCAAAACGTGCTCTACGTCACCGAGCGCTGCGTATTCAAACTCTCACCAGGTGGCCTGGAATTGACCGAGGTGGCACCGGGCATCGATATTGAAAAAGACATTCTGGCGCACATGGACTTCAAGCCCATCATCAATAACCCGCAGACCATGGATGCGCGCATCTTCCTGCCTGAGGCCATGCAGCTCAATGACACGCTGCTCTCGATCAGCCTGGTCGACCGCATGCAGTACGACCCCGCCAAAGGCACGGCGTACTACAACTTCCAGGGCTTGCGCGTGCACAGCAAGAAGGACGTGGAAGACATCCTGCACGCTGCAGAAAACCTGTGCAAACCCATTGGCAAGAAGATCAATCTGGTGGTCAACTACGACAACTTCCAGATCGACGAAGCCGTGGTGGACGACTACTCGGCCATGGTCAAGGAAGTCAGCGACAAGTACTACACCGACGTGTCACGCTACACCACCAGCGCCTTCATGCGACTCAAACTCGGTGAAGCCCTGGAGAGCCGGGGCCTGGCGGCGCACATTTACGAGACGCCCAAGGAGGCAACTGCTGCAGCGCGATGAAGGCTGGGTGGGCTTGGTTTAATGACGGAACTTCCCGTCCTTGGCGATGATTGCCAGGTCCACCAACGACAGGCCTGCATGCGAGCCGCTGGAATACACGGCGCGCAAGCCGTTAATGTCCAGACTTCCCGCGCTATACAGGCCCTGCACAAAGGAAGTACGTGTGGGAGTTGGTCCGGCAAGACGAAGTGACGAGACCAACGCTTTGGCGGTGATATACCCCTCCAGGCTCCCATAAGAAAATTCGGCCGCGGGTTTGTAGCGCTTCAATGCTTCCTGGTACTCGCGCGTGACTTCTGTCTTGCGCTCCCAGGGACTCGGCACCACCTGAGAAAAGACCATGCCCTGCGCGAGCACACCCAAATGTTTGGCCAATTCGGCAGAGCCAGAGTTCACCGCATTGAAATTGGTCGTCATCCCTTTGGCACGGGTTTTTCGGATAAGTTTCTCGTAGGTGTCAATGCCGCCATGGTTAATAACCAGATGCGGCGTGGTGCCCGCAAGGCGGTCCACCATTGCGTCCAGCTGGGCGTCGGTCACGTCGGACTTGTAGGGTAAGTCAGCAACCAGTTCCATGCCAAGCTCCTTGCACAGGAGTTTGACGTTTTCGAGATGCAGCAGGCCGTTCTCTGAATCAGACCGGAAGAATGCCACGCGACTTCCACCGGTGCGCTTGCTGTATTCCATCAGCGCCTTGAATTCGTCGCGATGCTCGGCGCGCACCGGGAACACCATGGGCTGAAATGGTCGGCGCAGGGTTGGCGCACCGGCGATCGGCCCAAAAAAGGGCACCTTGAGTTCGGTCGCGACAGCCATCACCGCTGTGGATGGACCACCTTCTATCGACCCAAAAATAATGAATACATTGTCTTTCTCGACAAGTGCCCGCGCATTGGACTGGGCCTGTTGTTACGTCCGTCGAAGTCCAGGGTTAATCTCTTCCCGTCTGCCCAGTATTTTTGAGAGCACTCGACAAATCGATGCCGGATTTAGCTT
>JFJP01005298.1_pt1 | contig 53164 bp, 45 predicted proteins | sample 431651 | NCBI WGS metagenome assembly JFJP01 (sample SAMN02602958, study PRJNA72255) | Microbial mat metagenome, whole genome shotgun sequencing project. | biome: fresh water; feature: sink hole; material: water; isolation source: purple microbial (photo- and chemosynthetic) mats found in... | reverse complement strand
AGCCAAAAAGTAAAGCGCCTGGGGAAATGGATTTCGAAGGCACCCCGTGACCATCCGTGCAGGATGGCAGTGGCGGCGTCCTGTGGCGTCAGCAAGGCTGGCATCTTGAAGCGATTTTGCGCAGTCAGCGGCGTGTCGACAAATCCGGGATTGACTAATGACACGCCGATGCCACAGGGTTGGAGATCCAGGTATAAGGTTTCGGCCAGATTGATCAACGCGGCCTTCGTTGGGCCGTAGGCCAGGCTTTGCGGCAACCCCCGGTATCCGGCCACGCTACCGACCAGACTGATATGGCCGCGTTGGTCGACTGGCAGACTCAGCCAGTGTGGCAATACCGCATCGATCAGGTACAGCGCACCCAGGTAATTGACCTGGTTGTGGCGTTCCATGTCCGCGAGGTCGATCCGGGTGGCTTCCATGGCATGGTAGTGCCCTGCGCAATAGACCACACAGTCCACGGCACCTTGTAGAAAAAGGCTATTGGCGCACTGGCGCACCGCATGCACGTCAGTGACATCCAGCACCAGCGCTTGCGCGCCCGGATGCTCAGTGACAAAACTCTCCAGCGCATGGGTGCTGCGCGCAGAGATGATCACGGCAGCCCCTGCTGCGTGCAAGGCAGAAGCGGTCGCGCGGCCAATGCCGGTGGAAGCGCCCACCAGCCAAACCCGCCGACCGACCCAGTGGTCCATGCGTGGATTCAGCGGCATAAAGGGAAAAACCATGGTCAACGCTTGACGAAAGACAGGGTGACTTCGCCCAGATCGATGCCCCACTGGCGCATGGCTGCCTTGTTGAGCATCACACGTTGGTTCATCAGGTACATCCAGTCATCAAATTGCACTTCGATGATGCGTCCATCAACTGGCAGCGCCAGTGTGTAGGTCCAATGAAATGCATTGCCTTGCTGCTGGCCGTTGGCGATGCCGATCACATCGTCGGCGGTGCCGGTGTAGCGGCCATCCGCGTAGCGTGTGAGTCGCCAGACGCGCCGCTGGGTGGTCCCATCCGAGTAGGTAAATGCCTCATCGAGCACCCCGGCGTCACCTTGCCAGGAACACTCCATCACCACCGTAAAGCGCTTGACCACCTTGCCGGACCGGTCGGTAAAGACACCATAGGCATCCAGCGTTCCATTGAAATAGTCACGCAGTTCCAGCACAGGCTTTTCAGCGGCATAGTCCTGAATTTGTGGCGTGCTGCAACCGACCAGCAACAAAGCCGACAGAACCGCAACGCAGGCGGAGCGAAAAAGGGATTGGTAGAGTTTCATAAGGTAGTTTGCACCGCAGTGCGAGGTGGGATAAGGTAAACCAGAGTTGCAGCCGCCAGCCCCTTCAAGCCACAGGGAACGAGACAGTAGGCCACGGTAAGCATCTGCAGGGCATGCGCATCACGCGCGCCCGGCGCGTACCCAAGCCATCCCAGCAGTGGCAGGGCCAGGCCGGCGGCCAACGCCAGATTGAGCTTGGTGGCGAAATTCCACCACCCGAAGTAAGAACCCTCGGCACGCCCCTGGTCACCTGCCTGGGCGATAACTCCTGCCAGCAGTGCGCCCGGCAGCGCCAGATCGGAACCCAGCGCAAAACCCGAGAGCGCACAAATCACCAGAAACAGGCCAGCGTCGCCCGCCCCGAGCAGCGATGCTCCCAAGAATGCGGCAATCGACAAGACCATACCAAAAAGCCAGGAACGCTCAAGTCCCCAATACCGGACGCACTGCAGCCAGACCGGCATAGACAACGCACCGCTCACGAAATAGAGCCCCAGGGCAGCCGACTGCATGGACTCCCCTGCTTGCAGGCGATCCTGCACAAAAAACAGCACCAGTGTGGCTGGTATCGCGCTTGCGATGCCGTTGATCAGGTAAACCACCAGCAATCGCCGGAATGCGGCACTTCGCCAGGGTTGCCACAACCAGGAACGTGTAGTGCTCCTTGCGTCTGCAGCGCTGACATCACCAGGTTCGGGCAAGGGCAGAAATGCTGGACGGGGCGCTCTGAGCCAAGCCCACATACCAACTGCGAGACCGATGAGCAACAGGGCCAACAGCATCGGTACCCCACCGACCGCGGGTGTGACAGCTGCCATGACAACGCCGACCAAGCCAAGGCCCTCTCGCCACGCCACCACCCGGCTGCGAAAAACCGCGTCACCGCCAAGCTTGGCTCCCCACGATTGATGGGCTACGGACAATGCGCTGTAGGCGGCGTAGGTGACAATCAACCAGACTGCAGCCCACCACACGAGCAACTCTGGTTCCCGTAGGGGTGGAACAAAGAGCAGTGAAAAACCCAGCGCCAGCACTGCAGCGGCGGCAGCACCGAACAGAAGCACCGCACGCAACGAATGCGCATACATCCGATCGCACAGCCTCCCAAGCACCGGGTCGATGACAGCATCGAACAAGCGCGCGCCCAACAATACCGCACCAAGCGCCGCCAACGACACGCCCCACTCGCGGGCGTATAGGTTGGGCATCCACACATACAGCGGCAGCGCACAGAAGGCTAACGGAAACCCTATCAGCCCGTAGCGCACGCCGTGCAACATGCCCCATGGTGCGGGCGCAGGAACCGTGTTCGTCATGGCGGCTTGGCGCCGGAGAGCAGTGCCAGCCGCAATGCCGGCTCCGAGGTCTGCGTTGACAGCCAGATGCCAAAGAAGCGCTGCGAGAATGCGACATCACGCACTTCCCCCAGCTTTCTGCCACCGCTCCAGAACTCGGCACCGCGACCGGGAAGATGCACTCCGGTCAAGTTATCGCCCGAATTCACATTGGGAAAAAGTGCGGTCATTTGACTTTCCCAAGCGGCTTCGTCCTGGGCCGTCATCGGCCCTTGACGCCGCATTTCTGCAATGGAGCGCTTGGCGATCTCTCCACCCCGTAAGCTGCGCAGGTAGGTCAGGCTCAAGGCAAATGGTGTTTGGTGGTATTGCGCTGCATCGAACCCCGGTGCTGCCCACAAGCCAGCCCGGTACACGTCAAATCCCCAGAACGTCATCGTTGCCTGACCCGACAGCGTCGCCTCAGGCAGCACACTGCGCAGTTCGGGCGACAAAGTTTGTGCCCGCGCTTGCAAACAGAAAGCGGCAATAACGCCCACCAATAGTGCGTAAGAAGCTACTTTTTTCATAGCATTTTCGGCCTAAATCTTGACCAGGGTGTATTGCACGAGGCTTATGTCGCCAGTCTCGAAAGCTGCCTCGCAGTAACAAAGGTAAAACTCCCAGATGCGCAGAAAGCGCTCGTCAAAGCCCAGGGCCGTCACCTCCGCCTTGCGCGCCAGAAATGCATCGCGCCAGCGGCGCAGCGTCTCTGCGTAATCACGTCCAAAGGCGAATTCATCCACTACCCGCAGTCCCGCGGCCTGCGCCTGGCGTCGGAATTCGCGCGGGCATGGAAGGCAGCCGCCCGGAAAAATGTACTGCTGGATAAAGTCGGTGGATCGGACGTAGCGGTCAAAAAGCGCATCGTCGATCACGATGCTTTGTATGCATGCGCGTCCACCTGGTTTAAGCAATCTGCTCACGGTCTGGAAGTACTGTGGCCAATACTCCCGGCCTACTGCTTCCACCATTTCAATGGAGCAGATGGCATCAAATGGCGCATCGTGGATGTCACGATAGTCCTGCAGGCGCAAGTCTGCCGTCGCGCCTGCGCCGGTCGCCACGCCGAGACGGTGCATACGCGCATTGGCAAAGGCTAGTTGCTCGGTACTCAAGGTCACCCCCACCACGCTGGCACCGCGCTGTGTGGCTTCCTGCGCCAGCGCCCCCCAACCACAGCCGATTTCCAGAACGCGATCACCCCCGCGTACCCCGGCCATGTCGAGCGCACGGCGCACCTTGGCGGTCTGTGCCTGCGGCAGCGCGCGCGAGTGATCGCCCTCAAACCAGGCTGACGAATAGTTCATGGTCTCATCCAGCCACAACCCATAAAAGGCGTTACCCAGGTCGTAGTGGGCATGGATGTTCTTGCGGCTATTGGTGCGGCTGTTGTGCTGCAGCAGGTGCTTGATGCGGTACAGCAAGCGCCCGCCCCAGGTGCCAAACACCATGGCGTCGACTTCGGCGCGGTTGGCCGAAAACACCTTGAGCAACTCGGTAAGGTCAGGGGTCGTCCAGTCACCGGCAATATAGCTCTCGGCAAAACCGATGTCGCCGGACTTGAGGGCTGCCCCAAACACATTCCAGTTGTGCAGTGTGATGCTGGCGCTGGGGTGGTCGGGCGTGTGCATGCTGTGCTGCTGCGGATGCTCGCCGTAGCGGCGCTGCGAGCCATCGGGCAGATGCAGGGTCAGCGCCCCGTGACGCAGGTTTTGAAGCAAGGCCAGTGCCGTGCGAGCGGCAGCAGGGGCACCCTTGGGGGCGGCGAAAGGGACAGCGGTGGTGACGGTATTCATGGTCATCTCCAATCAAGGTAAATGGTGCGGGTTAACGGGTAACAAAAGCTTCTGGGGGCTGGGGCTTGCGAAAAAACGGGACCTTCTTGAACCACAGGCGAGCTGCCTGCAGATGGATGTGCCACACCACACCCAGGGTCATCAACGGGTAGCGCCACAAGGCACGTCGCTGGGACGCAGGCGTCAACGGCTCCAACACACCGCTGACACTGGTTTGCACCAGCACACCGTCGTCGTCGCAGTAGTCAATGCGTGCCACCGTGCGCTGTGCATCCTGCGACTGGCTGCGCATGAAGCGAAACCGGTAATGCCCCTGTACCGGGTTGAAAGGTGATACATGCATCACCTTGTCGGCGCGCTGCTCCACACCGTAGCGCGGTGCCTCCAGCAGATAGCAATGCCGCTCGCCAAAGGTGTTGTTCACTTCCACCACGATGGCCCGCAATGCCCCGCCCTGGTCGTCTGCCGCACGGTGGCAATACCAGAAACTGACCGGCTTGAACGTAAACCCCAAAACCCGTGGATAGCAATGCAACCACACTTCGCCGGTCGCATCGGCAATACCGTGACCGCGCAGCAATTCGTCTAGCCAGGCAAGCGCCCCACCCTGCGCGAGCGAGCGGCCATCGCCGTGGTCGGTCTCAAAAAAGCTCAGGAGTCCGGGACGATTGATCGCCCAGGAAGCATTCTGTGGGTTCTGTGCGGCCTGTGACTGTGCAGTTAATGTGCGCAGGGGCAGCATCAGGAAGTAAGTAGGGTAAGCAAAGGCGTGCTGCTGTGGACGCAGACGGCTGTGCCGCACCTGCCCAAAGCCCACCAGCGGCAACGGTACGTTCACGCTAAAGCTCCCTGGTGGCCGATATCGGCCAATAGGCGCTGTGCCGCAGCCAGCCCGGCCTTGAGGCCGTCTTCGTGAAAACCGTAGCCCATCCAGGCACCGCAATAGTAGCGACCGTTTTCACCCTGCAAGGCATCCATGTGGCGCTGTGCCGCCACCGCAGCGAGATCAAACACTGGGTGGGCATACTCGTACCGTCCGAGCACTTTGTCGGCGGCAATCGGTCGCACCGGGTTGAGAGACACCACCACCGGTTGCTCCCAGGGCAGCGGTTGCAGGCGATTGAGCAGGTAATGCAGGCACACCTGCGCACCTTCCTGCCCCGGCACCGACGAGCGCTCATAGTTCCAGGCGGCCCAGGCACGCTGGCGTACGGGCAGCACGGTGGTATCGGTGTGCAGAACTGCCACATTCGCCTGATAGCCGATGGCACTGAGCGTGCTTTGCTCCTTGCTCGAAGGAGCGGCCAGCAGGGCCAGTGCCTGGTCGGAGTGGGTGGCAATGATGACTTTGTGAAAGCACTCCACCCCGGAGTCTGTGGCAATCAATACCGAACCCTGCTGCTGGGTGTCTGTGCTGTCGGATGAAATGCGTCGCACCGGAGCATTCAGGCGCTTGTCTGCAATGTGCGCGGCGATTCTGTCCACGTAGTTCCTGGCACCGCCCTGCACCGTCCACCACTGAGGCCGGTTGGTGACTTGCAACAGGCCATGGTTGTAGCAAAAACGCACCATGGTGGAGACAGGAAACTGCAGCATCTGGGCTGTCGGGCAGCTCCAGATGCAGGCCATCATGGGGAGAAAGTACCAATCGCAAAAAGCCTTGCCGAAGCGGTGCTCCTGCAAAAAATCACCCAAAGGCTGCGCCATCTGAACGGCAGCACCTGACTGGGCCAGGCCCGTTGTCAAGGCGTTGAAACGCAACAAGTCCTTGAGCATGCCCCAGAAGCGCGGGTTGAGCAGGTTGGCGCGCTGTGCAAAGACCGTGTTGAGGCTGGAGCCGCTCCACTCCAGTGCGTCACCCGATGCAAAATCGCGCGCCTGGACGGAAAACGACATATCCGATGGCGCTGTAGCCACCCCAAGTTCGGCCAGAAGTCGGATCAGTTGAGGATAGGTACGCTCGTTTAGCACCAGGAAACCAGTATCCACGCCGTGGCTAACCACGCCGTGCGATGTGGGCAACGACACGTCCACGGTGTGGGTATGACCGCCAAAATACGTGCCGGCCTCCAGCAGTGTGACCTCTGCTTTGCCCTTGAGCGCATGGGCGGCAGCCAGTCCCGCGATTCCCGATCCAACGATAGCAACTTTCATCTGTGCGCAGAACTTTCATCGGTGTTGATCGAAAAATTACCGATCAGTATTTACTAGACTATACAGTATTATTTTATCCAATGTGTTTTATCGTCAGACTTTGCAGGTTAAAATTTGACCATGGCTACTTCCAATGTTGTAAAAGTCTCCTTCAAGGAGCAAATGTTGCAGGCGCGTGAAGACGCGATCATTCAGACCGTCAATCGCCTGCTGGCTGAAAAAGGCTTTGAGGCCATGACCGTGGACGAGGTCGCAGCCGATGTCGGCATTGCCAAAGCCAGTCTGTACAAGCACTTTCCCAGCAAAGAAGACCTGGCGGCTGCCGCCATGGTGTCGGTGATGCGCCGAGCGCAGTCCTTCCTCGATTCCCTGGCAGACGATCTGACGGCGCTGGAGAAACTGCGCCAGGTTGTACGCTGGACCATGGGCTTGAAACTGGCAGGCGAAATGCCTTCTTTGCCGAGCCAGAACTCGAGCCTGCGCACCACCTTGATGGGCAACAGGGATTACATGGATGGTCTGATGGACGTGAGTGACCGGTTGGGCGCCTGGATCGAATTGGCGCAGGAACAAGGCTTGCTCAATACTGGCTTGCCAGCCATTGCGGTGCTCTACACCCTGTTTGCCCGGGCGTGTGACCCGGTGCTGGAATTCCTGAAGATGGGAGACCTGTACAGCGACGACCAGATCATCGACATGGTGCTATCCACCTGCTTCGACGGGCTGCGCAAACGCTGACAGTTTCAGCAGCCGCCGCTGCGCATCAATCGGTTGCGGCTACAGCGCGGCCCTGCACAAGTTTGGCAAACACCACACTGGCACAGACCCACTGGGCAAAATACATCGCCGAGCCGACGCGGTGCCATAGCGCCAGGTTGTCACGCGCCACGATTTGAGGCGACACACCAAACTCCACCAGCAACGCCAACAAAACCCCGGACACTACAAAAAGCGTAGCGCTCTGCGCATGCTGCGCAAGCCCTGGCACCCTATTGGACCTGAAAATCAACAGCAACACCATGCCACATACGGTAGACACCACGGTTTGCGCCGAGAAAAGGTGGCCGGCCATGGTGCCTGCCATCGCGGGGCTGGGCAAATGCACAAACAACATGGGGACTACAAAAAATCCCACGGTACTCAGGCTACCCCACCACGCGGCAGCTATCCATGGCGGCAGATTGCGTAACCAGGTGGACGGCATCAGACGTATTGCACCGCCATAATTTCATAGGTCTTGACGCCACCCGGTGCCTGCACGTCGACCGAATCCCCCTCCTCCTTGCCGATCAGCGCACGGGCAATGGGGGAACTGATGTTGACACGGCCAAACTTGATGTCGGCCTCATCTTCACCGACGATCTGATAAGTTACCCGTGCGCCCGTAGACTCTTCCTCGAGTTCCACGGTCGAACCAAACACAACACGCCCCCCGGCATCGAGTTCCGAAGTGTCAATGATCTGCGCAGCCGACAGTTTGCCTTCCACTTCCTGAATGCGGCCTTCAATAAAACCCTGGCGATCCTTGGCCACTTCGTATTCGGCGTTCTCACTCAGGTCGCCCTGTGCACGCGCCTCGGAAATAGCGTTGATGACCCAAGGGCGATCCACGGTCTTGAGTTTGTGCAACTCGGCCTTGAGCATTTCAGCGCCGCGCTTGGTAATGGGAATGGTTGCCATATCAGTCAATCAGGGGGTCAAAAATAACAAGGACAGTACAACGCCAATGGGTCGCACTGTCCTGGAGACGAAACGGGAAGTCGGATTATGCCAATACTTGGTCGTGCAATTGGTCGTGCATGTCCTGCACCGAAATTACCTCGAGATGGTCCAGATACTTCATGCCTTCCACGGCTGCTTCAGCACCCGCAATCGTGGTGTAGGTCGTAACCCGCGCCAGCAAGGCCGACGTGCGAATCTGGCGAGAATCGGCAATCGCATTGCGACGCTCCTCCACCGTGTTGATGACCATGGCCAGAGTCTCGTTCTTGATCATGTCCACAATGTGCGGGCGCCCTTCGGTCACCTTGTAGACCACTGCACACGGCACACCGGTGGCGTTGATGGAGGCCGCCGTTCCTTTGGTGGCCACCAGCGTAAACCCAAGGTCATGCAGTTTGCGTGCAATCTCCACAGCGCGGGGCTTGTCACTTTGCTTGACCGAGATAAACACCTTGCCAGAGCGTGCAATCTTGGCACCGGCACCGAGCTGCGACTTGACAAATGCCTCGCCAAACGTCTTGCCCACACCCATCACTTCACCGGTCGACTTCATCTCAGGGCCTAAGATGGTGTCCACGCCCGGGAACTTGACGAACGGAAACACGGCTTCCTTGACGCTGAAATACGGCGGTGTCACCTCGCGCTGGATGCCTTGCGAGGCGAGCGATTGCCCGACCATGCAGCGCGCCGCCACCTTGGCCAGCTGAACGCCGGTTGCCTTGCTGACAAACGGCACGGTGCGTGAAGCGCGGGGATTGACTTCCAGCACGTAGATCACATCCGTGTCGTCAATGTTCTGAATCGCAAACTGCACGTTCATCAAGCCGACCACATTGAGCGCTTTTGCCATGGCAGCGGTCTGGCGCTTGATCTCCGTCACGGTGTCAGCCGACAGGCTGTACGGTGGGATGGAACAAGCCGAGTCGCCACTGTGCACACCGGCTTGTTCGATATGCTCCATCACGCCGCCGATGTAGGTGGCGCCCGTGTCGTCGCGCACACAATCCACATCGCACTCAATCGCGTCATTCAGAAAGCGGTCCAGCAGCACCGGTGAGTCGTGGCTCACCTTCACGGCTTCGCGCATATAGCGCTCCAGGTCCCGCTGCTCGTGCACGATTTCCATGGCGCGCCCACCCAGCACGTAGCTAGGGCGCACAACCAGCGGGTAGCCCAGCGCGGCTGCCTTATCGAGCGCCTCCGGTTCCGTGCGCGCCGTGGCGTTGGGCGGTTGTCGCAAGCCCAACTCATGCAGCAACTTCTGGAACCGCTCGCGATCTTCCGCGGCGTCGATCATGTCGGGGCTGGTGCCGATGATGGGCACACCATTGGCCTCCAGATCCAGCGCCAGCTTGAGTGGTGTCTGCCCCCCGTACTGCACGATCACGCCAAGTGGCTTTTCCTTGTCGACGATTTCCAGCACGTCTTCGAGCGTCAGCGGCTCAAAGTAGAGACGGTCTGAGGTATCGTAATCCGTGGACACAGTCTCGGGATTGCAGTTGACCATGATGGTCTCGTACCCATCTTCGCGCATCGCCAATGCGGCATGCACGCAGCAGTAGTCAAACTCGATGCCCTGGCCGATGCGGTTGGGTCCACCACCCAGCACCATGATCTTCCGGTTCGAAGTGGGTGCTGCTTCGCACTCCGCCCCTTCCGATTCATAGGTCGAATACATGTACGCAGTGTTGGTGCCAAACTCGGCGGCGCAGGTGTCCACACGCTTGTAGACGGGCCGCACTCCGAGTTCGCGGCGCTTGTTGCGCACGGCGGTATCGGTGGTTTTGAACTGCTTGGCCAGGCGACGGTCCGAGAATCCCTTTTGTTTCAAATTGCGCAGTGTGCCCGCGTCGATCTGCTCCAGCGCCGACGCGCCGTGTGCAAACGGCAGGCGCTCGATCTCCAGCTCAATCTGCACGATCTGCTCGATCTGCACCAGGAACCAGCGGTCGATCTTGGTCAGCTCGAATACTTCCTCGACGCTCCACCCGGCTGCAAAGGCGTCTCCCACGTACCAGATGCGCTCCGGGCCGGGCTCTCCCAGCTCGCGCTCGAGCAATTCGCGGTCCTGGGTCTTCTCGTTCATGCCATCGACACCCACCTCCAGACCTCGCAATGCTTTCTGGAAAGACTCCTGGAAGGTGCGCCCCATCGCCATCACCTCGCCCACGCTTTTCATCTGGGTAGTCAAACGGCTGTCAGCTGCAGGGAACTTCTCAAAGGCAAAACGCGGAATCTTGGTAACCACGTAATCGATGCTGGGCTCGAATGAAGCCGGCGTTGCGCCACCGGTAATGTCGTTGCGCAACTCATCGAGCGTAAAGCCCACGGCGAGCTTGGCCGCCACCTTGGCAATCGGGAAACCGGTTGCCTTTGATGCCAAAGCGGAAGAACGCGATACGCGGGGATTCATCTCGATCACGATCATGCGGCCGTCTTTCGGGTTGATCGCAAACTGCACATTCGATCCACCGGTGTCGACGCCGATTTCACGCAGCACCGCCAGCGAGGCATTGCGCAAAATCTGGTATTCCTTGTCGGTCAGGGTCTGGGCAGGTGCCACGGTGATCGAGTCCCCCGTGTGCACGCCCATGGGGTCAAGGTTTTCGATGGAGCAAACGATGATGCAGTTGTCCGCCTTGTCGCGCACCACTTCCATCTCGTACTCTTTCCAGCCCAGGAGCGATTCTTCAATCAGCAGTTCGTTGGTGGGCGAAGCTTCCAGCCCGCGCTTGCAGATCGTCTCAAATTCTTCAGAGTTGTAGGCAATGCCCCCACCGGTCCCACCGAGGGTGAAGCTGGGACGGATGACGGTGGGAAAACCCACCAGCTTTTGCACGCCCCAAGCTTCTTCCATGTTGTGGGCAATGCCCGAGCGCGCCGAGCCAAGACCAATCTTGGTCATGGCATCTTTGAACTTCAGACGGTCTTCCGCCTTGTCGATGGCCTCGGGCGTGGCACCAATGAGCTCAACCTGATACTTATCCAGCACACCGTGGTGCCACAGGTCCAGCGCGCAGTTGAGCGCGGTTTGCCCGCCCATGGTCGGCAAAATCGCGTCCGGGCGTTCCTTGACGATGATTTTCTCTACCGTTTGCCACGTGATGGGTTCGATGTAGGTGACGTCTGCGGTCGCCGGGTCGGTCATGATCGTGGCCGGGTTGCTGTTGATCAGAATGACTTTGTAACCCTCTTCGCGCAGTGCCTTGCAGGCTTGTACACCCGAGTAGTCGAACTCGCAGGCCTGTCCAATGATGATGGGACCAGCGCCAATGATGAGAATGCTTTGTATGTCAGTGCGTTTTGGCATATCAGTGTTTTTCCATCAGGGCGATGAAACGGTCAAAGAGAGTTCCGATGTCGTGCGGGCCGGGGCTGGCTTCGGGGTGGCCCTGGAAACAAAAAGCCGGCTTGTCGGTGCGCTCCAAGCCCTGTAAGGTGTTGTCAAACAGACTGATATGCGTGGCACGCAGGTTGGCTGGCAGCGTGGTCTCATCCACCGCAAAGCCATGGTTCTGGCTGGTAATGGACACGCGACCGGTATCGAGGTCCTTGACCGGATGGTTGGCACCGTGGTGGCCGAACTTCATCTTGAAGGTCTTGGCTCCTGAAGCCAAGGCCATGATCTGGTGACCCAAACAGATGCCAAAGGTCGGAATGCCCGCTTCCATCAGTGCAGCCGCTGCCGCGATGGCGTAATCGCACGGCTGCGGGTCGCCCGGACCATTGCTCAAGAAGATGCCGTCTGGTTTGTACGATAGTGCGTCGGCTGCGGTCGTCTGCGCCGGCACCACCGTCACTTTGCAGCCACGCTGCACCAGCATGCGCAGGATGTTCTTTTTCACCCCAAAATCGTAGGCCACCACGTGAAAACGCGGATCCCGGCCCTGACGATAGCCGCCATCCAAAGCCCACTCGCCCTGGGTCCATTCGTAGGCAGTTTGACAACTCACTACTTTGGCCAGATCCTGGCCCGCCATACTCGGCGCCACCCTGGCAGCGGCCACCGCCTTGGCAACCAACGCGTCGGTCACGGCCTCGCCCTCGGCAAGGGCCAGAATGCAACCGTTCTGGGCACCCTGCGTGCGCAGTTGGCGGGTGAGCTGGCGGGTGTCGATGTTGGCAATGGCCACCGTTCCCTGCGCGACCAGATACTGGCCCAAAGTCTGGGTGGAGCGGAAGTTGGAGGCCAGCATCGGCAAATCGCGAATGATCAGCCCGGCAGCCTGTACCTTGTCAGACTCCACATCTTCCGGGTTGATCCCGTAGTTGCCAATGTGGGGGTAGGTGAGCGTAACGATCTGCTGGCAGTAGCTGGGGTCGGTCAAAATTTCCTGGTAGCCGGTCATGGAAGTGTTGAACACCACCTCACCGACCGTGGAGCCGCAGGCTCCGATGGAATTGCCAATGTAGACCGTGCCGTCTGCGAGCGCCAGGATGGCGGGTGGGTTATTTCCCTTGAGAGACAAAAGCACTGGTTTCTCCGAATGGGTTACGGGTACGCCCAAACGCGCTCAAGAATGGCTCTTGGCGGGTATCCGCTGGGATCGACTCCTGGCGGGTGCTTTTTTTGAGGGGATATTGCTTGAAATGCGCTTGGGACGGCTGTTTTCTGGAAAGCCTCCTATTATAGCGGGAGAGGGCCGTTGGCTTAGGGCTCGTGCCCTGGCCCCAATGCAGTCTGTCTTAACGGGTATCCGCCAGCAATCCCTGTACCAACGCCCCCAGAAGAATACCAGCCAATGCCCACAGCAGGTCCAGATTGCCTGCGCCTATGGCTGCAATGGCCGGGCCGGGGCATACACCAGACAGTCCCCAGCCGATGCCGAACACCGCAGATCCGACGGCGGTGTCGCGGTTCCATGCGCTGGGATGCGCTTGAAACTGGTCGCCCAGCAGGGGACGCTGCATTACACGCGGTGCCAACTTGAAAGCTACCAGCGCAACCAAGACGGCTCCACCCATCACCAGCATCAGGCCGAAATCTGAAAATCGCAGAAAGCTCCGCACCACCTCGGGCTGGATCATGGTAGACACCGAGAGACCAAAGCCAAACATGCCGCCCGCCACGAGTGTCGCCATGCTCTGCGCGAGAGTCTTCTGGCGTGCGGTCATGCAAACCACCGTGCGCCCACATTGGCCGTGACGAATGCCGTCGCCATGAAGGTCAACACCGCCAGCAGCGATGGAAGCTGCAGGGAGCCCAGCCCGCAAATGCCGTGGCCCGAGGTGCATCCGTTGCCCAGGCGGGCGCCGAAGCCGACCAAAAATCCGCCCACCAGCAGCTGCCAGGTGGGTACTGAGGTGGTCTGCACAGCCCCGCCCGCGGCACCGATCCACCAAACAACGGCGCCCAGCAACACACCCAGCGCATACACCAGGCGCCAATGCCGTGAGTGCACGAAGCGCGGCTGTTGGAAAAAGGGCCGCTGCACGAGAAATGACCAGGTGCTCGAGAACACTGTGCTCATACCCCCCACGCGGCCCGTCACGACGAACAGCAGTGCGGTACCCAACCCGATGATGACGCCACCCAGGAAATAGTGCTGCAGGCCCATCGGGAAAAATGACATCAACCAATCCATCCAGTACCTCCCTCAAGATTTGTTGCACAGACTGCTGGCGTGCAGGCATATGGCAGCAGCAGCAGCTACGTTCAGGGACTCTTCGCCGCCAGGCTGGCCGATGCGGACAAAATGAGCCGCACGGCCCATCAACTCCTCACTAACGCCCTGCCCTTCATGCCCCAGCACCCAGGCGCAGGGCATGGGGATGCGCAGACGCTGAATGAATTCGCCCCGGTGTGAACTTGTCACCACCAGGGGCAGTTGCAGCGCATCCAGATCTTGCAGCGTCAAGCCTTCGTGCAGTTGCAGTCCGAAATGGGCACCCATGCCGGCGCGCAACACCTTGGGTGACCACAAGGCAGCGGTGCCTGTGAGGGCCAAGACCTGCTTGAACCCAAAAGCACCAGCGCTGCGCAGGATGGAGCCCACGTTGCCGGCATCCTGCACCCGGTCGAGAATCACAGTGGGCGCGCCGGGAAGCAAGGGAGCTGACGCTGGCACATCCAGCACAAATCCCATCTGAGCTGGCGACTCCAGCCCACTGATTTCCCGCAATAACGCATCTTTCACAACTACACTTTTGATAGCTGCTTGCGCATACTGGGCGGGCGCTACAGGCCAGAATGACTCAGAAAATACGGCCAGTGTGGGTTTCCAGCCTCTCTCCAGTGCCGCACTGCACAGGTGATCTCCTTCTACCCAGAAGCGTCCCCACTTGCGATAAGCGGTGTTGTCGTGCGTAAGTTTGCGCAATTCCTTGAGCAACGGGTTGTCGCGGGAGGTGATGACGGAGGAGCTCGTCATAAAACGGCTACCACTGGGGCAAAAGTCTTGCGATGCTGGGGACACGCGCCATGCGCTTTCAGGGCGGCCAGATGCTCGGCCGTGCCGTAGCCTTTGTGACCGGCGAACCCGTATTGCGGGTACTGCGCGTCCAACTCAATACACCAGCGGTCACGCGTGACCTTGGCCAGAATGGACGCGGCTGAAATGGCAGGCACCAACGCATCACCTTTGACAATCGCTTCGGCCGACACGTCCAGCACCGGCAGGCGATTTCCGTCGACCAACACCTTGGCCGGCCGTAGTCGCAGCCCCTCCACGGCGCGGCGCATTGCCAGCAGGGTCGCCTGCAGGATGTTGAGCGTTTCAATTTCCTCCACGCTGGCCTGGGCAATCGAGCAGCAAAGTGCTTTTGCCCGGATTTCATCGAACAGCTTTTCCCGCCGCAAGGCAGTCAGTTTCTTGGAGTCGGCCAATCCCTGGATGATGCACCGCTCGTCGAGGATGACCGCCGCCGCCACCACCGGACCCGCCAGCGGACCGCGCCCGGCTTCGTCCACACCCGCCAGCAGGCCCACCGTGTCCCAGCGCAATTGGCTGCGCAGCAGCCGCGCCTGGTGAGCAAGTTCGCGTTCAGCGCTGGAGGACTTTTTGGATCGCATCGGTGGCTAGGGTAGCGGTATCGCGCTGCAACTCTTGGTGCAACGCTCTGAAACGGTGTTGTAGTTGCTCAATTTTCGCAGGGGCCTGGTGTTTGGCGTCCAGCCACGCCAGAACTCCCTGTGCCAAGGCCTCCGGCGTAGCCTGGTCCTGCAATAGCTCAGGCACCACAAATGCTTCGCACAGGATGTTAGGCAGGCCCACCCAAGGCTGCAATTGCTTTCGCCGCATCAGTTGCCACGACAGCCATCCCATGTGGTACGCAATCACCATCGGGCGCTTGAACAATGCCGCCTCCAGTGTGGCAGTACCACTGGCAATCAGGGTGACATCACACGCGGCAAGTACCAGGTGTGACTGACCCGCCAGAATAGTCAAATATGGCGCTGTGCCACTTTCCACTGCCAGACGGTCGATCAACGCCTTCAGGCCAGGAACCGCGGGCACTATGAATTTTGTAGCTGGTCGCGCTTGTCGGATAAGCGCTGCAGCCCGAAAGAACCTCAATGCCAGATGCGATATTTCGGAGCTTCTGCTGCCCGGCAGCAAGGCGACCACGTCATCCGCATCGTCCAGCACCAGAGCGCGCCGAGCGGCCGCACGGTCTGGATCCAGTGGGATTACGCTGGCCAGGGGGTGGCCGACAAAGCTGGCCGAAATGCCATTCTTCTGCAACAGGGCGGGCTCAAACGGGAAGATGCACAGCACGTGGTCGGTGCTGTTGCGAATTTTCTCCATGCGCTCAGCGCGCCAGGCCCACACCGACGGCGAAACAAAGTGAACGGTCTTGATTCCCTGCGCCTTGAGCGACGCCTCCAGACCAAGATTGAAATCAGGCGCATCGACGCCAATAAACAGATCCGGACGCTGTGCCAGAAGTCTGTCGCGCAACTGGTTGCGAATGCCCAGAATCTCGCGATAGCGGCGCAGCAGTTCCCAGCTGAATCCATGCACCGAGAGTTTGTGGTGCGGCCACCATGCCTCGAACCCGTGCTGGGCCATCTGCGGACCACCAATGCCGACAGCCGTCAGCGCACTCCAGCGCGAACGCAAGCCACCCAGGAGAAGCCCGGCCAGCAAGTCACCGGAGGCCTCGCCTGCCACCATGGCGAGGTGAGGATGTTTGCTAGGCATCGCTTGGGTAGATCAGCGTACGATGCCGCGATCCGATTGCGCCAGAAAATCCAGCATCATCTGGACATCGGCATTGCTGTCGGTCTGCTCGCCCAGCAACTGCGCCATCTCGACCTGCGCAGCGGCCAGCGTCAGTCCCTGGCGGTACAGCATTTTGTGCATCTGCTTGATCACGGCAATGCGCTCAGGTGTAAAGCCACGACGGCGCAAGCCTTCCTGGTTGATGCCCGACGCCGCAGCCGGGTTGCCAGCGACTGTGACATAGGGCGGCAGGTCCTGCGCCAGACGGGTCTGAAACCCGGTCATGGCATGGGCCCCGATACGCACAAACTGGTGCACGCCCGAAAGCCCACCCAGAAATACCCAATCACCGACATGCACGTGCCCGCCCAGCGTGGCACCGTTGGCAAAAATGGTGTTGTCGCCGACCTGGCAATCGTGTGCGATATGCACATAGGCCATGATCCAGTTGTCACTGCCAACCCGCGTCACTCCGGCGTCGCCGGGCGAGCCAATGTTGAAGGTGCAAAACTCACGGATGGTATTGCGATCACCGATGATCAACTCGCAAGGTTCGCCGTTGTATTTTTTGTCCTGGGGAATGGCGCCCAGAGAATTGAACTGAAAAATACGATTGTCGCGACCGATAGACGTATGCCCTTCGATCACACAATGTGGCCCAATAGTCGTTCCGCCACCAACACGAACGTACGGGCCGATCACCGAGTAAGGGCCTACCGTGACCGATGCGTCCAACTCGGCCGATGGGTCTACCAGTGCAGTGGGATGGATAGTGCTCACGACGTGAATCCCCTGAACCTCAGGCAACGTTGCGCATGGTGCACATCAATTCGGCTTCGCATGCAATGTTGCCATCTACCCTGACCACGCCCTTGAACTTGAAGATGCCGGACTTGGCACGCAGCAGTTCCACGTCCATGATCAATTGGTCGCCAGGCTCCACCGGGCGCTTGAAACGCGCTGCATCAATGCCAGCGAAGTAGTACACCGTCTTATCATCCGGCGTTACACCCATCGCATCAAACGACAGCAGCGCCGCCGCTTGTGCAAGCGCTTCCAGCATCAGCACGCCTGGCATCACCGGGCGGTGCGGGAAGTGGCCGGTAAAAAAAGGCTCGTTCATCGTAACGTTCTTCAGCGCCTGAATCGATTTTCCTTTCTCCATTGACAACACACGATCCACCAGAAGAAACGGATAGCGATGGGGCAACTTTTTGAGAATCTCGTGGACATCCATCATGGTTTGATCTCTTTTTCTAATGTTTTGATTCGGTCACGCAAGGAGTGAAGTTGCTTGAGTGTGGCCGCGTTGCGTTCCCAGGAGGCGTTGTCATCAACCGGAAAAATACCGGTGTAATGGCCAGGCTTGAGTATCGACTTGCCGACCACCGTAGCTGCAGAAATATTGACGAAGGGCGCCAGCGTGAGGTGCCCCAAAATGATGGCGCCACCGCCTACAGTGCAGTTGGCACCGATGGTGGCGCTCCCCGCCACGCCAACACAACCCGCCATGGCGGTGTTGCGACCCACATGCACGTTGTGACCGATTTGAATCAGATTATCGAGCTTGACGCCATCTTCGATCACGGTATTCTGTAGCGCGCCCCGATCGATGCAAGTGTTGGCTCCAATCTCAACATCATTACCTACCAGCACCGCGCCGAGTTGCTCAATCTTTTCCCAGGTATCCCCATTGGGCGCAAATCCGAAACCATCGGCACCAATCACCACGCCCGGATGCAGCAGACACCGCTCGCCGATATGACAGTCTTCACCAACCGTTACACGCGACTTCAATACTGTGTGCGCACCGATGTGTGCGCCGCGCTCGACCACACACAAGGCGCCGACACTCGCAGTGGGATGAACGACTGCCTGCGGGTCCACCACAGCACTCGGGTGCACACGCGCAGGTTCTTGTGGATGTGCCTGTTTTTTCCACCACTGGGTGAGCCGGGCAAAGTACAGATAGGGTTCAGCCGTGACGATACATGCACCACGCGTCATTGCCGCATCTTTTGCTTGCACACCCACGATGACGCAAGCGGCACGGGATCCCAGCAATTGCTGCTGGTACTTGGGGTTACTCAGGAAACTGATGTCGGATGGAGTCGCCACCTCCAGTGGTGCCAGACCGGATACAACCACCGAGGCATCGCCTTGCAACTCGCCACCCAACGCGCTGACGATGGTCCCCAGTTCCAAGCGCATGCATCAACCCTCGCCAACGGGCGAACGCCTATTTCGCACTGGAATTGAGAATCTTCAAAACCTTGTCGGTAATGTCATGCTTGGTGTTGCTGTACACCACTTCCTGCAGAATCAGGTCGTACTTTTCAACTTCCGCGACCTGTTTGACCGCCTTGTTGGCTTTGTCCAGCACCTGCTGCAATTCTTCATTGCGACGTGCGTTGAGGTCTTCCTCAAATTCCCGACGCTTGCGCTGAAACTCGCGGTTCTGGTCTGCAATTTCCTTTTGACGGTTGACGCGCTGGCTTTCCGTCAACGTGGGACTGTCGCGCTCCAGCTTTTCGCCCATCGCCTTGAGTGTGGGCTGCAAATCACCCAACTCCTTTTGGCGCTTGGAAAATTCAGACTCGAGCTTCACCTGTGCCGCCTTCGCAGGCCCAGACTCCGTCGTAATGCGTTGGGTATTGATGTATCCCACACGGGTAAAGTCCTGCGCGACCGCACTGACAGACAATGCAGCAACAGCCAAGCCCATCAAGCAGCGAAATTTAAGTGTCTTCATTAGAAAGAGGTTCCAATCTGAAATTGCATGGCCTGAATTTTATCGCTATCGAACTTGTTGATCGGTTTGGCAAACGCCAGTCGCAGTGGCCCGACAGGTGAAATCCAGCTGATGCCCACTCCAACAGAGGTCCGCAGGTCGCCCAACTGAATGGCTTCATCCTGTCCGAAAATACCGCCCGCGTCCGCGAAGCCGTACACCCGCAAGGTTCGGTCACTGCCTCCGCCCGGCAATGGAGACAGCAGTTCGGCGTTGAACGTGATCTTCTTGGTTCCTCCCGTTGCCACCGCTGAAGTTGTGAGCAAGGCATTGCGTTGCGCACCCGTGGTCAGGCTACCCTGCTCGAAACCGCGAACCGAACCCAAGCCGCCGGAATAGAAGTTCTTGAAAATCGGATAGGGTTGCCCGTCTGTCCCGGAACCGACAGAAACTTCGCTGTTGAACGCGGCTGTAATCTTCTTGGTGACGGGGTAAAACTGCTGAAACTGGGCCGTTCCACGTGCGTAACGAAGTTCACCGGCGACACTCCACTCCCCAGACACGCGCATGACACGACCGGTGCTCGGAACCACCGCACTATCACGCGTGTCGCGCGCCCAACCGACCGTCAAAGGTATGGCATTGCTCACCAGTCCAAACTGGTTTGCAAAGTCCATGTACACGGTGGGCAGCAAGTTGCCGGGAACTATGGCGGTACGGTCTATGCCCGCGCCAAAAAACACGCGATCTGACTCCGTGAACGGCACACCGAAGCGCACGCTTGCCCCAGTGGTTTCAATCGCGTAGCTGTCGATATCGGCGTAAGGCTTCGAATTGCGCTGGTACAGGTCAATCGTCCGCGACACCCCATCCTCGGTAAAGTATGGATTGGTGGTGTTAAAGACCAGTGTGCGATTGACCTTGCTGGTGTTGAGCTCGACGCCCAGTGAATTGCCGGAGCCAAACGCATTGTCCTGTTTGAAACCGAAAGAAATTCCAACACCGTCGGCACTGGAAATGCCGGCGCCCAGGCTCAGTGTTCCCGTCGGTTTTTCGACCACTGTGATCGTCACGTCCACCTGATCGGGCGAACCAGCAACCTCCTGGGTGTCGATAATTACTTCCTTGAAATAGTCCAGCCGGTCCACACGATTGCGCGACTGGCGGATCTTCTCACCGTCGTACCAGGCTGCTTCAAACTGGCGAAACTCCCGGCGAATGACTTCGTCGCGGGTGCGGTCATTGCCTGCCACGTTGATGTGGCGAACGTAGGCACGCCGCTGTGGGTCCACTTGCAAAGTGAGTTCGACCTGATTGGTTTCGCGGTCAATCTCGGGGCGCGCTTCCGCTCTGGCAAAAGCAAATCCGAAATTACCAAAATAGTCGGTGAAGGCCTTGGTGGTCTGCGCCACTTTGTCGGCGTTGTAAGGCTCACCCGGGCGGATCGCAATCAGCGAGCGAAATTCGTCCTCTTTGCCAAGGAAATTTCCCGCCAACTTGATTTTCGAGACCACGAATCGCTCACCTTCAGTCACATTGATGGTGACTCCGATCTCCTGCTTGTTGGGCGACATCGCCACCTGGGTCGAATTCACCTTGAACTCGAGGTATCCACGGGTAAGGTAATACGAACGTAACGATTCGATATCCGCATTGAGCTTGGCGCGCGCATACCGGTTGGACTTGGTGTACCAACTAAGCCAACCGCCCGTATCCTGGTCAAAAAGTCCGAGCAGGGTCGACTCAGAAAAAACTTTGCTACCAACGATCCGAATGTCGTTGATCTTGGCGATGTCACCTTCAACAACCGCAAAAGACAAATTGACGCGATTGCGCTCAATCGGCGTCACCGTTGTTACCACCTCGGTTGCATACATGCTTCGGTTGATGTACTGGCGCTTCAACTCCTGTTCGGCCCGATCCACCAAAGCCTTGTCAAACGCACGGCCATCTGCCAAGCCGATGTCCCGCAGCGCCTTTTTTAGCACGTCCTTGTCGTATTCTTTTGCGCCGGTGAAATCCACATCGGCAATGGTAGGGCGCTCTTCAACGACCACCACCAAAACCCCCGAATTGACTTCGATACGCACATCCTTGAAGAGGCCAAGCGCAAACAGTGCGCGGATCGATGCCGCCGCCTTATCGTCGCTGTATACGTCACCTACGCGCACCGGCAGAGATGCAAACACTGTCCCGGCCTCGACCCGCTGGAGGCCCTCCACCCGAATATCCTTCACTGGAAATGGGTCGATCGCCCACACCACATTGGCGTAGACCGACAAAGCACCATAGAGCACCCATGGGCGTATAAATTTTCGATTGAAATGCATGTTTACCAATTCAAGTTTCACCGGCGTTAAGACGCATCCGGACCGTTAACCAACCAAACGCGCGACATCGTTGAAGACTGCTACCGACATCATCACGAGCAACGTGGCTATTCCAAGCCGCTGCGTTGCATCCATCCAGAATTCCGACACCGGCTTTCCGCTGACCGCTTCCCAAAGATAATACAACAGGTGTCCCCCGTCCAAGACCGGCAACGGCAACAAGTTCAACACCCCCAAACTGATACTGATCAGCGCGAGAAAAACAAGGTAGGAAGTTATCCCCATAGCCGCCGACTTTCCGGCGTAATCCGCAATGGAGATCGGTCCACTCAAATTCTTGAGCGAAGCTTCGCCGACCAGCATGCGCCCGATCATGCGCACCGTGAGCAGCGACACCTCCCAGGTGCGGACAACAGCGCGCTCGAGCCCCTCCCACAAATCGTATTGAACCATCACGGTGGTCGGCGCGGCCCCAATGTACGCCCCTACGCGGCCAATGGTGGCACCGTTCTCCATGACCGACTGCGGGACTACGGTAAAGCTATGTAAAACACCTGCACGCAGTACCGTCCACTGTTGGCCGCGCGCCGCGCCTGCAGGGGAAAATGCTCGAATCAGTTCCCGCAACTGTGCCGCATCGATAATCGCCGTCCGGTCCACTTCCAGCACGCGGTCGCCCTGCTTCAAACCCGCTACCTGCGCGGCACCTCCGGCCACCAACTCACCCAATTGGGCCACCGACAGGGGCGCTGTGAGCCCGATGCGCTTGAGCAGTGCAGTGTCATCAACACCATCCTGGCCGAGCTCACTGAGCGCCAATCGGGTCGTCCGCTCAATACTTCCAGAACGCTCGGTGTAGTCCACGCGCAAATCCTGGCGCTCCAGTGCGGCGCGTATCAGGTTCCAGCGAAACGCGTCAAAAGATTCAATGGTCTGTGGCGCATCCCCCTCCACACTAACCCGCAGGATACGTTCGCCCCCAGAAAAACCGGCTGCGGCGAGTATGGACCCTGCAGCAGGCCGCGCAATCAGAGCTTCCGGCTGCGCAACACCGGTCCAGTTCACCCCTGCATACAGAAGCACTGCCAAAATCAAGTTGGCCAACGGCCCTGCCAGCACGATCAACGCCCGGCGCATCAGAGGCTGGGTATTGAATGCCATGTGCCGCAATTCGGCTGCGACTTGTCCTTCAGCCTCATCCAGCATCTTGACAAAACCACCCAATGGCAGCGCAGAAATAACGAACTCGGTACCCGACCGCGGCGAGGTCCAACCCCACAACTTGGGGCCAAACCCAACCGAAAACCTCAGCACCCGTACACCAAAGGCACGCGCCATAGCAAAGTGGCCCCACTCATGGACAACAACAAGCAGTCCAATTGCGACCAGAAATGCAAGCGCCGTCACCATCGTGGAAACTTCAATCTATCGACCAAGAGTTGCCACCAGATCCTGTGCCACCCTGCGAGACTGCGCGTCGAGTTCCAGAAGTTCGTGCAACGACCGCGGGCAAGCAACCTGGACAGCCTCCAGGGTTTCGCAATTGACGCGATGGATCTCATCAAAGCGAATTTTTTCATCAAGAAACGCCGCCACCGCGACTTCGTTGGCGGCATTGAGCACAGCGGTAGTGCCTGTGGGCGCATCGAGCACTTGCCAGGCCAGCGCCAAGCCCGGGAAGCGGACCTGATGGTCGCGTGTACTCATGGGTTCGAAGGTAAGTCCACCAAGGGTCGAAAAGTCGATCGCCGCAGCGCCCGAACGCACCCGTTGGGGCCAGGACAGTCCGTACGCTATGGGACCTCGCATGTCTGGAGTTCCCAATTGAGCGACCACCGAGTTGTCAACGAACTGAACCATGGAGTGAATCACGCTCTGCGGATGGATTACAACCTCGATCTGCCGCGCCGTCACACCAAACAAATAACGTGCCTCGATCACCTCGAGCGCCTTATTCATCATTGTGGCGGAGTCGACAGAAATTTTTCGGCCCATCACCCAGTTGGGGTGGGCACAGGCCTGCGCTGGTGTCACCTCGCACAAGGTCGATGGCTCACGCGAGCGAAATGGTCCGCCAGATGCGGTCAGGATGATTTTGTCAATGCGATCGACCCAATCGCCAGGATTTTCAGGTAGTGACTGGAAAATGGCCGAGTGCTCACTATCAATGGGCAGCAAGGTCGCACCACCTTCTCGCACGGCATCCATGAACAGCTGCCCACCCACAACCAGTGCTTCCTTGTTGGCCAGCAGCAAGCGCTTGCCGGTGCGGGCCGCCGCCATGCAGGGAGCCAGCCCGGCGGCACCCACAATGGCTGCCATGACAACATCGGCTTGCTCATGCGAAGCCACTTCCACCAGTGCATCTGCCCCCCAAAGCACACGCGTTGGCAACGCCAGCGCCCGCAGGACTTCTGCCAAACGTCGCCCGTGCGGTTCGCTGGCCATGACGGCAAAAACAGGTCTGAACGTGGCGCACTGCGATGCCATCAGTTCAACGTTGACGGAAGCGGTCAATGCGAAGACACCAAATCGCCCCGGATGCCGCGCGATGACATCGAGCGTGCTGACGCCGATGGAGCCGGTGGAGCCCAAAACAGTGATTTGCGCCTGGATCTGCGTCATAGTGAACCGAGCATCATGGCAAGTGGAAGCACCGGCAGCAGCGCGTCCACACGATCGAGCACGCCGCCATGCCCCGGAAGCAGCCCACTGCTGTCTTTCACACCCGCGCTGCGCTTGAACAACGACTCGGCCAAGTCGCCAACCACACTCATCATGGTCAGGAACAACAAGGCCAACAGCATGAACACGGTACCCACTTGCGCAAGGCGACTATAAAGACTCACATCGTGCATCGAAAAAGTGACGTCAGCGTTGCGCCAGACCAAAGCAACAACAATGACTCCAACCGCTCCCCCTATCACCCCTTCCCACGTCTTGCCCGGACTGATTGACGGGGCGAGTTTGTTGGCAAATAGCCGACCCCCAAATGCCCGCCCTGCAAAGTAAGCAAATACATCAGCCGCCCACACCAGAAACAGCACAGAAAACAGAAAATTTATCCCGATGATGCGGGCTTGGACCACAGCCAGCCATGCCGTCCACAAGGCACACAACCCACCGACCAACCGCAGCGCCCTGGGAACACGATTCCAGCTAGCCACCCCCGAGCGCAAGAGCCAGGCAGACATAATTACCCACCCACCACCGCTCGAAATCCACAGCAACGGCACACTGGCGTGTACAAGGCCTCCGGCCCACGCGCCAATGCATGCAACAGCACACGCCCCGCCCCACAACACCGCTGGTATGGAAGCGCTCTGGTTCAGCCTTGCCCACTCCCAGGTGGCGGCCGATATCAGTACCAAGGCGACGCCTGCAAAAGCCTCGACCTTGTGAAAAAAAACAGCCGGCAGCAAAATAGCCAGAAGTACCAATGCGGTGATGATTCTTTGCTTTAGCATCTCAATGATCCGCGCCATCTGCAGATTGGTGTGATGGCGACACCTGATCTGGAGTTTTGCCAAAGCGACGCTGCCGATGGGCATACTCCTGTAGCGCTTCATCAAGCGCCACCTCATCAAAGTCCGGCCACAGCGCTTCGCTGAAGTACAACTCGGCATACGCCGCCTGCCATAGCAAGAAATTGCTCAGGCGTTTTTCCCCGCCGGTTCGAATGATCAGGTCGGGGTCCGGGCAGTGCGCCAGGGACAAAACGCGCGTCAGGCTGGCCTCCGTGATGGGTTCCTGCAACGCCGCCAAGCGGGCTGCAGCCTGTGCGACGTCCCATCTCCCGCCGTAATTGAAGCAAACATTCAACACGATTCGCGTATTGGTGGCGGTCAGGACTTCTGCACCGTGCAAGCCTGATCGGACCTTTTCCGAAAGTGCTTCCCGGGAACCGATAAACCGCAGTTGAACCCCCTCCTGGTGCAATTGCGATACTTCACGCCCCAGCGCGAACACGAGGATATCCATCAACCCGGATACTTCGTCAGCAGGTCGGCTCCAGTTCTCCGAGGAAAAGGCAAACACCGTGACAACGGATACGCCGCGCTGTACGCTTGCACGCACCAACCGTTTCAGCGACTCAACCCCTTGCTTATGCCCCGCGATCCTTGGCAGATGGCGTTTAGTAGCCCAACGGCCGTTTCCATCCATGACAACTGCCACATGGTAAGGAACTCCTGAAGGAGCAGACATAAATGGAAACGTCAATCAAAGGTGGCGTCAAACCGCCATGATTTCCTGCTCTTTGGTCGCCACCAGGCGATCCACCTCCAAGATGTGCTTGTCGGTAACTTTCTGGATGTCTGCTTCGGAGCGCTTCTGATCGTCTTCCGAAGCGAGTTTGTCCTTCACCAGTTTCTTGACATGTTCGTTCGCATCACGACGAAGATTACGAACTGCGATCTTGGTTCCTTCACCTTCATGGCGGACCAGTTTGGTCAGCTCACGACGGCGCTCTTCACTCATCATCGGCATCGGCACGCGAATCAAGTCGCCCATACTCGACGGATTCAATCCCAGATCGCTGTCGCGAATAGCCTTTTCAATTTTGGGACCCATCCCTTTTTCCCATGGCTGAACGCTAATGGTTCTGGAATCGAGCAGGGACAAATTGGCAACCTGACTCAGTGGCAAGGACGAACCGTAGTAGTCGACATGGACGGTGTCCAGCAATGCGGGGTTTGCTCTACCCGTACGAATCTTGGTTAAATTGTGCTTGAAGGCAGCGATGGACTGGTCCATCTTGCCCTCCGTTGTCTTCATGATTTCATTGATCGCCATACTTCACACTCCATTGTCGCGCAACATTTTGGGGAATGGCTGCCGGGCTAGACGTGCACAAGCGTTCCTTCGTCTTCGCCCATAACAACCCTCTTGAGAGCGCCATGCTTGAATATCGAAAACACCTTGATCGGAAGCTTTTGGTCCCGGCACAACGCAAACGCCGCCGCGTCCATGATGCCCAAATTTTGGGACATCGCGTCGTCAAAGGTGATTTTTGAATAGCGGGTCGCCTCTGGATTTTTCTTGGGATCTGCAGTGTAAACCCCGTCGACCTTGGTGGCCTTCAAAACCATCTCGGCACCAATCTCGGCACCTCGAAGTGCCGCAGCAGTGTCGGTAGTAAAAAACGGGTTGCCTGTACCAGCGGCGAAAATCACTACTTTGCCTTCTTCAAGGTACTGCAGCGCCTTGGGTCGGACATAGGGCTCGACCACTTGCTCGATAGCAATAGCCGACATGACGCGTGCAGTCAGACCCGCCTTGTTCATGGTGTCTCCCAGTGCCAGCGCGTTCATGACCGTAGCCAGCATGCCCATATAGTCGGCCGTGGCGCGATCCATTCCCACCGATCCACCGGCAACACCGCGAAATATGTTTCCACCGCCAATGACAACGGCAACTTCAACGCCCAATCGGGTCACTTCCGCAATTTCATCGACCATGCGGACAATCGTGCCCCGATTGATCCCAAACTGGTCATCCCCCATCAACGCCTCACCTGACAGTTTTAGCAAAATTCGCTTATAAGCCGGGCGTTCGTTTTTCATGGGGAACCTTCGTTAGTGGACTTGGCTAGCGCCGCAAGCGCAACACAATCAGGCAGCGCCTTTGGCCGCAGCAACCTGGGCGGCCACTTCAGCAGCAAAATCATCGACCTTCTTCTCAATACCTTCGCCAACCACATACAGTGTAAATGCCTTCACAGTGGTCGAAGCAGCCTTGAGCATTTGCTCCACCGTTTGCTTGTCATTTTTGACGAACTGCTGGTTGAAAAGCGAAACTTCCTTGAGGTATTTTTGTACACCGCCGTCAATACGCTTGGCCACGATTTCCGCTGACTGCACTGGTTTGCCCGCAGCGGTCGCTACGGCCGCATCCTCTGCAGCCTTTGCAGCGGCCACCGAGCGCTCGCGCTCCACAAGTTCTGCCGGCACATCGGCGCTGGTCAACGCCACTGGCTTCATGGCTGCAACGTGCATGGCAACATCCTTCGCCGCAATATCATCGCCTTCAAACTCGACAACAACGCCGATGCGGGTTCCATGCAGATATGAGGCCAATTTCGCCCCAGACGCAAACCGTTTGAAACGACGGAACGTCATGTTTTCGCCGATCTTCCCAATCAGACCTTTGCGAACATCTTCCAACGTGGGGCCAAATCCATCCTGCGAATACTCCAACAAGCCTAACGCAGCCACATCGGCTGGAGCATGCTTGGCGATCAAACGCGCGGCAGCATTGGCGAGCGCCAGGAAACTGTCGTTCTTGGTAACAAAGTCGGTTTCGCAATTGACTTCAATCATTGCGCCAACGGTTCCTTCCAAGGCGGCGGCAACAACGCCTTCCGCTGTAATTCGGGCTGCGGCCTTTCCGGCCTTGCTGCCCAGCTTTACGCGCAATAACTCTTCGGCCTTGACCATGTCGCCTTCCGCCTCAGTCAATGCTCTCTTGCACTCCATCATGGGCGCGTCCGTTTTTCCACGCAGTTCAGCAACCATGCTCGCAGTAATTGCAGCCATCTTTTCTCTCCGTTTTCTGTTCGTCAGTTTAATGAATGCTAAAAAAAAGGGGCACCAAGCCCCTTCTCAGACCGATTTCAGTCCTAGGCAGCGGATTCGCTCACCTCGACAAACTCGTCCGTGTTTTCTGCAGCAACAGCCTTCACCACATCATCAACGGCGTTGGCGCGCCCCTCAAGGATTGCATCGGCAATGCCACGTGCATAAAGCGTCACTGCCTTTGATGAGTCGTCGTTACCAGGAATGACATAGTCGATACCCTCAGGTGAGTGGTTCGAATCAACGACGCCGATCAATGGAATTCCCAACTTGCGAGCCTCGGCAATCGCAATTTTGTGGTAACCCACATCAATCACAAAAATGGCATCAGGCAGCGTTGCCATATCCTGAATGCCGCCAATGTCCTTTTCGAGCTTCTCGAGCTCACGCGCAAACATCAACTGTTCCTTTTTGCTCATAGCATCCAGACCAGCTTCCTGCTGAACTTTCATGTCTTTCAGACGTTTGATCGAAGTCTTGACGGTCTTGAAATTGGTCAACATGCCACCAAGCCAGCGCTGGTCCACAAAGGGAACTCCGGCGCGCTGCGCTTCCGCCGCAACAGTTTCACGGGCCTGACGCTTGGTGCCGACCATCAAAATGGTGCCGCGCTTAGCAGATAGCTGGCGGACAAATTTGGCCGCTTCCTGAAACATCGGAAGCGATTTTTCCAGGTTGATGATGTGAATCTTGTTGCGATGTCCAAAAATGAACGGCGCCATCTTGGGGTTCCAAAAGCGGGTCTGGTGCCCAAAGTGCACGCCAGCTTCCAGCATCTCGCGCATTGTTACTGCCATAAACTACTCCAAAGGTTAGGTCTTAAATCCGATCCACTTACTCGCCTGCATATAGAATTTCATGCAAGGCAAACACCTTGACAGGATCGGTTTGCGATTGAATTGCCACCGAAACACGTCCGAGAGCAAAACCCAAAGAGTATAACATGTGGGTTGCAAAAACCCGCATCACACCATGAGCCCAGAACTTACCCAAAAACTCGCTTCTGCGGTGGATGCCATGCCAGCATTTCCCAAAAGCGTGCAAAAGATTCTGGAGCTTACACGGGACGTCAACTGCACACCGAAGGATCTGGTCGAGGTGATTGACAAAGATCCTGTGGTTACCGTCAAGATTCTGAAAGTGGTCAATTCGGCGTATTACAGCCTGCCGAAACAGATCACTTCTATCGGCCACGCCGTGGTCTATCTGGGGTTTAACACCATAAAGAACCTTGCCTTGAGTATTGCTGCAATTGGCATGTTGCCCAAGGACAATGACTCGGGGTTCGATGTTCAACAATACCTCCTTCACTCCCTGGCAACTGCTGCAGTGGCCAAGCAGTTGGCAAATCGAGTAGATGACGCGGACCCGATGGACTGCTTTATCGCTGGCTTGCTGCACGACTTCGGAAAAGTTGTCTTCGCCCAGCTGATGCCCAAAGAGTTCAAAGCAGCATTGTTATTGTGCAAAGAAGAGGGCGTACCGTTGCACATTGCTACCCAACAGGAAATTGGTGCGGACCATGCGTTGGTGGGTGCCATGCTGGCAGAGAAGTGGCGTTTCGCCCCGCATCTGATCGAGGCGATTCGCCACCAGCACACGGAGGACCTGAAAGACACCGACATGATCGCCTGCGTTTTTGGAGCAAATCAAATTTGCAAAAAACTAAATTTCGGTTTTGGTGGTAACTTTTGCATTGACGAGTTTCCGCCTACGATCGAACGTCGTCTTGGTGGTTCGCTTGACTCGGTCATCACGTCCATGGGAGACCTCAATTCCTTGTTTGAAGAAGCAAAGATCTTCGCGAAAGTCTGAAAGGCATCTATGAAAGTACGCTTTTGGGGGGTTCGTGGCTCCATCGCTTCACCCGGTCCGAAAACCGTTCGGTACGGAGGCAATACAACGTGCATTGAAATTCGAACCGATAACAATGAACTGATTATTCTGGATGCCGGTACAGGTATTTTTCCCCTGTCACAGATGCTCTTGGCGGAACTCCCCGTCACAGCCAATGTCTTGATTACCCATTCACACTGGGACCACATCCAGGGATTGCCATTATTTATCCCCAACTTCATTCCAGGAAACACTTTGCGCCTTCATGGCGGCTTTGATCCAGTTTCAGGGAAGGGTATCGAGCAGGTTATGTCGGTGCAATTGCAGTACAGCTACTTTCCGGTGCGAGAAGCTGAAATGAAAGCACGGATCGAATATGTGACCCTCACACCAGAACAATCCGTAAAGGTTGGCTCCGCCACGGTCACACCGTATCTCCTGAACCACCCCGTTATCAACTTTGGTTACCGAATTGAGTGCAATGGAAAATCATTGTTCTTTACGGGCGATCACGAACCACCCTATAACATCTATGGCACTGATGATGCCGGACACGACGAATATCAAGTCTTTGTCGATGAAAAAACCAAGAGCATCGAAGATGCGATGCGGGGCGTAGACGTGCTGATCGCTGACAGTTCCTACACCGATGCCGAGTACAAGACCAAACAGGGGTGGGGGCATGGAACCTTTAGCTCAAGCATACACACCGCTCGGACGGCTGGCGTCAAGGTTCTGTTCTGTACTCATCATGAGCCTACGCGCAGCGACGATGCATTGGACATCGCCTTTGGGGATGCCCTGAGAGACAACGCGCAGGCCGATAGTCAGCTAGATATCCGAATTGCCCGTGAGGGCGAGTCATACGAGTTTTGATTCGGCAGAAGATTGCTTATTTACCGACGTTTGCGTGGTGCCTTTTCCTGCGATGCTTCGAGCCTTGACTTGGACTGACCCGCTCTGGAGCCTTTTGGCGCAGTCTTTTTCCTTCCGGCCACCAGGAACTCTGACGCAACTGCGCTTCGGCTCGCGTGCGTCAAGCGCGTTACGTTCAAACGCTCTTCAGAATCTCGCAGGCTGCCTTTTTCACCAGACTGCCGCAGCCCAAGCAATTCACCATCATTGACAAGGCGAAAGTCGATCTTTCGACCGTCCAAATCGACACGACTGACCTGAATGCGAACGCGCGTCCCAATCGCATAACGCATTCCTGTGCGCTCACCGCGCAATTCCTGGCGCATTTCATCGAAGCGAAAATATTCTCCGCCGAGCTCAGTGATATGAACCAGACCCTCGACATACATCGCATCCAACGTGACGAAGATACCGAAACTCGTCGCCGCAGTGACAACCCCGCTGTACTCTTCGCCCAGGTGCTCCTTCATGTACTTGCACTTGAGCCAGGCTTCCACGTCGCGGCTTGCCTCATCTGCACGGCGCTCATTGGCACTGCAATGCAGACCTGCCGCCTGCCAGGCTTGGCCTTCCGCATTCGCTTTTCTTGGCTTGCTTTCGGGGTTCGGGACGCGCGCCGCCAGTCCTTTTTCTAGTCGACGCGCCAACTTGGCGTGCGCCTCTCCCGGAGTTGGCAATGCCGGCAACTGGTACTTGGTCCGCGCCAGAACCGCCTTGATCACCCGGTGCACCAGCAAATCCGGGTAGCGCCTGATGGGACTTGTAAAGTGGGTGTAGGCACCAAAGGCAAGTCCGAAATGCCCGCTGTTAACAGGGGTATAAATGGCTTGCTGCATGGAACGCAACAACATCGAATGGATCTGTTGCGCGTCTGGACGATCCTTGGTCGCCTCGGCGATTGCCTGAAACTCCCCTGGCGACGGGTCATCGCTGATGGACATGCCAACCCCGGTTGCCTTCAAGTAGCTGCGAAGTAGTTCGACTTTCTCCGGTGTCGGCCCTTCATGTACCCGAAACAGCCCTGCATGCTTGCTTTGTGCGATGTAGTCGGCGCTGCACACGTTCGCAGCCAGCATGGATTCTTCAATCAAACGATGTGCCGCGTTGCGTGTACGCGGAACAATTTTTTCGATGCGCCCGGTTTCATCACAAAGAATCTGTGTTTCTGTTGTTTCGAAATCCACCGCACCACGCTTGTGGCGAGCTTTGAGCAAAGCCAGATAAGCATCGTGCAAATTCAGTAGATCGGGCACCCTATCTTTGCGCTTACTTGCCTCCGGTCCACGGGTATTGGCTAATATCGCTGCAACTTCTGTGTAGGTGAAGCGGGCGTGGCTCCACATCAGGGCTGGGTAGAACTGGTACGCACTGACCACCCCTTCGGTCGTCACAAACATGTCGCACACCATACACAGACGCTCTACTTCAGGGTTCAACGAGCACAACCCATTCGAGAGCTTCTCCGGCAGCATAGGAATCACGCGCCGCGGAAAGTAAACACTGGTAGCTCGGTCATAGGCGTCTACATCGATTGCAGAGCCGGTTTGCACATAGTGACTGACGTCGGCAATTGCTACCAGCAGACGCCAACCCTTCATCGAAGACTTGCCACGCCCCAACGTAGCGGGTTCGCAGTACACCGCGTCGTCAAAGTCGCGAGCATCTTCGCCATCGATAGTAACCAATGGAATATCAGTGAGGTCAATGCGGCCCTCCCTGTCTTGTGGGCGCACTTTGTCGGGAAGCGTCCTTGCCAAGGCGACACACGCTTCAGAGAACTCGTGTGGCACGCTGTACTTTCGCACTGCAATTTCGATCTCCATCCCCGGATCATCAACTTCACCCAGGACTTCCTTGATGCGCCCGACGGGTTGACCAAAGAGCGCTGGCGGCTCCACCAACTCAACCACTACGACTTGCCCAACTTTCGCGACGCTCGTTGCGCCCTTGGGAATAAGAACGTCCTGCCCGTAGCGTTTGTCTTCAGGTGCAACCAACCAGACACCACTTTCCTGCAATAGACGTCCGATGATGGGCTGGCATGACCGCTCGATAATCTCCACGACCCTGCCTTCCGGCCGTCCCTTGCGGTCACTGCGAACAATGCGCACCTTGACTCGGTCCTTGTGCAGCACGGCGCGCATCTCGTTTGGCGGCAGGTAAATGTCAGGCGCTCCATCGTCTCGTGACACGAATCCATGCCCATCACGATGACCCTGAACAACGCCGCTTACTTCGTCGAGCAAGCCACTGGTTTGAACAATATTTTTGATATACTTACCCTCTTTCCTGAGATGCCCAGGTGGCGGAATTGGTAGACGCACTAGTTTCAGGTACTAGCGAGTAACTTCGTGGGGGTTCGAGTCCCTTCCTGGGCACCAACCAAATTTGACAATGACAATTGCCACCGACGTTCCGGTGGCTTTTTTTTGTTGCGCAAGTCGGCGCTATTAGCCCTCTCATACTGGCAACGCAACGAGATCGTGTCCTTGAACTCCCACAACACGTGCCTTTGTGAACTCGCCGGTTCGCAACACTTTGCTGATCTTTTCGGGCGGTAGTAGCCGCACAACACCATCGATTTCAGGAGCGTCGGCGTAGGTTCGACCCACTGCACCTTTCTTCCCCATGCTAACGGTTGAGTCGACCAGTACCTGCATCACCGCGCCCACACGGCGCTGCAATTTGGCAATCGAAACTTCTTCGGCCACCTGCATAAAGCGCGCGCGGCGCTCTTCCCTTAGCTCCGTTGGCAACATACCCGGCAGTTCATTTGCTGCAGCGCCTTTGACATCGCTGTACGCGAAGCATCCCGCACGATCGATCTGCGCTTCCTTGACAAAGTCCAATAGATGCGAAAACTCTGCTTCTGTCTCACCCGGAAACCCTGCGATGAATGTACTGCGAACAACGATTTCGGGGCACTTTGCGCGCCACTGCAACAGGCGATCCAGGTTCTTCTCGCCGCTGGCGGGCCGTTTCATCCTGCGTAGAACATCTGGATGGCTGTGTTGCAGGGGAACATCGAGGTACGGTAGCACACGACCGCTGGCCATCAGCGGAATCAAATCGTCCACCGCGGGATAAGGATACACATAGTGAAGACGGACCCATGCACCATAGGGCTCCGCAATTTCACCAAGATGGTCGACCAGTTCGAGCAGGCGTGTCTTCACAGGTCGGCCTTCCCAGAATCCGGTCCGATACTTTACGTCCACTCCATAGGCGGAGGTATCCTGACTCACCACCAACAACTCCTTCACTCCCCCTTCAAAAAGCGCCTTGGCTTCTGACAAAACGTCCCCCACGGCACGTGATACCAAATCACCGCGCATGGACGGGATAATGCAGAACGTGCATCGGTGGTTACAACCCTCGCTGATCTTCAAGTAGGCGTAATGGCGGGGCGTGAGCTTGATTCCCGCAACGCCAAAGGAGTTAGGCACCAAATCAACCAATGGATTGTGTGGCCGAGGCAGACTGGCATGGACCGCATCCATGACCTCTTGGGTCGCATGCGGGCCGGTAACGGCCAGCACTTTTGGATGCATCTGACGCACCAAATTACCACCGTCCTCCGACACCTTGGCTCCCAGGCAGCCTGTCACTATCACGCGGCCGTTCTCGGCCAGGGCTTCACCGATGGTGTCCAGACTTTCCTTGACAGCCGCATCGATGAAGCCACAGGTATTGACGATCACCAGGTCTGCGCCTTCAAAGGTCTTCGACGTTTGGTACCCCTGCGCACTCAGTTGGGTAAGTATCAACTCTGAGTCGGTCAACGCCTTGGGGCATCCCAAACTGACGAACCCGACCTTGGGTGCTTGTATGGTTGGTGAAATTGCTTCGCTCATGCTGCATTGTCTCAGCATTGCCCCGCAACGGTCGACTGGCTACCGCTTCAACCCGAAAGTACCCAAAAACTGCTCTGTCTGCTTCTGCATTTGCTCCTGCAGTTGTTGCAGCATGGGATTGGCAGAGATGCCTTGCATCAGTGGAGCCGGTATGTTGAGATACTTGGCCCACATATCAGGCGTGAAACCCGCTGCTTGCTCACCAAACTTGCTCTGCAAGTCGACCAGTGACTGCATATTCTTTTCCAGATACCCCCCCATCAGGCCCTGCATTGCGTGCCCATAAAAACGGATGATCTGTGCCAGCACCGCTGTTGTAAACATGGGAGATCCGTTGGCTTCCTCCTCCAGAATGATTTGCAGCAAAATACTGCGGGTCAAATCCTCCCCCGTCTTAGCATCCAGTACTACACACGCCTCGTTGTCCATAACCAGTTGTTTGATCTCGGCGAGAGTGACATAACTCGAAGAATCTGTGTCGTAAAGTCTCCGATTGGGGTACTTCTTGATGACCCGTTTATGGCCCTGATGGTCCCGAGGTGTTGTGGTGTGCATGGAGGTGAAGAGCGTGCGCCGGGGCGAATTGTTTCTATTGCAGTGCAGCACATTCTAGGCATCATCCATGGCGTTGTTTCCAAGGATTACCCTTAGATTAACCAATGCATGCAAACCACGCGCCAAAACAAAAAACCCCTGCAAGTCACCGACTTACAAGGGATATTTGGTAGGCGCAATTGGACTCGAACCAACGACCCCCACCATGTCAAGGTGGTGCTCTAACCAGCTGAGCTATGCGCCTGAGTTCTCTCGAGGGTGCGAAGTATAGCAGCAAACCGACTGCCATTTCGAGGTCAGCCCACAAGCTTGGGGGGCTGGGCCATAATTGACGTTTACGTTAACGTAAAGTCTTTCATTTAACAGCAGGAGTTCGTCATGGAAATTGCAGGCAAGGTATTTATCGTCACGGGTGGTGCATCTGGACTGGGGGAAGGTACAGCGCGGGCGCTTGCAGCAAAGGGCGCCCACGTCGTCATAGCCGATATGCAAATTGACAAGGGCGAGGTTGTTGCAAAAGAAATAGGCGGCGCCTTCGTAAAGTGCGATGTCAGTCAGGAGGCAGATGGTCTTGCAGTCGTCTCCAAAGCTTTGGCTTTGGGAAAACTGATGGGCCTGGTGAACTGCGCTGGTATTGCACCCGCAGAAAAGACCATTGGTAAGACCGGCGCGCACACCTTGGCAACATTTACCAAATGCATCACGGTCAATCTGGTGGGCAGTTTCAACATGATTCGGCTTGCAGCGGAGGCTATGGCAAAGAATGAGCCCGAGCCCACTGGCGAACGCGGCGTATTGATCTCGACGGCATCTGTTGCCGCATACGACGGACAGATGGGTCAAGCAGCCTACAGCGCATCCAAAGGCGGCATTGTCGGAATGACCCTGCCCATAGCGCGCGACCTGGCACGCAATGGCATTCGCAACATGACAATCGCTCCGGGGATCTTTGGCACACCCATGATGTTTGGCATGCCCAAGGAAGTGCAGGATTCGTTGGCGGCCGCGGTCCCCTTCCCATCACGCTTGGGCACACCGCAGGACTATGCCAAACTGGCGTTGCACATCTTCGAGAACGACATGCTCAATGGTGAGGTAATTCGGCTCGACGGGGCCATTCGCCTGGCACCGCGGTAAAAAAGCTGCCGCCAGAGTGCTATTCTATTGATAGCTACTTACGCAATCTCCACTTGCCTAAAGTGGCGTTTTAGACACCAAAGCCATCATCGGCAGCGATCACCGCGCCGTTGATGAAGTGGCTTTGGTCCGAGCACAGGGTGACCAGCAACGCGTCGAGATCCTTGGGATGTCCGATGCGTTTGCGTGGCAGCATTTGCACAAGCTTTTGCCCAGCTTCGGTTTGCCAATGGTGGTGATTGATCTCGGTATCGATGTAGCCTGGGCACAATGCATTGACGTTGATGCCAAACTTCCCCCACTCCAACGCCATCGCCTTGGTCATCTGAATGACGGCTGCCTTGCTCATGCAATACACGCCGATCTGAGGTAGCACCCGCAGCCCTGCCATTGAGGCAACATTGACGATGCGCCCGCCGGTGTAATTGCCTGGCGCGGACCCTTTGGCGCGCGCCAGCATGCGCTTGCCGACCTCTTGAGCCACAAAAAAAGCGCCCTTGACATTCGTGTCAAACATGAAGTCGTAGTCCTTGGGAGAGACATCCTGCAAGCGCTGTGTCGTACTCACGCCCGAGTTATTTACCAAAATGTCGATGGAGCCTACCTCGGTCTCGGCGTGTGCTACTGCGGACTTGATCGAATCATGATCGGTTACATCGAGTTCGATCACGTGCGCATCCCCGCCCTCGCCATCAATCATGGCTCGCAGCTCCTTGAGCTTCTCAACACGACGACTGGCGAGCACAACCGCAGCACCAGCGCCCGCCAACGTGCGTGCAAATTGAGCGCCCAGTCCGCTGGACGCGCCAGTAATGAAGGCAACCCGGCCAGAGAGATCGATGGTGTATGCCATTTAGAGAGTCCTCACTTTAAAAAATTTCCGAAGCTCACTGCCAAAGCGCAGCGAATAAAATCCTGCCTGAATCTGTCCACCATTATCAAGCGAGACGCACCATGACCAACGAAGAAATTCTGGCCCAGTTTGGCCCCCGAGAATCGATGGAATACGACGTTGTGGTCGTTGGGGGTGGCCCTGCCGGTTTGGCCGCGGCCATCCGCATAAAGCAGTTGGCCGCAAAATCCGGAAAAGAGGTGTCGGTAGTCGTGCTGGAAAAGGGCTCTGAACCCGGGGCGCACATTCTTTCGGGTGCAGTTATTGACCCGCGTGCGCTGAGCGAACTCATTCCCGACTGGAAAGAACGTGGTGCGCCGCTGAACCAGCCGGTGACTGACGAAGCCATGAGTTTTCTCAGCGAAACTTCTGCATTCCGTACTCCCAACTTCCTGCTTCCCGAATGTTCGCAGAACCATGGCAACTATGTAGTGCGCCTGGGCAATGTTGTCAAATGGCTGGCCGAGCAAGCGGAAGCCTTGGGCGTGGAAATTTTTCCAGGTTTTGCTGCCGCGGACGTGCTGTTTACGGAATCCGGCGCAGTGAAAGGCGTGGCCACCGGAAATATGGGCGTGAGCAAGAATGGTGAGCCCGGCGAAAACTTCCAGATCGGCATGGAACTGTTGGGCAAGTACACGGTGTTTGCAGAGGGCGCTCGTGGCCACCTGGGAAAGCAGCTCATCTCCAAGTTCAACCTTGATGAGGGCAAAGACCCGCAGACCTATGGCATTGGCATCAAGGAAGTCTGGGAGATTGACCCGGCACGCCATCAGCCCGGCTTTGTCATGCACACCGCCGGCTGGCCCATGGACAGCGACACCTATGGTGGCTCGTTTCTCTACCACTTGGAAGACAACAAGATTGCCATGGGCTTCATCACGGGGCTGGGCTACAGCAACCCTTACCTGAGCCCGTTTGAGGAATTTCAGCGCTGGAAGACGCACCCCAATATTCGCTGGTATCTGGAAGGTGAGGAGCAGGGTCTCAAGCCGGCCAAGCGCCTCGCCTATGGCGCTCGTGCCATCACCGCTGGTGGGCTGCTGTCCCTTCCCCAGACCATCTTTGCCGGTGGCGCATTGGTAGGCTGCGACGCCGGATACCTGAACGTCAGTCGAATCAAGGGCGTGCATGCTGCCATGAAGTCCGGCATGTTGGCAGCTGAAGCAGCGTTTAGCGCCATCGTTGCTGGTCGCCAGCACGACGAGCTCACCGCATACCCTGAAGCATTCGAGGCCAGCTGGCTACACGCCGAGTTGAACAAGTCGCGCAACTTCAAAGCCTGGTTCAAGTGGGGCCTCACAGTGGCCACACTGGCCAACGGGTTCGAGCAATTCGCACTCAAGGGCAATTTCCCCTGGACGCTGCGCCGCGACAAGCCTGACCATGCCTACATCAAGCCCGCGTCCGAGTGCCAACCGATTGTGTATCCGAAACCGGATGGCAAGCTCACGTTTGATCGCCTCTCGAGCGTCTTCATTAGCAGCGCCAACCACGAAGAGAATCAGCCTGCCCACCTCACCTTGAAGGATGCGTCGGTGCCCGTGCAGGTGAATCTTGCAAAGTACGCGGGGCTGGAGGCGCGCTATTGCCCGGCCGGTGTCTACGAGTTCGTCAAGAATGAAGACAACACTGACCGTCTGCAAATCAACGCGGCCAACTGCGTGCATTGCAAGACCTGTGACATCAAAGACCCCACGCAGAACATCGTCTGGGTGACGCCAGAGGGCGGTGGTGGGCCGAACTATACGGGGATGTGACTGCACAGCAACTGCCACTGTGACTTTGCGTGACGGATATTGACTGCCCTTTCGGTTCATTTGCGCAAAGCAGCGAAGATGTGGTCCGATTTCGAACTTTGAGAAGTGTCGCCCCAAGTTTCGGCATTAATCTTTTCGGACAATTCTCCAGCGCCACGGGACTGGGAGTCATAGTACGGCACATAGCCAGGGCGCTGCGCGCCTTGGAAGTTCCGCTGTCATTGTTTGACCTTCCACCGTATTTCAGCAGTGGTGATGTATCGGCAGAGATGCACGATATTGCTCACTTCTTGATTGCCGACTCTCGACAGTTGCACCATCCGATTAATTTGTTCTGCGCACCGGTGATCGATTTTCCACGAATCTTGGAAAGTCTTCCACCCGAAGTTACACAGGGCAAATTCAACGCGGCAACCGTTTGGTGGGAGACCACGAAACTTCATGGCACCTGGATTTCGGGACTAATGCAGTTAGATGCGTTGGTCGCGCCGTCCGATTTTCTGTTGGGCGTCCTTGCCAATTCTGTTCCTGTGACGCCAGTGATCAAGGGCTTTCCGCCCGTCAACATTCCCGCCGGGATCAGCGCTGATCGAAAGTCATTCGGCTTGCCCGCTGGCGCTACCGTGTTTGTCAGCAGCTTTGATCCCAGCAGCGACCCTGCCCGAAAAAACCCCCTGGCTACGATCACAGCATTTAGCATGGCGTTTGCGGCGAGCGTTACCGATGTTCGACTGGTGTTTCGACTCAACAAAGCCTATGCAACAAACATGGCGGAGCAAACTACACGTGCCCTGATGGACGCTGCGCGGGGCGATTCGCGCATTGGTTTTGCCCTTGAACCCTTGAACTACCCGCAAGTGCTGTCCCTGTTTGCAAGTGCTGACGCATACGTTTCCTTGCATCGTGCGGAGGGATTGGGATTGGGCATGCTGGAGTCCATGCTCCTGGGGGTGCCGGTGATCGCCACCGCATGGTCAGGCAACGTGGACTTTATGAACAACCGTGTCGCCTGCCTGGTACGTTACGAACTGGAAAGCGTCACCGGGAATTACTCCTTCTTTCGCGAAGATGTTCTGGGACCTGGCGCGGTTTGGGCCAAACCGGTAATTGAGGACGCCGCGGCGTGGATGCGTCACTTGCATCTGTATCCAGCGGAACGCAGGCGCATTGGCCTTGCCGGCCAGGCGCACGCGGCGCATTTGCAGAAGCATGCGTCTTCACTTGAGTGGCTGCACGAGCTTGCCTCTATCTGGCGTAACCGATTGAACATGCCCCAAATCAATGTCAAGTTAAGCTCCAGACCGCCGGCATGATGTGACAGCCAGATGTCGCCGTTGCACTGGTTTAGAATTCTCCCGGTCAGGAGAGCGTCCGCTGAAGGCGGGCCGCCGAAGGCGCAGGATGGCTGATTGCAGCGGTCTGAACGCTCAGGCAAAAGGACTGACAAGCGTTGGCAGCGTAGCAGTGGCCAGCGACTCCCCACTGGAGAGAGGCGGCACCTGATGCTGCCCACCGAAGGAGCAACCCTTGGCAAGCCGATCGGCAGCTTTGGCGAATCTCTCAGGTAAAGCGGACAGCGGGGGCAGCACGGCGTGGGTGCCCTGGGGTATCTGCGTCGGTAACAGCAATGCCCCTTTTGGAGAATGCCTTTGTCCGCCCCACCCGCATCCCTGTTGACGACACCCCTGAATGCTCTGCACATCGAGCTCGGCGCCCGCATGGTGCCGTTTGCCGGCTATTCCATGCCTGTGCAGTACCCCAGCGGCCTGATGGCCGAACACCACCACACACGCAATGCAGCGGGTCTGTTTGATGTCTCGCACATGGGCCAGTTGCGCCTGGTGGGACCGGATGCCGCCGCTGCGTTCGAGACACTCATCCCCGTCGACGTGATTGACCTGCCCGTGGGCAAGCAGCGTTATGGACTGCTGCTCACCGACGAGGGGACCATCATCGACGACCTGATGTTCTTCAACAAAGGTGATGATGAGATATTTGTGATTGTGAATGGCGCCTGCAAGGTAGGCGACATCGCCCATATCCAAGCAAGAATCGGCAGCCTTTGTCAGGTCATCCCCATGCCCGAGATGGCGTTGCTCGCATTGCAGGGACCTCAAGCCGTAACCGCTCTGTCGCGCATGGCACCTGGGGTGGAAAAGCTGGTTTTCATGACTGGCGGCAATTTCACGATCAACACCGGCACGCAGAAGATTGACGTGTTCCTCACGCGCAGCGGCTATACCGGTGAGGACGGGTTTGAGATCTCGGTCCATGCATCGCAGGCCGATGCGCTGGCCCGTGCGCTGCTGGCGCAACCCGAGGTCAAACCCATTGGCCTGGGTGCACGTAATTCGCTGCGTCTGGAAGCCGGCTTGTGCCTATACGGCAACGACATCGATACCACCACCACGCCGGTCGAAGCCAGCCTGCTGTGGGCTATGCAAAAGGTGCGCCGCGCCGGTGGCGCACGCGAAGGCGGCTTCCCGGGCGCTACAAAAATACTAGCTGCTATCGCAGGTACCACGGGCGCTGGCAGCACAAATGGCACGAGGAAACGGGTGGGACTGATTGCCTTGGAGCGTATTCCGGTGCGCGAGCACACCGAATTGCAGGACGCCGGCGGCAACCGCATTGGCGAAGTCACCAGTGGCCTGCTCGGCCCGACCATCGACAAGTGCGTGGCCATGGGCTACGTGGATGCGACTTTTGCTCCTTTGGGCACCCGGGTCAACGCCATCGTGCGCGGCAAGACCGTACCCATGGAAGTCAGCGCCATGCCCTTTGTACCCACACGCTACTACAGGGGCTGAAGCCCTAACCACTAACTTTTTTTCAGGAGAAACAATATGATCAAGTACACCCCCGACCACGAATGGCTCAAGGTGGAGGGCGCAAGCGCCACCGTCGGCATCACGCACCACGCGCAAGACGCTTTGGGCGATGTCGTGTTTGTCGACCTGCCCGAAGTGGGCAAGACCTACGCTGCCAAGGACGTGGCCGGCGTGGTCGAGTCCGTGAAGGCTGCTGCCGATGTGTATATGCCCGTGTCTGGCGTCGTGACCGAAGTGAATGAAGCTCTGCGCGCCGACCCGGCGCTGGCCAATAGTGATCCGATGGGGGCAGGTTGGTTCTTCAAGGTGACACTGTCCAACTCCGCCGAACTAGACGCTTTGATGGATGAGACCAGTTACAAGACTTACGAGCAGAACGCCTGAAGCCATGTCGTCCCCCACTCCCCTTCCTGAACTCGAGAACGCCAACGAATTCATCGCCCGGCACATTGGCATCAGCGAAGCCGATGAGCGGCTCATGCTCCAGGCAGTTGGCGCTGCATCACGCGCCGCGCTGATTGAGGGCATCGTGCCGCGCTCGATCGCACGCAAGCATGCCATGCAGATTCCGGCAGGCATTACCGAGGCGGCAGCGCTGGCCGAACTGAGGTCTATCGCTGGCAAGAACAAGGTCCTCAAGAGCTACATCGGCCAGGGCTACTACGGCACGCACACGCCCGGCGTCATATTGCGCAACATCCTGGAAAACCCGGCCTGGTACACCGCGTACACGCCCTACCAGGCCGAAATCTCCCAGGGCCGCATGGAAGCACTGGTGAACTTCCAGACCATGGTGTGTGACCTGACCGGGATGCCGATCGCCAACGCCTCCATGCTGGACGAAGCCACCGCCGCCGCCGAAGCCATGACGCTGGCCAAGCGCTCTGTCAAATCCAAGAGCAATGTGCTCATCGTCGCCAGTGACTGCCATCCGCAGACGATTGAAGTCATTCAGACCCGTGCCGCGCCGTTGGGAATTGCCGTCAAAGTAGGCTTTGCGCCCAGTCTGATGAACGAGGGAGACTACTTTGCAGTGATTGCCCAATACCCCTCCACTACCGGCAGCATTCACGACATGCGCGCCGTGGTTGAGCAGGCCCACACCCAGCAGGCCGCCTTCATTGTGGCCGCCGATCTGTTGGCACTGACGGTGTTGGCGGCACCGGGCGAATGGGGCGCCGACATCGCCATTGGCACGACCCAGCGCTTTGGCATGCCACTGTGCAATGGCGGCCCGCACGCCGCCTACATGGCCTGCCGCGATGAGTTCAAACGCTCTATGCCCGGGCGCCTGGTCGGCGTCAGCGTGGATGCGCACGGCAACCCGGCGTACCGTCTGGCGCTGCAAACGCGCGAGCAACACATACGCCGCGAAAAGGCCACCTCCAATATTTGCACCGCGCAAGTGTTGCCAGCGGTCGTCGCGAGCATGTACGCCGTCTACCACGGCCCGCAAGGTTTGACCCGGATTGCGCAGCGAGTGCATCGCTTCACCAGTGTGCTGGCCGCGACTCTGCTGGACTTGGGATACACGCTGCTCAGCTCGGCCTTCTTTGACACCCTGACGCTGCAGGTCGCGCAGGCCGACACGCTGATGGAGATCGCAGTGCGCCAGGGCGTCAATCTGCGCCGTACCGCGACCAATCTCGTGTCCATCAGTCTGGATGAGACCACCACGCGCAGCGATGTGGCACTGCTGTGGTCCATCTTCGCACAACCCTCCGTGTGTTCACGCACATCGGATGCTGCACCGGATTTTGACGCCATTGCCGCCGATGTGGCCAGTGCATTGCCCGCGCACGCACGTCGCACCAGCCCATTCCTGACACACCCGGTGTTCAACTCCTACCATTCGGAAACTGGCATGTTGCGTTACATCCGCATGCTCTCCGACAAGGACCTGGCGTTGGACCGCAGCATGATTCCGCTGGGCAGCTGCACCATGAAACTCAACGCCACCAGCGAGATGATTCCCATCACCTGGCCCGAGTTTGCCGACATCCACCCGTTCTGTCCGTCCGACCAGCGCGCGGGCTATGCGCTGCTTGACCAGCAACTGTGTGACTGGCTGTGCCAGGCCACGGGTTACGCCGGCATCAGCCTGCAGCCCAATGCCGGCAGCCAGGGCGAGTACGCAGGTCTGTTGGCCATCAAGGGTTGGCATGCATCGCGAGGCGATGCCCACCGCAACATCTGCCTGATCCCTTCCAGCGCGCATGGCACCAATCCGGCCAGTGCCATGATGGTGGGCATGCAGGTGGTGGTCACCGCCTGTGACGCCTCTGGCAACGTGGACCTGGCGGACCTGCAAGCCAAGTGCGAGCAACATGCGGCGAATCTCGCCGCGGTGATGATCACCTACCCCAGCACGCACGGCGTATTCGAGACCACGGTCACAGAACTGTGTGCCATGGTGCACAAGTATGGTGGGCGCGTCTATGTGGACGGAGCCAACATGAACGCCCTCGTGGGCGTGGCGGCACCCGGCGAGTTCGGCGGCGACGTGAGCCATCTGAACCTGCACAAAACCTTTTGCATTCCGCACGGTGGCGGAGGTCCAGGAGTCGGACCCGTGTGTGTGGTCGCCGACCTAGTACCGTTTCTGCCGGGTCATGCAACCGGCGGAATTGCTAGCAAAACAGGAGCTGTCAGCGCTGCTCCCTTGGGCAACGCAGCCGTTTTACCTATCAGCTGGATGTACTGCCGCATGATGGGTCCGGACGGTCTGACGCACGCCACGGAGGCAGCCATTCTTGCCGCCAACTACATCAGCGCTCGCCTGAAGGACTACTACCCCACGCTGTACGCCAGTGCCAACGGCAATGTTGCGCACGAGTGCATCCTGGATCTGCGCGGTCTGAAGGAGACCAGCGGCGTCATGGCTGAAGATGTGGCCAAGCGCTTGATGGACTATGGTTTTCATGCGCCAACACTGTCATTCCCGGTTCCCAATACGCTGATGGTCGAACCCACCGAAAGCGAGACGCTGGCCGAGTTGGATCGCTTCATCAACGCCATGATCGCCATCCGGGGTGAGGTGAGCAAAGTCGAGCGCGGCGAGTGGCCACAAGACAATAACCCGCTCAAGCACGCACCCCACACGGCTGCGAGTTTGATGGGCGCGGACTGGGACAGACCCTATGAACGGGAAGTCGGAGCCTTTCCCTTGGCCACATTGAAACAGGTGAAGTACTGGCCACCAGTAGGCCGTGTCGACAACGTGTACGGCGACCGCAATCTGTTCTGCTCCTGCGTGCCGGTCAAGGACTACGCCTGAGGCGGCGGCTGACGCATGGCCGTCTCGGTTTTTGATCTCTTCAAGATAGGCATCGGTCCGAGCAGTTCGCACACGGTGGGGCCTATGCGGGCGGCACGCCAATTTGCTCTGCGGCTGGAGCATGCGCATGCGTTGGAGCAGGTTGTGCGCGTGTGTTGCTGGTTGCATGGCTCGCTGGGTGCCACCGGCAAGGGGCATGCCAGTGACACTGCCGTGCTGCTGGGATTGTGTGGGCAAGAGCCCGACACCGTTGATGTGGAACTGATCGATGCATCACTGGGACGGATTCGCTCAGAGAAATGCCTGTATCTGCTGGGAAAACGCCGCATTGCATTTGATGAGCGCAGTGACCTGAACTTCATGACGGCCCCCCTGCCCTTTCATGCCAACGGCATGCGCTTTGCTGCATACGACGCGCAAGGGAACGAGTTGGCAAGCCGGGTGTATTACTCAGTCGGTGGGGGCTTTATTGTCAGTGACGAAGTGGCAGCCGATGGCACGCGTCAAAAGGTGATTGCACCTGACGCCACGGTATTGCCGATGGCGTTTACCAGCGGCGACCAGTTGTTGCATATTGCCAATCAGGAGGGCATGAGCATTGCGCAGATCATGCGCCGCAACGAGCAACACTGGCGCTTAAACGAAGACATCGACTCTGGTCTGATGCGCATCTGGCAAGTCATGCAGGAGTGCGTGCGCCGAGGTTGCCTGGCTGAGGGAGTTTTGCCAGGCCCCTTCAAGGTAAAGAGGCGTGCCAAAGCGCTGCACCAGGCACTCACTTCCAATCCTGAGGCCGCGCTGCGTGACCCGTTGCAGGTAATGGACTGGGTCAATCTCTATGCACTTGCAGTCAACGAGGAAAACGCTGCCGGTGGCCGGGTGGTGACTGCTCCCACCAATGGCGCAGCCGGTATTGTGCCGGCGGTTCTGCACTACTACAGCCGCTTTGTATACGGTTCCAACGACGCCGGCGTGATGGACTTCCTGCTGACGGCTGCGGCCATAGGCATTCTCTACAAGGAAAACGCCTCCATTAGCGGGGCTGAAGTCGGTTGCCAGGGCGAGGTGGGGGTGGCCTGCTCCATGGCCGCCGGCGCCCTTTGCGCAGTAATGGGTGGCACTCCCGAACAGGTAGAAAACGCCGCTGAGATTGGCATGGAGCACCACCTGGGCCTGACCTGCGACCCCGTCGGTGGTCTGGTTCAGATTCCATGCATAGAGCGCAACGCCATCGCAGCTGTCAAAGCCATTAACGCAGCGCGCATGGCATTGCGGGGCGACGGCTCCCATTTTGTGAGCCTGGACAAAGTCATCAAGACCATGCGCGAAACCGGGGCCGATATGAAGACCAAATACAAGGAAACCGCGCGCGGCGGGCTTGCTGTGAATATTGTGGAGTGCTAGGCATGTCCGAACACACGCCAATGATGCAGCAGTACCTCGCTCTCAAAAGCGCGCATCCGGAAACACTGCTTTTTTACAGAATGGGCGATTTCTACGAGATGTTCTATGCCGATGCCGAGAAGGCAGCAGCCATATTGGACATCACGCTCACCACCCGCGGTCAGTCGGCCGGGCAGCCGATTGCGATGGCGGGTGTGCCGTTTCACGCCATGGAGGGCTACCTTGCCAAGCTGATTCGCCATGGAGAGTCGGTCGCCATTTGCGAGCAGGTGGGCGAAGTCGGCGCCAGCAAAGGGCCGGTCGAGCGCAAGGTGGTACGGGTGGTCACCCCAGGCACGTTGACCGATTCCGAACTGATGAATGAAAAGACCGAGTCGATTTTGATGGCGGTGCATCAGGGGCCGCGCAATCGGTGCGGACTGGCCTGGCTGAGCGTGATGCAGGGCATCGTGCATCTGGCGGAATGTGCACCCGACGAAGTTGCCGACTGGGTGGCGCGGGTTGGCCCGAGCGAACTGGCCTACAGCGTGGGTGTGACGCAAGGGTTCGAGGAGCGGCTCAAGCGTCTGCGCATGGGCAGCACGGTTTACCTGACCGCCCGACCGGAGTGGCAATTTGACACGGCACTGGGCGCCAGAAAACTCTGCGATGTGCTGGGCGTGGCTAGCATGGCCAGTTGGAACGCGCAGGAGTTGGGTCTGGCTCATGCAGCCAGTTCCGCCCTGCTGGGCTATGCCGAGCACACCCAAGGCCGCACACTGACTCACATCAGTGGCATCCAGGTACAACGTGACAATGAACTGATCGACCTGCCTGCCACCACCCGGCGCAACCTGGAACTGGTGCAGACCTTGCGTGGCGAGGACTCCCCCACCCTCTTTTCACTGCTCGATACCTGCATGACCGGCATGGGCAGCCGTCAGCTCAAGAGTTGGCTGCTCACCCCCGCGCGGGATCGCTCCGCCGCTCAAGAGCGCCTGTATGCGATCGCAGCGCTGCGCAGCGGCCTGTGGCAGACCCTGCGCAGCCAACTCAAGGGCTGTGCGGATGTGGAACGTATCACGGCGCGCACTTCGCTGCGCCAGGTGCGGCCGCGGGAACTGGTGGCGCTGCTTCAAACGCTACAAAAAACAGAGCTGCTCACGCAGCATCTACGGGCGCTAGAGGATGAATCGGCTGAAAATTCTGCTCCGTGTCCCCCGCCCGCTTTGCGGGCACCTCCTTTACCTGCGCAGAATTCCCAGCCGATCCACCCTCTGGACGGTTTGCTTGGACAGATTGCGAACGACCTTCTGTCCCCGCCTGACTGCACCGCGCTATTGCTGCAAGCAATTGATCCAGAGCCCGCCGCCCTGGTGCGAGACGGTGGCGTAATCGCTCCTGGTTTCGATGCCGAGCTGGACGAACTACGCGCCATCCAGACCAATTGCGACGCTTTCCTGGTGGATCTGGAAACGCGAGAGAAGGCGCGCACCGGCATTGCCAATTTGCGGGTGCAGTTCAACCGCGTGCACGGCTTTTACATTGAGGTCACGCAGGGGCAAGTAGACAAGGTGCCCGACGACTACCGGCGTCGCCAGACACTGAAAAATGCCGAGCGCTTCATCACGCCTGAGCTCAAGGCATTTGAAGACAAAGCCCTGAGCGCACAGGAACGCGGACTGGCCCGGGAAAAATGGCTGTTTGAGCAGGTGCTCGACCGCCTGCAACCGTTTGTGCCGTCGCTGACCCGTCTTGCACGGGCACTGGCAGCACTGGACGCGTTGTGCGCATTGGCCGAGCGTTCGTTGACGCTGGACTGGTGCGCGCCGCAGTTCGTGCTGGAGCCCTGCATCGATATCACGCAGGGGCGCCATCCGGTGGTGCAAGCCCGCCTGGCGGAGGTCTCCAGCGGCAACTTTATTGCAAACGACACACGACTGGGCAGCAAACAGCGCATGCAGATCATCACCGGCCCGAATATGGGTGGCAAGTCCACCTACATGCGCCAGGTGGCCTTGATCGTGTTGCTAGCCAGCATCGGCAGCTATGTGCCGGCGCAGGGCTGCCGACTGGGGCCGATCGATGCCATCCATACACGCATAGGAGCGGCGGATGATTTGGCGAATGCTCAATCCACTTTCATGCTGGAGATGACCGAAGCGGCGCAAATTCTGCACAGCGCCACGCCGCAGTCACTGGTATTGATGGACGAAATTGGCCGGGGAACTTCCACCTTTGACGGTCTGGCCCTGGCATCCAGCATTGCTACCCAGTTGCACGACAAGACGCAGGCCTTCACGCTGTTTGCCACGCACTATTTTGAGCTGACTGAGTTCCCAGCCACCCACCATGCGGCGCAGAACGTGCACGTCAGCGCCACCGAGTCGGGGCGAGACATCGTGTTCCTGCACGAGATCCAGAGTGGCCCAGCCAGCAAGAGCTATGGCGTTCAAGTGGCACGCCTTGCGGGCATGCCTTCCGCGGTGCTCAGCCGAGCGCGCCATGTGCTCGACGCTTTGGAGTTGCACGCCACCCAGAGTCAAGCCCAAGTTGACCTGTTCGCCGCACCTCCTGCTACAGAAGTTGTAGCTGCTCACGCACTGGACACGGCGCTGGCGGCCATAAACCCTGATTCGCTGAGTCCGCGCGAAGCGCTCGAGGCGCTGTACCAACTCAAGGCGCTGGCTAGCAAATCGTAGGGCTGAGGCAATTGCGGGGCCGATACACTCTAGGTTTCGCATCAACCACTTCCGATATGACCTACTGTGTCGCCATCAAACTCAACGCCGGTCTGGTATTTTTGTCCGATTCGCGCACCAATGCGGGGCTTGATCAGATCAGCACCTTTCGCAAGATGATCGTCTACGAGAAGCCGGGCGACCGTTTCATGGTGCTGTTGTCGGCTGGTAACCTGAGTATTTCCCAGTCGGTGCGTGAAATCCTTCAGATTGAGCGGCTCAAGGACCACCCCGAGGACGAGGGCATCACGATCTGGAACGCCAAGAGCATGTTCGATGCCGCCCGCGTGCTGGGCTCCGCCATCCGCAAGGTACAGGAGCGCGACGGTGCAGCGCTGAGTCAAGCCGGCGTAGATTTCAATGTGTCGCTGATTTTTGGTGGGCAGATACAGGGTGAGGCCATGCGCCTGTTCCAGGTGTATTCCGCAGGTAATTTCATCGAGGCCACACCCGAGACGCCGTATTTCCAGGTCGGTGAGTCAAAGTACGGCAAACCGGTACTGGATCGTGTGATTACACCCACCACCCCACTGGACGAAGCGGCCAAATGCGCACTGGTGTCGATGGACTCCACGCTCAAGTCCAATCTTTCGGTTGGGCTCCCAATGGATCTGGTGGTGTATGAGGCGAACCAGTTCCAAACCGACCGTATTGTCTGCATTGACGAAAACAACCCCTACTTCAAGATGCTGCACGGCAGTTGGGGTCAAAAACTGCGCGAGGTTTTTGACAGTATCGAAGACCCAATGTGGCACGGCGAACGAACCAACATCCCGTTGCTGGTGGAATCTGAACGCAGTCTGCCCCTGAAAAAGATACGCACTCCGGAGGAAAAGCTGATTTGATCATCTTTTCCCAGGCCAATAGTTTCCCCGCTTTCGGACTACGTTGTCGCCACCGCAGCCTCGATCGAGGCTGCAATTCGCAACCTCTCCGAGTGAAATAATGAAACTTGCCGAATAGTGGCGTTTTTGCGTCTATTTCTTGAATTTGCACTGATTCTGGCGGGTACCTTTGCGCATTGATATAAAGCAGATACGATAAATTCGGGTTTGACGGCATCCACTTCGCGGGCGGGCGAGTGGAGTGGCTCGTCGCGAGGAAATAGAGCACTCCGTGTTTGGATTCTTTTTAGCCCTTGCTGCAGTTGCGGCGTATGCCTATTCGAAGAATGGTGGGTCCACGTCGACTTCGTCTGCACCGCCACCAACGTCGTACACCCCCCCACCACTGACCCCTTACGTTCATGTGGACCCCTACGTACCCGAGGGGCAAACTCCTGCGGGCACGACCGACCAAAACTCCCCTTCCAGTAGCCTGACAACAGCAGCACTGGCGGCGATGACGACCGCTCAAATCGCCGCACTCAGCACCGACCAGATAGCTGCGCTTACTACCGACCTGATCAGTGTTTTGACCACCGCACAAATCGCCGCTCTCGAGACGCAAGATATTGCAGCACTGCGCACGGTCCATGTGGCTGCCTTGAGCACCTTGCAAGTCCGGTCTCTGACATCATCGCAACTGGGTGCCTTGGAATCTGCGGACGTCGCAGCTCTGGGCACCAAGGGTATTAGCGCACTAAGCACCAGTCAGATAGCCGCACTTACTACAGGCAATATTGCTGCGCTGACATCGCTTCAGATCCGATCGCTCACACCGGCGCATGTGAGTGCAATGCGGACACATCAAATAGCGGCTCTGTCCACTTGGCAGATTCCCGCACTTACAACATATGCCGTTTCTGCAATGCCAGTTTCGCTAATACCGGCACTGGGCATGGAAAAGATCGCTGCTCTGCTATCTGATCAGATTGCAGCACTCACAACGGCACAGATTTCAGCATTGTCTACAGATCAGGCGCGGGCTATCGAAACTGAGGACATCCAGGCCCTGGGAACCCAATCTGTCAACGCACTCAACAGCGCGGCCGTTGCCGCGCTCACTACCGATCAAATTGCAAGTTTGTCCTCCGCTCAAATGGGCGCACTCAAGACCGCTCACGTCGCTGCTTTGACGTCGAGTCAAGTGGCGGCAATTGAAACCTCCGATCTGGCGGCGCTGGGAACAGCAGCTATTGCCGCTTTAAGCAGTTCGGCCGTCGCGGCACTCTCTACACGCCAGTTGGTGGCCCTGTCCACCCGCCAAATCGCCTCGATGGAGACTGGCGATGTTGCGGCACTTACCAGTGACCAAGTTGCCGCATTGACTTCGGAACAGTTCGCGGCACTGACTACCGGCCAAATGGCTGCCCTGTCCAAGTCCAGCGCCTTCTCCGTGGAGAAACTGAGCCCCGCCGCATTGGCCGGTCTGTCCACGGCCACCATCGCGTCGCTCAGTTCGAAGCAGGTTGCTTCGCTGTCGACCGAGCAGATCGCCGCCCTGAGCACCGCCCAGATCGGCGCACTTTCCACTGCGGCCATCGCAGCGTTGACCACCGATGAGATCGTTGCGCTGAGTTCCGCACAGGTGGGTGCACTGAGCACCAGTCAGATCGGGTCTCTGAACTCCACCCAGAACCCGTGGATATTCCAGCGCTTGGCACGGCCGCGGTAGTGGCACTGAGCAGCACAGCAGTCGGCGCAATGACCACCGCCCAGATTGCAGCGCTGAGCACGCGACAGGTAGCAGCTATCGAGACCCGGGACGTGTTGGCGCTCAACAGCACCCAGGTCGGCGCGCTTTCCTCGACCCAGTTTGCTGCGCTGACCACCGCACAGATCGCCGCGCTCAACAGCACCAATGCTTTGGACCTGAGCCAGCTCACTCCAGCTGCAATCGCAGCCCTGCCTGTTGCCACCATCGCGTCGCTCAGTTCGAAGCAGGTTGCTTCGCTATCGACCGAGCAGATCGCCGCCCTGAGCACCGCCCAGATCGGCGCACTCTCCACCGCCGCTATCGCTGCGTTGACCACCGATGAGATCGTTGCGTTGAGTTCAGACCAAGTCTCCGCACTAACCACCGGACAAATTGCATCTCTAACCACGGACCAGGCGGCTGCCATTGAACCCGTGGACCTCGTGGCATTGCACATTGCCGCAATCATCGCGTTCGGCAAGCTTAGGCTTGCAGCACTCGGTACTGCCCAGGTAGCATCACTTACAACCCAGCAGATTGCAGCCATCCAAAGTAGTGATATTTCGGCATTCAGCAGTAATCAGGTTGCCGCACTTACTTCTTCGCAGATCGCCGCGATGACTCCCGGACAGGTCACAGCCCTCACGGAAAGTGGTGCATTGGATTTGGGGAAATTGAGTCCAGCTACGGTTGCTGGTCTTTCCACAACTACGATTGCAGCCTTGAGTTCCAAGCAGGTTGCGAGTCTGACTTCAGACCAAATTGCGGCCTTGAGTGAATTTCAGATAGCCGTTCTGTCTGCAGCCGCAATTGGTGCGCTGGATGCAGACGATCTTGCCGCAATGAGCACTGCGCAAGTAAAGGCCCTGCAGGCAAGCCAAGTCAGTGCGCTAAACACTACCCAAGTAGCAGCATTGAGCCCTGAGCAAATAGCAGCCTTGGATATCGGCGATATCGCGGCACTCAACAGCAGCCAGGTTGCGGTGCTTTCATCGACCCAACTTGCAGCATTGACGACTGCACAAACTGCGGCACTGGGCAGCGGAACTGTGCTAGACCCGAGTCTGCTGAGCTCCACAGCACTCGCTGCGTTGTCCACAGCATCTATCGCGTCGCTCAGTTCGAAGCAGGTTGCTTCGCTGTCGACCGAGCAAATTGCCGCCCTGAGCACCGCCCAGATCGGCGCACTCTCCACCGCCGCCATTGCCGCATTGACCACCGACGGTATCGTGGCGCTGAGTTCCGCACAGGTGGGTGCACTGAGCACCAGTCAGATCGGGTCTCTGAACTCCACCCAGGTGGCTGCCATTGAACCCGTGGATA
>JFJP01037260.1_pt1 | contig 53298 bp, 31 predicted proteins | sample 431651 | NCBI WGS metagenome assembly JFJP01 (sample SAMN02602958, study PRJNA72255) | Microbial mat metagenome, whole genome shotgun sequencing project. | biome: fresh water; feature: sink hole; material: water; isolation source: purple microbial (photo- and chemosynthetic) mats found in... | reverse complement strand
TCGGTCAACAAAAAAAGGTTATCGGTCAGCAAAAAAAGGTTATCGGTCAACAAAAAAAGGTTATCGGTCAACAAAAAAAGGTTATCGGTCAACAAAAAAAGGTCATCGGTCAGCAAAAAAAGGTTATCGGTCAACAAAAAAAGGTCATCGGTCAGCACAAAAAGGTCATCGGTCAGTAAAAAAAGCTTATCGGTCAGCACAAAAAGCTTATCGGATTCAACAAAAAAGCAATCGGATTCGCCAAAAATCATTCTCACAAAGCATTATTTGCCCTAAAATCAGCCATTTTACCTATCCAACCAATAAAAAACCAAACCACACTCAATAAAAATAAAAAGGTATTTTAGTTAGATGTTGTTTTAAAAAAAAATAATTAGCCCCGACCTTCAGGTCGGGGAAATGAAAACCACCGAAAATCAGGCTTTAGCCCAAAATACATGCGCTCCCAATTTGGGCTAAAGCCCAAAAATAGTGACTTTTTGAAAAAGTTCGCTAAAATTCTAAATTTTCCAATTTTTCGATATAAAATAACAGTTGAACAATTGAACAATGGAACAATTTATTATTAGAATTTGGAAAAAAATGTGTAATTTTGTTTTTCTTAAAATATCGGTTACTATCAAATTACGCTATCTATTTTTTTAAGAATAATTTAATACAAACCATGCTAAAATATAAATAATTGTAAATCAATAGCCCCGACCAGAAGGTCGGGGCTATTTTTTTTTTTGACAACAACGTCTTAATAAATTGGTAGTGTAAAAAAATGGGAACTTCTTCAAAAAGTAAGCTAAAATTGTAAATCTTTCAATTTTTCTTAATAAAATAGCAATAGAACAATTTAACAATAGAACAATTTGTTATTAGAATTTGGGAAATTGCGTAATTTTGCTTCTCTTACAATTTTGGTTACTATCAAGTTACGCTATCAATAAATTTGTGCATTCGTGGCATTTTTCTTTTTTGCATTCCTATTATTAAGAGTTAAATCAGCAACTATTTATAACCATAAATTCGGTCAAATTTATCGCGGTATTTTTCCTTAATTACTTTGCGTTTCAATTTCAGCGTAGGCGAAAGTTCTCCGGTTTCTGGTGACCAAGAATCGGGAACCAAAGCAAATTTTTTCACTTTGAAGGTTTTGTTACACAGAGCATTAATCCGCTCAACCTCTTCTGTAAAGCGAGCTAAAACTTTCTCATTTTCAATTAACTCTAAATTAGATAATTCCGGAAGTTCGTGCAGTTTGCCCCAGTTGCGTAAATAATCAAAATTAGGAACAATCATAGCAGCAGTAAATTTTTCGTCGGCTCCTACTACAATAATTTGTTCTATAAAAGACGATTCTTTAAATCTATTTTCAACTACTTGAGGTGCAACATATTTACCTGTCGATAGCTTGAAAATTTCTTTTTTGCGGTCGGTTATTTTCAATATATTTCTATCTTGCAATTCGCCAATATCGCCTGTGTGAAACCCAACATCAAGTTAGGTCCTTTGAATAAAATTTCGCCATCTTCAGCTATTTTTACTTGCGAGGTTTCGATAAGCGGTCCCACCGTTCCAAAACGCACATCAGGAAAAGCCCAACGGTTTACGGCAATAACCGGCGAAGTTTCGGTCAACCCATAGCCTTCAATAATTTTAATGCCCGCTGCCCAAAATACCCGAGCCAAACGAACTTGCAAAGCTGCTCCGCCCGAAAGTACCACTTTTATTTCGTTACCCAAGGCTTCGCGCCACTTTTTAAAAATAAGTTTATCGGCTATTTTCAATTGCAATTTATACCAAGCACTTTTTCCCGTAAATTCATACGCTTCGGCTAAATTTACTGCCCAGAAAAATAAAGACCTTTTAATTCCGGTTAATTCTCTTCCTTTTGCAAGAATTTTATCATACACCTTTTCAAAAACACGAGGAACTGCTGTAAAATGATTTGGTTTTATTTCACGAATATTTTCTGCCATAGTTTCAATACTTTCGGCATAATAAACCGATGCTCCTAAATATTGAACCAGGTAATTTACCATTCGCTCAAGAACATGGCACAAAGGCAAGAAACTCAATGATTTATTTTCCTTATCTAAAGGAAGCAAAGTGCCACAAGCCAATACATTCGACATGAAATTTTTGTGCGAAAGCATTACTCCTTTAGGTAAGCCGGTAGTGCCCGAAGTGTAAATAATTGAGCACAAATCATCTTCATTTACCGTATTTTTGATTTCATTGAGAAGATTTTTGTATTTTTCTTGATGTTTTTTTCCCAATCCAACCAATTCGTCAAAATGAATTGCACCTTCAATTTTGTCGAAAGCATATACTTTTTCAATATTCGCAACATCATCGGCATAAGGTTTTATGCGCTGGTACAATTCGGGAGTTCCTAAAAATAATAATCTGGATTCAGAGTGCGTAAAAATATGCTTAAATGTTTCCTCACTCACCGTTGGATAAATAGGCACGTGAACGGCACCAAGCTGATTCATAGCCATATCTATAAAATTCCATTCAGGTCTGTTATTGGAAACGCTTGCTATTTTGTCTCCTTTTTTAATTCCCAGTTCCATGAATCCATAAGTGGTAAAGTTCACATTATCAACGTATTCTTGGGTCGAGAATTTTTCCCACTTTCCATTTCTTTTTACGGCAAGATTTATTTCTTTTGGCGAATTATTTTTTATGTGATCTAAAATATCAAAGGTTCTTTTTATTTTCATAGCAAAAAAGTTTAAGGTCGGTTTGGTTTTAGTTTAAATTGTAATTTGAAAAATTGTAAAAATAGGAGCTTCAAATAGAAGCTCTAATTTTTAAATTATAAAATTGTAAGTTCAACTATTTATTGGGCACTTTTAAACTTTTTAAAAGCCGCATTTAAGCGCGGTACAACATCAAAGGCATCGCCAATAATTCCATAATCGGCTGATTCAAAGAATGGTGCTTCGGGGTCTTTGTTTATGGCAACCAATACTTTAGAGCCATTTACGCCGGCTAAATGTTGGATGGCTCCCGAAATGCCAATAGCAATATACAAATTGGGCGCAACTACCTTTCCTGTTTGCCCAACGTGCTCATGATGAGGTCGCCAGCCCAAATCTGCTACCGGACGCGAACAGCAAGTTCCTGCGCCTAATATTTGAGCCATTTCCTCTACCATTCCCCAATTTTCGGGACCTTTTAAGCCTCTTCCGCCCGAAATTAAAACCTCAGCATCTGTTACCGACATTTTTCCGTCCGATTTGATTATTTGCTTAGGCACAACTGCCAAATCTGCTTGGCTTACTGCAAAATCATACTTTTCTATAGCACAATTAACGTCGTTTTCAACTATTTTGTAAGCATTTTGGGTTAAGGTCAAAACTTTTACCTCTGAGGTAATTTTGAAATCAACAAAAGCCTTGCCCGAAAAAGCTTTTTTACGAACCACAAGCGGCTCAAAACTAGAAGGAACATCAACCACATTGGGAGCTAAACCTGCTTTGAGCCTTATACTTACGCGTGGCGCAAGCGATTCGCCCGAGGCATTATTGGCAAAAACCAAAACTTGAGCATTTTGTTGTGTAGCAACTTCCGAAATTAATTTTGTATAGCTTTGGCTTGTGAAATTTTGTAAACCTTCACCGCTTGCAACAATTACTTTTGATGCCCCAAATTTGCCAAGCTCCAAAAGTTTGGCTTCCGAAACATTCCCAACCGTTAAACAAACCACTTGAGTGCCCATTTTTTCTGCAATAGCGTGGGCGTAAGAAACCAACTCGAGCGTTAGTTTTTTAAATTCGCCATTCCAATTTTCTGTATATGCTAAAACTGCCATTTTAATCGAATTTTAATCTGAAATTTGAAAATAATTTTTTTCTGAAAAAGAATAAATACTTGAATATTAGATAATTTTGGCTTCTTCGTGAAGTAAACGAACTAAATCTTCAGCATTTTCGGTAGCAATAAATTTGCATTTACCTTTGGGTTGTGGCAAGTAATACTTCTGAGAATCGGTAAAGGAGTCATTGTTAGATACTTGCACTACTTGCAATTCTTTTTTGCGAGCTAACATAATTCCACGCATATTGGGAATTCTCGGCTCGATAGCAAACCCTTTTCCGGCAGAAATTACCATTGGTTTTACTCCTTCTATAACTTCTTTGCCCAAATCGCTTTCGCGCTCTATTATCATTTTATCTCCTTGAATATCAAAGAATGAGGCACTATTTACGGAAGGTAAATCTAGAATTTCGGCAATCATTCCGGCTACTTGCCCACCGTTATAATCGATTGATTCTTTGCCTGTTACAATTAAATCGTAACTTCCTTTTTTTAATACTTCGGCTATTTGATTTGCAACAAAATAGGCGTCAATAGGTTCTGCATCTACGCGGATAGCATCGTCTGCTCCCATTGCCAAAGCTTTTCTAATGGTATTTTCACTTTCTTTGTTGCCAACAGTTACAGTTGTGATTTTCAAATCATTACCAGCATCACGCAAATCGAGCAACCGTGTAAGTGCAAGCTCTTCGTGAGGTCCTACAATGTACTGAATGTCAGTTTTATTAAAAACGGTATCGTTTTCAATAAATTTAATTTTCGAGGTCGTATCAGGCACACTGCCTATACAAATAAGTATTTTCATAAAAATTGCTTGTTGAAATAAGGTTGAACGTCCTAATTTTTTTTTGCTTAGCCAAATAAGGTTTGCCTAAATATTGATTTATTTATTGTTGTTTTAAAATTGATTTTTAAAATTTACTATGCAAACATAATATTTTTTTTTGTGAAATCCAAATTTATTTTCATATATTCATAAATATTTATATATAAATTTCTATTTGTTTTGTAAGTTGTTTATTGTAAGATAGATACAAATTAAAAAAGCTACACAAACGTTTGCATAGCTTCTTTTGATTTCTAAAAAAAAGGATTATTCTTTTAGTCCCATAAATTTATAGCCAATTTTTTCAACTTCAGCTTTCACAAGGTCTAAATTTACATTTTTTCCTTTAATTGTAGCTGTTTCAGCAACCAAATCTACGTCAACATTCTCTATTTCAGATATTTGAGAAAGTGCATTAAGCACATTTTGTTTGCAATGGTTGCAGTTCATTCCTTTAATTATTACTGATATATTTTCCATTCCTTTTATGTTTGTAACTTGTTGATATTTAATTTTATTTGAGAAAAACTTTGATTTATATTTCTGTACATAGGCATTGATAAGCAATAAAGCCAAAGCTACCGACGAAAGAGTTTTGAACCAGAAAGGCAGTATTTCGTGTGAGTGTGAGTGCAAAGCATGAATTGCTCCCATCGAAAACCAGTGTGCTGGTAAAAATTCGTTTATAATAGTACCAAAAAAAAGTGCTGAAAAAATAATGGAAAAAAGGTAAGAAAATAAAGCTTTTTTTCCCATCGAATTTTTAATAACGGTAATAGTAGCAGCATTTGTAGCAGGTCCTGCCATTAAAAAAACAAGTGCAGCTCCTGGCGAAAGTCCCTTCATTAACAAAACGGCTGCAATTGGAACCGACGAGGTAGCACAAACATACAAAGGAACTGCTGCAATTAACACCACTATCATACTTAAAAAGCTATTATCCAAATAGTTAGAAAAAAAACTTTCTGGAATAGCCACTGAAATGAAAGCTGCAATTAACAAGCCTATTATCAACCAGTTAGCTATATCTTGCAAGAAATCGACAAAAGCATATTTGAAAATTTTATCAAAAATTGTTTTATAAGTCGAATCTTCATTCACAATTTGATTTTTAACAATTTCAACTTCTTTATCGAAAGCATTGGTAAAAAGTCCTCCTATAATTCCCGAAACTAAGGCTATAAAAGGGCGAAGTATTGCAAAAGGCAACCCTAGCAACGAATAAGTAACTAATATTGAATCAACTCCAGTTTGAGGAGTAGAGATAAGAAACGAATTAGTTGCACCTTTTGAAGCTCCATTTTTATAAAAAGAAATTCCGGTAGGAATTACACCACACGAGCAAAGTGGTAAAGGGACTCCCAAAAGTGAAGCGTTAAAAACAGATTTGAAATTATTTTTTCCTAAATATTTATTTATCATTCGTTTGGGAATCAAGGCATTCAAAATTCCTGCAACCAAAAAGCCCAAAAGCAAATATGGCGACATTTCGTTAAGAATGGAAAAAAAATCGGATAAGAACTGAGATAAATGATTCATAATAAATATATTAATATTTGATTTGACTCTAATTTAATTTGATAAAAATAAGAAGAATAAATGAATTTCATACAAATAGGTCTTTTTTTACTTTAAAATAAATTTTTTATCTGTTTTTTTATCTATTCACATTTTTTTATCTATTTTTGGCATTTATAAAAACTTTAAAAAGACAGAAAATAGTTTTCTAAAATGTATAACTTTTACAAAAGATAGAAGGTTTTTAGAATAATAGAACCAACTAAAACGTTTATTATTCTCAAACAAAATAAATAATTCTTTATAAATGATTTCATGAAAAAATATCTAATTTACTTATTATTAGTGCTTTTTAGCACAAATGTATTTTCGCAAAACAAGATTACTATTAAATTAAAAAATGGGAAAAATACTTTACAAAGCATAGAACAAGGTTTTGATAATCTGATATTTAAAAATACAATTAGCGAATTAAATTTCGTGCAACAGCCTACAAGCAAAGGTCAGAAAAACGAATTTGTTAGCTTAGAAGTTGAAGGTTTTAGCAAAACTTTTGGAAAAGGGCAACCACAGCTACCTGTGATTAGCAAACTAATTGAAATACCCAATGGTACAGAAGTTGAACTTAAAATAGTAAGCTACGATGAAGAAGTTGTGGTACTTGGAAAAAATGGAATTTCTGAAAAAATAATGCCACAGCAACCGTCTATTTGCAAAACAGAAAAAGAAATTCCGTTTTATTTTGATAAAGAAGCGTATTCAAAAAATACATTTATCAAAAAAGAAATTGCAAGCTTTGAATACGTAGGAACTATGCGAACAATTCAACTTGGAAGAATTGAAATTCAGCCTTTTGAATACAATTCAGAAAAAAACATTTTGAAAGTTTACAACAATTTAAAGATTGAAATAAGTTTTAAAAACGTAGCTACAACAAAAATAATAAATACAAGTAATCAATCGCCTTTTTTTACTGATTTAGTAGAAAAATTCGTTGTAAATCCAAAAAATGACAATCAAAAGGGATTAATAACAGCAACTCCACCTGTTTTTGTAATTGTAGCTGATAGAATGTTTGAAGCAACACTAGCTAGCTTTATTACATGGAAACAACAAAAAGGTTTTCAAGTAGTTACAGCTTATACCGACCAGATAGGCAAGACAACAACTGCCATAAAAGAATACCTTAAAACTTTATATACAAATCCTGCGGCAGGCACAAATGCTCCTACCTTCGCGCTTTTAGTTGGCGATGTGGAGCAAATTCCATCGTGGCAGAGTAGTTACAATGGAGATGAGCATGTTACCGATTTACGTTACTTTGAATACACTGGCGATAATTTACCTGAAGTTTTTTACGGACGCTTCTCTGCTCAAACAGTTACACAGCTTGAAAATCAAATAGAAAAGACCTTAAAATATGAAAAATATCTAATGCCAGATGCAAGTTATCTAGGAAAAAGTCTTCTCGTTTCGGGTGTAGATGCCGATTTTGCTCCTAAATATGGCAACGGTGCAATCAATTACGCGCATACCTACTACGTGAATGATGCGCATAAAGTTGAAGCTTATACTTATTTATACAATGATGCTATAAATAGTACGGTGATGTCATCAAATAATAGTGCAGCATCTAGTTCTGTAATCGGAAAAATTAACCAAGGTGTTGCGTTGGCAAATTACACAGCGCATTGTAGCCCAAGTGGTTGGGCTGATCCTCGATTTGGAAATAATGATGTAGCCGGACTTACCAATATCGATAAATATGGCGTTTGGATAGGAAATTGCTGCCAATCAGTTACATTTAACCAATCAGAAGCTTTTGCCGAAGCTGTTTTGAGAGCAAAAAATAAAGGAGCAGTTGGCTATATTGGTGGCTCAAACTACACTTACTGGGACGAGGATTTTTATTGGGGAGTAGGCGTTGCTGCCATTTCGGCAAATCCAACTTACGAAGCGAGTGGGCGTGGAGCTTACGATGCACTTTTTCACGATAAAGCTAATGAAATCAACAATTTAGCAACATGGTATGTTACTCAAGCGCAAGTAAATGTAGCCGGAAATTTGGCAGTTCAAGCGTCAAGTTCTGATTTAAAAGCCTATTATTGGGAAATTTATCACGTAATGGGAGACCCTTCCTTAATGCCTTATTTATATGAAGCAGAGGCAATTAAAGCAACTTTTGCACCAAGTGTACTTATTGTAGGTAGTAATAGTTTTTCGGTTGCAACTAATGCGTATGCTTACGTTGCATTTTCGCAAAATGGAAAGTTTATTGGAAGCGCAATGGCTGATGCACAAGGTAATGCAAATTTAAGTTTTCCGGCAAATTTATTAACCGTTGGAAAAGCAACAATTGTGATAACTGCACAAAATAAACAGCCATTTTTAGGCGAAATTACGGTTTCGCCTGCCGACCAACCTTATGTGGTTTTAAATTCGTTTGAAACGTTGCCAAAGCCTGATTTTGGAAAAACGGTTTCGCTGAAAACTAAATTTAAAAATTTGGCTGGCAAAACAACCAACTATCATGCTAGCAATATAATAGCTACAATAGAATCGACCAATCAATATGTTACAGTTATTGATAACTCGGAAAACATTGCACTGATTAATGCTGGAGATAGTGTGATAATAGCGAGTGCATTTTCTTTTCAATTAGCTGACAATGTGCCTAATGGCGAACTACTCGATTTTAAATTGACAATAACAAGCGAAAATGCAAAGTATAGTTGGTTAAGTAATTTTAAAATTTCAGCAAATGCGCCGAGCATTACTATAAACGAATTGCAAATAACAAACGATAACAACTCCAATAAAATTTTAGACCCCGATGAAACGGCTAATATTGTAATTAAAGTACAAAATACTGGAACTGCAGAAGCAAATTTTGAGGGAATTTTGACCCTTCAAAATGCTGGAAATACAGATTTAACTATCTTTAATTCAAATGTTTCGCACACTATATTACCCAAAAGCAGTACTGAATTTGTGTTCGCTGTAAAAGCAAATACCACAACACTAATTGGAACGCCTGTAAATTTGAATTTTACGGTTCAAGCCGGCGAAAGAAAGCAGTATAGCCTTAGCGAAGTTAAAAAATTAAACATTGGCGAAATACCTGTTTATTTAATGAATAACTCTGCAAGTATTACTGCTTGCAATGGAATATTTTATGATTCGGGTAATTTAGAAAACAATTACTCTGATAATGAAGATTTAGTGAAAACATTTAGTTCGCCCAATTCAAATTCTATGCTTTCAGTTGATTTTAAGAGTTTTAACTTAGAAGAGAATTACGATTATCTTTATGTTTACGAGGGACCTGATGCTAATTACCCACAAATAAATGGAAGTCCATTTACAGGAACAAAAAGCCCTGGAAAAATAACAACCTCAAGCGCATTTACATTTCGTTTCAAAAGCGATACTTATGAAAATAAAGAAGGCTGGAAAGCGAATGTAGAATGTTTTACTCCAAGTGTTGTACCAAGTTGCGCCACAAATCCATCGCCTACAAATGATGCAACAGCTATTTATCCAGCAATTTTGAGCTGGTCGGCAGAAAATGCAACTGAATTTGAAGTTTACTTTGGAACTAATTCGAATCCATTGACAAACAGTCCAATTACTGTGAAAAATAAATCGTATGGTATAAATGTGTTACCTAATACAACTTATTTTTGGACAGTGGTGCCTAAAAATAGTGTAGGAAATGCAGGCTCGTGCCAAGTGTGGAAATTTACTACTGGCGAGGTAGAATATATTATGACAAATGGTAAATTTTATAATGCTTGCAGCGGCTATTTTTACGATAGCGGCGGAAAATCGGGCAATTATAAAGCCAATGAGTACTACATTATGACCCTTTACCCGCAAGAAGCAAATAGCATTCTGAAAGTGAATTTTGAAGAATTCAATATAGAACCTGATGGCAACACATGCTACGACTATATGCGAATCTTCGATGGCACAACCATTTACGATAGATTGCTAGGTGAATATTGCGGCGAAACAGTGGCAACTGGTTTAGCCGAAATTAAAGCAACAAATCCCAAGGGAGCGCTTACATTTGCCTTTGTTTCAGACGAATCGGAGCAACGACTTGGCTGGAAAGCTAAACTCTCGTGTATAAATACAACCGGATTTGATGAATTAGAGCGTGTTAAAATGCAATTGTATCCAAATCCTACTAGTGGATTTTTTACAATTCAATATCCTTTTAATGAGAATGAAAATATTGAAATACAATTGATTAGCATTAATGGCGAGATTGTTTTTAAAGAAGTATTCTCTCAAATAGATGGCAAAATAGAGTTGAATTTAGAAAATTTATCCAATGGTATGTATCATGTGCGCTTAATTGGTGATAAACAAACAATTAACGAAAAAATAGTTATTCAAAAATAGCATTTTCTGATTTATTTGTTTTAATAGAAAAGTGAAATTGAGAAAATCAATTTTGCTTTTTTTTATTCAAAAATAGCCACAAATGCGCCTTCCATAGGCACAATATGTAAATCTACTCCTAAATCAGAGGCGTCTTCTTGCCATTTTTTTATTTTATTAAAAGAATTTGAAGAATCTATAATAATTTGTTGAACCTCATAAAATTCTAAAATTTCGGCAATTGTAATTTTAGTATTTTTGGCGAGTATCAAATAATCGAGTTTTAATTTTTCAGTAGTGTAAAAATCGGCTAAATTATTGTATCCTAAAATTGCTATTTTTTTGTTTTTGAACAAAATAAAATTTTCGTCAAAATAGATAGAATGAAAACTATTTTCTTTTTTTTCTAAATTTAAAATACTTTTAATCATAGGATTTACTACATTAAGTTCTGTCCAAAAATTTTTAGCTGCAAAATTAATTGTCGCTTTATTTTTTTCGAGTGTAGAGTCGCAAACAATAATATTTTCGCTATTTGTGGTAAAATTAAGCATAGTAGATTTGTTTATATTGAAAACAACAAAGGTATTTTGTTGTGCTTTTTTGTAATTTGAATAAATATTTGAAGTAGAAACTATTAATAAAAAAGCAAAAGAAAGTTTTAGGTAAAATTTTCTTTTAAATGAAAAGAATAAGAACAAAAATATTATAAAAAAATATAATAAAAACATTTCTATCAAATTTAATTGCATTCCTTGAATTGTGCTTAAAGGCAAATCGGTTATATACGTAACACTGTAATTGAGCAAATAGACTGAATAATAGAGAATTGTCCCTAAGAATTTGCTAATAAGCGTTATTTTTGCAGTAAATAGTAGCACAATAGCTAAATAAGTGATAAAAAATGATAAGGGAATAACTACAATGTTTGTAAGTATAAAATAAACAGGAAATTGGTTAAAATATAACAAGCTAATAGGCAGTGTACCAAGCTGTGCTGCAATAGAAACGCTAATTAATTCCCATGTATAATTTCCTAGTTTGGTGGGAACGTAAAGGCTTTTGTAAATAGTTGGTTGTAAGGCTACTATGGAAAAAACAGCTAAGTAAGAAAGTTGAAAGCCAATATCAAAAAAGTTGATAGGTGAATATAGCAAAAGTAAAGAGGCAGAAGCCCACAAAGAGTTATAAATACTGCCTGAACGGTTAATAAAATCGCCAATTGCAACAAAAGTAAACATCAAAGTAGCGCGGAGCACCGAAGGCGAAAGTCCACTAATAAGGGCAAACGCCCAAAGCGAAAATACGATTACAATTACTTTAATAAGCTTAATTCGGGAACTCGAACCAAACGGTCTGAATATCAGCATTAAAAAGCCCAAAATGATGCCAACGTGTAAGCCAGAAACTGATAAAATGTGCATAGCTCCAGAATCGGTAAATGCTTGTTTTGTTTCTATACTCAAGTAGTTTTTATACCCGAGTGTAAGTGCAGAAAGTACAGCTAATTCAGCACCTTCAATATTGTTTTCTTTATAAATTTGGAGTAAATTATTTCTAAAATTATTGGCGATGAAAAAAATGGAAAAACCACTAAAGTTTTCGAGAAATTGAAACCTATCTGGCTCTAAAAATGCTTGGTAAAAAACACCTCGCTTTGCCAAATAATTAGGAAAATCAAACTCATAGGGGTTTCCTTTGGGCTTAATTTCCTGCAATTTAGCTGAGAATAAAATTTTATCGCCGTATTGAAGCGAGGCTACTTTTTTGTCTTTTCTAAAATACGCTAAGACCAGGTAGGTCTCTTTTTCAGTAGAATCCGTTATATTTTCTTCAACTTTAAGTAATGTTTTATAAAATTTTTCGCTTTCTTGTAAATTATCGTCAATGGTTGCAATATATTGGTTTTCAGCAGAAATTTCGATGTTCGCTTTTTGTATTTCGCGCATCTCTGAAAGGAAAATTCCGCTAAAAAAGAAAAACAGAAATAGGGAATAGCCATAAAAAGATGTAAAAAAATAGTTTCGCGAAATAGGAGCGAAATGGAAAAAAGCCAAAGTAATAGAAAAAAAAATGAGTAATAAAAAGCTTAATAAGGAATTAATATCAAAATATAAATTCAAAATAATGCCTAAAATAAAGGGCAAGGCTATGCGTACAAAGGGCGTTTTATTAAAATTCATTTTATCAAATAATAGCTATTTTTCTTGCCAACGCAAACGTAAATCTTCAAAATAAGTAAGTACAACTCTAATCAAATCCATTAGCAAAGTATTATAAGCTATAAAAATCATAGCCCAAATTGCAGCAACATTAAACCACAGTGTGTCAATGGTTTTACTTCCTAGCATTTTTACAGGCGAATAAAAATGAGCACGCCCTATTTTTGAAGTAGGGTACATAAATATTGGATCCTTTTTTTGAATTAATTCGCCATCAATCTCATAAATTTTTGTAAGGTCATAGGCATTTAACAAATAATCTGCCAAGCGTTTGTTATGATTTTCCTGCTTTAATTTAAGCAAACCCTCGGTTCCAAGTGTGTCAATCATATTTTTTATAACTCTATCTTTTTCGGCATTTGCTTGCTCTGAAACTTTTGAATATTGAAACTTCATATATTGCAAATAATCCTTTGTTTCTTGCGCTACTTCTTCGGTAAATTGCTTAGAATTTAATAGTTTAATCGAGCCAAAGGGAATATCGTTTCCAAACTCCCAAAGCTTTTTAATTTCGTTTTTCAATATCTGGAAATTTTTTTCTACTTTTTCAATACTTGCAGTGTCATTTTTTAATTTAAGATTTTCATCAAGGCGCGATTCTAAGTTAGGAATGAGGTAAGCGTTTCTAAATGAGGCATCGCTATGTGCTTTTTCATATTTATAAAAATATTTTTCGTATTTATTGTTTTTAAATTCTTCGACCGCTAAAGCTTCAAAAGCCCAGCGCGAAGCTACCATGTCGCCAATGATAGGTACATTTACTCGGTCGGTAAAATTAGGATTCAAATCGTCGAAAGATACAATTACGCCGCTCAATAAAATTTGAGGAACAAGAATGAATGGAATTAGTATATATATGTTAACCACAGAGTTAAGCCCAGAAGAAATGTTTAATCCTACAATATTTGCAAAAGCAGATGTAGAAAAAAGAATCAGCCAAAATTGCCACCACATACCTTTAAGCTCAAAAAAATAATTTCCAACTAAAACAAATGTAAGTGTTTGAACAGCAGAAAGTAAAAAAAGATATAAAATCTTAGAATTGATGTAACTAAAGCGGCTTAAGTTTAAAAATTCTTCACGTTTCAATATTTTCCTATCGCGTATAATTTCCTCTGCACTAATGATTAAGCCTAAAAAGAGAGCTACAATTACACTCATTAACAAATACGAGGGGAAATTTTTATTTTCGCTAAATGCGTATCCGTCGGAGTTATAAAATTTTGTAAGATAAGATAATACAAAAGCAAGTAGAGGAGCTTCCAAAAAAGTGATAAGTAAATATTGCTTATTAGTAAATTTAGAAATCAAATTACGAAGGCTATAAATCCAAAATTGCTTATCCAAATCTGGAATTTTAAAGTGGTTTTTAGGTATTTTCGACTCTGTTTTTTTTATTTCGAGCTTCGATTCTATATTTTCTTTGTATTTATTGTACCATTGTTCTGGTGAAATTTTGCGCTCTGGCAGATATTTTCCGTATTCATCAACCACGCGAGCTTCGATAATATTAAGAATTTGCTCAGGGTTTATATTACCACAAGTGGGGCAAATATTTTCATCAGGATTCAAATGTTCGCTCATTCGCTTAAAATACGAAATGGCGTCAATCGGATTTCCGTTATAAATAAGCCGTCCGCCTTTGTCTAGAATCCAAAGTTTATCAAAAAGCTTGAATATGTCGGACGAAGGCTGATGAATATTAACAACAACAAGTTTTCCTTTCTGAACTTGCTCTTTAAGTAGAAACATAACTGTTTCTGAATCGGAAGATGACAAGCCCGAAGTTGGTTCATCAACAAACAAAATCGACGGTTCGCGAATAAGTTCAAGTGCTATGTTCAAGCGTTTTCGCTGCCCGCCGCTAATGTATTTTTTTAAAGGACTTCCTATGGTCAAATGCTTTATTTCAAACAAACCTAAATCGACCAAAATCCTATTAACCAGATTTATAATTTTTTTTTCGGGGAAATTTCCAAAGCATAATTTTGCACTATAATACAAATTTTCAAAAACGGTTAATTCTTCTATAAGTAAATCATCTTGAGGAACATATCCAATAATTCCTTCTATTTTTTTTGATTGCGAATGAATATTGTATCCATTGATTGTTAAGGTGCCTTTTTTTGGTTTTATGCTACCGTTGAGCAAGTTAAATAAAGTGGATTTGCCTACGCCGCTACCACCCATAATCCCAATTAAATTACCCGATTCTTCCGAAAAACTAAAATTTTTAATTCCATTTCGGCTGCCTTTAAAATTAAATTCTAAATTTTCGCCATTAAAAACTAATTTGGTACTATTTTTAGAAGATAAAAAAGAGGCTACAATATCGCTAAAATAGATAGGAATAATATCACCACCTTTAATAATTGCGCCAGGTTCTAAGAAAAAAATACTTTCTGAAACAATACGACGGTTGTTCAGTTCCAAACGCATATACCCCGAATATTTAAACGCAAAGCTTTTAATACTAGGGACATAAAGAACCCAAATACTTCCAACCAACTTTGGACGATATATTTTTCGGTATTTAGAAAAACTTTCAGGTTCATTTTTTGCAAACCAAGCTCCGCCTTTTTCTTGCGAATCGTCCTCATTGTTAATGAGCAAAATATTGCTTTTATTTTTTATTTTTTGTATTTCGTTAGAATAAAGGTACTTTAAATTATTAAATTCTTCGTCTGAAATATTAAACGTTTGGCTTACCGTTTCTACAAAATCAATTTCCGACTCTGTAATATGGTCATCTTCATCAATAAACTCTAATAATTTAATAAGAACGTGAAATTTTTCGCGACGATTCAAACTCTTATTCACTTCATTGCAAATACGAAGTGTGCGTACAGAACTAGAAGCTTTTACAGATACATCAGAAGCAGGTGCAGAGGGTACAATGTTATGAAAATCAACAACATAACTTTCAAAAAGCTTGATGTATTCTTGATACTTAGCATACGACAAAACAGGTTTTAGAACAGAATCAACTATACTTCTAGCCTTCTTTGATACACCATTTTCATCAACATTTGAAATGATGGCAAATAGCTGAATGATAGCTTTTAATATAGATTCGCTCATAAAATTAAATTGTTATAACAACTTTTTTCAGACTACTAAATTATGAAATATTTTATGTAAAAAAAATAGAAAAACAAAAGAGTTGTTTAATATGCAAAAAAAAGTTAAATTTAATCATTTGTTTGTAACAAAAAAGAAGTAGCTAAAGAATCAACAATTTGTTGAAATACAAAAAATAAGCATTAAAAGTGAAATTTTGCGAACTCTAAAAATAAAGAAATATGCCTTAAAATAAAATAAAATTGAAAAAACGGGAAAAAGAATTAACGTTTTTTAACCTTTTGTGATTCAACAATCTCTTAAAAAAAATCAGCAAAAGGGATAGTAGAAATTGACCCCGCTATTACATTTTCAATTGCTTGTTTTTCAGTCTTTATCCCTGGAATTGCCACATGGCAAGCCTCGTGCGAAATGCAAAATTTTAAGCTCAATTGAGCCATTGAATACTGTATATTTTTATCAAAAAACGGTTTATATTTTTCTAAAGTTTTAAGATATTCAGAAAGTTTTTCAGGCGAAAGATTCATTTGTCGATGGTCATCTTCTGAAAAGCGAGTTTCTTCTGTAAATTTGCCCGAAAGTAATCCAAAAAGCATAGGTATTCGTACTATAACTCCTGTGCCATATTTCATTGCTTTGGGAAAAAGAACTTTTTCGGCTTCTCTTTCAAGTAAATTGTAACGTACTTGTATTACATCAATTAAGTCAGAATGTCTATCCAAAATATGCGACTGTTCTGTTTCTTTAAATGATTGCACACTCCAGCCGGCATGTTTAATTTTACCTGCTTTTTTTAGAATTTCAAGTGCTTCCCAAGGCTCATCTTTTTCAAGTAATTCGGTATTGGGGCTGTGCAATTGCAAAATATCTAAAGCCTCTACACCTAAGCGTTTTAGGCTTTGCTCGGCAGCAAAAATAAGATGTTTTTTAGAATAATCGGGATTTGCAGGTGTTGAATCAAAATTATTGTCCAAATGTGGATAGAAATTATTGCCTGCTTTAGTAGCAATTACAGGCATTTTCGAGTTTTTTCTCTCTTTTAAAACTTCTGCAATTAAGCGTTCGGAATGACCAAAACCATAAACATCGGCGGTGTCTATAAATGTAATTCCACGGTCAAGTGCTGCATGAATTGCTTTTTTTGAAACTTTATCGTCCGTTTTTCCCCAATCTCTGCCGCTTATTCCCCACGCACCAAAGCCAATTACTGAAATTTCTGGACCGTTTTTTCCTAATTTTCTTGTCTGCATAACTTTAATTAACTATTTTATTTTTAAATACTTATAAAAAAAGAAAATGATATTTATCCATTTACTGTGCATATTTTAAAACCCGAAATTTAATTTTTTTTTCTTAAAAAAGCTAAAAAAAATAATTTTATAGTAACTTTCTTTTATATTTGTAAATTAGATTTTTTTAAGCCTACAAATATCAAAAAAAAACGCTATTTTTAGCTTGAAATAAATTTATTTTTACTTTTTTTTATGAAAAAGAAGATTTAAGTAAAAAAAGCAAATGAAATTATCTGGATTTTAAATATTTTAAAATAGTTAGATACTTAATTATCCTTGTTTTTGAATATATAATTTCTCTAAAAAATATACTATTTTTTTGATATTAAAAAAAATGAAAATTACAAAAGAACTTTTCAGTAAAAGTAATCATGACGTTTTTCTTTTTAACCTGAAAAACGACAACGGTATAGAAATTAAAATTTCAAACTATGGCGGCATTATTACCTCTTGGTTAGTCCCCGACAAAAATGGAAGCAAAATAGATATTGTTTTGGGATTCAATACTTTTGAAGAATACAGAAACCCCCACTATTTAAAATCTTGTCCATATTTAGGTGCAATAATTGGGATAACGTAGTCATCAACAACGGCGAAAATCATTTGCACGGGGGAATTGAAGGTTTTGACAAAAAAATATGGAATGCTGAAATTTTTGAAAATGAAAGCGATATTTGTTTGTCTTTAAGTTATTTAAGTGCCGATGGAGAAGAAAATTATCCTGGAAATTTACATGTAAAAGTAAATTATACGCTCAACAATAAAAATGAATTGAGCGTAAAATATTTCGCAAAAACAGACAAAACAACCACCTTAAATTTAACTCAACATTCGTATTTCAATTTGAAAGGAGAAGGGAAAGGCGATATTTTAGACCACATTATTTGCATAAATGCAGATAAATATACAAAACCCGATGCTAATTTGATTCCGACTGGCGAAATGCCTGATTTATTGCAAAATACTTTGGATTTACGAATAGAAAAAGCAATAAAAGAAAATATAAAAAAAGTAGGTGGTAATGGATATGATCACAATTATATTTTGAACAAAAAAGAAGGAGAATTAAGTTTTGCCGCAAAAGTTGCAGAACCAGAAAGTAATAGAATTTTAGAAGTTTATACAACAAAACCCGGAATTCAATTTTATACCGGAAATTTTCTCGACAGTTCACTTACTGGAAAATCAGGAAATGCTTACTTTGCTCATGCAGGATTTTGTTTAGAAACCCAATTTTTCCCAGATAGTCCAAATAAACCTGAATTTCCATCTTCTTTTTTGAAAGCAGGTGAAATATACGAGCATGAGACTATTTTTAAAATTTCACTTTGAAAGCATTAAAAAATATATAAATGAACAAAATAGTTAACATTAAAATATAAAGCCTCATTTATTTGAGTAATTTAACACATTGGAAATAAAAGAATTAATATCGAAATTTGCTGAAAATAAGAGTTTAGAAAACTTATTAGACGATGTAAGCAACAAAGAGCCTCAAATTTACCATTTGAATGGTTTATATGCTTCATCTGCAAGTTTTTACTTTCTAGCTTTTTTAAAGAAGAAGACAAGTACAAATTTTATCATTTTAAGTGATAAAGAAGAAGCTTCCTATTTTTATAACGACATTGTAAATATCTCTGGCAGTGATGATTATTTATTTTTTCCGTCGTCATTTAAGCGGTCGGTGCAATTTAATAAAATAGATAGTGCCGCAATCATTCAGCGCACCGATGTTTTTAACAAAATAGCTTCATCGAGCCGAAAAATAACCATTGTAACTTACACCGAAGCCTTAGCCGAAAAAGTAATTACTGAAAGCGAGCTTACCGAAAATACGCTTCAAGTTGGTGTTGGCGATAAATTGAGCATCGAATTTATAAATGAAGTGCTCATTGAATATAATTTTAGGCTAGTAGATTTCGTTTTTGAACCTGGACAATATTCAATTAGGGGAAGTATTGTAGATATTTTTTCTTTTTCTAACGATAATCCATTTAGAATCGACTTTTTTGGCAACGAAATTGAAAGTATTCGTACTTTCGATATCGTTTCGCAACTTTCAAAAGCAAAATTTGAACGAATTGCCATTATTCCAGACATTCAAAATAAAAATAAAGGCAAAGAGCGAATTAGTATATTCAAATTCTTGCCCAAAGGTTCTATTATTTGGACAAAAAATGCAAAATATACTCACGAAAAACTCAATTCGATTTATGAAAATGTAGCTGAAAAAAAAGAAGTTTTTAGTGAAAGTGAAGAAGAACAATCTATTATAAAATTAGATCATTTAATTAATGGGAATAATTTTAAATCGGAAATACAGCAATTTAGAATAATTGAATTTGGGCATGAAAAACTTTTTAACTCTACGTTCAATTATTCATTTAATATTTCGATGCAACCTGCGTTTAGCAAGAATTTTCAGCTTTTAGCGATGAACTTGCACGAAAAACAAGACGAATATTACAGGATTTTTATTTTTTCGGAAAGCTCAAAACAAATAGAACGATTAAATGTAGTTTTAAATTCGGAAGAAATCAATGCAAACGTTCATTTTGAACCAATTATAAGCTCTATTCATGGCGGTTTTCTTGATAATGATTTGCGCGTTTGCTGCTACACCGACCATCAGATTTTTGAACGATATTACAAATTTAAAACAAGCGACAATTCACTCGTAAAAGGCAAGGAAGTATTGACTTTGAGTGAGTTGCAAGATTTGCACCCAGGCGATTACGTTGTGCATACCGATCACGGAATTGGTCGCTTTGGTGGTTTGGAAACCATCGAAACAAACGGAAAAAAGCAAGAGGCTATTCGGTTGATTTACAAGGATAATGATATACTTTTAGTGAATATTCACTCACTGCATCGAATTTCCAAATACAAGGGAAAAGATGCAGAACCACCTCATATTTATAAACTTGGCTCAGGTACTTGGCAAAAATTAAAAGCCAAAACCAAGTCGAAAGTAAAAGATATTGCCAAAGAACTTATTGCTCTTTACGCTAAACGCCGCAAAGAAAAAGGCTTTGCGTTTACGGAAGATTCTTATTTACAGCAAGCTTTAGAAGCTTCGTTTATCTACGAAGATACGCCCGACCAATTGCAAGCAAGTATAGATGTAAAAGCCGATATGGAAAAAACTGAGCCAATGGACAGGCTCGTTTGCGGCGATGTGGGCTTTGGAAAAACCGAAATTGCAATTCGTGCAGCTTTCAAGGCTGTGGCTGATAATAAGCAAGTTGCAGTTTTAGTTCCTACAACTATTTTAGCTTTGCAGCACTACAAAACGTTTAGTAAACGATTGAAAGAATTTCCAGCTACTGTGGATTATATCAGTCGTTTACGTAGCAGCAAGCAAATAAGCGAAACGCTCAAAAAATTGCAGGAAGGCAAAATAGATATACTAATTGGAACACACAAAATATTAGGTAAGGAGGTTAAATTCAAAGATTTAGGTTTGCTCGTTATCGATGAGGAGCAAAAATTTGGAGTTGCAATGAAAGAAAAATTGAAAGAAATAAAGTTAAATGTTGATACTCTTACTCTTACAGCAACACCAATTCCTCGTACCTTGCAATTTTCGCTTATGGGGGCGCGCGATTTATCCATTATAAAAACACCTCCTCCAAACAGGTATCCTATTCTTACTGAGTTACATACATTTGGCGAAGAAATTATAAGGGAAGCCATTAATTACGAAATAGAACGAAATGGACAGGTTTTTTTCATAAATAACAGAGTACAAAATATTTATGAGGTAGAAGCTTTGATTAATAGGCTTTGCCCAAATGCACGCACCGTTGTGGCGCATGGACAAATGGAAGGTAATAAGCTAGAGAAAATTATGCTCGATTTTGTAAACGAAGAATATGGAGTATTAATTGCTACAACTATCATAGAATCAGGACTTGACATTCCAAATGCAAATACAATTATCATCAATAATGCACAAAATTTTGGGCTAAGTGATTTGCATCAATTGCGCGGGCGCGTTGGGCGTTCAAATAAAAAGGCATTTTGCTATCTGCTTGCGCCACCGCTCACTACGCTTAGTAGCGAGGCACGCCGCCGCTTGCAAGCTATCAATAATTTTTCGGAACTTGGAAGCGGTTTTAATATTGCTTTGCAAGATTTGGATATTCGTGGTGCGGGAAATATGCTTGGTGCTGAGCAAAGTGGCTATATTGCTGACATTGGGTTTGAGACCTACCACAAAATTTTGGACGAAGCGCTTCTCGAACTTCGTGAAAATGAGTTTAAAGAACTTTTCGCACGAGATGAAAATGCAACAGAAAAAGAGAAAATATTTGCAAAAAATCTGCGATTTGTAAGCGATTGCCAAATAGAAACTGATTTTGAATTGTTCTTTCCTGAATCGTACATTGAAAATACGGCAGAGCGCATAAAACTTTATCGAAATTTAGATAATGTTGAAAAAGAAAATCAGCTACAAGAATTTGAACAACAATTACTTGACCGCTTTGGCAAGCTTCCTGCACAAACAGAAGGTTTGTTAGAAGTTGTACGTTTGCGTTGGTTAGCTATAGAATTAGGAATCGAAAAAATAGTAATAAAAAATAATAAGTTTATTTGCTATTTTGTTTCAAATAAAGATTCGGCTTATTATCACTCGCCTATTTTTAATCGAGTGTTGAGTTTTGTTCAACAAAAGCATTCTATTTGTAAAATGGAAGAAAAAAATAATAAATTGATGATAACAATTAAGTATATAAAAGATATATTTAAAGCTAAAGAACTATTAGGTAAAATATAAATTTCAATAGACAATAATAAATTAATATAATTTTAGAACAATGAAAACCATAAGATTTTTAAAACTTGCTTTACTTTTTGTAGCAATAACAGGATTGCTTTCTTTTAGTCCAAAGAGTGAAAATATGAAGCCAAAACCTGTAGCAAAGTATGTTTTCTTATTTATTGGAGATGGAATGGGCATTAATCACATTCTGATTACCAATGAATATTTGAAAATGCACGGAAAGGCAGCTTTAAGCTTTACTAAATTGCCATATTTTGCACTTACTACTACAAATTGTATCGACTCTATGCGCATTACAGACTCTGCTGCTGCTGGAACTGCTATTGCCACTGGAAAAAAAACAAAATCTGGCGTATTAGGAATGCTTCCTACAACAGGTGAAAAGTTCATTTCGATTGCTGAGATTGCAAAACAAAACAATATGAAAGTAGGTATTTTGAGCTCGGTAGGTATGAACCATGCAACTCCTGCAGCGTTTTACGCTAAGCAAAAAAGTAGGTCAATGTACAAGGAAATAGCAGAAGATATGGCACTTAGCCAATTTGATTTGTTTGCTGGTGGTGGACTTTATGCCGCAGACCAAACTGAGCTTCAATATCTATTAAATAATTTAAAATCAAATAATTACAATTTTATTTTTAACGAAACACAATTTAATAAAAAGGAGCATAGTAATAAAAAAATATACTATTCTGTCAATGCTGACAAAATCCCTGGTTATGCAATTCCGTATCGCATCGACCAAAAAGAAAATGATGTGGTACTTGCTGATTATGTGAGATTTGGAATTGATTATTTGGAAAATCCAAATGGCTTTTTTATGATGGCTGAAGGCGGCAAAATCGATTGGTCTTCGCATGATAACGATGGCGCAACTACTGTCCAAGAAGTAATTGACTTCGATTTGGCGGTTCAAGAAGCATTAAAATTTTATGAAAAGCACCCAGACGAAACGCTTATTGTTATAACTGCTGACCACGAAACTGGTGGTTTTTCTTACGGTTCGCGCGAAATGGCTTACAAAACTGATTTTCTAAAAATTGATAATCAAAAAATGTCGGAAGAAGTTTTTGCCGAAGAACTTACTGAAAATAAAACAGAAACAGCTAATAAATTAGTTGCAAAAAATTTCAGTTTAATACTTAAAGATGATTATTTTAAAACTACCAGCAGTAAGGAAATTTCAAACCAAGTAACCGACTCACTCAACCGAAGTGCAGGTATTTGGTGGACTACCGGTGCGCATACCGGAACTGCCGTTTTAACTTATGCTATTGGAGTTGGGAGCTCTCAATTCACTGGTTTTATTGACAATACAGATATTATAAAATTTATAAAAAAATCGGCAGTTATTGAAATAAAGCAATAATTTTGCCTAAAAACTAAAAACAAATCAGTAATTTTTGCACTAAATTAGTACTGATTTGTTTTTTTCTAAATTAAAGAATAACTTTGGCATAGAATTTAATTACGCAAATGAAATGCAAATAAATGTATTTCACTAAAATAATAGGCATGGAAACGCAAAAAATGCAAAACGAAAATTATACAAATTTATATACAATTATAGCAAATTCGACTATTTTATTCATGTTGGCATATATTTTTGTGTATAGCTTTCCTCTGATTGCAACCGAGTATGTAGCAACAAAATACGGCATCGACATTAGATTTAAAAATTACACAATTGAATATTTAACACCCAACGATTCACCACTTTGGAATAAGGATAATATCATTGCTATTTTTGCAGTAGGACCCGCTATAACCTTTTTTATGAGTTTTTTTTTCTGGTATATTGCTTATGAATTGCGAGGCACAAAAGGCTTATTTAAACTTTTTTTTACTTGGGTTTATATCCTTGCATTTAATTTGACATTTGGCGGTTTAATTGCAGGAATTGTTACCTTAGATGGCTTACTTTATGTTTTTAATTGGTCTGGACTTTCGCCCGGACTGGCTCTTATTTTGGGAATTGTATCGGGATTTGTGCTTTTTTTCATTGGTAGAGCCTCTAAAGTCTCATTCCTCAGGGCAGCTTACAATCGCGATTGGATTTTAATGCCCCGAGCTCAAATTATTTTTAAGCTACGAGTTATATATTTGCCTTATTTTATTGGTAGTTTGGTGCTTTTTGCTGTTGGATTTCCTGCACATTCTTTGTTTTATTTATTGCAAATTGCCACTTTGATTATAGTATTTTTACCAACTATGAGTTATTATAGCCCCGATGAAATAAGGCTTTCAAAAATAAAAAACAAGCAATATTTAGCATTTGGATTTATAATTTTGCTAATTTTGCATTTTACAATATTAACTCTTTTTGTGAAATTATAAAAAATACAAGGTAAAAGTAAATGCAACAAAATCCACACGGCTACGCACGATTCATTTTTAATTTAATAGCTCCAATTTATTCGTTGCTAGACAACTACGTAAAAAGAGCTTTTCGTAAATCATTTGCAAATGTACTTGAGGTAGTTGATATTAAAGACAAAGACGTACTCGATATTGGAACGGGACCTGGTGCATGGGCAGCTCTTTTCAGCCAAAATGGTGCAAAGCGAGTGCATGGAGTAGATATTGCCGAAAAAATGATTTTTGAAGCAAAAAAAAGGTATTCTCCAAAAATAAGTTTCTCATTATCAAATGGAAACGATTTTAGTGAATTTCCAGACAATTCATTCGACATTGTAACTGCTTCGCTTGTTTTGCATGGAATGAAACAGCAATATAGGCAAAAAATAGTATCTGAAATGCAACGAATCTCGAAAAAATATGTTATTGTTAATGACTTTTATGGCAAAACTCCTTGGATTGTCCGTTTCTTTGAATTTTTAGAAAGAAGTGATTATAAACACTTTAAACAAAATTTCTTGAATGAACTTTCTGCTGAATTTGTTAATATCAAGCGAATTGAAGCTTCTGCTGGAATTTCAGTTTATTTTGGCGAGAAAAAATAATTTTTGAGAATTTTAAAGAATAATTAATTTTACAAATTAAAAAAAATGTTTTACTGATAAATAAATAAAGACAAATAGCTTATAACCAAATAATTGCATTTGATGCATTCTGTTTTTTTTCAATTTAAAATAAAATATTAAGACTTAACATAAAAAGAGATTTTGTTAAATAACTAAATTATTTCAAAAATCTCGAAAGTAATTCTAAAATAGAACTTTATAGAAATTAACAAAATTTCTATTAATATGCTAAACAAAATTTTGATTATGAAAAAAGTAGCTTTATTATTGATATTAATAGGACTGGTAACCACACAATTAGGTGCTCAAAATAAGAGCAATCAGTTTTCAAAAGCAGATAAACTTTTTGAAACCGGCGATTATTTTAAAGCCATTGATATTTATAAAAAATCATACAGCAAAACCAAGAAAAAAGCCGCAAAAGCGGAAATTTCGTTCAAAATTGCTGAATGCTATCGACTTATGAATATGACAAAGGAAGCTCCGAGTTGGTACAAAAAAGCCATAACTGGTAAATATCCCGATACTCATGCTGTATTGTATTATGCTAATTTATTGAAAATCAATGGCGAATTTGATAAAGCAAAAGAACAATATCAATTATACAAAGAGCTTGTACCGGACGATGCGCGAGGCTCATTGGGCATAGAATCGATAGAAATAATTAAAAAATGGACAGCAAATCCGAGTGCATATATTGTAACTGAATTAAAAGCATTTAACTCCAAACAGAGCGATTTTTGTGCCGTTTACTCAAAAAGTAGCTACTCCGAAATTTATTTTACCTCCACGCGTGAGGGTTCCCTAGGCAATAAAACCAACAATGCTTCAGGTGAGAAATACAGCAGTATTTTTGTTGTGAACCAAGATAGAAAAGGTAAATGGTCGGAGCCCGTGCTTCTCGACGAGGGGATTGTAAATACAAATTTTGACGAAGGTACTCCTAATTTGAATAAAAATAAAGTGGCAATGTATTTTACTCGTTGCACAAAAGAAAAAGGAGTAAATTCGGGTTGTAAAATATATTATACCGAAAAAAAATCGCAAGCTTGGATAGCTCCTACAGAGCTTAAAATATTAGCAGACAGTAGTATAACTGTTGGGCACCCAGCAATTTCGGAAGATGAACTTACGCTGTATTTTGTAGCTGAAATGAAAGAGGGTTTTGGAGGCAAAGATATTTGGAGAGTTACACGCGCCCGAAAAACCGACAAATGGGGTAAAGTAGAAAATTTAGGAGGACAAATTAATACTATTGGTAATGAAATGTTTCCGTATGTACGTAATGATTCTACCCTCTATTTTTCGTCCGATGGGCATTTAGGAATGGGCGGGTTGGATATTTTCAAAGCTACACTAAGTAAAGGAATTTGGCATTTAGAGAACATGAAATCGCCTATAAATTCAGAAGCCGATGACTTTGGAATTTCATTTAAAGACGAAGCAAACGATGCCGGTTTATTTTCTTCTACTCGCAACGAAAAAATGGGCGATAATATTTACACTTTCTCTTTGCCCGAAATTAAAATCGTGTTGGCAGGTTTGGTAAAAGATGCAGAAACGGGATTAACTCTCGAAGGAGCAAAAGTGAGCTTAATTGGCTCTGATGGAACGTCGATGGACAGGGTAACTGCGCAAAATGGTTCGTTTAGGTTCGATTTGAGTGCAGAAACTGACTATTTGCTTACCGCCGAGGCTGCAAATTATTTGAAAGGTAAAGCCGAAGAAACCACAAGCGGGATAGAAAAAACCACTACTTTGAACATTGAAATTTTGATGCCGCCAATCAAAAAAGTGTTTGAATTGCCAAATATCGAATATGCTTATGCAAAAGCCGATTTAAGTCCAATTTCGATGGTTTCGTTGGATAATTTGGTGGAACTTTTAAATGACAACCCCAATATTACAATCGAATTGGGGGCAAATACCGACTTCAGGGGAACTACCGAGGGCAATGAGACGCTTTCGCAGGCTCGTGCGCAATCGGTTGTAGATTACTTAATTAGCAAAGGGATTTCGCAAAAAAGGTTGATTGCAAAAGGTTATGGCGAATCGCACCCCAAAACGGTGGATAAAAAAATAGCTGAAATACACACGTTTTTGAAAGAAAACAATGTGCTTGATGAAAATTTCATAAACAATTTGCAAACAACAACACAAAAAGAAATTGCTCACCAGCTAAATCGACGTACAGAATTTAGAATACTTTCGACCGATTTCAAAGAATAAAGTAAAAATATAGAAAAATAAAAAGTTAAAAAAAGAAATATTTTTCTTTTTTTAACTTTTTTTGGATTATAATTTACTAAAAAAATGTTCAAACTCATCAGGTTTGAGTGAAACACAAACGCGCGAAAATTGTTGGTATTTTTCTTTGTCTTTGCTGAAGAAACTTAAATTTACGGCACCAATGTTGTTTTGAAACAAAAATTCTTGCGATTTATTTACAACGGCAAAAATCCCCACAGGTTTTGATTTGGCATAAAAAATATCAGGCAAAAGTTTTTTGTGATGCAAAAAATCAATATTCCGAATAATTCCTTTATTTGTAATTTCTAAAAAGTCATTAACGGCTTTTTTTCCTTCCACCGAAGTCAGTAATTCAAAAATAAGTTTCTGGGCAAAAGCATTTACTCCATTGGTAGCGTACAAAAGTCTAATTCTAAATTCTTGATTAAATTCAGCATCGGAACAATGCAGAAAGCCAATACGTTGTCCACTCAATCCCAAGCATTTACTAAAACTTTCGAGAATTATTACATTTTTAAAATTAAGCATTTGCGTGTAAAAACGAGTATCGGATTTAAAAACTCGTCGATATGGGCTATCGAGAATTACGGTAATTCCTTTTTTATTTAAAACTTCAATTACTTGAAAAATAGCATCATCGGTTTCGGAAGAGCCTAGTGGATTGTTGGGTTCGCAGATTATAATTGCTTTTTTTTGTAAATATTTAGCATTTTGTATTAAGAAATCAAAATCGGGGTAGGTTGAAAATTCTTTTTTATTTATTTTCAAGATGTTAACATAAGCACCCCAATAAAACTCGGGTAACAAAACTTCATTGATATCTAAAATAGAAAAAACCAAATCTAACGATAAAGCGCTGCCAATAGTTGCAAAAATATTTTCATTATTTGCTTGATTTTCAAAGTAATATTGATTAATTGCTTTTTTTAAATACCCAAACCCTTCGATGGGCGGGTAATTTTGAATTTCGGGCGAGTTAAAGTCAATACGCTTAATTACTTGCGACAAATCGATAGTAGTAACGGCATTGATTCCTCGGTGAGCAGCCAAAAATAGAGAATTTGTTTCGATTGATTTTTGTTTCAATCGAATACCGATATCTACAATTGACGAAAAACGGGCACCACTTTTAATTATTTCCATTTGAAAAATTGATTAAACTCTTTTTTTTGAAAAAATGAAATATTTTTAAGCAACAGAGTTATTTTATTTTTGAGCAAACCTTTTGCTACTTGCTTGTTTTTAAGCACTTGGCAAAGCAAAATATACAATTAATTAGGTTTCACTAGTTATCACAAATATAGAAACAATAAAATTACTTTCCTATTTTTAATTGTAGTAATTTTCCAAAATTATATCTTCTTGTTTTTTAGCTAAAAAAAGCTAAAAATATGAATTCTGATTACTATCTTGCGAAATTTAACAAACATAACTGTTCAAGGCAATAATGAAAATATCTAAAATACATTTTAAAAGAAAATAAAAGAAAGTAAAAATTGAGTAAAGATAAATAATATTTAGGAAATAAATATTAAAAGCATTGATAATAAGTAATTTATAATCAGATTTTTGCGTTTCAAAATACGTAAGTAAATAAACTATTTCATTTCTTTTTTATCTTTCAAAAAAACAATATTTATTTATTTTTTTTTGCAAAGAAGTAAAAGAAGTTTTAAACTTGCAGAAATTCAAATTTTCAAAATAATTTGAATTTTCAAAAAAAAAAATTACAAAAAAAAAGAAAAAATTAAACTGTAAAATTTTAATTATCATTTAATTATCTATTACTTTACAGAATAGATAAAAAAAAAATTCCAAAAAAGATAAAAATTTGTATAAAAAATATTTTTTTTTGTAAATTTGGGCGTTCGTTTCAAAACAAAAAATAAATCATAAAAAAAATATAATAGATTTTTTTAATGTTTTACTAACTGAAAATCAAAGGTTTTAAAAAAAAATGACTTTTAAATTTTGAAAATAAAGATTTAATATTTATTTTTATAACATTAAAATTTTGTTAAATCAAAAAATAAGTGTACTTTCATCATTATTTTAAGAAACTCAAGTTATATATTTTTATATATAAATGGCAAAAAAATATAAATACTATTCCGATATTAAGAGCTCCTTTTGGATATCGAACTATGTAAAACGCCAAACTTTACTTGGCTTTGCATTGGGATTGATATTTCCATTAATATCATGGACATTAGAAGTTTTAACTAAAAATTACGACCTAACCTTAAACGATATTTATCTATTTCATATAGAAAATATGCAGAATTTTCTAATTGACTTAATCCCTTTTGTAATAGCAGCAATCGTTTATTTGCTTTCTACTTCATCGGAACGAGTTAATAAAGAATTGAAATATGATGTAGAGGAGTTAAATAATAAGATTCAGAAAAATGCAAATTTTGCGAATTTAATCGGAAAAAAAGATTTTTCGCGAAAATTTGACGAAATAGATGAAGATGATGAGCTAGGAAAAGCGCTTTTGCGCATGAAAACGAACCTAGAGCTTACCGAGAATAAAGAAAATGAGCAAAATTGGATAGCAAAAGGGAAAGAACATATTTCCAATATCTTGCGTTTGCACAACAATATAGATACTTTAGCCTACGAAACAACTGTAAATCTCATAGATTACACGAAAGCTGTTCAAGGTGCCTTTTATATTTACGATGACGATACCGATAGAATTATCAATATTGCAACTTATGCCTACAATCGGAAAAAATACATAAGCCAAGAGTTTAAAATAGGTCAAGGGCTTATAGGTCAGTGTGCTTATGAAATGGATTATATTTATAGAAAGGAAATACCGAAAGATTATGTAACCATAACTTCAGGTATTTTGGGTGATAAAAAACCACAAACGATATTAATTGTACCTTTAATAAGCAATGAAAAATTGCAGGGTATTGTTGAGTTTGCTTCGCTTGAGGAGGATTTTCCTGAGCTTACCATAAAGTTTGTGAGAGAGTTAGCTACTATCATTGCGCAAACGGTTTTTAACTTGAAAGTGAATGCGAAGACCGAAAAGCTTTTGAAAGAAGCTAGAATAATGACTGAAGAGTTAAAAGAAAATGAAGAAGAATTGAGGCAAAACGCAGAAGAAATGCGTGCAACTCAGGAAGAGCTTCAAAAAACCAACATAAACCTTGAAAAGCAAATAAAGGAAGTAGAAAATTCGCAAAAGCGGTTACATTCGTTGCTCGAAAATGCTTCTGAAGTTATTTCTATTTATGATGAGAATGGGCTTGTGAAGTACGAAAGCCCTTCGGTAAAAAATATTTTGGGTTATGCGCCTGAAGAAATTATAGGCAAAAGTGCTTTTGAAACGGTTCACACGTCGGAAAACAATATTACAAAAAGAATATTCTTTGAGTTGCTGGAAAATCCAGAGGCTCCTCGAACCTTTGAATATCAATATACTAAAAACGACGAGGAAACGCTTTGGTTAGAATCAACGGGGCGCAATTTTTTGAACAATTCAGCTATTGCCGGAATTATTTTTAATACTCGCGATATAACTGTACGTAAAATTGCAGAAAAAGCTCAGCGAATGAGTGGTCAAATGCAGGCACTTTCGGAAAATAGTATTGATATGATTATTCGGATAAACCTCGAAGGAAGGTTCTTTTATGTGAACCCTCAAGTGGAGGAATATACGGGTGTGAAAAAGTCAAATTTAATTAGACGTACATTAGAAGAAGTAGGTTTGGAGGCAACAATTTCGAGAGTTTTCAAAACAATTATTGAAAAAATAGCTTTCAAGCCCGAAAAGACAGAGACTGAATTTGAATTTGAATCGAACTTGGGGCATCGGTTTATGCAATTAAATGCTATTCCTGAGTTTAGCGAAGATGGGGATTTAGAAACGGTTTTGCTTGTAGCACATGACATTACGGAACAGAAAAAAATAGAAGCCGAAATTATAGATAAAAACAAAAAGATAAACGATAGTATAAATTATGCTCAGCGTATCCAAAAAGCAATATTGCCAGACAATAAGCTAATTCATGAGTATTTGCCAAATTCGTTTATTCTTTACAAACCAAGAGATGTTGTAAGTGGTGATTTTCCTTGGTTCTTTAAACGAGGCGATGATATTTACATTGCAGCGGTAGATTGTACTGGACATGGCGTTCCGGGAGCACTCTTGTCGTTTATTGGTTATTTTTTGCTCAACAATATTGTGGATCACGATAAAGAATTTACTGCAGGAGAAGTGCTAGATAAATTGCATGAAGAGGTTCGCACAACGCTCAAGCAAGATCAAGAAGGTGCTAATGCACGTGATGGTATGGATATTGCGCTGTGTAAAATAAATAGAACGCGAAATGAGTTGCAGTATTCAGGTGCTCATCGTCCACTTTATTTGCTTAGAGATGGTGAATTAGCGCAATATAGAGGAAGCCCGAAGGCTATTGGTGGTATTCCGAACAACAAAAAAGACGAAAAACCATTTATAAACCATGTGATAAAATATCAAAAATCGGATAAAATATTCTTTTTCTCAGATGGATTACCCGACCAAATTGGCGGCGACAAGGGAAGAAAATATCAAGTAGTAAGAATACGCGATGAGATATTAAGCAATTTGGATTTTTCAATGCCGCAGTATATGAAACATTTTTCGAAAGATTTCAGGAAATGGCAAGGAAATTATAAACAAATTGACGATGTTTTAATGATAGGAGTTGAATTTTAAAAAAAATATTTGTATCTTTGGAATCGATTTTAAGAAAAAAATTGGTAAATTCAATTTTATTTAAGAAATTTGAAAATTATTTTAATAAGCACATTATGATTTTACTCATAACCCAAAAACTAAATTATGGCAGAGATTGTTAATAGGCACAACTTCCTTGATTTTGTATATGATTTTTATCTAAAGATGAAATCGAAGGACGTAAATTTAGTTTACGAAGGGGAAATAACTCATCAAATAACTAAAGCATTTACGTCGCTTACAGAGTCAAAAATGCTTCGAGAGGAAGAACCCAACACTGTACAAAAAAAGGTTTTCCATGTAATGGTAGAATGTTTGCAAAACATAAGTAAACACGCCAGCCAACCAGAAACTGCCAGCGCCGAAAAAGAAGGCAAGGGTATTTTCATGATTAGCAAAGGAGAATCGGAATATTTGGTAACAACGGGCAATACAATTCCTACGGAGAAAATTGATGGATTGCGTTATATGCTTGAGAATATCAATAACTTAGACAAAGAAGGCTTGAAAAAGCTTTATAAACAGCAAATTCGGGAAGGTAGGCTTTCTGAAAAAGGCGGTGCGGGTTTAGGTTTTATAGATATTGCAAAAAAGACTGGACGCCCATTAGAGTATCATTTCCTTACAGTAGACAAAGATGAATCATTTTTTGTATTAACATCAAGTATTTCACGAAAATAAAAAACAAACATAATTATGCAAGTAATAAAAATTAAAGGCTCAGACGATACGCCCACTATAATACTAGATGCTGAAAATAATATAATGGAAATATCCGGAAGGTCTTTGCCTGAAGATGTGGCTTCTTTCTACGAACCCGTTTTAGAATGGCTCGATGAATATGCCCAAAGTCCAAACGAAAAGACGATACTGGATTTTAAACTTGTGTATTTTAATACTGCTTCATCAAAATTATTGCTCGATATACTACTTAAACTCGAAGACTTGTCTGACGAAGGTAATGAGGTATTGGTAAGATGGCATTATCCAGATGATGATGAAGATATGGAAGAAGCAGGCGAAGAGTATGCAGACATTGTAGATGTTCCATTTGAACAAATCAGCTATAGTTTGGACTAAGTTTATTGTTTACAAGCAAGCAATAAAGTAGATACTTTATAGAATCAACTATAAGCAACTGCTTATAATAGTGTTTATGGACAATTCGGGCTTATGCCAGTTTAAAATTAACTCCTTTATCTGAAACATAAAAAATGAGTGAAGAGATATTAAAAGCCTTGATGCAATTATTTGCTATAATTGTAAAACAAGATGAAGGAGTTGAACAAAATGAGATTAAGTATGTTAAAACATTCTTGACGCAACAATTGGGCGACGAGGCTGTTACTGAGTACTTGAATTTGTTTTATGAAAAAGCTGGTTTAAATGCAGAAGGTAAACTTTTAGAAACAGAATCGGAAGAGGATAAAAAACCAAAGCGTACTTCGGTAAAAGACTCTGTGCGAATTCTGGGATTGTGCAAAAAAATAAATAAAAATCTTAACCAAAAACAAAAAGTTGTTGTATTAACTCGTTTATTTGAGTTAATAAATACCGAAAGGAAATTTTCGGAACAACGAATGGCTATCATCAACACAGTAGCTGAGGTATTTAATATTACGAAAGAAGAGTTTGTAAGTATTGAGACTTTTGTTATCGAAAATGAACCGAGCAAGGTCGATTTTACAAATATTTTGATTGTAAGTGAAGTAAATATTGAATCGGAGCATTGTAAAAAAGTACATACAGAATCGCTCAACGGAAATATTTTTATTTTACACATAAAAGCGGTTGAGTTATTTTTCCTAAAATACACAGGTGCAGAAGCGGTTAACTTAAACGGACAGATAATAAATAATAAAAGTATTTATCTATTTGCCAATGGTAGCACTATTAGAATTCCTAAAGGAAAACCAATTTATTATAGTGATGTAGTTGCAAAGTTTTTATCGGATTCAATCATTGCAAAGCTTTCTTTTTCGGTAGAAAGTATTTCATTTCAATTTCCGAATGGTGATTTGGGTTTGCGAAATATTTCGTTCTCCGAAACACATGGTAAATTGATTGGGATAATGGGAGCTAGCGGTGCTGGAAAAACAACTATGCTAAACTCATTATCAGGTATTTCTACTCCTACGTCAGGGCGCGTTTTGATTAATGGGATAGATCTTCATCATAATAAAGAAGAGATAGAAGGTTTGATAGGTTACATTCCTCAAGATGACCTTTTGATAGAAGAATTGACTGTTTTTGAAAATTTGTATTTCAATGCTAAGCAGTGCTTCAACAAAAAGCCAGAGCAGGAGATAATCCAGTTGGTTAATACGGTTTTGAAAAATTTGGGTCTTTTTGAAAGAAAAGATTTAAAAGTAGGCTCGCCCTTGAATAAGCTTATTAGTGGTGGACAGCGCAAAAGACTAAATATAGCACTTGAACTCATTAGAGAACCCGCCATTTTGTTTGTCGATGAACCAACTTCAGGCTTGTCTTCGCGCGACTCGGAAAATGTAATGGACTTACTCAGAGAGCTAACCCTAAAAGGTAAGCTTATTTTTGTAGTAATTCATCAGCCATCGTCGGAGATTTATAAAATGTTCGACAAAATGATGATTCTCGATACGGGTGGTTATATGGTTTACTATGGAAACCCTGTTGAGGCAATTTTGTATTTCAAAGAAATTGATAATCAAATAAATAATGTATCAGGCGAATGTCCTGTTTGCGGTAATGTAAACCCTGAATCTATTTTTGATATTGTAGAGGCAAAAGTAGTAGATGAATTTGGTAATTATACGGATAGCCGAAAGGTTAGTCCTAAGCATTGGGAAGATCATTTCCACCAAAAAATTTCACTCGAACCTGTTGAAATAGTTAAGGAAAAGCCCGTTAGTACTCTTGATATCCCAACGTGGTTCAAGCAGTTGAAAATATATTTGAAGCGTGATTGGCTTTCAAAAATTAGCAACAAGCAGTATATTGCAATCAATTTGATAGAATCTCCATTGCTAGGTTTTATCCTTTCGTATATTATAAGGTATATTGCCGACCCTAATTCGGAGGTTTATGTTTTTAGAGAAAATGTGAATATACCGCCTTATATATTTATGAGTGTGGTAGTTGCTTTGTTTATTGGGCTTACTGTTAGTGCAGAAGAAATTTTTAAGGATAGAAAAATATTAAAACGTGAAGCATTTTTGAATTTAAGCCGTTCGAGCTATTTGATTTCAAAAGTGATTATCCTTTTTGGGCTTTCAGCAGTACAAGCCTTGTTGTTTGTTTTGGTAGGCAATACGATATTGGGTGTGGAAGAAATGTATTTTGAATATTGGCTTATTTTGTTTTCTATTTCGGCGGGTGCCAATATGATGGGTTTGAATATTTCTTCTACTTTTAACTCTGCTGTAACTATCTATATTTTAATACCTTTGCTAATAATTCCTCAATTGGCTTTGGGTGGTGCGATGTTTAGTTTTGAAAAATTGAACAAAACAATTAGTAGCATAGAAAAGGTGCCAATAGTAGCCGAAGTGATGACTGCACGCTGGGGTTATGAAGCCTTAATGGTGAAACAATATAAAGATAACAAGTTTGAACGAACTTATTACGAAATAGAAAAGAAAATAAGTATAGCCGACTTTAAATTGGCGCATTATATACCTTACTTAGAGACGATTATAGATGAGGTAAAAGAAGACATAGAAGTAGATTTGGCTTCAAAAAACGACTCGGCACGCGAAGCTTTGGATAAGAAGCTAAATTTATTGAAAAAAGAGTTTATACGTGAAGCAAAAAAAATAAGTGTATTAGAGCAACAATACATTGCAAAAAAGAGCGATAGGGTTGAGTTGAAATTCAAGCACATCGACAAATTGAATTTAGAAAATGTTACCGATAGTATTATTGAGGAAGCTAGGTTTTACGTAAAAAAAGAGCTAGATTCGTATTATAATTTCTTTTACAAAGAGGGATCGGAAAAGAAAGAGCGAATGATTGATTATTTGAAAGAGAAAAAGCCAGGCTATTATGATAATAGGCGTAAGAAGTATCATAATGAATCGCTTCAAGAGATAGTGAAAAAGATTTATGAAAAAAATCCGATTATAGAATACGACGGAAAGCTTATACAGCAAATAGATCCTATCTACTTAGATCCTGAGCCCAATCATGCTCTTGATTTTAGAACTCAATTTTTTGCTCCACGAAAACATTTTCTGGGCAACTATTACGAAACTTTTTGGTTTAATACAATACTTATTTGGATAATAACGTTACTGTTTTATGTTACGCTGTATTACAATGTATTGAAAAAAACATTAGATTTATTAGAGGGGATAAAAATACAAGATAAACTGAAGAAATATAATTTCTTTAAAAAAATTAAAATTACTTCCTTTAAAACTAAAAAAGTTAAACCCGAAATTAAGAAAATAGATTAATAGTAAATATCTAATAATCAAAGATAAAAAATATTTTATATACGATAAAATTTTTTTTTTTTATTTATTGCTTTTGATATGTCTTTTTTTATATTAATTTTGTTACTTATTTTAATGAACATTAAAAAAAATAATCATTAAAAAAACATAAAAATAGCTAAAAAAGAATAGATGACAACATAAAAAGAACATACCTTAATACAAATTAAGTTAAATATGATTAAAAATTTATTCAAAGTGCCAATATATGTTGTACTGATAGTATCAACAATATTATTTGTTTCCGTAGCATCGTGCATTAATGATAGCGAGGAAGAAAAAATAGAAAATGATTTAAAAAACATAGGCAACGACGATGGTTCTGTTATAGACTCGGAAGGAAATATGGGGGATATAATGGGCAATTTATCATCGCCTGTGGAAATGGCTGCCTTAATAAAAGATAATGGAGTGCCGTTTTCGTTGAAATATTTATCCAATCCGGATAATATAGATCATTACAGTACAAAGTTTGAGCAAGCCTTGGGGGTAGGAATTTTGGGTGCAGACTTGGGGTATTTGAATATTTATGATAGAACAACTTATGTTCTTCGTTATATTTCTGCAATCAGCAAATTATCGGAAGAGCTGAGTGTGAGCCAATTTTTTGACTTTGAAACATTAAAGCGTTTGGCAACGAATAATGAAAATTTAGATTCACTTATTTATATTTCAACCTCGAGTTTTAATCGAATGGATAGTTATTTGAGGGAAATGAATAGAGCTGACCAAAGCATTTTGATAGTAACAGGTGTTTGGATTGAAGCGATGTATCAGGCAACTCAGGTGGTAAAAGAAAAGCCGAATGAAAAAATTACCGAACGAATAGGTGAACAAAAATTGATACTTTCGGAGCTAATCAATGCAATAAAAAAGTATGAATCGAAAAAAGCATTTAAAGATTTACTTGGTGATTTAATGGAAATAAATTTAATTTATGACAAAATTAAAATAGAATATCAAGTAGGAGAACCTGAAACAGTTGAAATTGATGGTAGATTGATTATACAGCAGAACGAGACGAGTATTGTAAATATAACTCAAGATCAACTAAACCAGATTATCTCAGTTATCGAAAAAATAAGAAATAAAAGAATACAATTAAATAATTAGGAAAATATGAAGAAATTACTCATTCCTTTTATCTTTTTGCTAGTATTGACAACTTTTAGCATAGATTCAAAAGCACAATGTAACGACCAGCTTGTAAACGATTGTGCGTTGAATGTGGGCGACAATGCTACCTACATCAAAGATTTCAGAGCAAGGCTAAAAGGTGCTCGCAAAGGAAGTGCGCCTATTGCTAACTTTTCTATTGTTCTCAACAAACAAACCCACTATCGATTTACCGTTTGTAATGCAATAGAATTTGAAGGCGAAGCGGTTCTTCAGCTCTATGATGAAAATAACAATATGATAGGTAGTACTTTTGATTTGGCAAAGGGAAAAGATTACAAGGCATTCGATTTTATGTGCAGAAAAACATCTACTTACAAGGTTTATATTTCGTTCAAAGGTGGGCTAGAAGGCTGTGCGGTAGGCATACTGTCGATGGTACGTTAAACTTAGCATTATGATAAAAAAAGGTCTATTTATACTATTTGTTTTAGTTATTACGCTCAATTCGTTGTCGGCAAGAAATCTTGGTGATACTCTTCGATATAAGAATAACGTGATAAAAGAAATTTGCCATTTCTCCCATGGACTTGTGGTGGGCGAGAGAAAACAATTTGACAAAAAAGGTGAGTTGATTGAAACACATCGTTTTAATGGCAATATAGGAGAAATTAGGTCATATTACAATGATAGCTTGGTTGCTTCGATTATTTCAAAAGTTACTCAATCGGTTGTTGATGGTAATTATACTTTAACGATTGATGCTGGAACTGAGATTTATGGTTTTTATAAGGGTACAAAAAATAAAAAATACAGCATAACGGTAGCCAATACTTTTTCGATAGATTACAAAGAATCGTACGAACGATATAACTTATTTTTCGACGATGTAATCTTGCTTTATAAAAGACGCGAAATGAAAGGGCTTGAGGGTAGCCTTGTTACTTACTATGCAACCGATGGTGTTAAAATTATTTCGACCCTCAAAATAGGCGAGCAAGATAAGGGAAATTACTATCAAATGATAAACCCTGAAAACAAAGCGGTTTTGGCGCATGGGTACATTAAAAAAGTGAGAAGTAGCGATTACTATGTTGGAAAATGGGAGTTTAATTATTCCGATGGTATTTTAGAGAAAATAGAATATTTTTATGATGGTGAACCTTCTGTAAAGCATATAAAATATGGTACTCGGATTGATACTGCTTATTATTATTATCAAGTAAGCGGTAAATTGAAAGCCAAAGTACACTATCCTAGCCCCGAAGATTTTAATCATAGAACAGATACGCTGATTACCATGTATATAGACCAACAGGTACGAACTAGGTATGATGAAAGTAAAAAGGCGGTTATTTACAAAACTGCAATTAAGAAAAATGATGAATTTGAATTTTCTGGTTTGTATGAAGAGTTTTGGCCCAATGGTGAACGAAAAATGAGAGGCTATTTGTGTAAGCCTCCACGGAGGCAAATTCCTCAATCTGAATACGAACAATACGGGCAAATCAATACCAGTATTATTAGGTTTATCGAAAAGCCTACTCAAAATGCTGTTTATTTCCAAAACGATAAAATGATTAAACAGATAGGTATGTGGTATTATTTTAACGAGCAAGGCGAAATTATAGATATTAAGGAATATCGACTTTCGGGCGAACTTGCTAAAGAAAAAGACCAACCGAGTAAAAAGGAGATTGATAAGGAAAACTCAAAATATAAAAACCAAAAAGAGAGTAAGTTCGAATTTCAATATTTAATAAAAGACAACGAATAGTACATGATTGATGTGGTGATTTGTTAATTCTTTATTCTTATTCTTTCCTAATTACTTAGAGGACATCTCAACGTAACGTTGAACGATTTGTGGCGTAATTTAATAGGTTACTTAGAGCAGCTCGTAAACCCCAAAATAACTAGCTCACGGCATTTATGTCCTTGCGAAAAAATAAACCAATCTGGGCTTTACCCATACTCTAATCTTTGGGGCTAAAGCTTATTGTACTATGCCTTCTTTTCGAACTAATGATAAAATTGACTTTATAGCAGGCTCAAAATTTTGAATTTTTATACGATTATTGCAACATGAGCAAATTTCAAGTACCAATCTAAAACAGAATCAAACAAAACAAAAAAAAGAAATTATGAAACAATTTATGTTATTGCTTGCCTTATCTTTATTGATTTTAGCTTGCGAAAATGAAAACGAAAACGAAACAAGCATCAGCACAAATTTCTCTTCCGAAAGCCACAACACAGGCAAAAATTGTATGAACTGCCACAAAAGTGGAGGAAACGGCGAAGGTTTGTTTATCGTAGCCGGAAGTGTATATCAAAGTTCTTTAACTAGTCCTTTTCCTAATGGAACAGTAAGGCTTACCTCGTCGGCACAAAATACAGGCAATTTAATAAAAAGTATAGAAGTAGATGCTTTGGGCAATTTTTACACAACCCAAGCTATTGATTTTGGTACAGGACTATATGTTAGCGTACTTGGTACCAATGGTGAGGTGAAACACATGAGTTCTAAAATTACAACAGGGCAATGCAACAATTGCCATGGGAATACGGTAGCTAAAATTTGGTTACAATAAATCAAAATTCTATCTGTTAGAACACAAATTATGGAAAATGAAAAAAATAAAGTAGCTACTAGCTCGTTTATTGCCGCTATTTTTCTTACTACTTTCAAAATAATAGTAGGCGTAATGACCGGAAGCTTAGGTATTTTGTCGGAAGCCTTACATTCAGCCTTAGACCTTGTGGCGGCAGGCATTACCATGATTGCTGTACGCATTTCGGACAAGCCCGCAGACAAAGAGCATCATTACGGACATGGAAAGATAGAAAACTTATCGGCACTTGCCGAAACGCTGCTGTTGCTTATTACTTGTGTGTGGATTATTTATGAAGCTTTGAGCCGATTAATTTCGGGCAATACACACATAGAAGTAAATGTATGGAGCTACGTGGTGGTTATTACATCTATTGTAATTGATTATTCGCGCTCTCGGGCATTGATGCGTGTAGCTAAGAAACACAATAGCCAAGCTCTGGAAGCTGATGCTTTGCATTTCTCTACCGATATTTGGAGTTCGCTAGTAGTGCTATTGGGATTGGTGGCAGCGAACTTTGGTATTTTTATAGCCGATAGTATTGCAGCTATGGGAGTTGCGCTTATTGTTATTTTCGTATCATACAATTTGGGAAAACGTTCTATCAATGTACTTTTAGACCATGTACCAGACAGTGTTTGTGAAAAAATAAACGATTTGCTCAAAAATGCAAATGAAATAGAGCAATACCACAGCCTGAAGGTGCGTGCTGCGGGTCCCGATATTTTTGTGGAGCTAAATATACATGTTAAGCCAAACTTAACCATTGAAGAATCGCATACAATAGCAACACACATCGAAAACAAATTAAAAGCAGAAATATCTCGTTGCCATGTACACGTTCACATAGAACCCAACAACCACGAGTAACAAAAATTCAAAATAACAATTAACTTGATTCAATTAAATTAAATGAAAAGCGAGATTATACAACAAATCATTATTTTTTCACTCATTCCTTTAGTAACCATGCTAATAGGTGGCGTAGTAGGAATTATATTCAATGTTCAAAGCAAGTTGCGTAGTTTTATTTTGCACCTAGCTGCAGGTGTTATTTTTGCAGTAGTAGCCATTGAGCTATTGCCCGATATTGTAGCTCGAGAAAACATACTGGGCGTTTCGGTCGGTTTTTTTGCCGGATTATTTTTGATGCTACTCATAAAGCACTTTAGCCATTTATCAGAACAAAAGCACAAAGCTGCATTAAAAAACAATACAGCTAGCCTAGGCGCAGTATCTATTCCTTGGGCTTTGCTCATAGGCATAGCCGTAGATTTGTTTATCGATGGCATTTTGCTTGGAGTAGGATTTGCAGCAGGGCAATCGGAAGGAGTTCTTTTGAGTATTGCTTTGAGTCTCGAAATATTAGTTCTTGGCTTAGTAGTAGCTACCGAGCTAAAAACAGAGAAGATTGTAACTACAAAAATAATGCAAGCTGTAAGTATTCTGGCTATAACTTTTGTGTTAGGCGCATTTGCAGGCTCCGTTATGCTAAGTGTTTTGAACGAAGAGGTTTTAACTTACATTCTGGCATTTGGCTTATCGGCACTCATGTATCTAGTTACCGAAGAATTGTTAGTAGAAGCTCACGAACATACCGACACTCCTATTAACACAACCATCTTTTTTGTGGGTTTCTTTATCTTTTTAATTGTTGCAATTTTACATTAATCTTGTTGTATTAGAGTTTGTTTGTAAAGTAGCATTTACCTAATGATTAAAATCGACTTTACGAACATGCCCTAACTATATCCAATAAAATTCTTTCTTAACAAAAAAGAAACACTCAACTATTAAATTTGTATCAAAAAGGCTTTGCTTAAATAAAATCATTCAAAATATTACTATTTTGTTAATAATATTAAATTTAAACGGTTAATTATTTTACAATTTATATATTTGCATCTGTAATTTTTGTGTTTATTTGTAATATTTTTTGAATAAAAAACACTAGTTCGCTATTTTATTTGAGAATAACAATCAACACTATATGCTTCTATGAAATAATTTTTATAGGAACTTTCAACTGTTAATTGCAAAATTTAAAAACTGTAATTCGTAATTTTTAGGACAACACTATGCAAATAAATGGCAAACCAAAAGCATTTTTACGAAGCGATGCGCTCGATTTTATTGACCTATACAAGTCATTAGGCGAAAGAGCCGAAAACTTTTTACCCAACAATGTAGTTGATAAACTTGCTAATTTTGTGAAAATTTGCTTCGATGAACCGATTGGCCCCGCAAAACAGCAAGCTGAAATAGATAAGGCTATTCTTGAGTTAAAAGAAGCAATTCCTTCTTATGCCGATATTTCGTTAATGATTTATCCGCACGAAAGTTCTAAGGCATTTGCTTTTAGTGCAAAACGAAATTTGTTTAAGGAGAAAATTCATTTTTTGCAAGACAATGAATTGGTTGACGAACCAACCAAAAAGCAACTCAATAATATTTTGAATCTGCACGACTATTCAATTGGTACTCCGCCTGTTACTCAAGAAGATGTGGATTATATGTTCAAAAATATTTTGGGCGATAAAGTTACCGAGTTGCGCAAATTTAGAGATGTTATTGGCATCAATGGCGACATAGAAGAGGCTCAATGGAACTATTTTATGGATGTTTTGGATCAAATGGTTATTCAAAGTACACATTATACAACCAAAGCCGAAAAAGATAATTTTTTAGATAGAACAGAATCGACTATCAACTTCAAAGGACTGAATGGTTTTATCAGAACCTTAGTTTCAGGAACTGCGCAAACTGCTATCGAACTTATTAAAGGTGAGGTTTTTAATGCCAACGATGTAAAAGTTATTGAGTTTACTGAAGAAGAAAGCCTTTTTGAAGAAGTAAGCAATGATTTTACGAGTGTATTTGCTGTAAAACTACGCAATATGCGCAAAAATGTGTTCAATAGCTTTCGTTGGTACAACGTTTTGAGTCGTTTGGTATTTATTGACGACTCCGACGAATCTAGGAGTACAAATACCTCATTAGTTTTTTGTTTTCACAACGGAATTATCAATGCCTTAAACAAAATACACACAAAAAAATTAGGTGCACTAGCAAACACGCAAACCAATTTACGACTTATTTTCGACAAGGTAAATACCGAAAATCTTATTATATTTAGAAATGCAACAGCAGCAAAAATAAAAGATTACGAAGAAGAACTGAACGAGCTTAAAATAGAGCAAATTGGCGAAATTAATAATCCAGACAAAGATATTGTGCTCTTTAAATTTGATGACTTTTCAAAACAAATAATCAAGGACAAATATACGTTGAGCAAATTGCATGATTTTATTGATTTAGTAATTAAAATTAAAGACCCCAAAATTCATAATGAACTGAATACTAAATTAATAAATGAATTTGAACTGCGCACAAAAAAATATTTTTACTCCAATGCCGATGAAGTGAAAATTGCTACAGTTGTAGAAGGCGGAGGGCGTAATCAAATTCGTATGTATGGAAGTTATTTGCGCCACAGAAAGTTGCAAGCTGTTGATAAAAAGGTAATTGAGAATTGTAGAACAATTATCGACATTATTCCCAATAATTACCAAAGAACTTTAAAAAATCACTTTCATAAAAATTTTGGAATCAATTTATTTTTAGAGAAATACAAAGAATTTTTGACCAAACAAGAAAATGAAGCCGATAATAAAGGACGTTTTCAAAATTTTCTGATTGATTTAGGTATTTTTCAAGCTTATCAAGAGCGAAACGATAGCGAGAAGAACATTATAAAGGCGTTTATTAGCGATTTAGCAAATTTAGAAAAAACGTCAATTTCCGATGATGTGCAAATGATTATTCGCGACTTAGTTTCGCACGAGGCTTGGGAACCAATGCCTTACATTTTGTTCAACGAGCAGCTTTCGTGGGAGTACAAAGACTTATTCCCAACTGACCGTTTCGACATCAATCCTTTCGATTTGAATGTGGATATAAAACCCGATGGACATATTGATTTTGATAGACTTTTGCATATTTTGAGCCGCATAAAAAATACCTTCCAACTTTTTGACCACAGCGGAAGTTTATGGGATAGGTTTTGTTCTAACTTGACTATTATTATCAACGACCCATCAAATCCTTCGGGTTATAGCGATTTTAACAACACGTCGCTTATTAAGTTTTTGAAATTCATAAGTAACAGTAAAATAACGCTTTTGCTCGATGAAGCTTACAGCGATGCAATTAAAATAGACAACCCAGAAACTCCAAAATGGCGTTCCATTTCGCGTTATATATTCAATAATTTCAATGCTTACTCCAAAATTAGTATTGTTTCGTCGCTTTCTACCACCAAAAATTTGGGTGCAACCGGAAATCGCTTAGGTTCAGTCATTGCTTCACCTGTAAGAGAAGATGTGATTGATTTTATAAAAAACAAGTACACCTTCGACAGGGGAAATACCAATTCGCTGTTTATGCTTGTAAATACTTTAGAATCAGCACAAACAGCAAAGAAAGTGAAAGATAAAATGGAAGCAGAATTGCCAAAAAATGCTTCACGTTCGAGTATCAAAAAAAGCATAGAAGAGTTTATTAAAACTGAAATTTATGCAAATACTTTGCTTCAAAATGGTGAGAAAAAGAGCAAATACAATCGAATTTCGCTTTTTGAGGGCAGCCCTTTGCATATTTTCCTTCTCGACGAGTTGGTTTCTCTCGATAAACTCGACGTTCTTGAGCTTCCCGACGATTTTAAATACAAAAACGAAGCATTCTTTTCGTATTACAAGGATTATTTGGTGAAGGCTTTGAATAAATTTAGAGTAAATCGTAACTTTAGAACAGAGGCTAATAAAAGACTTATTCTTGCTAAAAAAATAGCAGAAAAGGTTATTAATGAGAAATATACAGATATTGTTAAAATTATAGAATCGAACGGTTCTTATTTGTTTAATATTCAAATTAAAAACCTGTTTTCTTTTTTTGACTTAGAAGATTTTGTTTCGCAACTAGCAATACAAAGAGGAATTGTTGCAATTCCATACAAAACTGGTTTTGTGCGCTTTTCGTTGGGTGGTTATTTAAAAGGAGATAAAAAATCGTATCAAGAGTTTGAAAAAGAGTTTGAAACTGCACTTTCTTTATTTTTAAGCTATTGGAAAGAATTTGTAGAAACAAAACAGCAAAATAAAGACAAATCAACGTCTGAAATTTTAAAATTAATTTTCAGGTATAAAAATGACAATGAATACATTCAAAAACTTGTCAGCGATTTTGACGCTGTTAAAAACCAACAGCGCGAAACGTTAGATAGCTTGCGAATAAGTAAAATTAAAACGCTTTATCATTCATTTCCACAAGATTGCGGAGTTAGCATCAATTCAATAGGACGGTCGAAGAACTCTGTTTTTGAGTTTTATGAAAATATTGGACAGTGCCAAAATGTTACAGATTTTATTAGAAGTAAGGCATTTACAAAAATTTATGAAAATTTATTGCCGCAGATTTATCGAAACATTCCTCTTATTAAAAATTTGGATATAAATACAGTTATTTCAAAATATGGTAAGACTCTAATTTTGAAATATATACAAAATAAACTTAATTTCCAACCCAATTCATATATTATTGACAATCCTGAAGAACGTTTGATAATGATGGAAATTTTGATAGAATTGGAAAAGATTTTATTCTCTGATGCAAAGGTTAAAATGCTGGCTCTTAATGCAACACCAACTACTAAGCTCAAAAAATTGAGCGATACTGTGGTGCTCGACCGCTCACAACTTGAGGGCGTGAATGCTATTTTGCGCAAGCACATCAAAGAGTTGTTGCTGCATTTCAATTTGCCATTTGCTAAAGAGGCTGCAATGCCAACTAAAACGGAGCTTCTTGAGCATTCTATTGAAAAATTCGTCGAAATTTTGCATATTCCGTTGAGCGAATTGGATTTGGCTAAATTTGCCCATTATTTATTCGATAATTTACAAAAAGCAAAAATTTTCGAAGATTCTTCTTTTGCGCGTAGTTTGCTGGGTAAATTGAAAAATCTATTTGAAAAAGAAGTTTTTGGTGATAAAAATATAATTAATTCGATTAAAAAATTATATCTTTTCAATGAAAGCTCTCAATTCATCAAAAAAATAATAGAAAGATTTGAAGTTTTATACAAACAGACTTTAGCAGTAAAAGAAGGAGAGGCTCGAATGATTACCGAAACATTTATTTCGGCAAATCTGGAGAATGATTTTTATTTAATTGTAAATCAGATTATTTCATCTTCAGAATATAAAATTCAAGAAACAGAGCTTCGCAATGAAGTGCGTAAGGTTGTTTTGTTTTTAATTGAAACAATAAATTTAAGTAAAGGAACTGATTATTATATACGTTACACACATTCATTGATGCGGATTGTAGAGTCGAATTTTGCTCGACAAAACTCGAGTTACAATGAAATGGTGCAACATGGTTACAGTATTCACAAAGACTTCGTACATAAAAATAATCTGGTAGAACATAATGGCGGTGCATTGAAATGGCTCAATGACATAATGACCTCGTGTGGCGTGATTGCAACCGAGCAACCCGTTCAGACGCATACTCGCATTGCTACCGATGCAAAAAAACGAGAATATCCATTTCACAGAGCCGATAGAACCGAAAGCGAAGATTTTTATTTTGAACAAGGTAATCAGTCTCAAAATGAATATATTAAGCAATTAAAAACTCGTCCAACAGCCGATTTTTTTGCTAAACGTATGGCTAAGTTTTCGCAAAATATGGACATTAACGATTATCGTTGCAAAATAACAAAGCGTGGTTTGTTTAAAGAGCTTTATATTATGCAAAAGTCTTATATAAAGTACCTTACCGATAATTTTCGCTTGGTTGGTGCCGATGAAATAAGCCTTGAAGATGCTATAAAATTTGAACCTGATGTGGTTTTGTTTTTGGGAGCACCCGAAAAGGTAATTTCATTTCCACAAATAGGTTATTTTGACTTGAATGGACCTAATAATAAGAAAATCAAAACAATAGTAACTCCATTGAAACCTGAAGCGGATTATTTTGGCGACGTGAAAAAACCTCGCTTGTCGATGATTAACGAAAAGGTCAAAGAAATGGGCGGAATACCTGTTCATGGTTCGCTTTATGCTGTGGAAGAGGAAGATGGAAGTGTTTTTGTGGTTCAAATTAGTGGCGACAGTGGCGTGGGCAAATCGGAAATGCTGGCTGCTATGATGCTGAAATGGCTGAAAAACAACTTAAAAGGCATTAGGAGTATAAAATTAATTGCTGGCGATATGTTTCATATTTTTCCCGACAAGGAAGGTAATTTGTTTGGAATAGGAACTGAAATTGGTGATTTTTCGCGCGTTACGGATTTTGACCCAGATTATATAAAATATTACAATTCGCTTTTTGAAAGTAGTGCCGATAGCAATGTTGAGGACTTAAATTCTCGCTCTACGATTAGTGGTTTGTGCGATATTTCGATGCCATTTAAGATTGATATTATGCTTACTGCTCACAATTATTCGCGAAATGAAGCTGGTATTCAACGCTTTGACAATCCCGAAAACTTTATTCTGTATCGCGATTCGCATGGCGAGCGCAAGGAAAAAGCGACGAGCGAAGACGGTCCTAATTTTTTGCGTACTTTGTTGCGTTACACTTCCGAACCTAATATTACCGAAATAATTGATAATCACGGTAATTATCTTGACGATATTTTGAGTTGGGAGCTAGATTCTACTACCAAATTGCATTATTTGTGCTCTTCGTTCAAAATGATTGATAAGATTGATATAGAGAAAGTTGTGAATAAAATTTTTATTGACAAGCATTTTGAGGAAAATAAAATTAAATACCGGATTACTAAAGTCAATTTTGATATAATTAAGAATCGCTTTATTGCTAAAGGTATTAATGGCGAAGATATTGCAGAAATGTTAATTGACCGTAAAGTATTCAGCAACAACTATAATTCGCTTGCTAGCACTCCTGCCGGACAACCATTTATTGCCGAGAGCGGACAATTGAAATCTACCAAATATTTTATCGATGCTTTGAAGAATGGACGTGATGCAAACTCAAAAGCTCAGAATATTCAATTTGGTATTTTATCTACCGATATTGGCAAGAAAGGGAAAGAAATTTCAGGTCCACAAAAGGCTTCGGAAGATATGCGCAAACTGATTCAGGAAGTTCGGATTTCAAACCCCGAAATTAACCGTAACAGGCAAATGGTAAGGCAATTAATTAACAATAGTTACGGAAAATTGATGTGCAACGACAAAACAAGCAATGAACTTTGGCGATATAATTTCTTTTTGTGGCAAATTCATAAAATGAAGCATACCAAGCTAGTACGTTTTGATGATGCTGAGGTTGAAATTGATCTTTCGGGTATTCATGCCGAGGGATTTGATTACAATACGCCTTTTACTCCGCTTCTGGTTACGCCAAATATTAATATTGAGCTGAGTGGTTTTACCGAAACGTACAGTCAATTAATGAGTTTGCCAAACAACAAGGAGTTTGCCAATGAGTTTTACGAAAGTGCTCAATCTTTGTTTATTGCTGAGGGGTATTCGCACGAAACCATTGTAAATAATATTGTTATGCAATTACTTTTAACAAATGGTTATTTGAATGTAGAAGATATTAATAGAGGACAAATTACCGAAAAAGTAAACCGAGAAACTTTAGCGGCTGCGCGTTTTGCTGCCGAAAAAATTCTTTCGGAAAATAAAAATATTTCGGGTAAAAAATTAAATCAAGCAGCTGAAAGGCAAGAGGACGAATTGAAAAAAGCTTCTACTGAAAAGAAAAATAAAAAATAAAATAATATGGCAATTAATAAAGAGTTAGTCGTTTTTTTGGAAGAATTAAAAGACAACAATTATAAAGAGTGGTTTGATTTAAACCGAAAGCGTTATGAATTGATTAAAAAGGATTTTTTGGAATTTGTCAGTTCGTTAATTATTCGGATTTCGGAATTTGATACTTCTGTTTCGTACTTAAAACCAAAGGATTGTATCTTTAGAATTAATAGAGATATTCGCTTTGCCAAGGATAAATCGCCTTACAAAGCCAATTTTGGAACTTACATGGTTAAAGGAGGAAAAAAGAGTGGAAATGCTGGCTATTATCTTCATATTGAACCGGATAATTGCTTTATTGCAGGTGGCATTTATGCACCTTCGCCAAGCGATTTGAAATTGATTAGGAATGAAATTTATGAAAACCCGCTTACTTTTAAAACATTTATTGAAAATGAAGAGTTTGTGAAAGTTTATGGCGGACTTTCGGGCGATAAATTGAGTAACCTTCCGCGTGGCTACGATAAAAATTTCGAGTTTGGCGATTTGTTAAAATACAAACATTATATTTCTTTTAGGCAATTAGATAAAAATGAAATATTTGACGCTAATTTTTTAGATAATTTGGTGAGCTATTTTCATGCAACTTTTTCGTTCAATGAATATTTGAATGAAATTATAGAAAAATAGTAATTTTATATGAGAGAACTTTCTTTTTTTTATAAAAAAGTTCTCTCATTTTACGCTGTTTATTGTTTCAAAACAACTCCAACTCCATTTTTCCCATCTATTTTGATTTCTAGTTCTTTTTCAAAATGAATATGCCTAATGTATTCATTTTCATAGGCTGCCGGTAATTCGCGGAGGTAATCAATGTCATAATACCCATCGTTGATAAATGGATTTATTGTAAAGTAGCCTACGCCAAAAGAGGTTAAGTTTTGAAAAAAATGAGTGCCTTGGCTTGGGTCAATTCTGAAATTTTCTAAACCTGACTCTACAATTACACGAGCTGCTGAAATTTGCGACCATTTTACAGGAATACCTAAAAATTTATCGCTCGAACCCCATCTTCCAGGTCCTATTAGTATGTAATTTTTATTTTTAGCCACAAATTCGTCGTTAATTTCAGAAACAAGGTCGGCTATTTCGGTTGTTTTTGCTGCGTTAAAACTTCGGGGTTTTACATAAACAATATCGCAAACGCCTTTTATTTCGCCATTTCCTAAAGCTTGTTCGGCTACTAAGATGCAATTTTCTTTTTTTATGTCTTTTAAATTCAAATGTACTACTTCTTTTGATTGTACAATAGGTCTGATTTGTAGGAAATTAAATATTCTGGGTTGTCCTTTGGGAACGTCTAAATTTACTGCAAATTCTATTTCTATGGCTGAGCCCATTTCTTTTTGTCCTACTTCTAATAAATCGGCTATGATTTCGGCTAATGGAAAAGTATTGTGGTATAGTATGTTAGCAAATGTAATTACTTTTTTTCCGGTGTAAATGCCGCCGTGCCGTATCATGTTGTTTTGGTAATCGTAGGTAGAGGCAACAAAACGCATAGAGGAATGGTTTTCAGCCGATTTGATTCCGGTGCTAATGATGTTTACTCCGTCGTCGGTAGAAGCTTTGAATGCACTGGGGTTTAAATCAAGGGCATACAGTTTTTTTTGTGTATCGCGCAAGGTAATTTGCGGCGAGGAGAGTTGAAGTATTTTTTTTGGATATTTTGGCGAAAAGCGCAGCGTTTGACCGCCTTCTACTGTTATTTTTCCTAAACCAATTGCCACGTTTGCAATTCCATCTTCTGCTTTTTCGGGTGCGATTGGGTAAAAATTAATAGAGCGTGCAACGCCAGAAATAGTTGGATAGAATAAGTTATCGTATTGACTTCCACATACTTCTTGAATAATAATTCCCATTTGCTCTTCGTCAATAATGTTAGAAGTAGCGTCCATATAAGCTTTGCTTGCTTTGAAATAAACAGAAGCATACACGCTTTTAATTGCTGTTTCGAGCATTTCCACCATCTGAATCAGATTGTTGGTGTTGGGAATCATATAAGTAGAATAAATACCTGCAAATGGTTGGTATTGAGAATCTTCCAGCAGACTTGACGAGCGAATTGCTAAAGGAGTATTGGCTACTCTGCAAAAAGTTTTTAGTTGTCGGAGTACTTTTAAAGGTAAGGCGCCTTCTAAAAATTTATCTAATATTTGTTTATCGGTTAATGGTTCGGACAATACAACTGGATATAATTTATTGTCTTCCATAAATTTGGCAAAAATATCAGTTGTTATAACAATGGTACGTGGAATTGATATTAAAACATCTTTGTACTTGTGGCTCAATTGATTTCTTTTCAAAAACGAATCGATAAAGGCTAATCCTCTGGCTTTTCCTCCCATCGAACCTTCGCCTATGCGTGCAAATGTGAGGTAACCGTCGTATTCTTTGCGCTCGAAACGTGCTATAATTCCACGTCCTTTGTTGAGGCGATAGCTGGCAATGGTGTTGTGAATGTAATTGCGCACATCTTCTACGCTATTAAAATCTTCGACTGCTAAGTATTTGAATAACTGAGCCAAAGGGAAAATAGCGCGGGCATTGAGCCAGCGCGAAATATTATTGCGATTGAAATGGTAACGCAGTGAGTTTTCGGGAATTACTAAAATTTGATGCTGCAATTCGCGTAAGTTTGCGGCGCGTCCTATTTCTTCAAAAGTATTTGGGTCTTTAAAAACAAAATCGCCAAAAGCTAAGTTTTTGAATAAATAATTCCGCAATTCGACCAACAAACTTTTAGAATACTTGTGCAAAAAGTCGATTCCTAATTCTTTGGCTTTTAGCTCATTTTCTATTTCCGACGATTGGAGTAGGAAAGGCATATTGCTGTCGTCTTTTTTTACTCTATTGGCTAAACGGAAACCGGCGTGTGGATCCATTTCTCCGTTTCTTCGGTAGCGAATGTCAGAAATGATTCCCAACATGCTGTCTTTGTACTTTTCGTAAAGTTCTATGGCTTGGTTGTAATTGGTTGCCAAAAGTACTTTTGGGCGACCTCGCATACGCAACATTTCACGGTAACTGTTTAGCCCTTCGGTCATTAAGTTGCGAGTTTGCTTCAATATTATTTTGTAGGCATTGGGCAAATAGGAAGAGTAGAAGCGAATGGAATCTTCTACCAATAGAATTACCTGAACACCAACTTGTTTCACATCATCTTCCACATTCATTTTGTCCTCAATCAGTTTGATGATGGCAAGTAAAATATCGGCACTTCCAAGCCACGAAAATACGTAATCAATTTCCGAAAGGTCTTCTTTTTGTAGGCGCATCGACACTTCGCGCGAAAAAGTTGTCAGCACCACAAGTTCCAACGCTGAGCATGGTGATAATCAGGTCAATTTCTTCTTCTTGCAGAATCTGAAAAGCCTTTTTGATGCTGTTGGCATGAATAAAAATGGGCGGATTGCGCAAGTTGAGCGAAACATATTCGTCAAATACTTGTTCGTCTATTCTATCGTCTTCTTCTAAGGTATAATAATCGTAATTGCTACAGATTATCAACACTTTGTAGATGCGTTTTTGCATCAAATTTTTAAACGAGGTTTCGTTAAAATCATATTCTTGCGCAAAAGTTACTGACTCCATTTATATTTTCAGGTTAAATTAATATCTAAGATTTCCGAGTTGTTAATGCATCGGAAATTAATGCGGTTTAAATTTTGATACTATATATGTTCTATTTTTGTTAATTAGTGAAATAAAACAAAAAGAAAAGTTGTATATTTTAATATAATTTTCTAATTTTGAATTAATTACAAGCAAAATTCAAAATATTTAGAATATGCAACCCCACAAAAATAGAAATAAAATTCAGAATTGGAAAGCATATCTAAAAATTAGGGTTCTTTTGTTTTGAAGTAGTGGATAAATAGTGAATCAAAATTAATTGTATGGTTGGTTTTGCAAAGTGCTTAAAAATAAGCGAATAATAAAGGGTTTTCTCAAAAACATAATAGCACAAATGTTTGGTAGTGTAAAAAAATGGTGCCTTTTTGAAAAAGTGAAGCATTAGAAATTAAATGTGATGATAAAATAGGAATTTAACAATTTGTTATTAGAATTTAGAAAAATTGCGTAATTTCGCTTTTCTTAGAATTTCGGTTACTATCAAGTTCTGCTTTCAACAAATTATTATATTACCACATCATCACATTTAATTTCTAATACTTCACTCTTTTCGGGGGTATAATCTTTAGCTGCTTTGTCGTCAAATTCACCTTCCCAACGAGCTACAACGGCAGTGGCAAGGCAATTACCTACCACATTTACAGCAGTTCGCGCCATATCCATAAGCTCATCGATGCCCAAAATGATAAAAATAGGCCA
>JFJP01024010.1_pt1 | contig 53303 bp, 51 predicted proteins | sample 431651 | NCBI WGS metagenome assembly JFJP01 (sample SAMN02602958, study PRJNA72255) | Microbial mat metagenome, whole genome shotgun sequencing project. | biome: fresh water; feature: sink hole; material: water; isolation source: purple microbial (photo- and chemosynthetic) mats found in... | reverse complement strand
AGCGAACACCAAATCTAAATCTTGAAATAGTTGCAGAGATAGAAAAAAAATTGGGGCTCACATTTGTCAGTGAAAAAGATACAGGTGAGGCTGAAGCCTCTCATCCAAAGGGTTCATTTGGAAGTGTGACTTTAGTCTCACCTACTAATGCTTTCGCACCTATCGACATTTTGGACTATATTTACGCAGTTTTACACTCTCATGCTTATCGAGAAAAATACAAAGAGTTTTTGAAGATAGATTTTCCACGCGTTGCATTTCCTGAAATTAAAACATTTTGGCAGTTGGTAGAGATGGGAGCAAAACTACGACAAATTCATCTGCTAGAAGATGAGAGCTTAAATGAACGCATCATAGAGATAGATGACGGAAATCCACACATCACAAATAAACTAAATCAAAAAGATTTTATCGTAGCAAATGAAAAAGTAACTCTCCAAATCAACCCCGAAGTAGCCATCTCAAATATCCCTCTCATCGCATGGGAATTTTACATAGGCGGATACCAACCAGCCCAAAAATGGCTCAAAGACAGAGTAGGGCGAGAACTAAGCCGAAGCGACTTAAAACACTACAACCGCATCATAAACGCACTTGTAAAAACTGATCAGGTGCTCAAGTGCAATGCTTTGGGTGAGATTTCGCTAGAGAGGCTTGACCCGATTTTGGTGGCGTATCGGTATAAAGATCCGAGCGTTTCGCTTATTTGTGCCCTTTTTTCTTATGGAAATGTGAAGCAGATTGTGAAGTTTTTGGACTCGCTTGATTTTTCGCTTTTAAGCAAAAGTGATGCTGAAATACAAGAGGCACTTAAAAACCACTACTACCGATTTCAGACGAGTGAAGATGTTGCGGCTTTGTTTATTGCTCTGAAGCGGTTGCATGAAAAAACGACTTTGGAAGAGGTTTTTATGAGCGGATATAGCGCAAATAACAGTACCATCGAGGGGATCAATGCTCTTATCATGATGCTGCGAGATTTGTTTGCGCATACAAGTAAAGGGTATGATTTTTTGACTTCAAAGGTCACGACAAAAACAAAAGGTGCGGGGGCGCTAAAGCGGTGGATGATGTTTTTACGCTGGATGGTGCGGGATGATGCTATCGACATGGGGCTGTGGAAGGGCGTAAATAAGGGTGACCTTATCATGCCGCTTGATACGCATACGTTTAAGGTTTCAAAAAAACTCGGACTTTTGCATAGAGATACGTATGATTTGCAAGCCGCTATTGAACTCACACAAGCGCTGAAAAAGTTTGACAAAAACGACCCGCTCAAGTATGATTTTGCACTTTACAGAATAGGACAGGAGAAGATAATTTAAATATGAAAAATCAAGCTTTTACGACCTCTTTTGGACTCAGAAACAGACATGTGCAAACACTCTTTTCATCTTTTTTTAGAAAAATAAAGACTCCGCAAGCAGAGATAGAAGTTTTTGAGCTTGAAGATGGTGATTTTGTGGAGTGCTATTGGCTTGAGAAACCAAAAAATAGGGATGCAAAAGCCATAGTTATTTTGTTTCATGGTTTAGCTGGCTCGTTTCATTCGCCCTATATTCAGGGGGTTATGAATGCTTTACAAGAAGAAAAGATTCCCTCGGTCGTGATGCATTTTAGGGGCTGTTCGGGCAAGTCAAATCGATTTGCAAAGTCCTATCATAGCGGTGAAACACTCGATGCAAAGGCTTGGATACACCATGTGCATACAACATTTCCACAAGCCAAACTTTTTGCAGTGGGTTATTCGCTGGGTGCAAATATGCTTTTAAAACTTTTAGGCGAAGAGGGCGAGCGCGCACTGCTGAGTGGGGCTATTTGTGTATCGGCACCTATGCAGTTAGAAGTCTCTGCGACTCAAATGGACAGAGGTTTTGCAAAATTTTATCAATATATTTTATTGAGAGATTTAAAGCGTTCGTTGTTACAAAAATATGAGCATCATGATATAAAATCCTTGATTGGTTTAGAGAAAAATGAAGTGAAAAAATTAAGAAATTTTTGGGAATTTGATGCTGCGTATACAGCCCCCATTCACGGATTTGGCTCAGCGCAGGAGTATTATGAAAAATCTAGTGCTAAACAGTATTTGATACATATACGCATTCCTACTTTAATCATCCATGCACTTGATGACCCTTTCATGAGTGAAAAAATTCTCCCCACAAGAGAGGAACTTTCTCCAAATATCACCTTGCAAGTGAGTAAAAACGGCGGGCATGTAGGTTTTATTGCAGGAAACTTGCGTGAGCCGCAGTATTGGCTTGAAGAAAAAATTTTAGAGTATTTTAAAAGTTTTATAGAGTAGACTTTCACCATAACTTACATAACTAAAATGGACGAGTTCATTTGAGTGTGTGCTATTAGTAAAAGGAAAAAAATGGTTTCAATCAAACATCTGCACAGAGTTCAAGCACTGCTGCTTTCAGGATTTATGAGCTTTATCATGTCGGGTATCATCACTTTGATAAACTTAGGATTCGTTGAGAACTTCTTAGAAATCTGGTTTCATGCGTGGATAATCGCTTATGCTATAGCCTTTCCAAGTATCTTGCTTGTTTTTCCAATCGCGCGTAAACTAGCGATGAAAATAGCTAATAGAGAGTAGGGTGATAGAGAATTTTTTTTGATTAGTTTGCTATAATAAGTCCCCAATTTAAAAGAAGGATTTAGTATGGAATGCGAATTTCCCTCCATTAATGCAAACAAACAAGAAATCAAAGAAATTTTTCAAAGTGTCAAAACTATTGCAGTTTTAGGTCTCTCTCCAGATGAGACAAAAGATAGTCACAGAGTTGCGAAGTATTTGCAAGCCGCAGGGTATAAAATAGTCCCTGTGTACCCAAAAGAAGAGACTATTCTTGGTGAAAAAGTCTATGTCTCACTTGCCGATATCCCATTTGCAGTAGATATGGTCAACATTTTTAGAAAACCTGATGCGCTTGATGCTATCGCAGATACATGTATCGCAAGAGGCGATGTAAAAGTTTTTTGGGCTCAAAAAGGTATCGTCAATAACGCTGCGGCTCAAAAAGCGACAGATGCAGGGATGAGAGTTGTTCAAAATTTGTGTAGCATGGTTGAACATCGCTCACTTTAAAAGGGTCAAATTGTTAGATATTAAAAAAATTTATGAAGCGCGAGAGCGGATAAAAGATATAGTCATTGACACCCCTTTTTCATATGCTCCTTATCTTAGTGATATTTCGGGTTGCGAGGTATACTTAAAAAAAGAAAATCTTCAAGTCACTGGTGCTTTTAAAATACGAGGCGCCTATAACAAAATAGCCTCTTTAACAGACATAGAGCGCTCATGTGGTGTTGTGACTGCGAGTGCAGGCAATCATGCGCAGGGAGTTGCACTTTCTGCTTTAAAATTTGCCATCCAAGCGGTCATCGTCATGCCTGAGTCAACTCCACTGACTAAAATAAACGGAGTGCGACATTATGGTGCTGAGGTTATTTTGGCAGGTGCAAACTACGATGAGGCGTATGCTTATGCCTTAAAGTACGCACAAGAAAATACCTTAACCTTTGTCCATCCTTTTGAAGATGAAAAAGTGATGGAGGGGCAAGGGACGGTAGCACTAGAGATTTTGGAAAAATGTGCTGATTTTGATGCCATTCTCATCCCAACAGGGGGTGGCGGACTTATCTCTGGCATGGCAAGTGCCTTTAAAAGTATCAATCCAAATATAGAAGTCATTGGTGTGAGTGCCAAAGGGGCTCCTGCACTAAAAAACTCTTTTGAGCTCAAAGAAGCAGTTCACACAACGAGTGTGCGAACGATTGCCGATGGTATTGCGGTGAGAGACGCATCAAAAATTACCCTCGCTCACATCCTTGACACAGTAGATAGATTTATAAGTGTGGATGATGAAGAGATAGCAAGTGCGATTTTATTTTTGCTAGAAAAACAAAAGCTTGTTGTCGAGGGTGCAGGAGCAGTGGGTGTAGCTGCACTTTTGCATCACAAACTTGAACACTTAAAGGGCAAAAAGGTAGTGGCACTTTTAAGCGGTGGCAACATGGATGTGACCCTTCTCTCAGTCATCATCGAAAAAGGTTTATTAAAATCAGGCAGAAAAATGAATATAACTGTCACTTTAGTTGATAAACCTGGCTCGCTTATGAGATTTACGCAAATACTCCAAGAGTTAAATGCAAATATTGTCTATATTTCTTACGATAGAACTGCCATTTCTCTTGAATATGGCGATGCGAATGTCACCGTTCATATGGAAACAAAAGGGGAAGAGCATCAATTACGCATCACAGCGGCACTAAAAAAAGAGGGCTATTTAAGAGGCTAATCATGAATCCATTTAAGAAAAAAAATCTAGCCAAACCTATCATCCTCATAAAGATACTTGATGAGGATAAACTACTCATAGTCGATAGTCAAACAACCATCATGTATCTCAACAAAGATACTTTGGATGTTTTGGGTGGATTTAAAGCCAATATGATTCATGAAAGATATAAAAATAGTGTTGTGGCTTTTAGCCAAGATGGGGAGTATTTTGCATCTATTAGCTCGGATGCAAAAGAGGCAAGACTTTTTCATACAAAAACCAAAAAAGCAATTGGCAAAGTAAATAGACATCAGGGTGAAGTCTCTTGTGTTGGGATTGACCCAAATAACACCTATATGTTCTCTTGTGGGGAAGATGGAAAAACTTTTGCGATTGATATCAAAAATGGAAAGCTCGCTTTTACACTCCCTATGCATCTTGACGCCGTGAATGACATCTCTTTTAGCGATGATGGACAAACCTTGGCGACTGCAAGTTATGATAAAAATATCTCTCTTTTTCATCTGATAAGCATGACCCCTTCTCATAAACTCAGAGCCCATGCCGCACCCGTAACCAAATCCCTTTTTTTAACGAATAACAGATTGTTTACGGTAGACAAAGATAGCAAAGGGATTATTTGGGATGTAAAGTATGGCAGAACAGTTGCGAGAATCGAAGGGATTCATGATAATGTTTTGCAGGTAACAAAAAGTTCTGATAATCTTTTTTTATTTTTAGGGACAACTCTTGGATATATTTTGGTGTATGAACTCCAAACATATAAACTTCTAAGCAAAAACTATATCAAACTCAGTGCAGCCATCACAGCACTTGCTTTTGATGAGAGGAGAAACACGCTCATTATAGCAACACAAAAAAATGAACTTTTCTTTTATGATATTTATGAATATGAAGAGAAATTGAAAGAGTTGATGCTTAAAAAAAACTACGACATCATCTACAAATATATTGAAAAAAATCCACTTTTGCAATATACAAAAGTTAGCACTCAAGTTGGCGTTATTTGGGACATGACACTCAAAAAAGCACAGCAAGCACTAGAATCAAATGAGAAACATACAGCTATAGAACTCTTTAAGTCTTTTAAAAATATACCAGATAAAAATACAATCATGCAAAAACTCATTCATGAGTATGAAGAGTTTGAAAAATTCTCAACATTTATCGCTCAAGGAAAAATTCCTCTAGCCTATGCTTTGGCAAATATGCACCCTATTTATAAAGAGTCCCAATTGTTTCAAAATTTAGAAATGAATTGGAAAAAATCTTTTGTTTTAGCGCAAAAATACTCTATTGACCCAAAAGGGATGGATAAGGCAAAAGAGCTTTTGGCTCCATACAGAGGAATCAGTGAAAAAACAAAAATAATCCAAGAGCTCTTTGCCCAAGGAGATGTTTATAGAATGTTTAAAATTTCTCTTGGACAAAAAGATTTTAGAGGAACATTTGAACTTATAAAACTCCACCCATTTTTAAAAGAATTTCCTGAATATACAACACTGATGAATTACGCAGATATACTCTATATCAATATACGAAAATTTTTAGATGAAAATGAGACGCATGCTGCTATAAAATTGCTCCGAGTTTTAGCAGACTTTAGCGATTTTGAAGAGGTTGCTAAAGATTTGATTGAAGAAATTGAAGCAAAACAAAAGTTTTTTGCTGCGCTAAAAGATGAAGATAGGGAGCTAGCCTATAATATTTTAGCAACTTCAGAGGATTTGCAAAACACTCAAGAGGGGTTGGCACTTCAAAAGCAATACACAAATGACCTCTCTCTTGCAAATGCATATGCAGTTGAGGGGAATGCCCTTGGAGTTAGAGATGTCTTAAGTGCCTATATGAACATAAGCTCAAAATTTATCTCCCTAGCAACGATGTTTGGCTGGTCGTATATGGTGCAACTAGAACAAGCCGTTCAGCAAAAAAGGGATCAACAAATTATAGAAAACGGGATAAAAAACTACATTTTATGTTTTGGAGTTCAAGATCAGATTGAGAGCTTTTATGCCACTTTTAAAAAACAGTATCCACAGAGTAAATTGACGCTAGATATGCAAACAAAAGGCTCCATGAAGATGTGGCGACCATCCATGATAGTCCCCTCAATCTTAGAATAGTTTTTAGCTTCAAAGTATCCTCTTGTTTTAACCTATAATATAGTTATGTTTACCTATAATAATCAACTTTTTAAAAAAAATTACTTAAGAATGGGGGACTTTTGATGCAAATAACTGGTGCACAAATGGTCATTGAAGCTTTTATTGCTGAAGGGGTAGATACGGTTTTTGGTTACCCAGGTGGAGCAATCATGAACGTATATGACGAAATATATAAACAAAGAGGATTTAAGCATATATTAAATCGTCATGAGCAAGCTTCTATTCATGCGGCCGAGGGATATGCAAAAGCAAGTGGAAAAGTTGGTGTTGCCATGATTACTAGTGGACCAGGCTTTACAAATGCTGTAACGGGTTTAGCAGATGCGTATATGGATTCAGTTCCTTTGGTTGTAGTTTCAGGTCAAGTTCCTATGAGCCTTATTGGAACAGATGCTTTTCAAGAGATTGATGCTGTAGGTATTAGTCGACCTTGTACAAAACACAACTATCTTGTAACGGATGCTCGAGATTTGCCACGTGTTCTTAAAGAGGCGTTTCATATAGCGCGCAGTGGGCGTCCTGGTCCTGTGCATGTCGATATTCCAAAAGATGTCACAGCGCAAATTGCTGAGTTTAATTATGATATTGCACTTGAACTTGAAACCTACAAGCCTCATGTAAAAGGCAATCCACGTCAAATCAAAAAAGCCATGGATGCTATCTCAAAGGCAAAAAGACCAATTTTTTATCTAGGTGGCGGTATCATAAACTCAAACGCATCGTATGAAGTGCGAGAGTTAGTTCACAAAACAGGTATTCCAGCAGTTGAGACTTTAATGGCTCGCGGTGTTTTATCCTTTGATGATGATTTGCTTATCTCCATGCTTGGAATGCACGGCTCATACGCTGCAAATATGGCGATGAGTGAGACAGATTTGGTTATAGGGCTTGGAGCTCGGTTTGATGACCGCGTTACTGGAAAACTCTCAGAATTTGCTAAAAATGCAGGTGTTATTCATGTCGATATTGACCCTGCAAGTATTTCAAAACTTGTCAATGCTGACTATCCAATTGTTGGGGATGTTAAAAATGTTGTCATTGATATGCTCGAGCAATGTGAGCATATCCATCCTGAAAATTATGAGTCTTGGAGAGAAACCATTGCTCATTTTGATGCATTGCATCCATTAACCTTTCATGAAGATACAGAGAGACTTAAGCCTCAATGGGTTGTAAAACGTGTTGGCGAGCTTCTTGGAGATAGTGCTAATATCTCTACAGACGTTGGACAACACCAAATGTGGGCGGCACAGTTTTACCCTTTTTCTCGTCCAAACCAATGGATAACCTCAGGTGGACTTGGAACAATGGGCTTTGGTTTTCCTGCAGCAATCGGTGTCAAAGTGGCATGTCCTGATAAGGTGAGTATCAACTTCACGGGTGATGGTTCTATTCTTATGAATGTTCAAGAGCTCATGACGGCAGTTGAGAAAAATATTCCCGTTATTAATATCATATTAAATAATAACTTCCTTGGAATGGTGCGTCAGTGGCAAACACTCTTTTACGACAAACGCCACAGTGAAACAGATTTGAGCGTTCAGCCAGACTTTGTAAAGCTCTCAGAAGCTTTTGGTGGGATTGGATACAGAGTGACAACAAAAGAAGAGTTTGACTTTGCACTTCAAGATGCGGTTGCAAAAAATATTGTTGCATTTATAGATGTGGTTGTTGAAAGATTTGAGAACGTTATGCCGATGGTTCCATCGGGGGGAAGTTTATTTAACATGATGCTATTAGAGAAAAAGGAGACAAAATAATGACTGAAAATAGTGAAAGAAGAGTTGTCTCAGTCATAGTCGTCAACGAAGCAAGTGTTTTGTCTCGTATAACAAATCTTTTCTCTGGACGTGGATACAACATCACCTCTTTAACGGTTGCTCCGATTCCTGAGAGTAAATACTCAAGACTCACCATCGTCACTTCGGGTTCTGTGCGTGTAATCGAGCAAATTACCAAACAGCTGCATAAGCTTATCCCTGTTTTAAGAGTGTATGAGCATGCAGATTTGGTTGAAAAAGAGATGGCTATGGTAAAGTTTCCTATCACGGAAAATTTGAGCGATATCAATGCGTTGTGTGAAGCATACAACGGAAAAATCGTCAATGTTGGAGAAAATGTCGTGATCGCCATGGTAACAGACGAGCCAAAAAGAATTGATAATTTTTTAGCTGTCATTAAAAGATATAACCCAAAAGAGATAGTAAGAAGCGGCTCTGTCGCACTTGAGAGATAAGTGATGAAACTAAGCATGATTGCTGAGATTTTAGAGATAGAGTTTAGCTCTAAAGATGTAGAAATTACGGGCATGAATGCTCTTAAAGATGCAACTTTCTCTGAAGTTTCTTTTGTAGCTAACTCGAAATATATCAAAGATATACAAAATACAAAAGCGGCAGCTGTGATAGTTCCTGCTTCTTTAGTAGAACATGTGCCAACGGGATGCATAGCCTTGGTTGTTGAGAATTCTTACTGGTCTATGGCAACACTCTCTCAAGCTTTTGCTCCTGTGATAGAAGACGACACACTAGCGCTAGCCAAGATAGGCGAGGGGAGTAAAGTCTCTTCTAAAGCAGAGATAGCCAAGGGTGCAATAATCGGCAAAAACTGTACCATTTTGGCTCATGTTTACATTGGCTCAAACGCAGTTGTTGGGGACAATACAGTACTATATCCAAGTGTAACAGTGTATAGAGATTGTAAAATAGGAAGTAATTGCACTATTCATGCCAATACAGTTATCGGCGCAGATGGTTTTGGTTTTGCTACAAATAACCGTGGTGAACACAAAAAGATTTACCAAAATGGAAACGTCGTTATCGAAGATGATGTTGAGATTGGCTCCAATGTCAGTGTTGATAGAGCTGTTTTTGGAACAACTTGGATTAAAAAAGGTGTTCGCATCGACAACCTTGTGCAAATCGGACATAACTGCGAAATCGGAGAATATTCAGTTTTCGTAGCGCAATCAGGATGTGCTGGTTCTACAAAACTTGGACGCAATGTCGTAGTCGGTGGACAATCTGCCTTTGCAGGGCACTTAGAAATCGCACCATTTTCTACCTTCGCTGCAAGAAGCGGCATAACAAACAATATCAAAGAGAGCGGTAAAACCTATGGAGGTTTTCCACTTTTAGAGCAAAGAGAATGGCTCAAACTTCAGGTCAAAATAGCTAGACTACTCAAGTAAAAGAAATTTATTATCATAGACTTCTTTCATAACCTAAAACACACTCACTAAGGCTTCGCTAACGCTGCAGAATCGTTCGCTTAGTTTTAGGTTATGAAAGAAGTCTATATTTAAGGAGCAAGAATATGTCAACAGTCATCAATTTAAGTGGAACAAAAAAAGGTGTTATCTCGGTAACTAAAATAGAAAAACCTTATGGTGAGAAGAGTGAAGATGTGGCTAGTATTGGGATATCTTTAGTAGGAAATGCAAATGAGCCAGAGTGGAAAGTGCATATCCCAATGGCAAATCTTGACGAGGTTATCGAAGCTTTGAGAGCTTTAAAATAATTTTTTTCCCATGCCAAAGTTTAGCATGGGAAAAGATTACGCTTTAAGTTCTTTTACGTACTCAGCTATTCTTGCAATTCCTGTTCGTATTGTTTCGATATTTGTCGCAAAGCTGAGTCGAAAATGTCCCTCACTTCCAAATGCAATACCTGGCACAACTGCTACGAGTTTTTTATCTAAAAGTTCTTTTGCAAAAGTAAGAGAATCATTACTCACTTCTTTAATGTTTACAAATAAATAAAAAGCACCATCTGGCTTAATAACGCTGAGTCCATCGATAGCATTTATGAGTTTTACCGCTTCATCACGGCGCTCTATAAACACTTTTCTCATCATCTCTATCTCTGCATCTGCACTACCATTAAGCCCTGCAATTGCTGCCATTTGGGTGATAGAGTTGACATTTGATGTGCTTTGAGACTGAAGTTTTTTTGTTGCTTGGATAAGCTCTGTATTTGCCGCAGCCATATAACCAAATCTCCAGCCCGTCATGGCTACTGATTTACTGAGACCATTGATCGTGACTGTTCGCTTAAACATATCCTCACTCACGGCTGCTGCAGAGGTAAAAGTACCATCAAAGGTAAGTTTTTCATACATTTCATCACTTGCCACAATGATGTCAGTTCCTTCTAAAACTTTTCCAAGTGCAGTCAGTTCTTCTTTTGAATAAATACAGCCCGTTGGATTTGAAGGAGAGGTAAGAACAAGCATCACTGTTTTTGGAGTGATGGCAGCTTTGAGTTGTTCTGGAGTTATTTTAAAACCACTTGCATCATCTGTTTGAATCTCAACTACAACCCCACCGCAATACTTCACAAGCTCAGGGTAAGTAACCCAGTAAGGAGCAGGAATAATTACCTCGGCACCATTTTCGATTGTGACAGCAAAAAGATTAAACAAAGAGTGTTTTGCACCATTGTTTGTCATGATTTGGTTTGGAGTATAGATAAGTCCATTATCTCTTTTAAGTTTCAAAGCAATAGCTTCTTTAAGAGGAAGAATTCCATCTACAGCGGTATATTTTGAAAAGTTATTATTGATTGCAGCTATTGCTGCATCTTTTATCACCTGTGGCGTTCCAAAGTCAGGTTCGCCCGCGGAAAAACTCAAAACATCTTTTCCACTTGCTTTTAATTCTTGAGCAAGTGTAGTTATAGCGATGGTAATTGATTCAGATAATGTGTTAATGCGGTTTGTTAGCATTGAAACCCCCGGTTAAAAATTTAGGGGGAATTATACTAAAAGAATAATGTAAATAAGTTTATATAAAAAATTATTTAGTTTTTCATCGCTCGAATAAATGCTTCATAGATATTTTCGAGTTCTAAATCTTCTTCAAGAAGTTTTTTATTGTCTTCAACTAAAATATGTTCTAAGATAGCAACCCTTTTAAGGAGATATTCAAACATCTCTTTGTTAATGTCTGGGAGCATGTTATGCATAAGTGGCTCTTGATTGCGCCCTTTTTGTATCACGTGTGCAGGAATACCAATGGCAGTTGAGCCATCAGGAACTGCTTTTACGACTACAGAATTTGCACCGATTTTAGCGTACTCACCGATAACAATATTTCCAAGAATTTTCGCACCAGCACCTATAACAGCACCTTTTTTGATAGTAGGATGACGTTTCCCCTGCGTAAGCGAAACTCCACCAAGAGTCACTCCTTGATAGATAAGTACATCATCTTCAACAATAGCAGTTTGACCAATCACCACTCCAAAACCATGATCAATAAAAACTCTGCTACCTATTTGAGCTGCGGGATGGATATCAATATTTGTCAAAATTTGGTTAATGCCCATAATCATTCGAGCCAATCGTTTAAAATTATTTGTATGAAGTTTATGTGCTATTCTATACCATGCTATCGCCCAAACTCCAGGATAATTAAATAAAAAATCAACCCTGGAATTTAAAGCAGGGTCGTTTTTATAAGCATTAACGAAATCTTCTTTTATATCTGCATAAATTCCCACAATAAGCCTTTAATATGTAGTTCTTAAATAACCATTTTGTTGTAAAAATGTCTCAAGCTTTGCAAGTGTATCATCTTTTTCTTTTTCTGTTATAAAGTCACTTTTTAACAAATCTGTTTTAAGATTATTTAAAATCTCTTCTTCGCAATAACCCACAGAGCCCAGAATCTCTAAAATATTTTTCGACTCCACAACGTTTGCAATTTCATAAGATGTATCGCTTATATGGATAGTATATTCACTTGGGTGTGTAAAAAGATTATGCTCCATGCCGAGAGTTTCTTGGTATGCTCCAACATTGAAAAAACCCAAAAAGTACTCCTCTTCATCAAGGTTTACGTCATGAAGATACAAAGGTTTGGCAGGGTTAAAACCTATCTCTCCATCGCTGTCACAGGTGATGTCCCAAAGAGATGCCGCACGTATAGGTGTGACATTGAGATGGTGCAGCGGCATAACTGGAAAATGCTGATCAAGTCCCCAATAATCAGGTAAACTTTGAAAAATAGATGCATTTATGAGGTATCTTTCTTGAAGCTTTATATGCAACTCTTCAAGCTCATTTGTTGGATTTGATGAGGATAAATAGAGAGCTTTTCTGATGATATTATGCACTAAAATCTCAGCATTTGAGCGGTCTTGCAAATCAATATAGCCCAAATCAAACAGAGTTAAAAGTGATTCAATATGGTCGAGCGCATCATGGAGATATTCGGTACAATTTTTGTTGTTTAAAAGTCTGTTTAAGTCGATGAGTTCATTGATTAGAGGAGGATTAACCTCTTTAAAATTAAGAAGTTGCTCTTGATAATCATGGGTAAAAAGTTCTAAAACAGGAGTGATAAGAACAGCATGCGAAGCGACGATAAAGCGTCCAGATTCTGTAAAAATATTGGGATGTTTTACATGTTTGGCATCCATGATTTCTTTGAGAGCAAAAACAACACTGTTTGAAAACTCTTCTATGGAGTAGTTGCGGGCTTTTGCGTGTGAATGTTGATCATATTCGACTGCTAAACCACCACCTATATTGATGCTATCAAGGGCTGTGGCTCCCATTTTTTTGAGTTCCGCGTAAATATTTCCCGCTTCTCTAAGTGCACGTTTAAGAGGTGCTATGTCGGACATTTGAGAACCTATATGAAAGTGAACCATGTTTAAATTTTGGAGCAATTCTTCTGATTCAAGCAATCGTATCGCTTCAATAATCTCTGTTGAAGTGAGTCCAAATTTTGCATCCATTCCCCCGCTTTTTGCCCAAATGCCGCTTCCGCCGCTATGAAGTCTGACGCGTATGCCAATGTTAGGAACTTTCAAATCACACTCATTTGCCACCGCTATAATAGTCTCAAGCTCGCCGATGCCCTCGATAGTGATTGTGATGTTATGACCGCTTTGCGCCGCAATAAAGCCAAGGGTAATCATCTCTTTGTCTTTAAATCCGTTGACTGTGATGTTGGCACCATGAGGCGTTTTTGCCATGGCTAGAATGAGTTCTGCCTTAGAGCCTGCTTCTAATCCATAGTTGAAGTTTTTGCCTTGTGTCGTGACGGCTTCGACAGCATGTGGAAACTGGTTGACTTTCAAAGGAAAAACAGCATTGAAAGTCCCTTTGTAATCATTGTCGTACATAGCCTTGTCAAAATAAGAGTAAAGACTTGTAATTTGTTTTTTTATAAGGTGTGGAAATCGGAGTAAAATCGGTCCTTTCACATCATCTAAACGAATCTCTTCGGTTATTTCCAAAAGAGAGGGCATAGATTTATAATTTAATTTGAGTTGACCATCTTCAATAATAAAATTATTATTTGACCAGATATTGAGACCATAATTTTTCATCTGTTTAAAATTCCCTTTGCTGTAATGTTTTTTCTGTTTTTTCTTCCAAATCTTTCACCCAAATAGTTCCGTTTTTCATCTCATCTTCACCGATGACACAACAAAATTTTGCGTTTACTTTATCGGCTGCTTTGAGGTGATTTTTAAGATTTTTTGCCTTGAACTCTATGTTTGTTTTATCTGATTTGCGTTTTTTCTGTGCTAACTTTACCACCGTGCTTATCGCTTCATCGTCCATGGCTCCAATGTAATACCCCTCGCGCTTGGATTGGGGCATCTTAATGAGCTCTAAGAGTCGCTCAACTCCCATTGCAAAGCCTACTGCAGGAGTAGGGCGGCCATCTAAAAATTCTACAAGCCTGTCATAACGTCCGCCGCCAGCGATAGCACTCTGAGAGCCGATAGCATCGCTTACAAATTCAAATGCAGTTTTGGAATAATAATCAAGTCCGCGAACAAGATTTGTGTTGATTTCGTAGGCAATGTTGTTCTCATAAAGTATATTTTTGAGTGTATCAAAATCATCTTGGCATGACGCACAAAGATTGTCGATGAGCTTAGGGGCATGAACGTAAAGAGCTTGGCATGAAACATTTTTACAATCAAGTACTCGAATAGGATTAGTCACTTTTCTTCTAAGGCAATCTTCACAAATCTCCCCCTCTACAGAGGCAATAAACGAGACTAAACGATCGCGATACTGTGGCATACACTGTATGTCGCCAAGGGAGTTAAGCTGAAGTCTGTAGCTGATGCCGCACGCTGATAAAATATCGGCTACCATCATAATCATGGTAGCATCTTCGTAAACACTCTCCACTCCAAAGCTTTCAACTCCAAACTGATGAAATTGTCTTAAACGACCTTTTTGCGGTCTCTCATAACGAAACATGCAACCGTGGTAAAAAAAGCGGTGGATGCCACCTGCCTTATCAAGTTTTTTTTGGACAAAAGCACGAACAACTCCCGCTGTTCCCTCTGGGCGAAGGCAAACATCATTTTCACCTTTATCGATAAACTGGTACATCTCTTTGGTGACAATGTCACTTGATTCTCCAACAGAGCGTTTAAAAAGGGCAGTTTCTTCTAAAAGTGGAGTCTCTATAAAATGAAAACCATAATTTTGAGCTATATTTGTCGCTGTTTGTATAAAGTACGTAAATCTCTCATAATCTTCACTTAAAATATCATTCATCCCTCTCAAAGAAGCAATCATTGGGTTCCTTTTTTTAAAATATGTCCGTTTAATTTTGCGTGCAAGGATACCATTTTTAATCTTGTATTTGATTTACACACAGAGCTCTTGGGTAGCTCTTATGTAATATAAGGTTGATTGACATATAATACAAACCTATAAAATATAAAAATAAAGGATGCCCCATGTTTAAATTTATCGTGAAAATTGTTTTTTTTGTAACCCTTGGAGTTGTTGCAACTGAGGCAAAAGAGCTTGATCTCAAACCTGGAATGTGGCAATGGACGACAACGATGCAAATGCAAGAGATGGGGTTTAGTATGCCTCCAATAACTTACAGCTATTGCATAAGTGAAAAAGATTTGATTCCCACGCAGTCGTCTCAAGAGAGTAAAGATTGTAAATTAACACAAAACAAAACGGTTGGCAATACAGTTATGTGGACAGTAGAGTGTACTACTGAGGGTGAAAAATCAGTCTCTACAGGAAAAATGACGTATAAAAAAACAACCGCTGAAGGTAAAATTGAAATGACGAGTCAAGGGATGAAGATGATTTCAACAATAAGCGGCAAGCGCACAGGAAATTGCAAGTAGATGCCATTTTCTAAACTTGGCTTATCAAAAGAGATACTCTTTGCGCTGAAAAACAAAGGGTATATAAAACCCACACCCATTCAAGAAAAAGCTATTCCTCTTGTTCTTGAGCGTCGAGATATGCTAGTAAGGGCGCAAACAGGAAGTGGGAAAAGTGCAAGTTTTATCTTGCCAATTTTGCAACTTTGGTCTCAAGACAGGGGAGAAGGAAAAGCTAAAATCAAGGCTCTAATCCTCACTCCAACAAGAGAATTGACGCTTCAAGTGGCAGAAGCTTTTAAAACTTTTGGAGCATATTTGCCTAAAAAACCTAAGGTTGTAAGTATTATTGGCGGAGAAAGTATCGGGGTGCAACTCTATGAAATACAGCAAGGGTGTGATATATTAGTTGCAACTGCAGGGAGATTTTTAGATGTGCTGAGTAAAAAGCAGATGAATCTCTCATATATTGAATTTTTTATTTTAGATGAAGCGGACAAAATGTTAAATCTTGGGTTTATGGAAGAACTTGATTTAATCCTCCAAACCATACCCACAAAGCGACAAAATCTCCTTTTTTCTGCAACGTATCCTGAGAAAATGTTACAAATCGCTTCAAAAATTACACAAAATCCAGTTGAAGTTACCATTGATGAGACACAAACAGTAGAAAAAATCAATCAAAGAGCGATAGAAGTCAATAAAGAAAATCGTGGGCCACTGCTTCGAGCGTTATTGCAAGAAAATAGTTGGGATTTAGTTTTGATTTTTATGGCAAACAAGCGTGCGACCGATAATATCGCACAAAAGTTTAGAAAATACGGTTTTAAAGCAGCTTCATTTAATGGTGATTTAGAACAAGATATAAGAGAAGAGACACTCTGTGCTTTTAAAGAGAAAAAAATCAATCTTCTGTTTGCGACAGATATTGCCGCGCGAGGTTTGGATATAGAGGAGATCAACTGCGTGATAAATTATGATTTGCCTCGCTCACCCGCAGACTATATTCACCGTATAGGACGTACTGCACGTGCAGGCAAGTCAGGTGTTGCTATAAGTTTTGTAGACCATGAAGATAAAGAGCATTTTGCTTTAATAGAAAAACGTTCTCATATAAAACTCCAAAAAGAACAAATCAAAGGTTTTGAACTCACAGGAGAGACGGTACAAAAAATGAAAGGTCCAGCTCCCATAAAAGGGAAGGGGAAAAGTAAAAAAGATAAACTCAGAGAGAAAGAGTCTAAGAGTTCTCGCTTATGATATTGTTTAGTATCTGAGTAAAAATCTTTTCTCTGCTTTGCGTTGCATCTAAAATAATAAGTTCTAGTTTAAGCAGTTTTGCCGCCTCTATGATGGCATCTTGTATTTTTAAAAGGTACGCACTTCCACGAAGCTCAATGGCATCTAAATCTTTTTGAGAAAGTCTGAATTCAAGTTCTTCTTTTGTCAGCCAAAGCAAAAAAACTCTTTGGGGATAAATACCGTTTGTAGCAAAATGGTTGAGTAAAACCAAATCTTCTTTTTGAATTTCACCCTGAATCAGTCCATACGCAACACCGCTCACAGCACTTCTGTCAGAGATAATCATTTTGTCCAAATTTGGCTCTATCACCTCTTTAATGTGCTCGGCTCGGTCTGCTAAAAAGAGTAAAAATTCCGCTTTTTTACTTTGTGCACGCGCATTTAAAAGAAGTTCTCGTATCTCTTTTCCTATGGGAGTAGCTCCTGGTTCTTTGGTGATAATGGCATGGGGAAACTCTGCGGCAAGACTCGCGATTTGGGTACTTTTACCTGCGGTGTCTATCCCTTCTATGGCAATATACATGCTTTGTTTTTTCCTATAATTTTTTGAACTTCTTCTGGAACTAAATGGTCAGTTTTGCCATGAAACTTTAAAAGATTTCGCACGATGGAAGAGCTGATAAAAGCATGCTTAAGTTTTGGCATAAGGTACACCGTCTCGATAGTCTCATCAAGAGAGTTGTTTAAATAGCCAAGTTGAAGCTCAAATTCAAAGTCGCTTACCGCACGAAGACCACGGATAAGAATACTCGCGCCATGCGTCTTAGCAAGCTCTACTGTAAGGTTATTAAAACCCACCACTTTGACGTTTTTGAGTGGCGCTATCGCTTGTGTTATCATCTCAATTCTCTCATCAAGACTAAACATTGGATTTTTGGTCTCTGAGACTGCTACGGCTATAATGACTTCATCAAAAAGCTTCAAAGCTCTCTCTATGACATCAAAATGTCCATTCGTTATGGGGTCAAAAGTTCCAGGATAGAGGGCTATTTTGTTACTCATTTATTCCCACCTTTTATAGAGTGTGTTTTCTATGCCAAGCAAGTCGAACCATTTTCCGATAATGAAATTTTCCATCTCATCAAGTGTTTGCTGCTGGGAATAATAAGCCATGACGGGTGGCGCGATAATGATACCTAAAGAGGCAAGTTTATGCATATTTTCAAGAGCGATAGCAGAAAAGGGCATCTCTCTAGGTGCTAAAATGAGTTTTTTGTGCTCTTTTATCATCACCGCCGCACATCTTGTTACGAGGTTATCGGAGATGCCGCAAGCTATTTTTGCTAGGGTATTCATACTGCAAGGTGCGATTATCATGGCATCTACTCCAAAAGAACCTGAGGCGATACTCGCTGCGATGTTTTCGTTGGAGTGCACTTTAACATCCATCTCTTTTTTTAGAACTATTTGAGAGTTTTTGGACATAATAAAATGCTTTTCTACAAAATCTGGTAAAAGTTCTAATGTTTTAAGCCCTAAGTTTACCCCACTGGCACCGCTTGTTGCTATGACTATTTTCATTTTATCTCCACTCTATTGGTACCGATTACTTTGGCTTTTAATCTTTTTTTATCGTGTTTTTCGACCGTAATGGTATCATTAAGTTTACCATCTTGTAAGGCTTTTGCAGTAAAAGAAATCGCTAAATTTTGATCATCAATCATGACACTTACAATAGAGTCTTGCTTGACTATGCTAAGAGACTCAACATTTCTTGCCACAAGTACACTTGCTTCTTTTATTTGGTATTTGCTTTGCAACATATTGCTTTGGAGATTTTGCACAGGCAAGGAGCTAAATTTGTCCAAAGTAATGCGCTTAGGTTGAGCATTTGCAAAAGAGAGTTCCGTGTGCCTTTTAATCTCATGCCTTGTTATAAAAACATCAATTTGTGCTTCTATATCATAATCAAAAAATATTTTTTTATTCTCACTTGTTTTGATAAAAAGGGTACCACGTCTATGGAGATAATTTTTTTCTTTCAGGACAACGCTATATATTGGAGGGAGCGAAGTGGTATAGGCACGAGGAAGCACTTTTATCGATTGTATCTCGATGGTTGGATATTTTTGCACATACAGTTCTCGTATAGTTGCTTCAATAAGCGTTGTATCAATAGGGCTTTTTTTTATGAAATAAATATATCTGCTTTGCGCTTTATAAGAGCTATACCCAAGCTCTTTGAGCGTTGCTAAGAGTTCTTTTGATGGTATTTTTTTTGTGTATCTGTTTGCATCAAGAGAGAAAAGTTTGACATCTTGTTTGGCATCTGCAACCAAAACAGAGAGGTTGACATCATCACTTAAGAGAAGATACTCGCTCTTGAGTACCTGAGATGCTTCTAGCCAAAAAGCTATCAACAACAATAAAAAAGTTTTTATGAACATCTCATCCCCTTTTGTATTAAGCTTCTTTTATCACCTAAAACACACTCACTAAGGCTTCGCTAACGCTGCAGAATCGTTCGCTTAGTTTTAGGTTATAAAAGAAGTCTATTAATTAATTTGAAAAATATTTGCTTTAACGACAGGGACAAAAAGAGCACCAAAACTCACTCTTTGCTGGATACCTCCACGACCGCTTAAATCCACGACAACGCCAAGATTTAGAGTTTGTATACTTGCTGCAATGGTTTGAAAAATTTCATGAGCTATATCTTCGCTATAGAGCGTTTTTTCTCTCAAAGAGGTGATGTAGTGTTTAAAATCTCTCATGTCAAAACTCTCACCAGAGCTAAGAAACTTTACATACAACGTCCCACGATAAGGCTGTCCGCTATGACCTAAAAACAATAATTCTTTTGAGCTGTACTCTAAAACAGAACCTTCTTGAAGTGGCACTTTTCGCAGTTGCATGTTTAACCTACTCTTTGGGGGTTGCTATTTCTACTCATAAATCTATGCTTATGAATCTCTTTGTATTTTTCTTCACTATTATCATAACTAAAAGCAGGGTGGATGCTGATGTTGCCTCGAGGGTAAAAAAGGCCGATAACTTCGAGATATTTTGGCTCTAAGAGGTGAGTTAAATCTTTGCCTATTTTATTTACCACCTCTTCATGAAACTCACCGTTATTGATAAAACTAAAAAGGTAGAGTTTTAAAGATTTGCTCTCCACCATTTTGATATTTGGGATATAGTTAATGACCAAAGTGGCAAAATCGGGCTGATTTGTGATAGGACACAAAGAGGTAAATTCATCAGCATTGAGTGTTACCCAGTAGTCATTTTCTTGATGTTTATTCTCAAATGTCTCTAAGAGTTCAGGCGCATATTGGTACTTATAGGTTGTCTGCGATGATCCAAGCTGGATAAGTGGTGATGTTTTTAAATCTTTAGCCATTTTTCTCCTCCAAATAATCTACCTCCCAAAAAAAATCTATCCAATCTGTTGCCTCATGAAGCCAAAAATCAGATTGAACAAGGGCGGTGGTCTTATAAAAGAGTGAGGCGATTTTAATCTCTACGTCAGGATACAATGCTCTGAGTTGCTCTAGAACTTCTTTCATGGTCTGACCGCTGTCAACAATATCATCAAGAAGCAAAATTCTTTGAGCCAAGTCAAGGTTTGGAATGTTAAAAATCTCACATTTATCTTCACGCTCATGCTCTTTATATAAAATAGAATTTATCGTAAAAAGCCTACGGTTATCGGTTGCACTTGCATACGCATGCCCCAAAGTTACCCCACCACGAGCGATAGCAACAATTGTGTCAGGATGATAGCTTTGTGTCATCTGCACCAACTTTTTCACATCCACAACAAATTTTTCATAAGAGTAATAAATCATTTGACTCCAATATCGTAAAAAGCTATATTGGGGTATTTTAACATACATTTAAGAGCTTTAAAAGTTAAAATCTTTCACCGCTTCATGACCTAATATTTTTTTAATCTGTTTTGGAAATATTTGCGCTCTTTTGTGCATGTTGAAGAGTTCTTTTTTTCCGCGTTCACCGTATTTTTGCACGATGGCTTCTAGGACTTCGTTGGCTATGATGTCGTACTTTGCGTATTTTGATGTTTCATCGACGACTAAAGTTTGTATAGACTCGAAGCTCTCAGCGTAAACATCATACTCTTTGAGCGTTATTGTTTCGACTTTATAGTCCGAATCTCTCGCATCCATAGGCACTTGGTAGATTTTTTCACTCCCTAGTTGGAGTGCTGTGAGTTTTTTGCCGTACGAACATCCTGTTTCTATACCATAAAAATTTTCGCCCTTTACCACTTCATCGTACATACAGTGCCCAAAGATGTTGACCACTTCGGTGTTGGAAACAGTGTCGCCCTCGTAGTAGCGGTTGAGTAAAAAGTCATTGTAGTACGCTTTGTTTTCTCGGTATTCATAGTATGCAAGCGCGAAACCATGGGTGATGAAATACTTGTCTATTTGAATGTACATAGGCAAGGTTTTAATCCATGCAAGATGTTTTTTGACACTCTGCATATCGCCCTTGTAACTGCGAATACACTCTAAACCGCCATAGCGTTTGTCGGTGCTCCACGGGCTATGAATGTCCTTCTCAAGCGCATCTAAAATATACTTTTCAAACAAATGCTCATGATTTCCCTTGACACATTTGTAGCCCTTGTCGATGACAAAATTTAGTACATCTTTTGAGAAGTTTCCCTTGTCACAAAGGTCACCGACAAAAATGAGCTCGGCACCATGAGGAAGCAGGTTTATGAGGCTCAAAAGCGTATAATAACACCCATGAACATCACCGATGACAAATATATTTTCTAATTCTTCTTTTTTCATAAATGTATTATATCTTTTAGGTTTATATACTCGTAGCTCTTATTTGGCATTTAATCTTTTTTTTAAAACTCAATCGCAGAGAGTTCTTTGTTGATTGCTTCACTTGTAAGAAAATACTCTAAGATGTACTTGAGACGTTTTTTCTTTGTTTCTAAAGTGTACATTTCTCTTTGATTGAGCATAAAAAGGTTACTTTGTCCCAGTTTGTATTTTTTGTTTTCAACCTCTTGCAATTGCTCCACCATGAGAACCTCTGTATCGGCACTTTCAATATTTGTCTCTATGGTTTTTAGCGTGTTTATGCTGTTGGTGAGATTTGTTTTGATGGTGATGATTTTTTTATTTTTACTATTTTGTATTTGGAGCACACTCATTTTTATTTCACCCGATTTGCCCTCATACTTTCTTCTCTCGATGGGAAATTTCATATCAAGCGATACTTTAAAACCGCTCTCATACTCGAAGTCATGAACTCCGTACAAGGCGACATTCATATCAGGATGCTTGAGCAGAGCAGAGTGCTGTTCATGCTGTGCCATTTTTTTTATTTCATAGTCGTACACTTTAAGGTCTGGGCGGTTGCTGAGCGCTTCTTCTATGGCACTATAAATCTCGTGCTCGTTTTTTCTCATTTGAGGCATATCGCCAAGGGTATAAAGAGCCTCAAATCTCTCTGTTGAGAGGTTAAGATACTGTAAAAAAGATTCTAAGGCATTAGAAAAATCATTGTATGCCGACATGCGTCTTTGTGTTGCGCTGATGATTTGCTGCGCGGCTTCAAGGAGTGCAACATCGGGTAAAGCTCCCGAAGCGACTCTTTTTTTGATGATGCTCTCACGCTCTTTTGCAGCAGACAAAAGCGCCTCTTCAAGCTTCAAAATGGCTTGAAAATACAAAACTTTATAGTAGCTCGACAAAACCTCAAAATGCAAAAGCCGCAGGTTATCTTGAGACTCAAAACTCAGTTTGGCGGTGTCAAGTGAAGCTAAGTTAAGATGGAGTTTTCGTGTGCTCATGTCATTTAAAATACCGACTATAGGCATTTTTACACCCACTCGAACTTCTCCTTCCTCACCTGTTTTAATGTTGTTGTATTCTTGGACTCCCGTCGCCTCACGGTAGCCTGCGATAAACTCCATACCATTTTCTATGGGCTTTTCAATACTGAGGTCTAAAAACTCTCCTTCGCTTACAGGGTACTCTTTTTTGTCGTATTTGGCTGAGATTTTTGTGTCAAAATCTCCCAAATAGTATCTCTCTTTTTCTTTATAAACAGACTCTTTTGCCGAGGTTTCATACACGAAAGGATTTTCTTGCACAAGGTAGGGAAGTATCATCTCTTTTGTAAAGAGCACTTTGTGCGAAGCTTCTTTGGCATAAAGCTCAAAAAAAACTACGATAAAGACTGCAAGAAGTCTCATTTATTTTTCTCAAGAGCAGGAGTTACCATTTGAGGCGGCACGGCATTCATGAGTCTCCACAACTGGTACCAAATAGGAACAGTGTCAAGTTTTGCCCACACCGTTGCCTGCGTTCCGATTCTTAAGTTTTCGCCCTTTGGCCATGGCTCTTTTGGGTCTTCAAGCACTTGTGCATAAAAAAATCCTTTTTCATGTGAGGTATTTTCTACTTTATGGATGACTCCGCCAAAGGTACCAAATTTTATTTTAGGCCATCCAGAGACTTGTAGAGCAGGCCAGCCGTAGTACACAATACGCACCGTTATCCCCTCTTTAATGAGCGGCATGTTAAAGTCGGAGACTTTAAGTAAAATCATTTTTGTCTCTACAAGTGGAGAAAAGTGCATCACGTTTTCCCCTTTTTTGATAAGTTTGTGCTTGTCATTTTGTAAGATTTTTACAACATACCCATCTTTTTGTGCAACAACAACTCTTGTTTCATAACTTGCAGTCTCTCTTGCATTGGTTTGTACCTCTTTTTGAAAAGATTGCAAAGAGTTTTGAGATGAAAGAAGAGCATTTTGCAAGACTTTAAGCTTATTGTTTGTCTCATTTATAAAGTTGCTTTTTTCACTCTCTAAGATACTCAGAGCGTGCTTTTCTATCTCTATGTCAAGAACAATTTTTTCAAGCTCAGCCTTAGCTGTGATGTATCTATTTTCCGCCGTTTCAAAGTCCCTTTTTGACTCGATGCCGTCTTGATAAAGAGAGCTGATTCTTTGAAAATTGCTCTTCTCAATCTCCTCATTTTTTTCTAAAGAGATTTTTTTGAAGCTGAGCGTTTGTATTTTTTTCACCGTTTGGTGCTCTTTTTGAACATAAATAGCAATTCCTGTTTTAAAATACTCTTGGAGATTTTTGTATTTTTCTTTACTGTTTTCTATTTGTTGCTGCGTATTTTCATACTGTCTCTGTGAGCCGCTTTGTATCACTTTTAACTTGTTTTCATACTCCGCATCTAGGTCAACCATAGTGTAGAGTTTTTCCCCTTTTTTGACAAACTGATTTTCTTGCACATAAATCTCATCCATAAAACCATCAAAAGTCGCAAGCATAATGTAATCTCTTTGTGTAGGGTCAAGGGCCTCTAAAACGCCTTCTCCTTTAACGGTTTGCTGCCAAGGTAAAAATAACATCCCTATCAAAAGAACTACGATTGACACACTAACAGTCCATATTTTTTTCACTAAAGGATTGAGTTCTACAAGTTTAAGCGAGCGAAATTCATACTTATACATCTTGGTGCTCCCTAAGTGAGACGGAGAGTTTGTCAATTTTATAAAAGCCCTCTATCATGTCGTAAATATAGTCAATTTGCTTAACAAAACTTTTAAGAGCGGAAGTGATAGAGACGACAACTATTTCTGCTGCAATAAACTCACCGATGGGTAGTCTGCCGCTTACTACCAAATGCGCCCCAAGTATAAGGAAACTACTAAAAATAAGTCCCTCGATTATAAAGGTGAGGGAGATTTGTCGCATGATGACTTTGAAAATTTTTGTTCTTGCGTCGATGTATTTTAAAAGGTAAGAGTCAAGTTTTTTGTAAGTATTCTCCTCTGTATTTTCGTCATTTGGAATATTTTGAAGAAAGTAGATGGCATTGTGTTTGGCATCGGAGCGCTCTATGGCAAATTCTGCACCGTTTCTTCCTAAAATAAGCATAAAAGAGATAAAAATGATAAAAAACAACACTCCAAGTCCAAACAGCAGAGGCTCAAATGCAAGCAGTAACAACAAACTCATAACAATCTTTACAACCAAGCCTGTCCCATCAAGCAAGAGAATAGGAAAAAACTTTTGTATGGCGCTTACATCGAAAAAATAGTTCATATATTTGTCAATCGCATGTTTCGTGTCATGCGATGAATTTTTTAATTTTGTCGCCATTTGAGCTACATGTATACTAGTTTTTAAGAAAACTTTTTGTTGAAACTTCTCTATAATATACTCTTTTATGATTTGTAAAAAAGTAGTTAAAATAAAAATAACGATAACGACAAAGCCCAAAACTAAGACGGACAAAGTGGCATGTGCAAGAGTGCTGTTAATAATAAAAGAGGTTGTCAAGGGCAAAACCAGTACCAAAAAACCCTCAATTACAGAGTAATATAAAAGATAAAAAATATTTCTTTTATCATCCCTTAAAATATCCCCTACACGAGAAAAAACTTTTTCTTTGATTTGCATTCTTTTTCTAGCCTTATACGTAAAATAATTGAGGATTATACAAATTAAAAGAAAATAGGAATGCCTCTTATAGTACGAAAAATAATTTTTAAAATTAGAAGATTTTAAATGAAAGAAGTCTAATGTTTGTTTATTTTATAGCTCTTCTTTAACTTTTAATATTTTTTTAAATTTTCTCGTTTTTGACGAGTTGTATAAAAAATAATCATTATAGTGTAGACTTTATATTTTTGAAGGATTATAATACGTCCAGAAAACATGTCAATGAGGTGTAAAATCCTCTACAACTAATAGATACCTAGGGTTCCGGCAAAGAAATTTGTGTCAGGACCGAGAGCTATCGACCTCTTGAGTAGAGGTTACACGGAGGGATAAAAGCCCGGGAGGTTTTCACCTTCTTGCCGTGTTTAAATCTAATCTACTCAGGAGTTTCTCATGAAATCACTCTTCAAGTCAACATCAAAAATTTTAGTTGCCACAGCGTTGGTAGTAAGTATGGGCGCTACGTCGCTATTGGCTGAGACAAAAGACAAGTTTCAAGTAGCATGGACTATTTATGTCGGTTGGATGCCATGGGATTATGCACAAAGTCAAGGTATCGTTGATAAATGGGCAAAAAAATACGGTATTAAGATTGAACTCGTTCAAGTAAATGACTACATAGAATCCATCAATCAATACACTGCTGGCAAATTTGATGGCTGTGTTATGACAAATATGGACGCACTTACTATTCCTGCAGCGGGTGGAGTTGATTCTACTGCGTTGATTATGGGTGATTTTTCCAATGGAAATGACGGCATTATCCTTAAAAACAAAAAAAGACTTGCAGATATCAAAGGTCAAAACATCAATCTTGTGGAACTTTCAGTTTCCCACTATCTCCTTGCCCGTGCTCTTGAGAGTGTAAAGTTAAGTGAAAAAGATGTCAAAGTAGTCAATACTTCAGATGCAGATATCGTAGCTGCATTTTCATCTCCAGGCGTAAGCGCAGTTACAACTTGGAACCCGCAACTCAGTGAACTCACAGCATTAAAAAATGCAACTTTAGTGTTTGATTCTTCTAAAATTCCTGGTGAAATCATAGATATGCTTGTTGTTAATACTAAAACAATAAAAGAGAACCCTAAACTTGGCAAAGCATTAACTGGAGCTTGGTTTGAAGTTATGGCACTTATGAAAAAAGGGGACAAAAAAGCTTTAGAATTTATGGCAGCAGCTTCTGGAACAAACTTAGCAGGCTACAAAAAGCAACTCAATTCTACAAAGATGTTTTACGATGCAAAAGATGCTTTGAAATTTGCCAACAGCAAAGAGCTTCCAAATACTATGAAAAAAGTGAGTCAGTTTTCATATGAGCATGGTATTTTAGGTGAAGGTGCTCCAAACGCTGAATTTATTGGTATGCAATTTCCATCTGCTCAAACATTTGGAGATACGAAAAATATTAAATTACGATTTATAGATACGTATGTAAAAATGGCTGCAGAGGGTAAACTTTAAGGTTTTTCCATGAAAAAACTTATGAATCTAAGACCATCCCGCGGGATGGCGCTATTGCTGGGGCTTTTGCCATTCGTACTTGTAGCGATTTTTTATATTTTTGCTTCAGAATCGAGATTGGCGGAAAATCCAAATGACAAACTCTTGCCTTCTCTACACAGCTTTAGTGAGGCAATTGACCGTATGGCGTTTTCTCCTAGTAAGCGTACTGGAGAAAATTTATTTGTTGAAGATACCGTCTCATCTTTGCAAAGACTTGGCATAGGTGTATCCATAAGTGCCATACTAGCTCTTTTAATGGGAATCCCTTTGGGGCTTATTCCTTACATTAAAACTGGTTTATCTCCATTTGTTGCGGCCTTTTCAATGGTGCCGCCAATGGCTATTTTACCAATTTTATTCATTGTCTTTGGCATGGGTGAGATGGCTAAAGTGGCGCTTATCGTGATTGGGGTAACTCCATTAATGGTTCGTGATTTACAGCAAAGAGTTTTAGAGATTCCCGCAGAACAGCTTATAAAAGCTCAAACGCTAGGGGGTTCTACTTGGACTATTGTTGTGAGAATTATTTTACCGCAAATGCTTCCTCGTCTTTTTGATGCGGTGCGTTTGACTCTTGGAACAGCGTGGATATTTCTTATATCGGCAGAAGCGATTGCAGCAACTGAAGGTCTAGGATATCGTATATTTTTAGTCAGACGCTACTTATCTATGGATGTAATTTTGCCTTATGTTGCATGGATTACTTTTCTAGCTTTTGTGTTTGACTATGCTCTTAAAACATTTACTTATAAAATGTTTCCGTGGTACACAGCGGGTAAGGATAACAAATGAGTTTGATTAGTATTAAAAATCTTTACAAAGAGTATGGAGACAATATAGTTCTGGAAAAACTCAACCTTGAGATAAACGAAGGGGAGTTTTGTACTTTAGTTGGACCCTCAGGATGTGGAAAAAGTACTTTTTTAAAAATGATTTTAGGTCAGGAGAGTCCAACTCGGGGAACATTTTTATTTGAAGGGAAACCGTTTCCAAAAGAGCCAAGCGTAGAAAGAGGGATTGTTTTTCAACGATACTCAGTTTTTGCACATCTGAATGTTTTAGAAAATGTGATGCTTGGCATAGAATTTGAAAAGTCAAAATTTCTTGGAAAACTCTTTGGTGCCAAGCGTAAAGAGGCACAAAATACTGCCATGGAGATGCTCAAATCGGTTGGTCTTGAACGCTCTGCACATAAATATCCCGCTGAGCTTTCAGGCGGTATGCAGCAGCGTTTGTCTCTCGCACAATCTTTGGTTAAAAAGCCAAAAGTATTGTTGCTTGATGAGCCTTTTGGGGCGCTTGACCCTGGTATTAGTGCAGATATGCACATCCTTCTTCTTGATCTTTGGAAGAAAAACAACTTAACAGTTATTATGGTGACACATGACTTACAAGAAGGGTTTTATCTAGGAACAAGACTTTTAGTCTTTGACAAAGTGCGTCATGACCCCCATGCACCCGATAGATACGGAGCAAAAATTACCTATGATATTCCTGTGAAAGATAGCAGTAAAAGTATTTATAAAAAAAGAGATAAATTTATAAAAAGAGAAGAAAATGATAACGAATCATAAAAATTTACATACAGATGCCATACTCTTAGATGAAGTGATTCCAGGTGGAGCAAAATGGTCTAAAATACTCAAGCGCGGACAAAAAATACGTATAACTACCGAGGATGGTTTAGGCTCACTGTCTCTCATGTTTTACAATGCAGACAATACAGCTGAGCGTTTTAACTCAGCAGATACAGCAAAAATTCAGTGGAATGCATTTTTGACAAAAGGGAAAGTTCTCTACTCGGAACTTGGACACATTTTATTTTCTATTACAGAAGATACAACAGAGGGGATGTTTGATACCCTCGCTGGAATAAACAATCCTCGTCTTATTCACAAAAATTTTGGAGAAGGGACATTTGATGCGATTCGCAACCGTTACTACAAAAGCGACCGTGAAAATTTTTTAGTCGAACTTGGCAAGTATGGTATGGGAAAACGCGACATGATTCCATGTTTGAACCTCTTTAGAAAAGTGGATGTCAAAGAGGGAAGCAAGCTTGTTCTCTCACAAAAAAGAGCCAAACCTGAGAGTTATGTGGAGCTTCGTGCCGAGATGAATATCCTTCTTGTTGCCTCAAATACGCCACACTCCATGGAGTCTGGAACCTACAATCCAAGTCCAGTTCAAGTGACAATTTACAATGCACAAGCTATCACTGAAGATGATTTTTGTATGAATTATACACCCGAAGCTAAACGTGGCTTTGAAAATAACAAACGCTATTTTGCATAAGGAAAAACAATGAAAAAAGAGATAAACACTGCAATATATAACGAAAAAATTCCCTCGGGTGTCCCTTGGTCTTATGTGGTAAAAAAAGGGCAAACTTTGCGCATAATAGACCTAGAAGGATGCCAAGCAGTTGATACACTTTTTTATAATGCACACGACCATGAAGAGCGCTACAGTGCAACAGATACTGTGCGTGAACAAGGAAGTATTTTTATCACAACAGGGACAGAGCTTCTCTCAAGCGATGACAATATCATGATGAAAATAACAGAAGATACTTGCGGCAATCATGACACGCTAGGGGGACATTGCAGCGCGGAGAGCAACACGGTTCGCTTTGGGCATAACAAAAAATATATGCATAGTTGTCGCGATAACTATTTGTATGAGATAGGCGAGTTGGAGATGAATCCAAAAGATTTAACCAATAACATCAACTTTTTTATGAATGTCCCCGTAGAAGAAGATGGGCATTTGGCAATAGTTGAGGGTATTTCTAAGCCAGGCGATTATGTGGAAATGGTAGCTTTGATGGATACGTTAGTTTTAGTCTCAAACTGCCCACAACTCAACAATCCGTGCAATGCGTTTAATCCAACTCCTATTCAAATGGTTATTTGGGACGCATAAAAATAGAATCTTTTAGCAGGACGACCTGCGGTTACAATCAATCGGGACGGCCCGTAAACTAAGAAACAGGGGATACAGATATGTTTACAAAGGTACTTATTGCAAACCGTGGAGAGATAGCGTGTCGTATTATTCGCACACTTAAAAAAATGAACATAAAATCGGTGGCTGTTTATACGGCGGCAGATGCGGATTCTTTGCATGTCAGTATGGCGGATGAAGCGCATTATATTGGCGCAGGAATCGCTGCTCAAAGTTATTTAAATCAGCAAATAATTTTAGAAATCGCCAAAAAAAGTGGAGCAGAGGCTATTCATCCAGGGTATGGTTTTTTAAGTGAAAACGCAAGTTTTGCAAATGCTTGTACAGAATCAGGTGTTGTTTTTATAGGACCAACAACTGAACATATGAAAAAGTTTGGTTTAAAACATACTGCGCGTGAACTTGCACAATCAAACGGTGTTGCACTTCTAAGTGGTTCTCATATTTTGTCTCATCTTGAAGAAGCCAAAGCCGAGGCACTTCGCATAACATATCCCGTCATGCTCAAAAGTACGGCAGGCGGCGGGGGCATTGGGATGCAACTTTGTTTTAGTGAAGCTGAACTTATTGACGCATATGCATCAGTCAAACGGCTTAGTGAAAACAACTTTGCAGATGGCGGAATGTTTTTGGAAAAATATGTTGCTTTTGCGCGTCATATTGAAGTGCAAATTTTTGGAGATGGCAAAGGTTTTGTATGCGCACTTGGCGATAGAGATTGTTCTGTGCAACGCCGCAATCAAAAAGTGATTGAAGAGACTCCAGCTCCTGCAATATCGGCGCAAACAAGGGAAGCACTTTACTCTGCGGCAGTGAAGCTCACCTCCTCGGTTTCATATCTCTCGGCGGGAACAGTTGAGTTTGTGTATGACACATTGAGTGATGCCTTTTATTTTCTTGAAGTAAATACCCGCTTGCAAGTAGAACATGGCATAACAGAAGAGGTAAGCGGAGTGGACTTGGTAGAGTGGATGATACTCCAAGCGTATGGGGAAAATCCTGCGCTTTATACCTATAAACATGAGCCAAAAGGTCATTCTATTCAAGTGCGAGTTTATGCAGAAGATCCCTTAAAAAATTTTCAACCGTCTTCGGGAGTTTTAACAAATGTTAGTTTTGCAAAAGAGATTCGCTGTGACACTTTTATAGAGACAGGCTTAAGCGTATCTGCATTTTATGATCCGATGATTGCAAAATTGATTGTAAAGGCAGATGATAGAGCCCAAGCACTTATAAAAATAAGCAAAGCCATAGATGAAACACGCATAGACGGGATTGAGACCAACCTTAGATACCTTGGAGCTATTGTAAAGTCTGATGTGTTTACAGAGGCGAAACAGACAACTAAATTTCTTAACACTTTTCATTTTACACAAAATAGAATTGATGTTATTCGTCCAGGGACGCAAAGTACCATTCAAGATTTTCCAGGACGAATAGGGTATTGGGATGTTGGCGTACCACCTTGTGGACCTTTTGACTCTTTAAGTTTTCGTTATGCAAACAAACTTGTAGGCAATGATGAAAAAGCAGCAGGACTTGAGATGGCGATAAGTGGACCAACTTTACGCTTTCATGTTGATTCTGTTATTGCCCTTTGCGGAGCAGAGATTGATGCCTCTGTTGATGATAAACCTCTGGCTATGAACAGAGCTCTTTTCATTGAAGCTGGAAGTATTTTGAAACTCAAAAAAATCACAAAAGGGTTTAGGTCGTACCTAAGTGTGCGAGGCGGTTTTGATGTTCCAATGTATCTTGGCAGTCGTTCAACTTTTACTTTAGGAAAGTTTGGCGGTCATGCAGGGCGCACGCTTCTTGGAGGCGACGTGTTGCACATAGATAGCATGAGTGTGGGAGAAGTTTCAAAGCAAGTTCTCCTAAGAAAAGCGTTCACTCAAAATTGGCAAATTGGTGTTTTATATGGACCCCACGGTGCACCTGATTTTTTTACAAATGAGGATATTAAAACTTTTTTTGCCACCGAGTGGAAAGTGCATTACAATTCCAATCGAACAGGTGTGCGACTTATCGGACCAAAACCTCAGTGGGCAAGAACAGATGGTGCAGAAGCAGGACTCCATCCTTCAAACATTCATGACAATGCGTATGCAATAGGGGCAGTTGACTTTACTGGTGATATGCCTGTAATACTTGGACCCGATGGACCGAGCCTTGGCGGATTTGTTTGTCCTGTAACTCTCGTCAATGCAGAGTTGTGGAAAATGGGTCAGTTATGCGCAGGAGATACGATAAAATTTATACCTCTCCAACATGAAGATGCTTTGAAGCTTTTAGCTTTACAAGAGAAGGCGATAGAGGATTTGAGTGACTATGAAGAGCAGATACTTTTAACACCTAAACCCATGGGTTCTCCTATTTTATACGCAGATGAAGGGACGGAAGGTTTACCCTCTCTTGTGTTTCGTCAATCAGGTGAGAGCAACTTACTGATAGAATATGGAGAGATGGAGCTTGACATCAGTCTGCGCTTTCGCGTTCATGTCCTGATGGAAGCTGTAAAATCAGCAAATATAGAGGGTATCATAGATATAACTCCAGGGATTCGTTCTTTGCAAATTCATTTTGATTCTCAAGTGTGTCAACGGAGTGAACTGATTGAAAAAGTAAAAGTGATGGAACTCTCTCTTCCTTGTATTGATGAGATTGAAGTTCCAGCGCGCATTGTTCATTTGCCACTCTCATGGGACGATGAATCAACGCGAGTAGCCATAGACAAGTATATGAAAACAGTTCGCTCTGATGCACCTTGGTGTCCTAGCAATATTGAGTTTATTCGCCGTATTAATGGGCTTGAGAGTATTGAGGATGTAAAAAAAATACTTTTTGAAGCGAGTTATCTGGTCATGGGCTTAGGCGATGTGTATTTGGGCGCTCCTGTTGCCACGCCACTTGACCCAAGACACAGACTTGTAACAACAAAGTATAATCCTGCTAGAACGTGGACACCTGAAAATGCAGTGGGAATTGGTGGAGCGTATATGTGCGTTTATGGTATGGAAGGTCCAGGAGGCTACCAATTTGTAGGACGTACGGTGCAGATGTGGAATCGTCATAAAGTGACAGAAGATTTTCAAGCAGAAAAACCGTGGCTTTTAAATTTCTTTGACCAAATTCGTTTTTATGAAGTAAGTGCGGATGAGCTGCACAAAATGAGAGAAGATTTTCCTCGCGGAAGAGTGAAGTTAAACATTCAAGAGACCACGTTTAATTTAAAAGCGTACAAAAACTATTTACATGCAAATGAAAACGCGATTCAAGCATTTAAAAATACCCAACAAAAAGCCTTTAATCAAGAGCGACAAATGTGGGAGAGAACGGGTCTTGCCAATTTTATAACACAAAATGAAGAACCAAACAAAGAAGCCATGCAATATATAGAGCTAGATGAAGGTCATGAAGCAGTAGAATCCCCTATTCAAGGAAGCGTGTGGAAAGTATTTGCAAAAATTGGGGATGTTGTTCAAGAGGGTGAAGTTTTAGCAATTGCGGAATCTATGAAGATGGAAATAGATATTGAAGCACCTGAGCATGGAAAAATCACCCGCGTTTTATGTCATGAGGGGGAAAATATCAACACAGGAAAGCTTTTATTTGTTATAGAACCCATAAAAAAGTAAGAACACCATGAAAAAACAGCTTCCAGTTTTTGTACTCCTTGGAGCCTCTGTGCTTTGGGGTTTGTCGTGGTTGCCTCTGAAGGGAATCAACGCGATGGGAATAGAGGGTATTGTCTTGATTTTTATAGTTTATGGGATTTTATCTCTCTTTTTCGCCCCTTTGTTATTGCGGCAGTTTAGACACTATAAACGCCATCTAAAAGCAATGTTTTTGATAGCTTTGTTCGGTGGAGGAGCGAGTCTTGCTTTTACGTATGCGCTCATAAACGGAGAGGTCATCCGTGTTATGGTTCTCTTTTATCTGCTCCCTTTATGGGGTGTTTTTGGAGGGAAATTTTTTCTGCATGAGTCTATTGACAAATGGAGATATCTAGGGGCTGCTTTAGCGATTATAGGGGCATTTGTTATTTTAGGAGGTTTTGAAGTTTTTGACTCACCTTTAGCATGGATAGACCTTATTGCTTTGCTTTCAGGTTTGTTATTTACGATGAACAATCTTGTATTTCGCTCTGCCCAAGAGGTGAAGGTAAGTGCAAAAATAGGGGCTATGTTTTATGGAACATTCATGCTCTCCGCCTTATTGCTTTTAGCTGGAGTTGAAAAATTTCCAGAATTTATTACGCCACAGGCATGGAGTGGATTGTTTTTTTACGCACTTGCATGGCTTCTTTTGGCAAATCTCGGCTCACAGTGGGGAGTGACACACATGGAAGCAGGGCGCTCCTCCATCATCATCATTATGGAACTTTTAACAGCGGTTGTTTCAGCAATATTGATAAACGATGAAATTGTAAATGTTCATGAATACCTTGGTGGCATTTTAATTATCAGTGCTGCATTTATAGAAGCGCTTCGTACAAAAGATGAAGAGATACCAAACAAAACAATTTTATAAGGAGAAAAAAGAGATGACCATTGCAACACTACAAAAATCATATCGTGAAAAAACTCTCACTCCAAGAGAGTTGATGCACCAGATTCATAAAAAGATTCAAATGGAAAAAGAAAATCCCATATGGATTCATGTCCTAAGTGACGAAGAGCTAGAACCTTATTTGGCAAAGCTTGAGAAAAGCGATATGGAATCTTTGCCGCTTTATGGAATCCCTTTTGCAATAAAAGACAACATAGACTTAGAAGGGATTGAGACAACTGCGGGCTGTCCTGATTATGGCTATATTGCAAAAAAATCTGCTTATGTGGTTGAATCTCTTATAAATGCAGGTGCCATTCCTGTAGGAAAAACAAACTTAGACCAGTTTGCAACGGGGCTTGTAGGGACGCGTTCTCCTTATGGAGCGTGCAAAAATAGTATAGACGCAAAGTATATTTCAGGAGGTTCAAGTTCAGGAAGTGCTGTGAGTGTGGCACAAGAGATGGCAATTTTTTCACTTGGAACAGACACTGCAGGCTCAGGACGTGTTCCAGCTGCGTTTAACAATCTTGTAGGGGTTAAACCCACTAAAGGTATTTTCAGCACAAGCGGCGTTGTACCCGCTTGCAGAAGCCTTGATTGTGTTTCTATATTTGCTAAACATATGGAGGATGCGCGAAAAGTTTTTGATGTTGCGGTTTCTTATGATGAGCAAGATTCCTACTCAAGAGTAATGCCCGATATCCAAACAAGTAGTAAATCTACTTTTTATTTTGCTGTGCCAAAAGAGGAGCAGTTAAAGTTTTTTGGAGATGCCCAAGCACATGAGCTGTACAAAAAAGCGTTAGAGCGTTTTGAACTTATGGGTGGAGTGGCAATTGAGAAAGATTTTTCTCCTATGTTTGAAGCGGCAAATTTGCTCTATGATGGTCCATGGGTGAGTGAGCGTTATGTAGCGGTAAAAGAGATGATAGAGAAAAAACCTGAGAGTTTTATGGAAGTCACAAAAACCATTATCTCTTTAGGAAAAACAAAAAGTGCTGAGGATTATTTTAATGCAGAGTATAAACTCAAAGCTTGTAAACGCCAAGCAGATATTTTAATGCAAAATGTGGACTTTGCCCTAACACCTACAACGGGAACAATTTATACCATTGAAGCGGTGAATGCAAATCCCATAGAGCTCAATTCAAATCTAGGATATTACACAAACTTTATGAACTTGCTTGATTTTTCTGCTTGTGCTGTTCCTGCAGGATTTAGAAAAAATGCGATGCCCTTTGGAGTCACACTTTTTGCGCCTGCGTTTGAAGATAGAAAACTTATGCTTATGGGAGAGCTATTTATGTCAAAGGATTTACATGTCTAAAACAATAGAAATTGCCGTATGTGGTGCACACATGCGCGGACTTGCACTCAATTATCAACTCACAGAACTCCATGCAACTTTTGTAAAAGCAACAAAAACAGCAAAAGGGTATAGACTCTATGACATCCCCAACAAATTTCCCGCGCGCCCTGGTATGGTAAGAGATCAAAGCACTTCAAGTTCACTTGAGCTTGAAGTATGGTCCATGCCGCTTGAAAATTTCGGTTCATTTATGGTGCAAATTTTTTCACCTTTATGTATCGGAAGTATTTTACTTGAAGATGCAAGCGTCGTATACGGCTTTTTATGCGAAAGCGATTTTCTTATAGGTGCAACAGAGATTACACAATATGGCGGTTGGAAAAAATATATAGCATCTAAATAAGTTCCACATGCCAAGCTCATCAATAATATTTTTAAAGACAATGAGTGGATGAAAAAAGCAATATGCAAAAAATGCATATTGCAAATTCTGATAAACCTGTAAGTTTTTATAGTTTAGATATTGTTTTAGCCGTAGGGTACAGAGCAAATTCATCTAAAGCAATCAAATTCAGACAATGGGCGACAACAGTTTTAAAAGGGTATATTCAAAACGGCTATGCCATCAACTCCAAAAAAATTACAAATGACAGATTTGTATCTTTGGAAAAAGAAGTAGTGCTTTTAAAATCAAAAGTAGAGAGTATTTCAAATTCGCTTGAAGATAATTCTCTCAAACTAAATAAGGGAATATTTTTTGACGGGCAAACATACGATGCCTATGTTTTTATAAACGATTTGTTAAAAAGTGCAAAAAGTGAAATTGTGCTGATAGACAACTACATAGACGATACTGTTTTTACACTTTTTAGTAAATATCCAGAGTTAAATATCAAGATTTATACGCAAAGTATCTCAAAACAGCTTTGGAATTTTTAGGGAGGTTAAAATGAACATAAAAGATTTTAAATCAGGAACACTTAGGCAAGAGTATCAATACAACAGCTTATCCATAAGTTTTTTGCAAATGTTTGTTTAAATGTTGATATTTTCGGTGATGATAGAAAACGATATACTCCAAGAGAGTGGTTTATTTTACCACTTGAAATAATCGAAGAGGTCATTGAACTTATTATAACTGGCAAAATTGTGCATTATAGCTATAATGAAAAAAATGAAGAGTTATGTTTTGTCTCTAAAAGTCAACCAGTGTAAATAGAACAAATTTTGAATGAACGGACATATCAGTTGTACTAATGAGGCTAGCATTTGTGTATCATGACAAAAATAAATCCAGAGGGATTCTTAAATGAGTAAATGGCTAGAAGCACTCGAAAACAACAGCATAGATGAGATAAAAATTTTACTCGATGCGAAAGAAGATATCAACGAAGAAGATGAGTTAGGAGAATCAGTTCTTGCCTGCGCTCTAAAAAGTCGTTGTGATTTTGCTTTGCTAATGTTTTTGGTCGAACATGGAGCTGATATTTATGCCTTTGACAATGAAGGTGTCAGCATTTTTGATATGGCAATCACCTACAACAATATCGAGATGGTAGAGTTTTTACTCAGCAAAGGAGTTGATGTCAATGCAACAAGAAGAAGAAGCGGTTTTACGCCTCTCATGTGTGCGGCTTGTTATGGACGCAATGCTATTGTAGAGCTTTTTTTAGCCAAAGGTGTCAATAAAAATGCCGTCGATTCCAAAGGTTTAAATGCCATAGATTTTGCACGAAAAATGAATAAAAAAAGTATTTTAAAACTTCTTGAATACGATGAAAATGCCCCTAAAAATACCACCTATGCAAGATAAATTATTCACGAAAATATTGGAGTTTTAAAATGTTACATTTGCAAGATATGCGACGAGAGTATAAAAAAAGTGAACTTGATGAAAAAAGTGTTGATGAAACTCCTTTTACTCAGTTTCAAAAATGGTTTCAAGAGGCCTTGAATGCCGAGATTTTAGAGCCTAATGCGATGATTTTAGCAACTTCAAGTGCAGACAATATACCCAATATACGAGCAGTTTTGCTGAAGATTTTTGATGAAAAAGGGTTTGTTTTTTTTACAAACTATCAATCTGATAAAGCTAAAGAGATAGAAGCAAATCCAAATGTGGCACTGGAGTTTTTATGGCTTGACCTTGAGAGACAAGTGCGCATCATCGGAAAATGTGAGAAAATTTCGTACAGCGAGTCTTTTGGATACTTTACAAAACGCTCTCGCGGAAGTCAAATAGGTGCGTGGGTAAGCCCCCAAAGCAGCATCATAAGTTCAAGAGATTTACTCTCCATGGCACTGCTCAAGATGAAAGAAAAGTTCAAAAACGGTGAAATTCCACTTCCTGATTTTTGGGGAGGTTACAGAGTCGTGCCAACAAAAGTAGAGTTCTGGCAAGGCAGAGAAAGCCGCCTTCATGACAGAATCCTCTACACAAGAAACGGCGATAAATGGGATATTTCACGCTTGGCTCCCTAAATCACACTTATGACTTTGCTCACAGGGTAAAGTCAGCATACTCAACTCCCTAAAAGAAAGATGAACTGACAAAGAGCTTCTACGAATCTTTTTCCAAGCTCTTATAATAGCGTTATGATATTTATTATTTACCCCCACCAATTATTTCGCAACTTGTCCAATCTTACAGGCAAAAAAGTGTTGCTTGTTGAGGAGCCGCTTTTTTTTACGCAGTATAACTTTCACATCCAAAAACTTGTCATGCACAGGGCTTCTATGAAATTTTATGCGGAGTATTTAAAGCAAAACGGTGTTGAAGTTGTGTATTTTGAAGATGAGAGTTATCTGGCGTTGTATGCGACTCATGAAGTGTTTATCTATGATGTCGTGGATGATTATCTTTTTAGAAAAATCTCGGCTCATTTTACAAACTTGCATGTTTTGCCAAACCCCAATTTTTTAAATGCAGAGGACACAACAACATTTTTTCACTCGTACTATATCAACCGTCGCCAAGAACAAAACATCCTTTTAGATGGACAAAAAAAGCCACTCGGAGGAAAGTGGAGTTTTGATAGCGAGAACCGTAAAAAACTTCCTAAAGATGTAGCAATTCCAGAGGATATCTGTTTTCAAAACAGATACATTGATGAGGCAAAACTTTACTGCAAAAAGTTTGACACGGTTGGAAAATGCAATGATATTTATTTTCCTACGACATTTATGGAAGCAAAAATTGTTTTTGAGTTTTTTTTGGAGAAAAAGTTTTATCTTTTTGGAGATTTTCAAGATGCGATAACCAAAGAGGACTCTTTTTTGTTTCACTCAAATATCTCTAGTGCGCTCAACTGCGGACTCCTTGATTTGCGTTATGTCATAGAGCGAGTCATTGCTCACACCGAGGTGCCGCTCAATGCAAAAGAGGGACTTTTACGCCAAATTATCGGCTGGCGAGAGTTTATGCTTAGTTGCTACAAATATAAAGCAGTAGAGATGCGAAATGTAAACTTTTTCGATTTTAAAAACAAGATGCCAAAAAAAGTTTTAGAGGGAAAAACCACGCTTGAACCACTGGACGCAGTCATGGTAAAAGTTGGCAAAACAGCGTATGCGCACCACATTGAGCGGCTCATGATTTTGGGCAATATTTTTACCCTTTTGGAGATTCATCCAAATGAAGTGCATAGCTTTTTTATGGCAAATTTTATCGATGCGTATGACTGGGTTATGGTTGCAAATGTGTATGGCATGAGCGGATACAGCGATGGCGGCTCCATCACAACCAAGCCTTATATTGCAAGCTCTCACTATATTTTAAAAATGAGCAACTATAAAAAAGGTCCTTGGTGTGAAGTGCTGGATAGTTTGTATTGGGCGTTCATGAGCAAGTATTCGCACAAGTTTGCAGACAATCCTCGCATGAAAATGCAGTTGGCATTGCTTGAAAAAATGGACAAAGAAAAACTCCAAAACCATCTTCAAAGAGCAAAAGAGTTTAAAATATCTCTTGGACTTTATAGCATAGAAGAGAGTGATACAAGCCGCCTCATAGAGATGGCATGGCAGGACAGAACGACCTTTGACACCATAAAAGAGCAGTACGGATATACCGAAAATCAGGTCATAAAGATGATGCGAAAACTGATGAAAAAAAGCAGTTTTAAAATGTGGCGAGAGAGAATGCAGGGACGAAAAACAAAACATCTTAAAAAGTGTGAGCACAAACCACAACGATTTCAAGGACCTTGGTAATGAAACGACAGAACGAGTCTACAAATGTCGTTGAAAAGATTATAAAATAGTTTATTACAGATTTAGATTGCTTCGTTCCTCGCAATGACGACAATGTAAAATGCTTCGTTCCTCGCAATGACGACAATGTAAAATGCTTCGTTCCTTGCAATGACGACAATATAGATTACTTCGTTCCTTGCAATAACGACAATGTAGATTGCTTCGTTCCTTGCAATGACGGACGATGTGTTGATTATCGTCATTGCGAGGAACGAAGCAATCTATAAAAGTTATTTTTATTTTAGATATTATATTTCAGGAATACACCCATGTTTACATCAACTACAAAATTAGATGCAAGCTGTCATGCACAGCCTAGACCAACTGTTTTGCTCACGTGCATGGAAAATATTATGCCCCTTTCATGGCATATGCCAATCTCAAAAGAACCTTTTCGTTACGCTATTTGCGTCCGTGATGAAAATTACAGTTATGAATTACTGCACAAACATAAGGAATTTGCACTCAATTTTTTAGACTACTCTTATGTGTATGCATATCATAGAACAGGTGAGACGCACGGTCAAAATAGAGATAAATTTAAAGAGAGCAGGCTTAGTAAAAAAGATGCTACAATAATCAAGACCAAGCTTATAGAAGAGGCATATATGATTTATGAATGCCGTGTTATCGATATACTTAACTATGGTGACCATGATCTTTTTATTGCAGATGTCAATATTATCTTGAACAAACAAGAAAAAGATATTGCGCCAACTCTTTTTATGGGAAAAGGGACGTATGAGACAACCTCAAAAAATCCACAACAAATACAACGCGACACCGTGATAAAGATATGAAACAACCACAAAAAATCTGGATAATCGGTGGCAGCAGCGGAATAGGGCTCTCTCTTGTGAAGCACTATCTCACTTGTGAAACACATGTCATAGCAAGTGCAAGAGCCACAAGCAACACGCAAGAGCTCAAAGAGTTGTGTAGCCAATATCCAAAAACTTTAAGGCTTTTAGATATGGATGTCGCATCTACAAAAAGTGTTCAGAGTGCAGTGCATGAAGCTTGGCAAATGTTCAGTGGCGTAGAGATGTGTATCTATAATGCGGGTGCGTATGAGAGTATGAGACTCCATGAATGGAATCTTGAGCATTTTGAAAACATGAACCAAATCAACTACATGGGAGCTCTGCGTCTGATCACTGCACTTACCCCTTTGTTCATTTTGCAAAAAGAGGGGCGTTTTGTTTTTAATGTGAGTATCTCAAGTTATTTTGGTTTGCCATATGGAGGCGGATATAGTGCGCCAAAAGCGGCACTTTTAAACTTTTGCGAGTCTATCCAGCCAGAACTCATGGCAAAAAATATCCAAGTTCAGGTGATAAACCACGGTTTTGTCAAAACAAGACTCACGGCAAAAAATACCTTTACTATGCCACAACTTCTTGAGCCAAGCGAAGCGGCACAAAAAATATTTGAGGCACTCCAAAAGCCTTACCGCTTTGAGATTCGTTTTCCATTTTTGCTCACCTCATTTTTAAATCTTTTAAAAATGCTCCCTTACAGAGTCTCTTTGGCTCTTACGAAAAAGGCTCTGTAATGTTGGCAAGAGCGCAGGAATATGCTTCCTTTTTTGAAAACTTAAAAAGCCAAGACAAACAAGAAAAATATGCACTTTTTTTCGATAAACACTCTTTTTTTGAAGACCCTTTTCAAAAAGCCCACGGCCTAGACGCCATCTACAAAATTTTTGAACACATGTACACAACACTCCATGAACCAAGGTTTAAAGTCCAAGAGATAGTTTGTGAAGCAAAAGTTGCTTATTTGCGGTGGAGCTTTGCGTATAGACTCTCAAAAGATGCCGATGAGAGCTTTTTTATAGGCATCTCCCGAGTAGAGTTTAGTAAAAACGGGAAAGTTTTAAGCCATGTTGATTACTGGGATGCGGCACAAAACGTGTATGAAAAAATCCCTCTCTTGGGCGCCGTGCTACGTTTGATAAAAAGAAAAATCCGTGTTTAAAGAGTATAAAGCAGTTTTTTACTACGCACTTCCTGCCTTTGCAATCGCTCTTCTTGGACTCCCTTTGTATGTCTATTTGCCTACTTTTTATGCGCAAGATGTTGGGCTTGGTATGTTTTGGGTGGGCGTGATTTTATTTCTTGCAAGATTTTTAGATGTTTTGTTTGACCCGCTCATCGGTTATGTGAGCGACAGATATTTTTCGCGTCAAAAGCTCATGTTTTTGGGTGCGCTTGTTTTGCTTATCTCTTTTTATTTTATGACACATCCCGCTTCAAATGCGGGTTATTTGTGGCTTTTTGTTTTTTCTGTTTTAGTCTATTTTGGATGGAGTATGCTCAGCATTCCCTATTTTGCACTCGGTGCAGATTTGGGGGAAAACTACCATCAAAACACGCAGTATTCTACGGCACGGGAGCTCTCAAACATTAGCGGTGTTCTTGTGGCACTGCTTTTGCCCTACATTTTTTATGTGGCAGACGATGCAAAGGGCGCACTTCTTGTTATGTTTAACACCATCCTCTTTGTTCTTCCCTTGACGATAGCTGTTTTTTTACTCAAAATAAACCATCAACAGATAAAAAATTCTCTGCTTAGTTTCACGCAAATGCTTCAAGAGTTAAGAGTTCAACTAGGAGTCTCAAAACATCTTTTTATAAGTTTTTTTCTCAACAATTTTGCAAATGCACTCCCCGCAACGCTCTTTTTGTTTTACGTCAATCTTGTCATACAATCCCCTGCGTTTACGGGCTTGCTCCTCTTACTCTACTTTGTAAGCGGCATACTTGCCCTTCCTTTTTGGGTTTTTGTCTCAAAAAAACTGAGTAAAAAAACTGCTTGGATGCTCTCTATGGCGAGTGCCGCTTTTTTCTTCTCTTTTGTCCCATTTTTGGGCGAGGGCGATTTGGTGGCTTTCACCCTCATAAGCCTTCTCTCAGGCTTAAGTCTCGGCGCAGACATGGCACTTCCGGCTTCCATGCAAGCCGACATAGCACAAAAATCATCCCAAAATAATGCACAACTCGGCGGAACACTTTTTGGTTTTTTCGCGATGCTAGTAAAACTCTCTTTAGCGTTTGCCGTGGGAGTCAGTTTCGCACTTCTTGGTTTGTTTGACTTTAACCCAAAAGAGCCAAGCCCAGAGTCTTTGTTCGTCCTCTCGCTTTTGTACGGTCTTTTGCCTGTTGTGCTCAAAATTGCAGCTATTTTTATAGTTTCAAAGTATGAGGAAAAGAGAAGCTTGTAGAAGAGAGTTTTATTAGGGTACCTCCAAAAAAAAGATAACCCTTCTTTCTAATCAAAATTTTTAATGAGCATTTTCTCTTCTGGTAGGGTAAGGTAACGCCACTGACCGATTTCGAGGTTGAGCTTAAAGCTGCCGATGCTGATTCGGCTCAACTCTAAAACTTTTAAGGGTGTCCCAAATTTTGGGTCTTTTAGCGCTCCAAAAAGACGGCGGATGTGGCGATTTTTCCCCTCGTCAATCACAACCTTAAGTTTTGTTTTTGCGCCACCAATGGTTATCTTTTGAACTTCAAGAGCCTTCAATAAACCTTGTGGGCTCTGCACTCCCCTCATGGCTTGCGCAATATGTTCATTTGTTACATGACCTCTGACCCAAATTTCATAGACCTTGGTGCAATTGCCAGGTTTGGTCAATGCATCGCCGATTTTACCGTTGGTTGTGAAGAGCAAAAGCCCTTTAGATTCTAAATCAAGGCGCCCAATGGGCATCCATCCCTCATGAAAAGCCCAATCGGGCAAAAGATCATAAACAGTTTTTCGCCCCAGTTCATCAGATCGTGTAACCACATAACCCTTAGGCTTATTGAGCGCTAAGAGATTTTTTGAATCAGGCGTTGGTTTATTCATGGTCTTTCCCTCACAACTTACTTCTTATCCTCAAGTTCGAATGTAACTATAGCTAAGTTTTTACTGGAATAAGGGGTCAGGTTAAAAGTGAAAAATCATGCTCTACCTGATTCCGCAGAAGAAAAAAAAGCTCTTGAAGACTATTGTTGTTTTTTTGTTTTTTAATAATTACCTAAGCTATGCCTTAGAATTATGTTTGGTTGGAGTATACTGGATGCAATACGAGATATTGCAATCAAAGGTTTTAATATGACGCAATTACTAAATATGTCACGCAATATCAGTTTTTATAAATTTTTGCCCTCTCTTGTGGTAGTGAGCGGGCTTTTTTGGAGTGCATCGGCTGGATGGTTTTCTTATCAGTTTTATGAGGCAAAAGAGCAGTTGCGACTGGAGTCCACTAGTAGTGAAATAGTTTTTCACATAAAAGGTCGTATGGCTACATACGAACAAGCCCTCAGAGGCGGTGTTGGCTTCGTAAAAGCTTCAAAGAGTATCAATCGCGATGAATGGGCGATGTTTGTCAAAGAACATAAGCTGAGTGAAAATTTTAAGGGAATTCAGGGATTTGGTTACTGTGAAGTGGTTTTGCCCGAAAATAAGCAAAAGCATGAAGAGCGCATACGAAAAGAAGGCTTTGCTGATTACGCTATAAAACCAGAGGGAAAAAGGGAAATATACACTTCTATAATCTATTTAGAACCCTTTAATGAACGCAACAAAAGAGCCTTTGGCTACGATATGTACTCTGAGAAAGTACGCGCACAAGCGATGCTTCTGGCTATGCAAACCGGTAAAACCACACTCAGTGGCAAAGTACGCCTCAAGCAAGAATATGACAAAGATATTCAGGCGGGGTTTTTGATGTATTTGCCCATCTACAAGAAAAATGCTAAGCTAGAGACTCCCCAAGAGAGAGTTTCGCAAATTCAAGGTTTTGTTTATGCTCCATTTCGTGCAAATGACCTTATGGAAGGCATTTTAGGAACAATGCTTACTAGCATGGATTTTGAAATTTATGACGGTAACCGCACCAGCAAAGAAAATATTCTTTACAGCACCCATATGCATAAAGAATTCCAAACAGTGTACAAAACGATGACTATTTCACTGAATGAGCGCACTTGGACACTTGTGTTTAAAACAAATAATTTTTGGCAAAGTGAAAATATGTACATTATTTTTTTGATTCCAAGTTTTATTTTGATTTTTACTTTATTGCTTACTTTATTATTCAATTCACTCATCAAGACGAAAGAAAATGCGCTGAAAATTGCAACAAAAGCGACTCAAAAACTCCATGCCTCCGAGGAGAGACTCAGATTTTCCCTTGAAGGTTCGGGAGACGGGCTATGGGATTGGAACCTTGTAAATAATGAGGTCTTTTTTTCAAAACGGTGGAAGGAGATGCTAGGGTTTGAAGACAATGAGATAACAAGTACTTTAGAGGAGTGGAAAAGCAGAGTACATCCCCAAGATTTAGAGCAGGTTTATAGAGATATTACGGTACATATGGAAGGAAAAAGCGAATTCTATAAGAATGAACATAGAATAAAATGCAAAGACGGTTCTTTTAAATGGATACTTGACAGAGGGATGATAGTAAGTCGCAATGCAGATGGAAGTCCGGCAAGAATGGTTGGCTCACATAGTGACGTTTCAGAGCGTAAACATGTACAATTGAAACTCAAAGAGTATATGGCTATTGTTGATAAAAATGTTATATCTTCAACAATTGATTTGCATGGAAATATACTTGAAGTTTCAGAGGCATTTTGCACTGTTTCAGGCTATAGTAAAAATGAACTTTTGGGCAAAAGTCTGAATAGTCTTAGAGCTGAAGATATACCACAAGTAATTTGCGAAGAACTTTTGGCAACTGTGCGATTGGGCAATATATGGCAAGGTGAAATCAAAAATAGGGATAAAAACGGTTTGGATTACTGGGTAGATGCAACTATCACTTTAGTCAACAATGAAGAGGGTGACGTTATCGGCTACACAACAATTTGCCATGATATTACAGACAAAAAGCGCATTGAGGAACTCTCTGTCACAGATAAACTTACACAACTTTACAATCGCCTCAAGTTAGATGAAATTTTTTCTATGAAACTAGCTTCTGCGAGAAGATACAATACTTCTTTTTCTATAATCATGCTCGATATTGACTACTTCAAGCTTGTCAACGACACATGGGGACACCAAGCGGGTGATGATGTTTTAAAAGAGTTTGCAACTATTATAAAAAATAATATAAGAGAAACAGATATTGTCGGCAGATGGGGAGGGGAAGAGTTTTTAATCTTATCTTCAGACACAGACCTTGAGGGTGCAACTGAGTTATCTCAAAAATTAAGAGCGGCTATATCTTCTTTTAAATTTTCATTTATAGGACACAAAACCGCAAGTTTCGGAGTGAGTTCTTACCACGTAGGCGATGATGAAAAAACTATGGTAAAAAGGGCTGATGAAGCTTTGTATAGGGCAAAAGAAAAAGGCAGAGATAGCGTAGAAGTAGAGCAAACTTTAGCGTAAGACCGGCATGTGGAAATGTTTTTTGCTCTTTTGGGAGTACGACTTGAGTCGTACCGTTTCGTCGTTAAAGCTGCATAGGTGAGGTTGAAACCTCACATCCAAAAGAGCCAAAAGCTTGGCATGTGCAAATTCTTACCAAATGACATAAACGCTATACGAACAATCTCTTTTCTTTTATAAAATTCCATTATGAAAAGTTTAATTTTTATTTTACTATTTGTATCTTCTCTTTTTGGCTCACAGCTTGAAGTAGTGCCTTATGTAAATGTGCAAAAATTTAGCGGTCTTTGGTACGAGATAGCCAGAACGTATAACTCTTATCAAGATAAATGTGTGGCTTCGAGTGTGGAGTATGTTTTACAAGAAAGCAACAGGTATGAAGTCAAAAACCGTTGTTTTGATACAAAAATAGGCGGCGAACTCATTGAATACGAGGGAACTGCAAAGTCTGCGCTAGGCGGTGCAAATATGTCCAAAATCGACATGACATATTTTTGGATTTTTACAAAACGGTATGAAGTTCTCTATCTTGAGGACGATTACAGCAGTGCTGTTGTGAGCGATAAAGAGCTTGAGCAGCTCTGGATTATGTCTCGAACGCCCAAGATGCAAGATGCAACACGCCAAAAAATATTAAGTTTATTAGGGAGCAAAATGGATTTAAAAAGACTTATCTTTACACCGCAAGATACAAATGGGAGATACAAATGAAAATAGCAGTTATCGGAGGAGGGATAAGCGGACTTGGAGCTGCCTATTTACTCTCTCGTAAGCATGAAGTTGATTTATATGAAAAAGAGAATCGTTTAGGCGGTCATGCAAGGACCACACAGGTAGAAGAAGAGGGGAAAACTTTCGGAGTCGATACAGGGTTTTTAGTTTTTAACCATGAAACCTATCCACTTCTAACAAAACTATTTGAAAAACTCGATGTAAAAATAGAAAAAAGCGACATGAGTTTTGGTTTTTGGGACAAAATGAGCAATATTGCCTACAATGCCCAAACGCTCGGTGGTGTTTTTTTTCAGAAAAAGAACCTTTTTTCTCTCACACACTACAAAATGATTTATGATATTCTTTGCTTCAATAAGCGGGCAAATTACGATGTAGAAAACAATACAGATTCGCTTGATAAAAGTTTGGGTGCTTATATTTATGGCTATAGCGATGCGTTTAAAGAGCGATATATTTTGCCTATGGGCGCTGCTATTTGGTCAACTCCAAGCAATAAAATGGATGAGTTTCCAGCTCGAACTTTTTTACAATTTTTCAAAAACCATGGACTTCTTGGGGTGAGCACACAGCACCAGTGGCTCACAGTCTCAAACGGTTCAGTGAATTATGTCGAAAAAATTCAAAAGCATATTAGTGGAAAAATAGTTTTGCAAAGTGATGTGATAGCGGTAAAAAGAAATCCTAAAAATGTAGAGTTGCACCACCAAGACAGGCGTGTAAGCACTTATGACAAGGTTATTTTTGCGCTTCATGCTCCCGATGTATTGCGACTTTTAGCAGACCCTAGCGAAGAAGAGGAGAGTATCCTCTCTTTATTTTCTTATAAAAATAACGACGCACTTTTGCATACCGACCAAAGTGCGCTCTATCCTGATAAGAAAATATATGCGGCATGGAACTATAAAAACAATGCTGACACAGACGCAGTGACGCTCTCTTACTGGATAAACAGACTCCAAAATCTTAAAACCAAAAAAGAGTATTTTGTCTCTTTAAACGAAATCGACTCACTCACGCAGGTGATAGAGCGCATAAGTTATGAGCATCCGCAGTTTGACGCTGCCGCTATAAAAGCGCAGCAAAATCGCCATCTTATTAATGGCAAGCACAACACCTATTTTGCAGGTGCATACTGGAGATACGGTTTTCATGAAGATGGACTTTGGAGTGCGCATACCATCGCAGAGGAATTTGGGTGCACATTATGAGCCATCTGTTTTACGAGGGAGAAGTCTATCATAAACGATTTATCCCTAAAACGCATGAATTTACCTACCCATTTTTTCTTTTAGATATAGATGTACATAATCTTCAAACCCTTAAAAACAGACTTTTTTCATATGATAGTTTCAATCTTTTTTCGTTTTCACCAAAAAATCATTTTGGCAAGTCAAAGGATTTTTTGAAAAACATAGAAGATTTGCTCGCTACATTTGATGTGCAACCAACGAAAAAGATGCGTTTTATCACACTTCCTAGGATTTTTAACTATGTTTTTAATCCCATAAGTATTTTGATTTTGTTTGATGATGAAAACAGACCCACAACTCTTCTCGCAGAAGTGCATAACTACAACGGCGGAAGAGTGGTTTATCCCCTTAAACTCGAGGCTACATCTGGCTCGACGTATAGAGGAAGTGTTTTAAAAGAGATGTATGTTTCCCCTTTTTTAAAGCGTGATGGATTGTATAAATTTACGATGGGGCTCAAAGATAAAAAATTCTCTCTGAGTGTCATACTATATCAAGAGAATGAAAAAACACTTATTGCTTCATTTAGTGGAACTGCGCAAGAATTTAACGCTAAAAATGTGATACGTCTTTTTTGCAGACATACTTTTTTGACATTTTGGGTGGTGACAAGAACGCTCTGGCAGTCGCTTAGACTCTGGCTGAAGGGCTTGAAATTTCACTCAGTAACAGCACAGGACCAAATAATGAGGCGTTAGACTTCTTGAAAAACCAAGATTGCTTCGTTCCTCGCCTTGTCATTGCAAAGGAATGGTTCTTGTCATTGCAAAGGAATGGTTCTTGTCATTGCGAAGGAATTGTTCTTGTCATTGCGAAGGAATTGTTCTTGTCATTGCGAGGAACGAAGCAATCTAAAAACTTCGCAAGAAATTTAAATAGTAAACCAAAATAAGGAGGTACTAAATGAAAGGTTTTTGGAACAAAATGGGAGATAAATATCTCTCAAAAATCGAAGTGGGAACGCTAGAAGTAGAGTACCCAAACGGCGTCAAAAAGAGTTACGGCGACAAACAAAAGCCTCATGTGAGCATCCATGTCAAAGAGAGCTCTTTTTTTAGACGTATCGCTTTTTATGGCGATATTGGTTTTGCAGAGAGCTACATGGATGGTGATTTTGATACAGATGATTTGAGCGGTTTGGTAGAACTTTCACTTTTAAATTCTAAACAACTCGGCACAAAAAGTGAGCACTACAAAAAAAACCGTTTTGCACATTTGCTTCCAAATTTCGACCGTGTTCGTCATGTAATGAGAAAAAATTCTAAAACCCGTTCAAAGAAAAATATAGCCAAGCACTATGACCTCTCCAACGATTTTTTTAAACTTATGCTCGATGAGACTATGATGTACTCCTCTGCTATTTTTGACTCACTTGAAGATGATTTGTACACCGCACAAAAAAGAAAAATAGAGCTTTTAGCAAAAAAACTTCGGTTAAAAAAAGGTTCAAAAGTGCTCGAAATCGGCTCTGGATGGGGTGCTATGGCGCTATATCTTGCAAAAGAGATGGAGTGTGAGGTGACAACCGTAACGCTCTCGCAGGAGCAAAAAACACTCTGTCATGAACGTTTTAAACTCGCAAATGTTGAGGAAAAAATAGCAATACTCCTTCAAGATTATAGAGACCTAGAGGGGACGTATGATGCCATAATCTCTATAGAGATGTTTGAAGCGGTGGGCGCAGAGTACTTTGATGTTTTTTTCAAAAAGTGTGAAAGTCTCCTCAAGCCGAGTGGTGTTTTAGTGATGCAGGTTATCACCATCCCAGACCAGCGCTACAAAGCCTATGCAAAAAGTACCGACTTTATACAAAAGTATATTTTCCCTGGTGGACATCTCCCAAGTTTGCATAAAATCCTCCATATCACCGCGCATCACACAAGATTCAACCTTATCCACATGGAGGAATTTAGCGAGGATTATGCAAAAACATTGCAACTTTGGGATAGAAATTTCACCGCTAAACTTCAAGAGGTCAAAGCCCTTGGATTTGATGAGTATTTTATAAGAATGTGGAAAATGTATCTCAACTACTGTGAAGCGGCGTTTATCACAAGAAATATCTCTCTTGTGCAGTTAGTCTTTAGCCAAGACCAAAATATTGCCCTCAATCGAGGACTACTCAATACAAAGGAACACGCATGAAACTCAAATCATTCCTCAGCCTTTTGGCATGTACCGTTTTTGCAGGATGCTCTTCTATGAATATAGAGGATTTTTCTAACACAACTCCTGAGTTTATTCCGCAGGAGTATTTTAATGGCAAAATGACTGCGTACGGCATTGTAAAAGACAGAAGCGGCAAAATCATACGCTCTTTTAAAGGGGAGTTGGTGGGGAGTTGGGATGCAAACGGAGTTGGAACGCTCGATGAGCATTTTCTCTACAATGACGGAGAAAAGTTAAACCGTGTTTGGACGCTTAAACCTACCAAAGAGGGCAAATTATTTATAGGCTCTGCAGGCGATATCGTAGGCGATGCACCCATGAGAGCAAACGGAAATACGGTCATGATAGACTACACCATGCAAGTCCCATATGGCGATGGAACCATCGATGTAAACGTGCGTGACTGGCTCCACTTACAAGCTGATGGTGTCATAATCAACCACTCGAAGATGAAAAAATTTGGATTTGAAGTAGGCGAATTGGTCATCACCATTATAAAAGAAAAATAAATTTTTAAATACTTTGCAATTTGCCATATTTTGCATCTTATAAAAATTTGAAGCATATAATCAAATAATGAAAAGAGATATTTTTACAAAAATGCAAATTTTAAGTGACAGTGCCAAGTATGATGTGAGTTGTAGCTCGAGCGGGAGCGAAAACAATCATGTCACGGGGGAACTCGGCGCGACTCATAACAGCGGCATTTGTCACACTTTTACTGCCGATGGACGGTGTGTTTCTCTCTTAAAAGTGTTGCTCACAAATTTTTGCCTTTATGACTGTGCTTACTGCATAAACCGCGTGAGCAACGACATTCCAAGAGCCGCTTTTAGTCCAAGAGAGCTCGCCGATATCACTATGAATTTTTATAAACGTAACTATATTGAGGGGCTTTTTTTGAGTTCGGGCATCATAGAGAGCGAAGACCACACTATGGAACTCATCTTGCGAACCCTGCGCATTTTACGCCATGAGTACAAATTTAACGGCTACATTCATGTCAAACTCATCCCTGGAAGTGACGCGCTACTCATAGAAGAAGCGGTCAGACTCGCAAGCCGTGTCAGCTCAAATATAGAGCTTCCAAGTGACGCTTCACTCAAACTTTTAGCACCCAACAAAACCAAAGAAAAGGTGTTGCAACCGCTCAAATTGGCACGCGATTTTAGTTTGCAAAACAGCAACAAACCTATAGGTATGAGCACGCAACTCATAGTTGGAGCAAGTCCTGAGAGCGATTTGGACATCCTCAAACTCAGCGCTGTTTTATACGATAGGGCACTTTTAAAAAGAGTCTATTATTCGGCTTATATTCCAGTCAATGATGCAAAAAATCTCCCCGCCATCATCACCAAACCGCCGCTTTTACGAGAACACAGACTCTATCAGGCAGATTGGCTGCTGCGATTTTACGGCTTTACCTATGATGAGATAGTTACAACAACAAAACCAAACTTGGATGAAGAGCTTGATCCTAAAACTTTTTGGGCGTTAAATAACCTCCATTTGTTTCCTATAGAGGTAAACAAAGCCTCGCAAGAAGAGCTCATCCGAATTCCCGGAATCGGTGTGAGGGGCGCGTTAAAAATCATCAAAGCGAGACGCTTTAAAAGGCTCAAACTCCAAGATTTAAAAGCGCTTCATATTTCTATAAAAAAAGCACAGTTTTTTATACTTTGCGACGGGGTTTTTCAAAAAGAGGTCGCATTGTATGAGGACACCATCAAGCGGGCACTTCTTGCACCGCCAAAAAACAGTAAAATTCCTAAGCCAAACCTATTTGACATCAGCGGCATTACGGGGGAGTTATAGAGATGATTTTGGTGTATGATGGAACTTTTGAGTGCTATTTGTCCCTTGTTCATGAGGTGTACTACAAAAAAATCTCCGTAGAAGCGATAAAAAGAGGGTTTCCTGAGACTCTTTTGCTTGAAGAGTATCATGAGATTGTGTTTCATGAAGCAAATGCCTTGAGCGTTTTAGAAGCACTCAAAGCGAAGTTTAGCAAACGAAATTTTAAGACGATTTTAAACGCTTTTATGTGTGACCATGCTCCGTTTGAGCTTGATTTGCTCTACTTCATCATGATAGGTTTCAAAAGCCAAAAAGAGTTGCAAAATATAAACAATCCCCATATTTTTGCTATGGACAACCTCCAAAAAGAGCTTTATAGAAACAGCCATAAAATGAGCGGTTTTTTACGTTTTGTCGAGCTAGAAGAGGGGACTTTGTATGCAAAACTTGAGTCAAAATTTAACCTTGTTTACCTGCTTGGTTCTTTTTTTTCCAAAAGGCTCAACAACCAAAACTACATCATCCATGACATCAACCGTAAACTCGCTTTTATCCATACTCAGGAGTTTCAAGGCCTCAAAATTGTCGCCGATTTTGAGGCACCAACCATCTCAGAAGGGGAAGAGAAATTTAGCAAGTTATGGCAAACATTTTTCAAAACAGTCGCGATAGAGAGTCGCAAAAATCCAAAGTTACAACGCCAACTCGTCCCTTTGATTTATAGAACGTATATGAGCGAGTTTATGGATGATTTGAGTTAGGAGCCGTAAAAAATTGACTATCTCGCTTTTTGTTTAGCCATACTCAAAAGTTTTTTTGAAAAAAATCTCTTATTTCTTCTTTTTTTACTTTTGCAATCGGTTCAAGATAATCTTTCGGGATGTTCTATCATCTCCAAACTCAAATCTACATCTAAATTTTCCCAATAGAGATGTCCTTGACCAAAGCTCTCAACTTTTGTAATATCCTTTACTGTTTTATCTTTAAACCATGGAAAATTTTCATAAGATAAAAAATACTC